>Ga0207664_10000625_pt1 | contig 24520 bp, 20 predicted proteins | sample LARL83metaG_FD_184349 | JGI IMG/M metagenome (GOLD analysis project Ga0207664, IMG submission 184349) | Corn, switchgrass and miscanthus rhizosphere microbial communities from Kellogg Biological Station, Michigan, USA - LAR L8-3 metaG... | ecosystem: Host-associated > Plants > Roots >... | reverse complement strand
TTCGCCCGGCTGGTCGGCGTGTTCGCGGCAAGCGGGGACAAAGACGTGGCGGGCATCCTCGACGAGCTTGAGCCGCTGGTCAGCGACATCGTGGTGACGCGGAATTCCTCGGAGCGCTCCATGGGCTCAGCGGAGCTGGGCGAGCTGGCCACCGAGATCTTCGGCGAGGACCGGGTCAGCGTCGTCGAGCGGCTCGACGACGCCATCGAGGCGGCGGTCGGACTCGCCGACGAGTCAACCGAGACCGACGTGCCGGGCAGCGGTGGCGTGCTGATCACCGGGTCGGTGGTGACGGCGGGCGACGCGCGCCTACTGCTGGCGCCGGACGGCGGCATACCATCGGCCGAACGGCCGTCGGCGCAGCCCTCCCGGCACTCGTTCACGGCCGCGGAGCTGTCGTGACCGCGCAGCCGAACGCGGCGGCGGGCCGGCCTCGCCAGGTCAACCGGGTCCGGCAGCTGTGCGGCATGGTCCTGGCCATGGAGGCCATCGTCATCGCGCTGGCGATCGTGCCGGCGAAGGCGCTCGAGCACGTGAACGGCGCGGTGGCCGGCGGGGTCGGCGGTGGCCTGGCCGTACTCGCCATCCTGCTCAGCGCCGTGGTCGGCCGGCCCCGGATGGGCTGGGCGCTGACCGCGGGCACGCTCCTCCAGGTCCTGGTCATCGCGTCGGGCGTCTGGGTGCACGCGATGTACGTGCTGGGCGTTGTCTTCGGCGCGCTCTGGCTCACCGGCATCTGGCTGGCCCGCCGCATCGAGCGAGAGACCCTGGAGCGCCAGGCCAGACAACCCCCACCCGCCTGATCCGCATCACCCTCCGCTGCGACGCGTCCGCCCGCCCGCCCGGCGCAGCATTTGCCCCTTTGGCCCCTTTGGGGCCCAGTGTCGCGGCATCGTTCCGTGTAAGAAAAGTGCTTTGTGGCAGAAAAGGCGCCGAATCTGGCGCCTTTTCTGCCACTTGGCCCTTATCTAACATGGGAGGTCCGGCCCTCGCGCCGCTGAATCATCTTGTGCATCTCTAGCCCCAGCGATCGCTGGCCGCCAGCACGGCCGGCAATCCGCGAGACAGGCATACCGGACATTTGGGCGCTGCGGGCCGGGCGGAAGCCGGGCCCTGGCGCAGGCCGGGCGGTGGCGTGCTAACCGCGGAATCGCCAGACGCTGGCTGTCGTCGCTGTTACGCTTCCGTAGTCGCGATGAGTAACTTTACTGGAGCAAAATGTGACGACAGGCGCTGGCCGAGTGGCCACCAGGGCGGAGAGCGCGATGCCGCGCCCGCGCGGCGCGCACGCCGCGGCCAAGTCCGGCCTGCTCCGCCGCGGGCCGAACGCCGTCGCCAAGCCCGCGCCGATCGCGCCGGCCCACGATGCGTCGCTCCGGCCCCACTCGCCGCAGGCCGCGCACTCGCCGCTGGCGACGCGGTCACCGCTGACGTCGTACCCCGCGCGTTCCCCGTCACCTCCCAGACAGGTGCCACGACCAGCGACCGAGAACGCCGGCCCGACGCGGCTCGCGCCACCAGCGCGCGCCATCCCAGCGGACGCGGTGCGTCCGCTGCGATCCGCGTTCGCGGACATCGCCGCCGCCCTCGTCGTGCTCGTCGTGGTGCCGCTCGCGGTGCTCCAGGTGCCGGACGCGATCGAATGGACGGTGCCGGCGCGATTCGCCAGCCCGCAGGCGCTGACCAGCCTGCTCCGCGCGTCCGGACTAGGGCTGTCCGCGATGGCTGTCGCGGCACCGCTTGGCGGGCTCGCGGTACGCCGGTTCCGCGCCTGGCCGGTGCTGATGGCCGGGCTCGGCGTATTCGGCGTGGCGGACATCATGGCCAACGCCACGCGGACGATCGGCCAGGTGGGCATCGACCGGTCGCTGCACGGTGCCGCGGCCGGAACGATGCTAGTCGCCGCGGTGGCGCTTGCCGCCGAGGGACCCGCAAAGGCACGCGCCGCGCAGGCCGGCTGGCTGTCGGCCTGTGCCGTAGCCGGGCTCATCGCCGCCTCCGAAGTCATGCGGTACCGGGTCTCTGACGGCGACTGGCACGGCGCGCTGCGGCCGTTCCCCGAACTGACCGGCGTCGCGCTCGTGCTCACCGCCCTCTACGCGCTGTTCGCCGACGGCGCGCTGGCCGCTCGCACGAGGATCAGCTTCCCGGCGGCCGAACGTGCCCGGCTCGCTCTGCTCGTCGCGCCGATCGCCGGCATCTGCGCGATCGCGATCGCGGTCACGTACGGCCACGGAGACAGCGTGGTCGCGGCGGCGCTGGCCTGCGCGATCTCGCTCGCCGGCCTGGCTGCGATGACCGGCAGGGCCGGCGCGGGATGGTGCGCGGTGGTGTGCCCGGTCGTCGGCTTCACCATGGCTCCAGCCGCGGGTGCGGCGACCGGCCTGCTGCGGGTCACGGCGCATTCAGGACCGCTGCTGGTCGCCGCGCTGAGCGCGGCGACGGTGAGCGGCGCGCTGCTGGCCGCCGCGCTGCCGGAACGTAGTCGCGAGCCCGTGATCGCCTGCGGCCTGTTGCTCGCCGCGGCAGGCTACGGCGCCAGCTACCTGACCGGCCTGACCGGCACGACCGGCCTGACCGGCACGACCGGTTTGGCCGCGCAGTTGTTCGCACTGGCCGGCGGCCTCACCATGGCGCTCACCGCGGCGCTCCGCAATACCGGCGTCCCGGGCGCGGTGTGCGGGATCGCGCTGATGCTGGCCGGCGTGCTGGCGGGATATCTCGCGGCTGGGGCGATCGAGCTGCGGGCGGTGGCCGCGGCGGATCGCGGCGCGATGACCGTGCACGGGGCACTGCCGACCGCCGGCGCGCGGTGGGATTTCGCGGCGGCGGCAATTACCGCGGCCGTAGCGCTAGCCGCGTTCGCGCGCACGTTCACGCACGTGACCAGCGCAGAAGTTGATCACTAAGCCCGCGGCGCGCCGGTATCGGAGGCCGTCGGCGCCGCCGAAGATGGGTAAGCTTTTCAGCGGTAGTGATTTCACGATGTGGCCGCGGTCCGCGCGGGTAACGTTCCCGGAACCCCGTTTGCTCGCGCTGCCGTTGTCCCTGTAAGCACAGTTTAAGAGCCCGGATCGGAAGGTTCCCGTTCCTGATGAGTAACGCGCTGACGTTCCTCGGCCGTGACATGGCGGTTGACCTCGGTACCGCGAACACGCTGGTTTACGTGCGTGGCCGCGGCATCGTGCTGAACGAGCCATCGGTCGTCGCGCTCAATACAAATACCGGGCAGATCGTGGCGGTGGGTGTCGAGGCTAAACGGATGATCGGCCGGACACCCGGCAACATCATCGCGGTCCGTCCGCTGAAAGACGGCGTGATCGCCGACTTCGACGTGACCGAGCGGATGCTGCGCTATTTCATCCAGAAGGTGCACAAACGCACCCACCTGGCCAAGCCTCGGCTGGTGGTGGCCGTGCCGAGCGGCATCACCGGCGTTGAGCAGAGCGCGGTCAAGGAAGCCGGACACCAGGCCGGCGCGCGGCGGGTGTACATCATGGAGGAGCCGATGGCGGCGGCGATCGGGGCGGGGCTGCCGATCAACGAGCCGACCGGCAACATGGTGGTGGACATCGGCGGCGGCACCACCGAGGTCGCGGTTATCAGCCTCGGCGGCATCGTGACGAGTCAGTCCATCCGGATCGGCGGTGACGAACTGGATCAGGCGATCATCACCTTCGGCAAGAAGGAGTACTCGCTCATGCTGGGCGAGCGCACCGCCGAGGAGATCAAGATGGCGCTCGGCTCGGCGTTCCCGTCGGCTGACGAGCCGCACGCCGAGATCCGCGGCCGCGACCTGGTCTCCGGCCTGCCGAAGACCGTCGTGATCTCCGCGGCGGAGGTGCGGCGGGCCATCGAGGAGCCGGTGAACTTGATCATCGACGCGGTGAAGGCCACACTGGACAAGTGCCCGCCTGAGCTGGCCGGCGACGTGATGGACCGGGGCATCGCGCTGACTGGCGGCGGTGCGCTGCTGCGCGGGCTCGACCAGCGGCTTCGCGAGGAGACCGGGATGCCGGTGCAGGTCGCCGACAACCCGCTCGACTCCGTGGTGCTGGGTACCGGAAAATGCGTCGAGGACTTCGAGACGTTGCGTCAGGTACTGGTTCCAGACACCAGGCGCTGACGAGGAGCTTTCAGTGCATGACAGCAGGCGGACGCGCCTTGTCCTCAGCGTGCTGCTGATCGCTGCCATCGCACTGATCACCCTCGACTTCCGGGACGGCGGCACGTCGCCCGCTCGCGGTGTCGGGGCCGGCATCTTCGGCCCGGTCGAGCGGATCGCACACGACGTGACCAACCCGGTGACCAGCCTGTTCGACTCGATCACCGGCGGTCCGTCGTCGCAGTCCACGATCGCGAACCTGCAGCGGGAGAACGCTCAGCTCCGCGCGCAGCTGAGCGCCGCGCAGCTCAGCGACGCCGACGAGGCACAGCTCCAGCAGCTGCTCCAGCTCGGCGGCCGGGGCGGCTACCGGATCGTGCCGGCGAGCGTCATCGCGGCCGGCGGCGACTTCTCCGACACGGTGACGCTCGACGTGGGCACCAACGACGGCATCAAGACGGACGAGACGGTGCTGAACGGCTCCGGCCTGATCGGTACCGTGACCCAGGTGAGTTCGCAGACCTCGACGGTGCTGCTCGCCACCGACGCGTCCGCTGTGGTCGGTGTCCGGCTCGCGAACAGCAACGAGATCGGCGCGGTCTCCGGCACCGGGAAGTCGATGACCGGCGGCGGCAGCCTGAAGCTGACCCTGTTCGACGCGAACTCGGTTCTGCAGCCGGGCCAGCAGCTGGTCACGTTCGGCTCGGTCGGGGACCAGCCGTACGTGCCCGGTGTCCCGGTCGGGACGGTCGTGTCGGTGCAGAACAGCGCCGGCGGACTCACTCAGAGCGCGCTCGTCCGGCCGTTCGCCGACTTCACCACGCTCGGCGTGGTCGGCGTCGTCGTGCGGGGGCCGCGACAAGATCCACGGGACTCGGTTCTCCCGCACCCCGCACCCAAGGTGACCGTCACGGTCACCGCGCACCCGCCGTCGTCGCCAGGCGCCACGCCGACATCCTCCGCCGGAGGCTGATGTGCGCGGCCTGATCAGTGCCGTGGTGGTGGCGGTCGCCATCGTGCTCCAGCTCGCCGTCGCCGACCGGATCCCGTTCCCGGGCGGAGCGGGTCCCAACCTCGTGCTGCTCACCGTCGCCGCGCTTGCCCTGGCGACCGGCTCGCTGGCCGGCTCGGTGACCGGCTTCTTCGCCGGGCTGGCACTCGACGTGGCTCCGCCGGCCGGTCACCTGGTGGGTGAGGACGCGCTTGTCTTCTGCCTGATCGGCTACATCTGCGGTCTGCTCGCCTCGCCTTCGTCGGCGGACGGCAGGCAGGATCAGGAGCACTCGGCGCTGTTCGAGATCGGGGTGACCGCGGTCGGCGCGGCGTGCGGCGAGGCCATGGCCGCCGGGCTCGGCGTCATGCTGAGCGACCCGCGGGTGACCTGGGCCGCGATTAAGCATGTGCTGCCCGTTGCGATCGCCTACGACCTGCTGCTCAGCCCGTTCGTGCTGTTCGCCGTCGCGGCACTGCTCGGCATGGCCGGCGCGGTGATCCCGCGCGGCAGCCGGTCCGGTGCCGGTCCGGCGCGGGCCTCATGGACGCCAACTCCGCAGGCAGGCGCGCTTCGCCAGGCCGGCGGCGGAGGGACCCCGCGGCTCCGGTTGTCCGGAACGGGCGGCCGGAGCGAAGGCTGGCTCGCCGGAGGCGGTGCGAACGGCGGCACGCGCGCTGGTCAAGGCCGCACCGGGACCCGCGAACCGCGGCTGAAACTCGGCCGCGGCGGCTCGATGGCCGGCGGCAGCGCGTTCGGCGGCGGCAGCGCGTTCGCCGGGACCGGGCCCAAGGGCGGCGGCCTTACCGGAACGTCCAAGGTGAAGTTCGCCGCGCGCCGCGGCAAAGGCGTGGTCGGCGGCTCCGGCATCGGCAGGGCCCGGCTCGGCACCCGCGGCTGGAGCGCGGGCTCGCGGTTGGGCGCGGGCTCCCGGTTGGGCGCGGGCTCGCGGTTGGGCGCGGGCGACCGGTTGGGCGCGGGCTCGCGGCTGGGCGCTTCGCTGCTCGGCGGCTCGGTATTCAGCCGTCCCGCGCCGCGGCTCGGCCGCTCGCTGGCCGGCCGCCAGCGCCAGTCCGGAGCTGTCCCCAGCCGCTCCGCGTTCCGTACCAAACCTGGCACGCTAGGCAGTGCGCTCCGTACCAAGCCCGGCCGTACTAAATCCAGCCTCGGCTCGAGCGCTCATCAGCCCCGGTTCCGCGGGCCTAACGTCCTCTCCCGGCTGGTCCGCGGCCTGCGCCGTCCGGGACGAGCCAAGTCACCCGGCCGCGGCTGGCTGCGCGGCTCCGCGGTAAGCGGCCGTGCTCCGCTGAAAACCGGCCTGCGCTCCCCGGGCGGCTGGCTCGGCCGGCCTCGCCGCCACCGCGCGTTCGCCCGAGGCGTCGGCGGCCGGAGCCTCGGCGGCCGGAGCGGGCGCAGCGGCTGGAACAGGCGGAGCGGCTGGACCGCGCGAAGCGGCCGGAGCGGCCGGAACCCCGCCCGGCTGCGCTTGCGCCCGGTCAAGCTCAAGCGTCGTTCAGGAGGTCTGCGTTGAACGTCTCGTCGCGTCGCCGCCTGATCGTGCTCTACCTGCTCGTCGGCGTCATGCTGGTCTCGCTCGGTGGCCGGCTCTGGTACATCCAGGTGATGAACACCACCGCGTTCACCAAGCTCGCGGCCGCGAACCAGACCAGGAACGTGGCCGTGCCGGCGGTCCGCGGTCAGATCCTGGACGACGTGGGGAACCAGCTCGTCACCAACCAGACCGAACTCGTCGTCTCCGTCGACATGATGACGCTGTCCCGCCAGTCCGACGGCGGCGCGGCCGTGCTGCACCGGCTCGCCCCGATGCTCGGCACGTCCTACCAGCTGCTGGCCGACAAGGTCCGGCTGTGCACCAAGGGGGTCCCGCCGCCGTGCTGGACCGGCTCGCCGTACCAGCCGATCCCGGTCGACCAGAACGCCTCGCCGCGGGTCGCGCTCCAGGTGATGGAGGAGCCGAAGCTCTACCCGGGTATCTCCGCCCAGGTCCAGCCCGTCGTCCAGTATCCCGAACCGAGCGGTGCCAACCCGGCGCAGGCGCTCGGCTACCTCCAGCCGATCACCCCGCAGGAACTGGCCCAGCGGCACCTGTCGGTGACCGGCTTCTCCGGCGTGGACCTGGTCGGCCAGTCCGGCCTCGAGGCGCAGTACGACGGCGAGCTTCGCGGCCAGCCCGGCAACCAGGTGGTCACGGTGAACGCGGCAGGCGACGTCACCGGCACGGACAGCACGACCGCCGCCCAATCCGGCGACGACCTCGTGACCAGCATCAACGCGCAGATCCAGGCGGACGCGCAGAACGCGCTCGACGGTGCCATCCAGCGGTCGCGGGCACACGGCAACGCCGCCAACCAGGGCGCGGCGATCGTGCTGACCACCACGGGCCGGGTGGTCGCCATGGCCAGCTACCCCGACTACAACCCGAGCGTGTGGACCGGCGGCATCTCGCAGGGCGAGTACAACCACCTGACCAGCCCGCACGACGGCGAGCCGCTCAACAACTGGACGACCCAGGGCCAGTACCCCCCGGGCTCGACGTTCAAGGTCACCTCGACGGCGGCGGCCGTCGCGGACGGGTACTCGATCAACGGCCTGTACAACTGCCCGGCCACGGTCAGCATCGGCGGGCACACGTTCGCCAACGACGGCGAGCCGAGCCTGGGCGACATGACGTTCAACGAGGCGCTGATCCAGTCCTGCGACACGGTGTACTACAACCTCGCGTACGACATGTACCTGCGCGACAACACCAAGGCGAACGACGTCACCTCGCCGAAGGCGCCCGTCCAGAAGATGCAGCAGATGGAGCTGGACTGGGGGTTCGGCAAGCCGACCGGCGTCGACCTGCCGGCCGAGCAGACCGGCACGATCCCGACCAGGGAATGGCTGTACTGGCTGTGGAAGGACAACGCGCACGCCGGCCAGAACTGGTGCAAGAACGGCAAGCAGTTCGGCTCTTACATACAGCAGATCGAATGGCAGGACTGCCAGAGCGGCAACGTGTGGGAGCCGGGCCAGGCGGCGATCGCGGCGATCGGCCAGGGCTACGTCTCGGTCACGCCGCTCCAGCTGGCCGACGCGTACGCCGCGCTCGCCAACGGCGGCACGCTGTACAGCCCGCGGATCGGCGCGGCGCTGGTCAACCCGTCCACCGGCAAGGTGGCACAGTACATCAACCCGCCGGTGATCAGGCACCTGCCCGTGTCGGGCTACACGCTCGCCTACATCCGCAAGGCACTGGCCGGAGTGGTCACCCAGGGAACGGCGGCGGGCGCCTTCGGCGGCTTCCCGCTGAACAAAGTCTGCGTGGCAGGCAAGACCGGCACCGCCCAGCTGTTCGGCAAGAACGCGACCTCGGTTTTCGCCTCCTTCGCCCCCTGCAACGACCCGAAGTACGTGGTGCTGGTCATGGTGCCCGACTCCGGTTACGGTGCCGACGTGGCCGCGCCGGCGGTCCGCCAGATCTGGGACGGCATCTACGGCCTGGAGGGACACAAGGCAGCCGTGCCAGACGGCCGGGTGCCGAGTGCCCCGCCGCTGATCTCGCCAACGGGGACGATCACCGCCCCGCCCGGGTACACCACCGTCAAGAGGGGAGGCTGAATGATCGGCGGGTCAGGCAGCAGCTACGGCCCTCGTGGTTACACCGGCCCGCGCGGCGGTGTGTTCTCCGGCCGCCCGCGGTCCCTCATGTCCCGGGCGTTCGCCCGCAACTCGGTGCTGCGGCACATGGACTGGCTGCTCATCCTCGTGGTCTGCGGGCTGAGCGGGCTCGGCACGCTGCTGGTCTGGTCGGCCACCCAGCCGGGACTGATCACGCAGGGCGCCGATCCTCGCACGTACCTGAAGAAGCAGCTGCTCAACGTCGTCATCGGGCTGATCCTGATGTTCGCGGTGACGATGACCGACCACCGGCGGCTGCGCGCCTGGGCGCCGGCAGTGTACATCGCGACGGTGCTCGCCCTGCTCGCGGTGCTGAGCCCGCTCGGCTCGGACATCAACGGCGCGCACGCCTGGATCCAGCTGCCCGGCGGCTTCCAGGTCGAGCCGTCCGAGTTCGCGAAGGTCGCGCTGATCGGCGTCACGGCGACGATCTTCAGCAGGCGCGGCGGTGCGCGGCCGGGCGTGAAGGCGCTGCTGATCGCGATCGCCGCCGCGGTTCCGCTGCTCGGCCTCGTCGTCGTCGAGCCCGCCCTCGGGGTCGCGATGGTCCTGGTCGCGGTGCTGGCCACGATGATCGTGCTGTCCGGGATGCGGCTGCGGATCATCGCGGCGCTGGTCGTCGTCGTGGGCGCCGGGATCGGCATGGCCGGCGGCCTGCACCTGCTCAAGGGCTACCAGCTCACCCGGTTCACCTCCTTCCTGCACCCGAACGCGAACCTCAACGGGGCCGGCTACAACGCCGCACAGGCCAAGATCGCCGTCGGGTCCGGCGGCATGTTCGGCCAGGGACTGTTCCACGGCCAGCTGGTGGCCGGCAACTTCGTCCCAGCCCAGCAGACGGACTTCATCTTCACCGTCGCGGGGGAGGAACTCGGCTTCGTCGGCGCGATCGTCATCGTGTTCCTGCTCGGCGTCGTGATCGTCCGCGCGCTGCGCATCGCGTCCCGGGCCGACGACCAGTTCGGCATGCTGGTCGCGGTCGGCATCGCGGTCTGGTTCGCGTTCCAGTCCTTCGTCAACATCGGCATGACGATCGGCATCATGCCGATCACCGGCCTGCCGCTGCCGTTCCTGTCCTACGGTGGCTCCGCCGTCTTCGCCGACATGATCGCGATCGGCCTGCTGCAGTCCGTGCACCGGCACCATAGCGTGTTCGGCGAGACCTGACCGGCCAGCTCGCGGCCGAATCCGGTTGCCGTCCGTAGCACCCCGGCTCGTTCGGATAACCTTGTTTAATGCCTGTCGAGTCGGTCTACCCCGCCCTAGAGCCATTGCTGCCACGGGTCCGCAAGCCTGTCCAGTACGTTGGCGGCGAGGTCAACTCGGTGGTCAAGGACTGGGACAGCACCGACGTCCGCTGGGCGCTGCTCTACCCGGACGTCTACGAGGTCGGCCAGCCCAACCAGGGCATCCAGATCCTCTACGAGGTGCTTAACGAGCGCGACGGGGTGCTCGCCGAGCGCACCTACGCGGTCTGGCCCGACCTCGAGTCCCTGATGCGCGAGGCCGCCCTTCCTCAGTTCACCGTGGACGCCCACCGCCCGGTCGGGGCGTTCGACGTACTCGGCGTCAGCTTCTCAACCGAACTCGGCTATACGAACCTCCTCACCGCTCTCGACCTGGCCGGGATTCCTCTTTTTTCGGCAGAACGAAATGGGTCTCACCCGCTGGTCATCGCTGGTGGGCACGCGGCGTTCAACCCCGAACCGGTGGCGGACTTCCTGGACGCGGTCGTACTCGGCGACGGGGAGCAGGCCGTGCTGGCCATCACGGACCTGATCCGCGCATGGAAGCGGGAGGGGGAGCCCGGCGGGCGGGACGGGCTGCTCGTACGACTGTCGTCGATCGCTTATGTACCCCGCTTCTACGACGTAACGTATCACGCCGACGGCCGTATTTCAAACGTGATACCGAATCGCCCCGGCGTGGCTCCGTCGGTATCGAAACACACCGTCCTCGACCTGGACGAATGGCCGTATCCGAAGGCGCCCGTGGTGCCGGTCGCGGAGACCGTGCACGAGCGGTACAGCGTGGAGATCTTCCGCGGCTGCACGCGCGGCTGCCGGTTCTGCCAGGCCGGCATGATCACCCGGCCGGTCCGGGAGCGGTCGATCACCACGATCGGCCAGATGGTGGCGAACGGGCTGGCGGCCAGCGGGTTCCAGGAGGTCGGCCTGCTGTCGCTGTCCAGCGCGGACCACAGCGAGATCAACGAGATCGCGATCGATCTCGCGGACTGCTACGAGGGCACGAACGTCGGGCTGTCGCTGCCGTCCACCCGGGTCGACGCGTTCAACGTGACGCTCGCCGACGAACTCAGCCGCAACGGCAGGCGGTCCGGGCTGACGTTCGCGCCCGAGGGCGGCTCGGAGCGGATCCGCAAGGTGATCAACAAGATGGTCACCGAGGACGACCTGATCAGGACCGTGTCGACCGCTTACGCCAGCGGCTGGCGCCAGGTCAAGCTGTACTTCATGTGCGGGCTGCCGACCGAGACCGACGAGGACGTGCTGGCGATCGCGTCGCTGGCCCGGCGGGTGATCGAAACGGGGCGGGCGGCCAGCGGGCGGCGCGACATCCGGTGCACGGTGTCGATCGGCGGCTTCGTGCCCAAGCCGCACACGCCGTTCCAGTGGGCGGCGCAGTGCGCGCCGGAGGTGGTCGACGAGCGGCTGCGCAAGCTCGGCGCGGCGCTGCGCGCCGACCGGGCGTACGGGAAGGCGATCGGGTACCGTTATCACGACGGGCAGCCCGCGCTGATCGAAGGTCTGCTGTCCCGCGGTGACCGGCGCGTGGGCGCGGTGATCCTCGCCGCTTGGCGCGATGGCGCCAGGTTCGACGGCTGGAGCGAGTACTTCTCGTTCGAGCGGTGGACACGCTGCGCCGAGTCCGCTTTGGACGGAAAACCAGTTGATCTTGCGTGGTATACTACGCGCGAGCGTGACTACGGCGAGGTGTTGCCCTGGGACCACCTGGACGCGGGCCTTGACCGGGATTGGCTGTGGCAGGACTGGCAGGACTCCATCGCTCCTGAGGGGGCGGCCGAGGTGGAAGACTGCCGCTGGACTCCGTGTTATGAATGCGGGGTCTGCTCCGCTATGGATACCGAGATCCAGGTCGGACCCACCGGGGAGCGCCTCGACGGGAAGCGACTGCTTCCGCTGCAAGTGCTGGGCGAGCGGGTCGGGAGGTAACGTGGCGAAGCCGGTTCCGCCACGGCCCGCCGGCGCAGCCGGCCCAGCTAGCGGCGCGTCAGTCTCGCCAGCGGTCCAGCGCCTGGTGGTCCGGTACGCTAAGCGGGGAAAGATGCGTTTTGCCAGCCACCGGGACGTGGCGCGCGCCGTTGAGCGGGGAGTGCGCCGGGCCGGGCTGCCGATAGCGTACTCCGCCGGGTTCACCCCGCACCCGAAGATCTCGTACGCGGGCGGCGCGCCCACCGGGGTCGCCAGCGAGGCGGAGTACCTGACGCTCGCGCTGACGAGCGAGCAGAACCCGGGCACGGTCGGCGAGCGGCTTAACGCGGTGCTGCCCGATGGAATTGAAGTGATTGACGTTACGCAAGAGGTTGCTGGCGCGGGTGGGGTGCTCGAGGCCTCGATGTGGCAAGTAGTGCTGCCTGGCGTGGCGGCGGGCACGGCGGAGCGCGCCGTCGCCGGTTTCCTCGCCCAGGCAGAGGCGCCGGTTGAGCGCCTGACGGACAAGGGTGTCCGGCGGCTGGACGCGCGCAGCGCGGTCGTGGAGATCCTGGTGCTCCCGGGCGGGTCCGCGGGAGCCGGGATCGACGCGCCCGGTGAGCGGCGTGCCGCCGTGACAAGTGGGGAAGAGTGTGCCATTCTTCGAATGGTTGTTCTGCATATGGCGCCCGCAGTGCGACCCGACGACGTACTGACTGCGCTGAGTGCGGGACACGGCATTGCGCCGTCGGCGCCGCCGTTGATCACCCGGGTCTCCCAGGGTCAGCCACGCGAGCTGACCGCAACGGTGGCCCCATGACGGCGTCGACGCGGTGCGGCCATGCCGACTTCGCAGCCACAGAGCTGGCAGCGAGGGCGGCGGCGACAGGTTTCGCGAAAACAGTGACAGGTTATGAGGCACGGTGCTGGCGGGCTAGCGCGACATCCGCGCGAGCTCAGAGCCGCCGTGGCGGCTCCGCCCGTGCTGACTTTTACTACGTGCTCCCGCGCGGTGCGCGGGTGAGGTGCGGCGTTCCGCCTGCAGGCGGAACGCTGCTGGGCCTCGCTCGTGTGCCCGGGAGCCTGACTGGAGATTGCCCGGATGCTCGACAGCGAGCTGTACGACAGAGAATTCGATGACAATGAGAACCGTGGACGTGGCGCCGGTGAGGTAAGCTCCGGCGCCAGCATACCCGCGGCCGTTTTCCAGCCGCCTCAGGTGGTGTTCCAGCCGCCTCCGGCGGTGCCACCGCCGGTTGCCCGGCCCGCGTCCGGCGGTTCCGCGTCCGGCGGCGCCTCCGGTGGCGGCGCTTCTAGTGGCGGCGCTTCTGGCGGCGACGGCGACGGTGCTGACGGTGCCGAGAGCGGGGAGGGCGGCAACGGCCGCAGGCGGCGGCGCAAGCCGAGCCGGGGTCGCGCCCGCGGCGACGGAGCTGACGGTGCCGAGGGCGCGGACGGTCCAGACGGCGCCGACGGCACCTCGCGGGCCGGCCAGGACGCCGCGGCGCAAGGTGAGCAGGACCCGGCGGCCACGTCCGCGGAGATCGAGGCCCAGCCCAGCGGCACCCGGCGCAGCCGGCGGTCGCGGAGCCGCGGGGCCAGCGGCGAGGCCGGTGGTGACGACGCCTCGGCTGGCGATGCCGCCGCGAGCGGCAGCGCCGCGGAGGCCGCTGACGACGACGCGGGTGACGCCGCGGACGACGACTCGGCGGGTGATTCGGCCAGCGGACGTCGTCGTCGGCGCAAGCGGCGCCGGGGCTCGGCCGAGGGTTCGGACGTGCTGACGGCCGACGATCCGCCGGACACGGTGGTGCACGTCAGGGAGGCGGCCGACGACGTGCGCTCGGTCAAGGGCTCTACCCGGCTTGAGGCCAAGAAGCAGCGGCGCCGCGAGGGCAGGGAGACCGGACGGCGCAGGCCGCCGATCGTCACCGAGTCGGAGTTCCTGGCGCGGCGCGAGTCCGTCGAGCGCACCATGGTGGTCCGGCAGCGCGAGGACCGGACCCAGATCGCGGTGCTCGAGGACGGCGTGCTGGTCGAGCACTACGTCAACCGGTCCAGCCACCAGTCCTACGTGGGCAACGTCTACCTCGGCAAGGTGCAGAACGTGCTGCCGTCGATGGAGGCTGCCTTCGTCGATATCGGCAAGGGCCGGAACGCCGTGCTGTACGCCGGCGAGGTGAACTTCGACGTCAGCGGCCTGGAGGGGCAGCCGAAGCGGATCGAATCCGCGCTCAAGGCTGGCCAGTCGCTGCTCGTGCAGGTCACCAAGGATCCCGTCGGGCACAAGGGCGCGCGGCTCACGTCGCAGGTTTCGCTGCCTGGCCGGTACCTGGTGTACGTGCCCGGCGCGTCGATGACCGGCATCAGCCGCAAGCTGCCCGACACCGAGCGCAACCGGCTCAAGCAGATCCTCAAGAAGGTGATGCCGGAACACGCCGGCGTCATCGTGCGCACCGCGGCCGAAGGCGCGGCCGAGGAGGAGCTGTCCCGCGACGTGGCGCGGCTGGCCGCCCAGTGGGAGGCGATCGAGAAGAAGTCGAAGACGGCCAGTGCGCCCTCGCTGCTGTACAGCGAGCCCGACCTGACGATCCGCGTGATCCGGGACGTGTTCAACGAGGACTTCAGCAAGCTGGTGGTGGCCGGGGATCAGGGCTGGGACACCGTCGACGAATACGTCAGGTACGTCGCGCCCCACCTGGCCGAACGGCTGTCCCGGTGGTCCGCGTCCGGCGGCTCTGGTGGCGAGGACGTGTTCGGCGCCTACCGGATCGACGAGCAGCTGGCCAAGGCCCTCGAGCGCAAGGTGTGGCTGCCCAGCGGCGGCTCGCTGGTCATCGACAAGACCGAGGCGATGACCGTCATCGACGTCAACACCGGCAAGTTCACCGGCCAGGGCGGGAACCTGGAGGAGACCGTCACACGGAACAACCTCGAGGCCGCCGAAGAGATCGTCCGCCAGCTCCGGCTGCGCGACGTCGGCGGGATCGTGGTCATCGACTTCATCGACATGGTGCTTGAGTCCAACCGCGAGCTGGTGCTGCGCCGCCTGCTCGAATGCCTCGCGCGCGACCGCACCAAGCACCAGGTCGCGGAAGTGACCTCGCTGGGGCTGGTGCAGATGACCCGCAAGCGGGTCGGGGCCGGCCTGCTCGAGGCGTTCTCCCAGCCGTGCGAGTGCTGCAACGGCCGTGGCGTCATCTTGACCTACGAGCCGGACGGCGACGGCCACCCGGTCCCGCACGTGCATACCCGTGCCGCCGACAATCCCGGTGGCAACGGCGCCGGGCACACCAGTGGCGCCGGTGCCAATGGATCCGGGGGGCACGGCAACGGGTCTGGGGCCGGGTCTGGGTCCGCGTCCGGGGCTGGCGGTGGCCGCGGTGGCCGGTCCAGGCGCGGCTCGCGCGGCCGCGGCAGCGGTGCCGGAACGGCGTCCGCCACGGCTCCGGCCGCTACGGCAGCGGTCGTGACTCCGGCTGTTGTCGCCGCGCAGGTGCACATGGCCGCTGAGCAGTCCGGGACCGCCGCGGGGCCGGAAACCGGGCCGGATGCCGGAAGCGACACGCTGTTTGCGACATCCGAGGTCGCCGAGCACGCCCAAACCAAAGCGGCAGAGCGCGCCACGACGGAATCCGGCGTCGGCACCGCCACGGCGGAAGCGCCCGCCGAGGCCGCCACGGCCGCCGAGGCCGCAACTCCCGCCGAGGCCGCCACGCCCGCCGCGGCCGCCACGCCCGCCGCGGCCGCAACGCCCGCCGCGGCCGCAACGCCCGCCGCAGGCCCGGACGCTGGTCGCTCCGCGGGCCGTCGCCGGCGCCGCAAGCCCGCTAGCGAGCCCGAGACGGCACCCGAGGTCGCGCCGCCCACGACTCCGGTGACCGGGCCGGCCGCAGGTCCCGCGGGCGAGCCGGTCGTGGCACCGGTAAGCGAGCCAGGACGTGATCACCCGCTGTAGCGGTGGTGCACGACCATGATCACGAAGGGTTGTGCGGGTGATAGCCCGCACAACCCTTCGTGATCGATACGCGCAGGCACCCGGTGGCAGCGGATGGATCCCGAAACAACGTGGTGGATCACACCTTTGCGGTGGCCTGACCCTTGTTTTCGAGGGTTAACTCACCACGATCGGGCAATCCACCACGTTGATGCGGGGGCAGCCAGTGCCGGTTCGGCGGTTGGGCCGGTGTCTGGTAGCCTTATCCGTCGGGAGTTGCCCGCGCTGGCGGGCTGCCCATGGAGACGTTCAGGCGGGCCTGACGGTTCTGGCTCCCGAGCAGGCCAAAGCACGGCCAACCTGTAACAAGCGGACGCCGGGCACGGGAAATTGCCGGGGCACGCAAGGAAAGAGAGAGTTCTCGGGTGTACGCGATTGTGCGCTGCGGCGGCAGGCAAGAGAAGGTCGCGCTAGACGACGTCCTCACCGTCGACAAGCTTCCGGGCGAGACCGGTTCCAGCGTGACGCTGCCGGCCCTGCTGGTGGTGGACGGCGACCGGGTCATCAGCGACCCCGCCGAGCTTGGCCGGTACCAGGTCACCGCCGAGGTCATCGGCGACGCGGCCGGTCCCAAGATCAACATGATCCACTACCGGAACAAGACCGGTTACAAGCGCCGCCTCGGGCACCGCCAGCGGTACACCCAGGTGCGCATCACCGGTATCAACGGCGGAGCCACGAAGGCCAAGACCCCCGCCAAGGCGAAGGCCGGCCCTAAGGCCAGCGAGGAGGACTGAGATGGCACACAAGAAGGGCGCGTCATCCAGCCGTAACGGCCGTGACTCGAAGGCCAAGCGCCTCGGCGTGAAGCGGTACGGCGGCCAGGCGGTGAACGCCGGCGAGATCCTCGTGCGCCAGCACGGCACGCACTTCCACCCGGGCAACGGCGTGGGCCGGGGTGGCGACGACACGCTGTTCGCGCTGGTCACCGGGACCGTCGAGTTCGGCTCCCATCGCGGCCGTCGGGCCATCAGCGTCGTCCCGGCGCAGGCAAAGGCGCAGGCAAAGGCGCAGGCAAAGGCCCCGGCGGGGGCCTAGGTCCGCCGGACATCAAGAACCTGAGGCGGGCCCGGGGAGACAAACCCCCAGGGCCCGCCTTTTCGATGAACCAGAGGTGAAAGAACCGTGGCGGAGTTCGCCGACCGGGCCACGCTGCACGTTCAGGCGGGTAACGGCGGGAACGGCTGCGCCTCGATCCACCGGGAGAAGTTCAAGCCGCTCGGCGGCCCCGACGGCGGCAATGGCGGCCGGGGCGGCGACGTGATCCTCCAGGTGGACGCCAGCACCGCGACCCTGCTGGACTTCCATCGGCGTCCCGTACGCAAGGCCGGCAACGGCAAGCAGGGCGAGGGCTCGAACCGCACCGGTGCCGACGGCGGCGACCTGGTCGTCAAGGTGCCCAACGGCACCGTAGTCAAAACAGCCGACGGCGAGGAGCTCGCTGACCTGATCGGCGAGGGCACCACGTTCATCGCCGCGCAGGGCGGGCGCGGCGGCCTCGGCAACGCGGCACTGGCCAGCCCGCGGCGCAAGGCACCGGGCTTCGCGCTCAAGGGTGAGCCGGGCGACGTCAAGGACCTCGTGCTGGAACTCAAGACCATCGCCGACATCGGCCTCGTGGGCTTCCCGAACGCCGGCAAGTCCTCGATCATCGCCGCCATGTCCGCGGCCCGGCCGAAGATCGCCGACTACCCGTTCACCACCCTGATCCCGAACCTCGGCGTGGTCGAGGCCGGCGACGTCCAGTTCGTCGTCGCGGACGTGCCCGGGCTCATCCCGGGCGCCAGCCAGGGCAAGGGCCTCGGCCATCACTTCCTGCGCCACGTGGAGCGTTGCGCCGCCCTGCTGCACGTGCTCGACTGCGCCACCGACGACCAGCCGGGCCGCGACCCGCTTACCGATCTCGCCGTCATCGAGGAGGAGCTCAACGCCTACGCGGACGCCACCGGCACCGATCTCACGCAGCGGCCGCGCCTGGTCGCGCTCAACAAGATCGACGTCCCGTCCGCCCGCGAGATGGCCGACCTCGTCAAGGAAGAGCTGGCCAAGAGACAAATCCAAGCCTTCGAGATCTCCGCGGCGACCGGTGAGGGCCTGCGTCAGCTCGGCTTCGCGATGGCGGCCCTGGTCGTCGCCGACCGCGAGGCCCGGCCAGTCCAGACCGCGCCGCCGCGTCCGCGCATCGAGGTCAAGGCCAAGGACGACGCCGGCTTCGAGATCGTCAGGACCTCCGAGGGCAGCTTCCTGATCAAGGGCGAGAAGCCACGCCGGTGGGTGTTCCAGACCGACTTCGGCAACGACGAGGCGGTCGGCTACCTCGCCGACCGGCTGGCCCGCCTGGGCGTCGAGGAGGCCCTCGCCGAGGCCGGCGCCGAGCCGGGTGCGGAGGTGCTGATCGGCGACGAAACCGACGCCGTGGTCTTCGACTGGGATCCCGCCGCCCCGATGGCCAGCGGCGCTAGACACGGTCCCCGCGGCACGGACCCGAGGCTGTAGCTAACGATGCGCCAGGACGTCGCCAGCGCCACCAGGGTCGTCGTCAAGGTCGGCTCCTCGTCCCTGACCACCGATACCGGCGAGATCGCGACCGGCCGCATCGAGGGGCTCGTCCAAGCCCTTGCCGTTCGGCACAATAAAGGCAGCCAGCTCATCCTGGTCTCCTCCGGCGCGATCGCGTCGGGCCTCACCCCGCTGGGCCTGACCCGCCGCCCCAGCGACCTCGCCACCCAGCAGGCGGCGGCGAGCGTCGGCCAGGGCCTGCTGATCGCCCGGTACACCGCCGCGTTCGCCAGCCACGGCATCAGCACCGGCCAGGTCCTGCTCAGCGCCGACGACCTGATGCGCCGTACCCACTACCGCAACGCCCAGCGCACTCTGGACCGGCTGCTCGAGCTCAAGGTGCTGCCGGTCGTCAACGAGAACGACACGGTCGCAACCGACGAGATCAGGTTCGGCGACAACGACCGCCTGGCCGCCCTGGTCGCCCACGTAACCCGTGCCCAGGCGCTGATCCTGCTCTCCGACGTCGACGCCCTCTACACCAGCGACCCCCGCAAACCAGGCGCGACAAGGGTGACCGAGGTCCGCGCTACCGAAGATCTGAAAAACATCACGCTGGGCAAGGCGGCCACGCACGGCACCGGCGGCATGGCCACCAAGGTGGAGTCCGCGATGATCGCCACCGCGGCGGGGATCCCGACGGTGGTTACCAGCGCCAGCCACGCGGAAGACGCACTGAACGGCGATCCGGTCGGCACCTACTTCGCCCCCACCGGCCGCCGCCCCGCTACCCGGCTGCTCTGGCTGCGGCACGCGGCGGTCGCCCGCGGCAGCCTCCGCCTCGACAAGGGCGCCGTCGAAGCCATCACAAACAAGAACGCCAGCCTGCTCCCGGCCGGCATCACCGGCGTAACCGGTACGTTCGACGCCGGCGATCCGGTCAACCTCACCGACACCGATGACAGGACAGTAGCCCGCGGCCTCGTAAACTACGACGCCACCGAGATTCCCGGCCTGATGGGCCGGTCCACCCGGTGGCTGTCGAGCAAGCTAGGCCAGGAATACGAGCGCGAGGTCGTCCACCGCGACGACCTGGTCGTTCTCTAACACGAGGTATCAGTCGTCCGAACCAGAGTCAGAGCCGCCGTTGCCGCCCCGGTTGGACAGGCGGTCGAACAGCCCGGACCCGGCGCGCGCCACGTTCCCGATACCACCGCGAACCATGGTGATCAGCGGGTCCTCGGACCTGTTCCACGACTCCTGGTAGGCCTTGGCCGCGTTGCGCACCTCGTCGCCGAACGACGCGGAACGGTCTTCCTCCCGGCGGGGGTAGTCGCCGCCGAGGATCCGCTCGTAGGCACCGCTTCCCGCCCAGTTGTCCAGCTCGGCGTACCGGACCACCGCGAACGGGTGCGTCTGGCCCTGCAGCTGAAGAATCTTCAGCAGCGAGTCGCGCAGGTCGGGGACCGCGTCGTACTCGCGGGCCTGCTCGTGGAAGGCGTCCGCGTTCATCTCGGCCAGCCGGGACCCGCCCGCGAGCTTCATCAGCACGCGGCGGGACGCGTCGATGTCCTGGCCGACCAGCAGCCCGGCCCGGTCACAGGACAGCTCGGACTTGCGGAACCACTCCTCCAGGCCCCAGATGATCGCGCGCAGGCCGAGGTAACCGATCGGCATCCAGGCAATCCGCTGCGCCAGCAGGATCAGGTTGTACAGCATCGTCCGGTAGACCGCGTGGCCGGACAGCACGTGGCCGAGCTCATGCCCGATGACCGCCCGGAGCTCCTCCGGGTCCATCAGGTCGACGAGGCCGCTGTTGATCACGATGAACGGCTTGTCCATGCCCAGCGCGGCGGCGTTCACCAGCGGCGTCTGGGTGATGAACAGCTCCGGAACGTTCTCCATGTCCAGGATGTAGCAGCCGTCGCGCAGCATCTCGTACACGTGCGGGAACTGCCGCTCGGACACCTTGACGCTGCTGGCCAGGAACGTCAGCCGCAGCGCACGCTCGTTGAACAGGCTGTTCATGAGCTTGAGCAGCGCGTCGAAACCAGTCAGCTTACGCAGCGCCACCAGGGCCGAGCGATCCGCCGGATGCTCGTAGGCGCGAGAGGAGATGCCGGGGAGCCGGACTCGGGAGCGATCGGGCACTGAAGTCATATCTCGAATCATAAACCCTGTGCCGGCCAGTTGGACCGGTACGATACGAGCCCAGGAGGGGCGAAACCAATGCGACGCATCGGGGTCATGGGAGGCACGTTCGATCCCATCCATCATGGGCACCTTGTCGCTGCCAGTGAAGTCGCGTATACTTTCGAGCTAGATGAGGTCATCTTCGTTCCGACCGGCCAGCCGTACCAGAAGGATCGTCGTCAGGTATCTCCTGCCGAGGACCGCTACCTGATGACGGTCATCGCCACGGCCTCGAATCCGAGGTTCAGCGTCAGCCGGGTGGATATCGACCGTCCAGGCCCGACCTACACGATCGACACGCTGAAAGACCTGCGGGCCAAGGCCGGCATAGCGGCTGAGTTGTTCTTCATTACCGGTGCCGACGCTCTGTCGGAGATACTGACCTGGCACGACGCGGACGAATTGTTCGGGCTGGCGCATTTCGTAGGCTGTACGAGGCCGGGTCATCACCTGTCCGACACCGGATTGCCGGACGGGAAAGTGAGCCTGGTCGAGATCCCGGCACTGGCCATCTCGTCGACTGGGTGCCGGGCCAGAGTGCGCGTCGGGGAACCGGTCTGGTATCTGGTCCCGGACGGGGTCGTACAGTACATAGCCAAGCGCGGGTTGTATGCAGAGGAGGCCGGTCAAGACTCGTGACTGCCACATCAAGGGCCATGGAGCTGGTGGAAACCGCCGCGCTCGCCGCGGCCGACAAGCTAGCGGACAGCATCGTCGCCTACGACGTCAGCGAGCAGCTCGTCATCACCGACGCCTTTCTGCTCTGCTCGGCCTCGAACGACCGCCAGGTGCGGTCGATCGTCGACGAGATCGAACTCCGGATGCGCCAGGCTGGCGCCCAGCTGGTCCGCCGCGAGGGCGAGCGTGAGGGCCGGTGGATCCTGCTCGACTACCTGGACGTCGTCGTGCATGTGCAGCACGCCGAGGAACGCGGCTACTACACCCTCGAGCGGATCTGGAAGGACTGCCCGCGGATCCCGTTGCCCGACCTCGCCGGCGCGACGCCGGGGAGTCAGCCCTGACCGGCAAGGACATCCGCCTCGTCCTGTGGCGGCACGGTCAGACCGTGTGGAACGCCGAACGCCGGTTCCAGGGCCAGACCGACATCGAGCTTGACGACACGGGCCGCGCCCAGGCCGAGCGCGCCGCTCGCATGCTCACCGGGCTGAATCCGGCCGCGATCGTGTCCTCAGACCTGAGCCGCGCCGCGAGCACGGCGGCGGCACTGGCCCGGCTCACCGGCCTGGCGGTGAGCTACGACAAGGACCTGCGGGAGCGGCACGGCGGCAGCTGGGAGGGTCTCACCGACTCCGAGATACGCGAGCGTTACCAGGCCGAGCACGCCGCCTGGAACCCGCCCGACGGCGAGCCCACGCAGGCCGTGGCCGACCGGGTCCGCGGCGCGTTGCAGCGCGTCGCCGAGGAGATGACCGACGGCGGCCTCGCCGTCGTGGTCTGCCACGGCGCCGCCATCCGCCTCGGCCTGTCCGCGCTGCTCGGCCTGCCCTTGGACATGTTCCACGTGCTCGGCCCGCTGTCGAACTGTTCCTGGTCGGTGGCCGGCACCCGGCATGACGGCCGATGGCGCCTGCTCGAACACAACGCCGGCACCCTGCCGGAACCCGTGCTAGGTGATGACAGATGATTTTTTCCGAACGACATGGGCTCGGTCTGACCGTCACCTGGTACGGCCAGGCCGGCTTCCGGCTCGAGGGCGGCGACAGCCGGGTCCTGATCGACCCGTTCATGAGCGACCGGGACAACCGGCGGTATCCGCCGGTGGCGACCGCCGAGGACTTCGGCGACATCACGCTCGCGCTGTGCACGCACGAGCACATCGACCACATGGACCTTGGCTTCCTGCCGAAGTTCGCCACGGTGAACCGGGACGCGAAGATTGTCGTGCCCGCCCCGGTGCTCGACCAGGCCGTGGCCGGCGGCCTGGAGCGGGACCGGCTGATCGGCGCGATGCCGGGGGAGGAGTTCACCGACCGGGACGTCACCGTGCACGCGCTGCCCGCGCTGCACGGGCTGGGCGGCGACGAGCCGGTCGTGTACGAGTTCCTCGACGGCCGGTTCCTCGGCTACCTGATGGAGATCGGCGGCGTCCGGGTGTTCCACACCGGCGACGGCCTGGTGTACCCCCAGCTTGCCCCGGCGCTGCGGGAACTGCGGCCGGACGTGCTGATGCTGCCGGTCAACGGCCGGGATCAGATGCGCGAGGCGTCCGGCCTGGTCGGCAACATGAACGAGGCCGAGGCGGCCTGGCTGGCCACCGAGGTCGACCCGCTCTATTGCATACCGATGCACTATGAGATGTTTACCGGTAATCGCGGAGACATTGGCCGTTTCGCAGCTCACCTGCACGAGCGAGCCGCCGACGGCGGCCCGGTGCTGGTGATCCCGTCCCGTGGCCGCCCGTTCACGCTGGAGCTGACATGACTGAGCTGTCCGCCGAAGAGATCGTCGAGCTGTCCAAGCGCTACACGCTGTACGACTGGGCCGCGCAGGCCGCGGTCGCGCCGATCCCGGTAGCCCGGGCCGAGGGGGTCTACTTCTGGGAGCCTGGCGGCAAGCGCTACCTGGACTTCAACAGCCAGCTGATGAGCGTGAACATCGGGCACGGCGACCGGCGGGTTAACGACGCGATCACCCGCCAGCTCGCCGAACTCTCCTACGTGAACTCGGCCGCGACAGCGCACGCGCCACGGGCGCTGCTCGGCCGCAAGCTTGCCGAGCTGTTCCCCGGCGACATCGAGAAGTCGTTCTTCACCCTCGGCGGCGCCGAAGCCAACGAAAACGCGATCCGGATCGCCAAGGCGGTTACCGGCCGGCCGAAGATCCTGGCCAGGTACCGCTCCTACCACGGCGCGACGTCCGGCGCGATCGCGCTCACCGGCGATCCGCGCCGCTGGGCGAACGAGCCCGGGCTGCCTGGTGTCGTGCACGTGCTCGACTTCTACCACGGCACCCAGCGGCCGATGGACTCCGCCGCCGAGGCCCTCGCCGTGCTGCGCGAGACGATCCAGCTGGAGGGCCCGGCCACGATCGCCGCGTTCATCGTGGAGCCGATCACCGGGACGAACGGCGTCCTGGTGCCGCCGGACGGCTACCTCCAGGGCGTCCGTGAGCTGTGCGACGAGTTCGGCATCCTGATGATCGCCGACGAGGTCATGAGCGGCTTCGGCCGCACCGGAAAGTGGTTCGCCGTCGACCACTACGGCGTCGTGCCGGACATCATCACCTGCGCGAAGGGCCTGACGTCCAGCTACCTGCCGCTCGGTGCGGTCGGCCTGCGCCCGCACGTGGCCGGCTACTTCGAGAACAAGGTGTTCGCCGGCGGGCTCACGTACAACTCGCACCCCGTCTGCCTGGCGGCCGCGCTGGCCACCATCGACGTGATGGAGCAGGACGGCCTCGTCGAGCACACCGCCAAGATGGGCGAGGCGATGGCCCGCCACCATGCCGACCTGGCGGCGAAGCACCCGAGCGTGGGTGCGGTAAGGAACCTCGGCCTGCTCGGCATCCTGGAGATCGTCAGGAACCGGGCGACCGGCGAGCCGATGGCACCGTTCAACGGTTCCAGCCCCGAGATGCAGGCGCTGCTCCGCGCCGTGCTCGACAACGGCGTCTACACGATCCTGCACTGGAACCAGGTCATGACGAACCCGCCCCTGTGCATCACCGAGGACCAGCTGGCCGAAGGCTTCGCCGTCCTAGACGAAGCCCTCCACATCACCGACCAAGCCGTAACCGCCTAACGCCCCCGCCCCGCTCGCCCCCGCCCCGCTCGCCCGCGCCGCGCCCGCCCCGCTCGCCCGCGCCGCGCCCGCCCCGCTCGCCCGCCCCGCGCCGCCGGGCGCCCGCGCCGCCCGCGCCGC
>Ga0207664_10000623_pt1 | contig 24532 bp, 20 predicted proteins | sample LARL83metaG_FD_184349 | JGI IMG/M metagenome (GOLD analysis project Ga0207664, IMG submission 184349) | Corn, switchgrass and miscanthus rhizosphere microbial communities from Kellogg Biological Station, Michigan, USA - LAR L8-3 metaG... | ecosystem: Host-associated > Plants > Roots >... | reverse complement strand
GCACGCGGTCAGGCATCACGGCGTCGACGAGATCGTGGTGGCGGTGCGACAGCAGCGCGGCGGCGTCCTGCCGCTGCGCGATCTGCTCGCCTGCCGGCTCAACGGTGTCAAGGTGACGGACCTGGCTGGCTTTTTCGAGCGCGTCCACGGCCACGTCCCGCTCGACATGAGCCGTGCCAGCTGGTTCATCTATGGCGACGGCTACCGGCAGAACTGGCTGCGCCGCTTCGTCAAGCGCTCGTTCGATCTCGTCGTGGTGGGAATACTGGTCATTGCCGCGCTGCCGGTGATCATGTTCACCGCGCTGCTTATCGCTCTGGAGAGCCCGGGCACCGTCATCTATCGGCAGAAGCGCGTCGGTCGCGGCGGCAAGGTCTTCACGCTGCTCAAATTCCGCAGCATGACGATGGACGCGGAAAAGGACGGCAAAGCCGCGTGGGCGGCCGTCAACGATGCGAGGATCACCCGGATCGGCCGGTTCATACGGCGGACGCGGATCGACGAGCTGCCGCAGTTGATCAACGTGCTTCGCGGTGAAATGAGCCTGGTCGGCCCGCGGCCGGAACGGCCGGAATTCGTCACGATGCTCTCCGAGCAGATTCCATTCTATGCGGTGCGCCACAGCGTCAAGCCGGGCATCACCGGCTGGGCGCAGGTCAGGCACTGTTACGTGGCCACCGTCGACGATACGGTGAAGAAGCTCGAATACGACATCTACTACGTCAAGAACAACTCGCTGCTGCTGGATCTGTTGATCCTGCTCGAAACGGTGCGCGTCGTCCTGCTGGGCGAAGGCGCGCGCTAGCGAGGCGCTTTTCGCCCGACGCTGCCCTCGAACGCGCATCGGCCGATGGCGGCCGGAGCGGCCAGCGCCGGTGTCCGTAAGCCGGTGTGCAGCCGAGGCCTGCCCGCCAGGCCAATGAAGCCGCTTCGCGTCGGCGGCGCGGCGGCGGGATACTCTTCCTTCTGAACCCGGTTTAGAGTTAGCTTCTTATCGACTACCCGCGCACGTCGTGACCGCAAACGTTCTCGCCACTGTAGCCGCGTGGAGCTATGGCTTGGCACTCGCCGGCTACCTGGGCTTTGCGCTGCTGATGGCCCTGCGCTGGCGATCCAGCATCCGCGCGGCTCTGCTGCTCACGGCGACCCTGGTAACGGCGATCTGGGCCGCGATGGGGCTGGCGGTCGCGTTGTCGGACCGCGCCGTCATGTGGCTGGTGTTCGGCATTATCGATGTCCTGCGCTACGGTGTCTGGTTCGCGTTCGTCGGCAACCTGATCGCAGGATCCGGGAGGGAAAAGTCCGCGGCGGCGTTTCCGCGCTGGGTCGCGGTCGTGGTCGTCGCGGCAATGCTGGGAAGTCTGGCGCTGCTCGACGGTCTTCCGCTGTCGCGCTCGCTCGGAGTGCAAGGACAGAGGACGTCGTTCGGCCTGCATCTGGGACTCGCGGTTTTCGGGCTGATGCTGGTCGAACAGCTGTTCCGCCGGGCCCATTCTCAAGCGCGATGGGCGATCAAACCTCTGTGCATTGCGCTGGCGGGCATCTTCGGCTTCGAGCTTTTTCTCTACGCGGACGCGATGCTGTTCGGTGCGCTGGATCTCGAAATCTGGACGGCGCGCGGCGTGATCAATGCGCTGGTCGTGCCGCTGATCGCGATCGCAATGGCGCGCAATCCGCGCTGGGCCGTTGAAATGCACGTCTCGCGCGACATGGTGCTGCAGTCGACGGCATTGCTGGTTTCGGCGGCGTTTCTGCTCGCGGTCGCCGCAGCCGGGTACGTCGTCCGTTATCTCGGCGGCGAGTGGGGCCGGACGCTGCAGATAGAACTGCTGTTTGCCGCGCTGGTCGGCGGGGCAATGGTGGTGTCCTCGGGGCGATTTCGCTCACGGCTGAAAGTCTTCGTCAGCAAGCACTTTTATTCGTATCGCTACGACTACCGCCAGGCGTGGCTGCGGTTCACCAGCACGCTGTCGACCGACAGTGCGGGGCAGGGTCTGCCTGAGCGTGTAACGATGGCGCTGGCCGACCTCGTCGAAAGTCCGGCGGGGATGCTTTGGCTCGATGACGGCAGCGGCGGCCTTCGGCTCTCCGCGCGCTGGAACGCGCCCGCTCTGTCGGCGGTCGAAGCGGCGGACGGGCCGCTCGCGGCCTTTCTGGCCCGTACCGACTGGGTCGTCAGCGTGGACGAGGCGCTGCACGATCCCGGCAAATATCCCGGCTTGCAATTGCCCGGCTGGCTAAGCTCGATCCGCGATGCATGGCTGATCGTCCCCTTGCCGTCCGCCGCCGGTCTGCTCGGCTTTGTCGTGCTGATGACGCCCCGGGCCAAGATCGACGTCGATTGGGAAGTGCGCGATCTGCTCAAGACGGCGAGCCGGCAGGCGGCGAGCTACCTGGGTCAGCTCCGCGCGACCGAGGCGCTGCTAGAGGCGCGCAAATTCGAAGCCTTCAACCGGATGTCTGCCTTTGTAGTGCACGATCTGAAGAACCTCGTCGCGCAGCTTTCGCTGATGCTGCGCAATGCCGAGCGCCATAGCGAGAACCCGGATTTTCAGCGCGACATGTTGACGACCGTCGAGAACGTCGTCGAGCGTATGAACAAACTGATGCTACAGTTGCGTACCGGGGCAACGCCGGTGGAAAATGCACGTCCAGTCGATCTGGAAGCCGTCGTGCGGCGCGTTTGTGCCGCCAAGGCGACGCTCGATCCGCCGATCGAGCTGGAACTATCCACCGGTGTCACCGCCGCGGGGCACGAGGATCGTCTCGAGCACGTGATCGGCCACCTGGTGCAAAACGCGATCGACGCGACGAGCAATGGCGGCAGCGTCACGGTCAAGCTGCACGACGACGGCGCTTTTGCGCTGATCGATGTAAAGGACACGGGAACAGGCATGAGTTCGGAGTTCATCCGCGAGCGGTTGTTCAGGCCATTCGAGACAACGAAGCCGGCAGGCATGGGCATCGGAGTCTACGAAAGCTCGCAGTACGTCGCAGGCCTCGGTGGCCGGATACTGGTCGACAGCGAGCCCGGACAGGGCACGCGCGTGCGCTTGCTGCTGCCGCACGGGGAAGCGCGGGCGCCGGCGGCCGGGAGAGCTGCATGACCGACACGCGCCGGCCGCTGCTGATCGTCGAGGACGATCCGGAGTTGCAAAAACAGATGCGCTGGGCATTCGACCGGTACGAAACGGTCGTCGCCAGCGACAGAGAGTCCGCGGTCGCCCAGATGCGTCGCTGCGAGCCGGCCGTCGTCACGATGGACCTCGGCCTGCCCCCGCATCCGGACGATCCGAGCGAAGGCTTGCTGCTGCTCGAGGAAATCAACGCCTTCGCGCCCGACACCAAGGTCATCGTGCTCACCGGCCAGAACGACCGCGTCAACGCGCTGAAGACGATTGCGCTGGGGGCGCACGATTTCTGCACCAAGCCATTCGAACCCGAGATTCTGGCGTGGACGATAGATCGCGCATTCCGCGTGCACGAGTTGCAGGAAGAGAATCGACGTCTGCAGACGGCGAGCGCGGCCGGCGGCATGTCGGGTTTCATGACGCGCGACCCCGAGGCATTGCGTGTATGCCGCACGATAGAGAAGGTGGCGCCGGCGTCGGCAACCGTGCTGATCCAGGGCGAATCGGGCACAGGAAAGGAATTGCTGGCCCGCGCTCTGCATGATTTGTCGCCGCGTCGCAATCAGCGCTTCGTCGCGATCAATTGCGCGGCGATACCCGAGACGCTGCTCGAAACCGAGCTCTTCGGCTACGAAAAGGGCGCATACACCGGTGCGGCCAAGCGGACGTTCGGCAAGTTCGAGCTGGCCAGCGGCGGCACGCTGTTCCTCGACGAAGTCGGCGACCTTCCGATGGCGCTGCAGGCCAAGCTGTTGCGCTTCCTGCAGGAGCGCGTAATCGAGCGCATCGGCGGCAGGGAGGAGATCGCGATCGACGTGCGCATCGTCTGTGCGACGCACCAGAGCCTGAAGGACCACATCGTTTCCGGACGCTTCCGCGAAGATCTCTACTACCGGATCGCGGAAATCGTGGTCGAGATTCCTCCGCTTCGCGCGCGCAAGGGCGACGCGGCGCTGCTGGCGCACAGCTTCGTGCACAAGTTTGCCGCCGAGCAGCGCCGGGGTGCGATGACGCTGCTGCCCGACGCGGTTGCCGCAATCGAGGCGCACGCCTGGCCTGGCAACGTTCGCGAACTGGAAAATGTGATCAAGCGGGCCGTCATCATGGCCGATGCCCTGACGATAAGCGCCGCCGACGTCGGTTTGGGGCCCGCCGATGCGGAACCTCCAATCCTCAATCTGCGCCGCGTACGCGAAGAGGCCGAGAAGGATGCGGTGCTGCGTGTCCTCGGGCGGGTCAACGGCAATTACAGCAAGGCGGCCGAACTGCTCGGCGTCAGCCGTCCCACACTCTACGATCTGATGCATCGCTGCGGCCTCAAGTAGACGGTGCACCGACGATCGATTCGGCGAAAGAAGCGACGACCATGAAGCTCCGGCACCCCTGTACGATCCTGATGCTGCTCGCAGCCGTGGCCCTTGCCGGTTGCGGCAAGGATGATCCGAACGCGCTGCTCGCATCGGCCAAGTCCTACCTGGCGAAGAACGAATACGAATCCGGCATCATCCAGCTGAAGAGCGCGCTGCAGATAGCTCCCGACAACGCCGAAGCACGAATGCTTTACGGCAGGGCGCTGCTCAATACCGGGCGCCCGGCGGCGGCGGAGACCGAAATCCGCAAGGCGATCGAACTGAAATATTCGCCCGATGAGACTTATCCGCTGCTCGCGCGCGCAATGGTCGACCAGGGCGCCTACGCCAAGGTGGTCGGCGAGCTTGCCGACCGCAAGCTCGATGACCCGAAAGCGCAGGCGGGGCTGCAGACCCAGGTAGCCATGGCGTACCTCTCGCTCGGCGAAGGGGCGAAGGCCAACGAAACGATCGCGGCGGCGCTGGCCGCGATGCCAGGCGATCCGCGCGCGCTGACCGTTCAGGCGCGCGTCGCCGCTCTCGGCAATGATCTGCCGCAGGCGCTCAAGCTGATCGATGCTGCGTTGTCTGCGGCGCCGAATAATCCGGAGGCGCTGGTCGTCAAGGCCGGATTCGAAAACGCGCAGGGCCGGCGCGACGATGCGATCAAGACGCTCGAGCGTGCGGTCGAAGCCAGCGGCGGCGCGCTGGGCGTGCGCTACGCGCTCGCCTCGCTGCTGGCCGAAAGCGGACAGCTGGACAAGGCCGCGGCCCAGGTCGAGGCGATGCAAAAGATCTCGCCGCTCGAGTTTCGAACGCTCTATGCCGACGCGCTGATTTCGTATTCACGCGGCGATGCGGCGCACGCGCGTGACGCGATCCAGAAAGTGCTTGCGGTCAACCCGGACAACCTGCAAAGCCTCTACCTGTCGGCGCTGATCGACATGAAGCTGGGGTCGTATGCCGCGGCCGAGGAATCGCTGCGCAAGGTGGTCGCGCGCACGCCCGACGAGATCAATCCGCTGCGTGCCCTCGCCGCGCTGTACATGCGAACGGGCCGCACCACGCAGAGCACCGACACGCTCGACGCGGCGCTGCGTCGCGCGCCCGACAATCCGCTCCTGCTGCAGGCAGCGGGTGAAGCGAACCTCGCTGCCGGGAACGCCGCAAAGGCCGCGCAGTATTACGAGCGGGCGAGCGAGCTGGACAAGGCCAACATGGCGAGCAAGGTGCGTCTGGCCCAGGTCAAATACGCGGCAGGAGAACCGGGACAGGCGTTCAAGGAGCTCGAGTCGCTGTCCGGCGCCGACCAAACGCAATATCAGGCGGATCTGGCGTTGATCGCCGCGCATTTGCGCCGCGGCGAATTCGACCAGGCGTTGTCCGCCGTCGCCACACTGGAGAAAAAACAGCCGAATAATCCGTTGACCTATAACGTCAAGGGCGCGGCGTACGCCGGCATGCGCGACAACAAGAACGCACGCGCTGCCTTCGAGAAGGCGCTCGAAGTGCAGCCTGGATATTTTCCTGCGGCGCGCAATCTGGCGCTGATCGATGTACAGGAGCAGAAGGCCGAGGATGCGCGCAAGCGCTACGAGGCGATGCTGGTCAAGGACCCGAACAACGAGCAGCTGCTGCTCGGGCTGGCCGAGCTCTTGGTGATGTCCGGGCACAGCCCGGACGAAGTCAAGGCCACGATCGACCGTGCGATCGCCGCGGCGCCGAAATCGATCCGGCCGCGAGTGGCGCTGATCAACTACTTCGCCAACATTCGCGACGCCAAGGGCGCGCTCGACGCCGCCCGAGCGGCGCAGGCGGCGTTTCCCGACGATACGCAGATCCTCGAAGCAGTAGGTGTCGCGCAGCGCGCCGCCGGCCTGAACGACGAGGCGCTGGCGACTTTCAAGCGCCTGGTTCAACTGCAGCCGCAGAACACGTCTGCCCTGCTGCGTCTTGCCGACGTCCAGGTCGGGCAGAAGGACTATAACGCTGCGATCGCGACCTTGCGCCAGTCGCTCGGTGCCGACCCCGAGCAAAACCGTGCACTGGTCGCTCTGGCCAAGACATTTGTCATCGCGGGCCGTCCGGACGACGCGATCGCGGAAGCGCGTAAGCTGCAGAAGGACCGGCCGAAAAGCGCGCTGGGCTTTGCGCTCGAAGGCGAAGTGCTGGCGGCTCAGGCGAAGTGGCCGCAGGCGGCCCTCGCGTATCGGGATGCTATCGCGCGCGAGCCGATCCCGCTGCTCGCGGTGCGGCGGTACGAGGCCCTGCAGAAAGTGGGCCAGGCCGATGCCAACGGGTTCGCTGCGCAATGGGCGAGAGAGCATCCGACCGACGTCACCCTGGTCGCGTTCGTCGCGCAGCAAAACCTGGCGCGGAAGGACTATCGCGCCGCGATCGCCAACTACCAGGCGGCGCTGAAGCTCGATCCCGACAATACGATGCTGCTGAACAACCTCGCCTGGGCGCTGGCCGAGACGGGCGATCCGAAGGCGCGCGAATATGCGGCAACCGCGTATCGGCAGGCGCCGTTCAACCCCAACGTCATCGATACGCTGGGCTGGGCCGAAGTGCAGATCGGCGACGCGAAGAAAGGCATCGAGCTGCTGCAGGCGGCGTCCAATCTCGCGCCGGGCAACGCCAGCATCCGGCTGCATCTGGCCAAGGGCTTGATCAAGACCGGAGACAAGGCGGGCGCGAAAAAAGCGCTGGAGCCGCTGTCCAAGCTCGGCGAAGCCTCGCCCGCTCGCGTCGAAGCCGACAAACTGCTGAGCGGGCTTTGAGCATGGCAGCAGCAGGCACCACGATCGGCGTCGTCGGGCTGGGCTACGTCGGGCTCCCGCTCGCGGTCGAGTTCGGCAAGAAGTACCCGACGGTGGGGTTCGATCTGTCTGCGACCAAGGTGGCGGCGTACGGCAAAGGCATCGACCCGACGGGCGAAGTGAGTCCGGCCGAGCTGGCCGCGGCCACCGGCTTGCGCTGCACGACCGACGCGGCGGCTCTGCGTAGCGCGGACTTTGTCGTCGTCGCCGTGCCGACGCCGATCGACGATGCGCACCAGCCCGACTTCGGTCCGCTGCTCTCGGCCAGCGAAGCCGTCGGCCGGAATCTCAAGCGTGGCGCCACCGTCGTGTTCGAGTCGACCGTGTATCCCGGCGCAACCGAGGACGTTTGCGTGCCGGTGATAGCCAAGGCTTCCGGCATGGTGTGGAAGCGCGATTTTTTCGTCGGGTATTCACCCGAGCGCATCAATCCGGGCGACAAGGAGCATACGCTGCCGCGCATCGTCAAGCTGGTCAGCGGCGACTCGCCCGCGACGCTGGAACGCGTCGCCGCCGTCTATGGCAGCATCATTCCGGCCGGCATCCACCGCGCGAGCTCGATCAAGGTCGCCGAAGCGGCCAAGGTGATCGAGAACACGCAGCGGGATCTCAACATCGCGTTGATGAACGAGCTGGCGCTGATCTTCCACAAGATAGGCATCGATACGCTCGAAGTGCTCGAGGCGGCCGGAACCAAGTGGAACTTTCTGGCCTTCCGGCCGGGCCTGGTCGGCGGCCATTGCATCGGCGTCGATCCCTACTATCTGACGCACATGGCCGACAAGCTCGGCTACCATCCCCAGGTCATTCTCGCCGGCCGGCGGATCAACGACGGCATGGGCAAGTTCATCGCCGAGCAGACGGTCAAGCAGCTGATCCAGTCGGGGTCGGCGGTCAAGGGTGCCGACATCAACGTGCTCGGCCTCACGTTCAAGGAAAATTGTCCGGACATACGCAACTCGCGTGTCATCGACGTCGTCCAAGAACTGGTCTCGTACGGCGCCAACGTGCATGTGCACGATCCGGTGGCCGACCCGGCCGAGGCGCGCCGCGAGTACGGCATCGATCTTAAGTCCTGGGATGCGCTGCCGCGGGCGCGGGCCATCGTCGCCGCGGTCGCGCACCGCGATTTCAAGCGCCGCCCGACCGACGACTACGTGACCAAGCTCGACGAAGGCGGGCTGTACGTCGACGTAAAATGTCAGGCCGACGCCGCGCAGTTTCGCGCGCGGGGCGTCAACGTCTGGAGGCTTTGATCGTGGATATGCGCGGCGCCCCGGAACCCCTGCTCGCCTGCTGCGCGGCGCTCCGCGCGCACCCGAAGCGGTGGCTCGTGACCGGGAGCGCCGGCTTCATCGGCTCGCACCTGTTAGAGACGCTGCTGAGCCTGGGCCAGGAGGTCGTGAGCCTGGACAATTTTGCCACCGGTCATCGCAGCAACCTCGACGAGGTGCGCCGCGCCGTGGGTGAGCTCGCGTGGCGCAAGCACAGCTTCCGGGAAGCCGACATCGTCGACACCGATGCATGCCGCAGCGCCTGCCAGGGCGTCGATATCGTCCTGCACCAGGCGGCGCTCGGCTCGGTGCCGCGCTCGATCGAGGATCCGCTGCGCACGCACGCGGCCAACGCCACCGGATTTCTCAACATGCTGGTCGCCGCGCGCGACGCGGGCGTCGAGCGCTTCGTCTATGCCGCCTCGAGCTCGACGTATGGCGATCATCCGGGTCTGCCCAAGGTTGAAGATGCCATCGGCCGGCCGCTGTCCCCGTATGCGGTGACCAAGTACGTCGACGAGCTCTATGCCCAGGTGTTCGCGCGCTGCTACGGCATCGCTGCGACGGGGCTCCGTTATTTCAACGTGTTCGGGCCGCGCCAGGACGCCGAGGGCGCGTACGCGGCGGTGATTCCACGCTGGGCCGCGGCGATGCTCGCGGGAACGCCGATCGTGATTTACGGCGACGGCGAGACCACGCGTGACTTCTGCTATGTCGGTAACGTCGTGCAGGCCAACCTTCTGGCCGCAACGGCACCGGAGGCGACCGTTTCCGGACAGGTCTACAACGTCGCCGTCGGCGGCCGCATATCGTTGAACGATCTGTATTCGGCGCTGCGCGACCTGGTGGCCGAGCGGCATCCGGGACTCGCGGTCGCAGCGCCGATCCACGAGGATTTTCGCGCCGGCGATGTGCGCCACTCGCAGGCCGACATCGGCAAGGCCGTCGACGCGTTCCGTTACGCCCCGACGCATGAGTTGCGTGCCGGGCTGCGCGAAGCGCTGCCCTGGTACGAGTCGCATCCGCTGGCGGCGCCGATGGCGCGCGCCGCGAGGACTCCTGGTGTTCGCGGGACCGCTTGAGCTCCGCAGCGCCGGCGCCCGGGCGTTCGGCGCGCGCCGTATGCTCGTGCTGGCCGCGATGCTGCTGGTGGCACCAGCGGCGGCTGCCGAGCCGCCCGCGCGCCCCGACGTCCTGGCGGCGCAGGCGCTCGCGTACGAGCACGGCGAGGGCGTGCCCAAGGATCAGCGCAAGGCCGCCGCACTGTATTGCGAGGCGGCGCGCGGCGGCGATGTCGGCGCCATGTTCAACCTGGGCTGGATGTACGCCAATGGTCGCGGCGTGACCCGCGACGACGCGCTGGCCGCGTTCTTCTTCGGACGCGCCGCGCGTGAAGGCCACGCCCAGGCGCGTGAAATGCTCAAATTCGTCGACGGCGGCAGGCCCGTTTATCCGGAATGCATGTTGCCGCCGGCGCCCGCCGCGACGGCTGAAGCCGCCGCGAAACCGGCGGCGCTCATCGATGGGGAGGCCTATGCCGACCTGCCGCCGGACAAGCGCAGGATCGCCGAGGCGGTCGTCAAGGCAGCGCCGCAATTCGGCATCGACCCACGTCTGGCGCTCGCGATCGTCGCCGCCGAGTCGAATTTCCGGCCGGATGCGCGCTCCGACAAGGACGCGCGCGGCCTGATGCAGCTGATCTCCGCGACGGCAGCGCGATTCAACGTAATGAATCGGTTCGACATCGAGGACAATCTGCAGGGAGGTCTTGCCTACCTTCGCTGGTTGCTCGCTTATTACCAGGGTCGGGTTTCGCTTGCCGTCGCCGCATACAATGCCGGCGAAGGCGCGGTCGACCGCTACAAAGGCATTCCTCCCTACGCCGAGACCCGCGCCTACGTGCAGCGCGTGCAGCATCTCTTCGGCGAGGAATGGCATCCGTACGATCCGAGCGTGGCGGATTCGTCTACGATTGTCGGTCGCGCTTCCGACGACGAGTAGGCGCGATGCTCAATCGCCGGTCCGGTTGGCAGCCCCGTTGGTCCGCGCTGCTGTTCTGCGCGTGCGCGCTGGCCGTCGCGATGCCGGCGTGCGCCGGCGCGATCGAAACGATCCAGCGCGTCAAGGGCTCGATCGTAGCCGTGGGCACGTTCGAGCGCACCCGATCGCCGCAGTTCCAGTTTCTCGGCACCGGCTTCGCCGTCGAGGACGGCTCGCTGATCGTCACCAATGCCCATGTGCTGCCGAAGGTGCTCGACCCGGCGCTGCGGGAGAGCCTCGCGATCATGATTCCGCTGCCCGACAAGAATGATCCCAACCAGGCGCAGGTGCGGGAAGCGAAGGAGGTGGCGACCGATGCCGACTCCGATCTCGCGCTGCTGCGGATTTCCGGACCGGCGCTGCCGCCGCTGACGCTCGGCCAATCGGGTGACGTGAGGGAAGGACAGGAAGTCCTGTTCACCGGATACCCGATCGGCGCGGTCCTCGGTCCGCATCCGGCCACCCACCGCGCGATCGTCGCCTCGGTGACGCCGATCGCCATACCGCTGGCGCGCGCCGGCGAATTGAGCACGCAGACGATACGCCGGCTTTCCGCCGGGCAATTCCCGGTGTTCCAGCTCGACGCGACCGCTTATCCGGGAAACAGCGGCAGCCCGCTCTACGATCCGGTGACCGGAGAGGTCGTCGGCGTCATCAACAAGGTGTTCGTGCAAGGAACCAAGGAGGCGGCGCTCACGCAGCCCTCCGGCATCACTTATGCCGTTCCCGCAAGCCATCTGCGGGCTCTGCTGCAGCGGGCGCGCTAAAAGCGCGCCTCGCTCTCGTCCGCGAAAGCATCGCAGGTGATCGATCCGATCTGGATCAAGGCGGTGCTCAAGTCGCTGGCGCTGCCCCCGACCGGGCCGCTTCTGCTGGCATTGCTGGGTCTTGCCTTGTGGCGGCGGCGTCCCCGGCTCGGCGCGGGCCTGGCGTGGACCGGCGTATTGTCGCTGCTGGTGCTTTCCTTACCCGCGGTTGCGTCGCTGCTGATACGAAGCCTCGAAATCGCTTCGCCATTCGAGCCCAGTCGCGCGGCCCAAGCGCAGGCGATTGTCATCCTTGGCGGGGGCACGCGACGCGACGCGCCGGATTATGGCGGCGATACGCTGGCGACGCTGACGCTCGAGCGCGTGCGCTATGGCGCGCGCATCGCCCGACTGACCGGTCTGCCGGTGCTGGTTACCGGCGGGTCGACCTATGGCGGGACGACCGAAGCCGAACTGATGCAACAGGCACTGCAGCAGGAATTCGGCGTTGCGGTGCGCTGGGCGGAGAATCGCTCGCGCACGACGCACGAGAATGCACAATACTCGGCGGCACTGTTGCGCGCTGCGGGCATCGGACGGGTGGTCCTGGTCGCGCACGCTTTCGACATGCGCCGCGCCACGGCCGAGTTCGCGGCGGCCGGGATTACGACGGTGCCCGCGGCGACGGGCATACCGTCGCGCGGTCCGGTGCGGGTCCTCGACTACCTGCCCGGCATCAACGGTCTGCAGGGAAGTTACTACGCGTTGTACGAAATCCTGGGCAACGCCGTGCGGATCGTCACGCCGTAACGGCGGCCGCAGCGCGGCAAGTCTCGCGGCCGGCGAAAGGCGCCGGTGACGCTGAGTTACCGCGTGGGGGCGATAAAGCCGCGGCGCTCGCGGCCGTGACGCCAGGAAAGGGCGCGATGCGCCATCAGCGCCTCGTGCGCGCCTTCGCCGCGGTCATCGCCGGTGCGCAGCAATGCAAGCAACAGGAAGCCGGCATACCCGCCTGCCAGGAACACCCAGACCAGCCACCACACGGAAACCATCATTTGGAACTCTCCGCTTGTGAGCATTCGGCGCGGTCCGGATGGACTTCCGCGGCCGGATCGCCGTCTTGGGCGAAGGCAAGCAAGCGATATGCCATGGGTCTAAGGCCTTGATTCGGAGTGATTCAGCACCCGCAGGGCATACCGAAGGGCCTCGTCCCGGGGCCGCAAGTGCCGCGCGGCGTGCAACCGGCAGGGTCGAAACCGCCGCCCGGCGGGCGCGCCCGCGGCGACGAATCAGGGCGCCGGGGGCTGGCTTCCCTTGTTCGCGATAGCGCTCAACAGGTCGATCGGCAGCGGGAAGACGATCGTCGAGCTCTTGTCACCGGCGATATTGGCCAGCGTCTGCAGATAGCGGAGCTGCATCGCCTGCGGCTGCTTCGACAGCATCTGCGCCGCCTGCAGCAACTTTTCGGACGCCTGCAATTCGCCTTCGGCGTGAATGATCTTGGCGCGCCGCTCGCGCTCGGCTTCCGCCTGCCGGGCGATGGCGCGGATCATCGATTCGTTCAGGTCGACGTCCTTCATTTCGACCGTCGAGACCTTGATGCCCCAGGCCTCGGTCTGGCTGTCGAGGACCTGCTGGATGTCGAGGTTGAGCTTTTCGCGCGCCGACAGAAGCTCGTCGAGCTCGTGCTTGCCGAGCACCGCGCGCAAAGTCGTCTGCGCGAGCTGGCTGGTCGCCTGGTAATAGTTCTCGACCTGGATCACCGCCTTGGCAGGGTCGACGATGCGGAAATACACGACCGCGTTGACCTTGACCGAGACGTTGTCGCGGGTGATGACATCCTGCGGCGGCACGTCCATCACCACCGTGCGCAGGTCGATGCGCACCATCTGCTGGATCACCGGAATCAGCAGGAAAAAGCCCGGTCCTTTGACTTTCCAGAAGCGCCCCAGCATGAACACGACCGCGCGCTGGTATTCGCGCAGCACGCGAAACGCCATCATGATCACCAGGATGACGATGATGACGATCGTGCCGAATCCCACTCCGATGGCCATGATTCAGGCTCCTTGATCGGCTTCCGTGACGGGCAATACCGACAATAGCAGATCGCTGCGCGACGTCACGCGCACGCGCTGGCCGCGCTTGAGCGGCACCGGGCTTTTCACGCGCCATTGCTCGCTGTGGATGCGCGCCCAGCCCTCGGACTCCATGTCATCCAGCGCAACGCCGATGCTGCCTATCAGCTGCTCGTGGCCGGTCACGATGGGGCGCCGCCGCGCCTTGAGCGCCGCGCCGGCGACGAAGAAGACGAACAGCGCAGTGACCGCTGCCAGCGCGCCGATCAGCCAGTAGGGCACGCCGAACCCCGGCACGTCGGTGTCGATCAGCATGACGGCGCCGATGGCGAATGCCACGATCCCGCCGACGCCGAGCGAGCCGTAGGCCGGCAAGAAGGTCTCCGCGACGATGAACCCGATGCCGAGGAGCACCAGTCCCAGCCCGGCGTAGTTGACCGGCAGCATCTGCAGTGCGAAGAGTCCGAGCAGCAGGCAGATCGCGCCCAGCACGCCCGGCAGCGCGAGACCGGGATTCCAGAATTCGAAGAACAGGCCGTAGATCCCGGCCATCAGCAGCATCAACGCAACGCTGGGATCGGTGATGATCGCCAGGAATCGCGTGCGCCAATCGGGCGCCATCGTCGTCGTCGCCGCGCCCGATGTCGCCAGGACGCGCTCGCCGGCGGCGGTGACGATCTTGCGCCCGTTGAGCTTGGTCACGAGCTCGGGCACGTCGCGTGCCGTCAGATCGATGACGTGCTGGGCAAGCGCTTCGTCCGCCGACAGGCTGACCGATTCGCGCACGGCGCGCTCGGCCCATTCGGCGTTGCGCCCGCGCAGCTGCGCAAGCGAGCGGATGTACGCCGCCGCGTCATGCACGGCCTTTTTGGTCATCGTGCCTTCATCGCCGGCGTGGCTGCCTTCGCTCTTGTCCTTGCCTGCATCGGACGGCTTGGCCGCAGGCGTTGCCGGCGCGGGTGAGGAGGGCAGGCCGATGCTGACCGGCGTTGCCGCGCCGAGGTTGGTGCCGGGCGCCATCGCGGCGACATGGCTGGCATAGAGGATGTAAGTGCCGGCGCTGGCGGCGCGGGCGCCGCTGGGGGCGACAAACGCGGCCACGGGTACGGGCGATGCGAGGATGTCCTGGATGATCTGGCGCATCGCCCGGTCGAGTCCGCCCGGGGTGTCGATCTCAAGCACGACCAGCTGCGCGTTTTCATCTGCGGCGCGGGTCAGGCTGCGCCCGACAAAGTCGGCGCTGGCGGGGCCGATCGCGCCGGCGAGCGGGACGACCAGCACCGGAGCGGGCGCAGCATCGGCCCAACCCGGCACAGAGCCGAGTATCGCGGCGACGATCGCTAGCAGCAGCCTGGTCATTTCGCCCTCCCGAATCGGCGGCACGGGCGAACGATGATTATTGCAGAAATCGTCACGGCGCGGGATTGGGATAGCGAGCCTGGATGGCGGCGATCTCGGCCAGGATATCCGGATCGAGCTCGAATTGCGCGCCGTCGATGTCCTCGGCGAGCTGGGCGAGCGTCGTCGCCCCGATGATCGTCGCGCCCAGATACCAGCGACTCTTGACGTACCCCAGCGCGAGCTGCACCAGCGAGATGCCGCGGCGGGCCGCCAGCTCCGCGTAGGCGGTGACCGCTTCGGCGACCACGGGCTTGCGAAAGCGCAGGCTGAAATTGTCGAACAGCGTGAAGCGCGCGCCCGGAGGCTTCGTCCCGCCCAGATACTTTCCCGAGAGCATGCCGCCGGCCAGCGGGCTGTACGCCAGCAGCGACATCCGGTTGCGGAACAGCACTTCGGCGAGATCGTTGTCGACGTTGCGCGACACCAGGCTGTAGCTGTTCTGCAGCGTCACCGGTCCCGGCACGCCGAGCTCGCGCGCGACGCGGTGGAATTCGCATACGCCCCACGCCGTTTCGTTCGACAAGCCGTAATGACGGATTTTCCCCGCAGCGATCAGCGCGGCCATACCCTCGACCTGTTCGCGAATCGATGGACCTGCGCTCTCCTTGTCGGGATCGAACGCCGTCGCGCCGAACATCGGGACGTTGCGCTGCGGCCAATGGATCTGGTAGAGGTCGATGCAGTCTGTCCGCAGGCGTTCGAGGCTCGTGTCGACCGCCTCGGCGATGATCTCCCGAGTCAGATCGGTGCGCCCCTGCCGGATCCAGTCCCGGCGGCCCGGTCCCGCCACCTTGCTGGCGATGACCAGGCGGTGCCGCGGCCGGCGCGCGAGCCAGTTGCCGATGTAGGTTTCGGTGCGCCCCTGCGTGGCGGCGACCGGCGGAGCCGGGTACATCTCCGCGGTGTCGATGAAATTGACGCCTCGCGCGACCGCATAGTCGAGCTGCTGATGCGCCTCGGCCTCGCTGTTCTGCTCGCCCCAGGTCATCGAGCCCAGACACACTTCGGAAACGCGCAGCGCGGTGCCGGGTAGGGTTCGATATTCCATCGGTTTCCAGTAGCTGCTGCTATCCGCCGGCGTTCGCAAGATCGGCCGAAAGCGGCGGGCTTCTAGATCTGCGGTCCGAGCAGCGCCGCCGCCCGTTCCCAGAGCTTCTCCGCCACCGGCCGGTGGCGCCATTCGTCGACGCTGATGCGCCGCGACGATTTTAGATCGCGCTCGAAGACTTCGACCTGGTGCGCGGCGAATGCCGCGTCGTAGATATTGAGGCTCGCCTCGTCGTTCAGGTGGAACGAACGGTCATCGAAATTGGTCGAGCCGACCGACACGACGAGTCCGTCGACGACCAGGACCTTGCAGTGGAACATCGTCGGCTGGTACTCGTAGATTTCGGCGCCGGCTTCGAGCAGGTCACCCCACAGTGCACGCGAGGCACGGCGCACGGTTTCCGAATCGATGTGCGAACCGGGGGTGATGATGCGCACCCGTACGCCGCGGCGCAGTGCCGCAACCAGCGTATCGCGGGAAAGCTCGTCCGGCACGAAATACGAGCTGGACAATTCGATCGAATGCTCGGCTGCCGTGATCATCAGCAGATACATCAGCTCCATGCTTTCGCTGCCGCCCGAAGGCGAGCTCGCGAACATCTGGCCGCCGCCGTCGGCGACGGGGGACAGCGGCGGGAAATAGTCGGGGCCGTCCAGCACTTCACCGGTGGCCTTGGTCCAGTTGTCTCCGAACACGGCCTGCATCTGCGCGACCACCGGTCCTTCGGCCCGGAAATGGCTGTCGCGCCAGTGCTGCGGGTCCTGCGCGTGGCCCGTCCATTCGGGAGCTATGCCCACACCTCCGGTGAAGCCGATACGGCCATCGACGACGAGCTCCTTGCGGTGCGTGCGGTTGTTCATCTTGTCGAGGTTGTACCAGCGCGGCTCGTGATAGCGCCGGATATGCACGCCGGCATCGCGCATCTCCGCCAGGAAAGCCTGGTCCATCTTGCTGCTGCCGAGCCAGTCGAGCAGCACATGGACCTTGACACCGGCGCGCGAGCGCTGCGAAAGCGCGTCGGCGAACGCCTTGCCGATCTCGCCCGACCAGTAGATGTAGGTCTCGAAAGTGATCGTCTTCTGCGCGCCTTTGATCGCCTGCAGCATCGACGGAAAGATCTCGTCGCCGTTCAGCAGCGTGGCAAAGCGATTGCCGGGAAGGATGACCGGACCGAGCAGCACGCCCATCGTGCGCTGGAACTGGAGATCGTGGATTCCATAGCTGTGGACGAGCTGCTCCTTGACCCGCTTTTCGCCGGTGGTCAGGTTCAGTACGAAGAAGACGACGACAAGCGTCGCCGCGACGCTGATCAGCACTGTCCCTAGAACCGATCGCTTGTGCCCGCGTGAACCTTCCCGTTGCATCGACGTTGCCCTTACGCGCCAGCGGCGATCATAGCCGAGATAGGCGCGCTGCCAAGGCCTTCGCCGCAGCCGGGCCGCCGGCGAACGAGCTTGCCAGATGCCGCCGCGGGACGCATGCGTACGCCAGCGTACGGACCGGGGCGTTGCCGCGCTATATGTTGGGGACTCCGCCGACGTGGGGCACCTGGAGCGGGAGCTGCAGCGCCTCGAAAACCCAAGCCCCGGCCGGCCTGCGCTCTCGTTGGAACAATCCTTGCATTTTCACTGGCTGAGCCGGCGAAAATTGAACGAATTACAAGATCATTCTCAAACCGTGGAGCTTGTCATGAAACTCGTGCGATCTTTCCTCGCAATACTGCTCGTGGCCGCATCGGCGAATTTTGCGCCGGCTTCGGCCACGTCGTACTCGACCGATCAGTCCGACCTGTGGTGGAACCCGTCGGAATCGGGCTGGGGCATCCAGTTCGTGCAACGCGGGAATCTGATCTTCGCGACGATGTTCGTCTACGATCCGTCGCACATTCCGATCTGGTACGGCGGCACGCTTTACCCGACCGGTGCTTCTTTTACATGGTCGGGTGCCAATTACGAGACCTCGGGACCCTGGTTCGGCAATGTGCCGTACAATCCGGCGCAATTCAGCAGCCGTGTCGTCGGCACGATGACCTGGGTGGCGACCTCGACGACGACCGGAACCCTGACCTACACGGTGGACGGGGTATCGGTGACCAAGCTGCTGACCCGCCAGACGATCGTCTTCGATGACTTTTCCGGCAACTTCCAGGGTGCGATCCATCGTGCGGCAAGCAGCTGCTCGAGCCCGGCCAACAACACGACGACCGAGCTCAGCGCCGGGTTTTTCATAAGCCAGGTCAACAATACCTCGATGAGCATCGACACCTCGGACGCGCTGGGCGCCAGGTGCAATTACTCCGGCACACTCTCGCAGGACGGACAGATGGGTTCGATCGCAGGTGCCTACAGCTGCAATAACGGCGACAGCGGTACCTTCAACATGTTCGAGCTGCAGGTCAACATTTCCGGGATCACGGGCCGATTCGCGCAAAACAGCACCTTGACCGGCTGCGTCAGCAATGGATGGTTTGGCGCGATGCGAAACACGCCCTGAAGCGGTCGCGCTGGACGCTAGCGTTCGCGCCGGATCAGCGCGAAGCTCGCCGCGGTCATCGCGATGAAGAAGACCAGCGTCCAGCCCGCGATCGAGAGGTGGAGGAACTCCCAGCCCTTTTCGGCGCATTCGCCGCTGCCTTCGAAGACCTTGCGCAGGACGTCGGTCAGCGGCAGCGTGTCGAGCATGTAGTTAAGGCCCATGCCGCACGCCGGCACCTCGTCCTTCGGCAGCGACTGCAGCCAGACCTGGCGCGCGGCGAAGCCGGCGCCGGCGCCGCCGATGAGCAGCTGCAGCAGCGCATAGAGGGTCGCGCCGGCGCGGCCGGGATTGTGGAACGCGGCGAGCAGGAAGACCACGCCCATGCCGATCACGCAGACGCGCTGGAAAACGCACAGCGGGCAAGGCTCGAGACCGACGACGTACTGCAGGTACAGCGCGTACGCCATCAAGCCCGCGCAGACGGCAAAGCCCAGGAGGTAAGCGAGCCGGCGCGGCGGCAACACCAGCAGCGCCAGCGACGTGACCCCGACCGCGATGATCGCGATGTTGTAGACGGTCAGCGGCGCATCGGGTCCTGCCGCCTGACGGACATATTCCTGCCCGACCAGCGCGCAGCAGAGCAGCAATCCAACCCACGGCCAGGGCAGCGCAGGGTAATTCGCAGTTTTCATTTGGGAGCGATCTTCCTCGCCGCTAGGTGGCGCCATGACGCCCCGTCAGGCTTGCGCCCGGGCCAGGGCCTGATCGATGTCCCAGAGAATATCATCGAGCGTTTCCAGGCCGACCGACAGCCGGATCATCTCCGGCAGAACGCCGGCGGCGCGCTGCTCGGCGTCATCGAGCTGGCGATGCGTCGTCGATGCCGGATGGATGACCAGCGTCTTGGCGTCGCCGACGTTGGCAAGATGCGACATCATTCTCGCGGCTTCGATGAAGCGCTCGCCCGCGGCCGCGCCGCCGCGCGGTCCCGCTTTCAGCCCGAACGTGAGGATGCCGCCGGCGCCGCGCGGCAGATAACGCTGCGCGAGCTCCCGGCTCGCGCTCTGCGGCAGGCCGGGATAGTTGACCCAGGCGATCGCCGGATGCTGCGACAGGTGCTGCGCGACCGCCAGCGCCGACGCGCAATGGCGCGGCATGCGCAGGTGCAAAGTCTCGATCCCCTGCAGCAGCAGGAAGGCGCTGAGCGGGGACAGCGTCGGCCCCAGCGTGCGCATCGTCTCCATGCGCGCCTTCATCGTAAATCCGAAGTCGCCGAAAGTCTCGTGAAAAATCACGCCGTGATAGCCGCGCGACGGCGTCGTCATCTGCGGAAACTTGCCATTGCCCCAGTCGAACTTGCCGGATTCGACCAGGATGCCTCCCATCGTCGTACCGTGGCCGCCCAGATACTTGGTGACCGAGTGGATGACGATGTCGGCTCCGTGCTCGATCGGCCGGCACAGCCACGGCGAAGCGAGCGTGTTGTCGATCACCAGCGGCACGCCGGCTTCGTGCGCGATGGCGGCGACGGCGGCAATGTCGAGAACGTTGAGCTGCGGATTACCGATCGTCTCCGCATAGATGCACTTGGTGTTTGGCTGGATCGCGCGGCGAAAAGTCTCCGGATCGTCGGCATCGACAAAGGTGGTGGTTATGCCGAATTGCGCAAACGTCACGGCGAACTGCGAATAGGTGCCGCCGTAGAGCGTGCGCGCGGCGACGATGTGATCGCCGTTCTGCGCCAGTGTGAGCAGGGCGAGCATCTGGGCCGCCATGCCGGTCGCGGCGGCCAGGCCGGCGCGACCGCCTTCGAGCGCCGCGACCCGCTCCTCCAACGCGGCGACCGTCGGGTTGGAGATGCGCGAATAGACGTTGCCGAACGTCTGCAGGTTAAAGAGGCTCGCCGCGTGATCGGCGCTGTCGAAGACGAAAGACGTCGTCTGGTAGATCGGCAGCGCGCGCGCGCCGGTCGCGGCATCCGGGATATGCCCGGCGTGCAGGCAAAGCGTATCGAAGCCGAATTCGTGGTCAGCCATCGCAACCGATCGCAACATCACGCTCCGGGAGCGATCGTGGCCGGGGCGCCCAGCGCATCGTCGTCATACCGCGCCGCCGCGGATTTTCATCCCGGTCGCCTGGCCGAGACGATGCCGGTGTTGACCCCTGCCCAGTTGAGGCCGCCGAGGATGCGGGCATGCTCGATTTTCACGCAACGGTTCATTACCACGTCGAGCCCGGCGTCGAGCGCGATCTTGGCCGCCAGTTCGTTGCGTATGCCAAGCTGCATCCACAGCACCTTGGCTCCGATGTCGACGGCATCGCGAGCGATCGGCGGAATATCATCGGACTTGCGAAAGCAGTCGACGATGTCGATCGGGTGCGGAATGTCGCGCAGCGTCGGGTAGCATTTCTGGCCGAGCACTTCCTCGTAGCCCGGGTTGACCGGCACGATGCGGTAACCGTGATCCTGCATGTATTTGGCCGCAAAAAAACTCGGGCGGTACCAGTGGCCGGACAGGCCGATCACCGCGATGGTGCGCGATTGCAGCAGAATGCGGCGTATTCCGGAGACGTCATCGACCTGCGCCATCGAGGCTCTAGCTCCGGCGGGCCGGGCGCCGTGCCCGACCGCGGCCGGCGGTCGGCGCGCTGGAGTTGCCGATGGTCGGCCGGTAGAATCCGGGCGGCATGGTGGTTGGCGGCGGCGCGGTGGCTTAAGCGCCGCAGTTTCGAAACGGCGGCGGAACCGATTTTAATGCATATCCCTTCGGCACCGTAGCGGGCGATTCGCTGTAAGCAGGATCGGCCAGCTGGCGACCAAGGAAGGCGGAAACCTTTGGCGTTCGATAGCCGTCCAAGGGCGCGAGAACATGGAGGCAACGATGAAACGCAGGCACTTATTGGCATCGCTCGCCGTGTGGCCTCTGGCCGCTGGCCTCGGCCGGGCGATGGCCGCCGCGGGGACCGCCGGTGGCCGCTCGATCGCGCAGATGCAGCAGGACTGGCGGCAGTTTCTGGCCAAGGGCGCCGACATCGCGGAATCGACGGCCCCGCTGAAGAAAACCGAAGCGGAATGGAAGAGCTCGCTGCCTGAGCAGCAGTTCTATGTGCTGCGCAAGGAAGGGACCGAGCGACCGTTCAGCAGCCCGTTGAACGACGAAAAGCGCCGCGGGCTTTTCGTCTGCGCCGGCTGCGGCTTGCCGCATTTCACGTCGGAAATGAAGTTCGACAGCGGCACCGGCTGGCCGAGCTTTTTCACCAGCATCCCCGGTCATCTGGCGACCCGGCAGGATTACCTGCTGATCGTGCCGCGGACCGAATACCACTGCGTGCGCTGCGGCGGGCACCAGGGTCACGTGTTCGAGGATGGGCCGCCGCCGACCGGCCAGCGCTGGTGCAATAACGGCGTCGCGCAGCGCTTTATTCCGGCGACCGGCAAGGCCTAGCGGGCCCCGCCGGCAGCGGTAGCTAACCCGGGGCCCCGGGGCGCCCCTTCGCCGCTGCCTTTTTCTGTTCTTCGAGCTCGGTCCGCAACTGGCGCAGCCGGGTTTCGACGACCGATGACTGGAAGAAGTCGGCATCGCGCGCCTTGGTCGCGAGCTCGAACTGCGTGATCGCCCCCTGCAAATTGCCCAGCCACGCATAGTATTCGGCCTGGTGCTGATGCTCGAGCATCGGCTTGCCCAGCGCCGCGTAGATGCGGGCGGCGATCTGATGCAGCCGTCCGTCGGACGGATAACGGATGAGCTGCTGTGAGACGAACGTCGCGGCCTTCGCCGCCTGATCGTGCTTCAGAAGCGCCTCCGGATAGTCGTAGATCAGCTGCTTCTTGTCCGGATAGCGGGCAAGCGCGGTCTCGTAGCGGCTAATCGCCTGGGGCAGCTGTCCTGATTGCATCAATACCTGGCCCGCCATCGCGTCGATCATCGGATGCGGCGGCGAGAGTTTTTCCAGCGTCGCGAGCTCGGCCTGCGCGCGCTGGAAGTTCTGCGCCCGCAGCAGCGAGGCGACCAGGCCGTAGTGCGTCGCTATCTCGTTGTTGTATTTCTTCTCGGCGAGCGCGTTGTCGAAGAAAAAAACCGCATCGCGCGGCGTTCCCTCGTAGCTTTTCAGCAGCGCACGGACCATGTGGAAGTCGAGCGAATCGGGGACCTGGCGGAACGGCTTGGTGAACGAGCGCGCCTGCGCCTCGGCGATGCGCTGATACGTCTCGGGGTGATCGCGCAGATACGACGGCGCGTCGCCCTCGAACCAGGTGGCCGCGCGTTGCAACCTTCCGAAAAAAGTCGCCATCGCGCTTGGATCGAAGCCCGCCGCATACGTCCGCTCGAAGCCGAGACGGTCGGCTTCCTCCTCGTTCTGGCGCGTGAAATTGATCTGGCTCTGGATCGCCAGGCCTTGCGCGCCGGCGATCGCGGCTTGGGTCATGTCGCCGCTGGACGAGGAGCGGGACTGGGATGCGAGGACCGCGGCCGCCAGCGCGGCGATCGTCAGCAGCATCGTATCGCGCTGGTTGCCGATACTGCGCGCGATATGGTGTTGCGTCACGTGCGTGATTTCGTGGCCCAGCACCGACGCTAGCTCGGATTCGGTCTGCGTCAGCAGGATGAGTCCCGTGTGAACGGCGACGAAGCCGCCCGGCAGCGCGAACGCATTGATCGCCGGATCGGCGATGGCGAAGAATTCGAAGTCGAACGGTGCGCCGGGAATCGCACCGACCAACCGGTTGCCCAGCTCGTTCAGATAGCCATTGACCTCGGGGTCGTTCAGATAGGCGCCGGAGCCCCGGATCTCGCGCATCACGCTTTCGCCGAGCTTGCGCTCTTGCGGGGCGGACATTGCCACCAGGGACGGATCGCCCAGCTCGGGCAGATTCTGCTGCGCCGCTGCGAGCGGAGATAACGTCAGAAGCGCGGCCATCACCATCGCGGCGCTGCGCTGCGAGCCGGAGACGGGGTGCGCTTTCATGGTGCTATGATTGCCGCGGATCGCGCAAAGTTTCAGGAGCAGCCCGATGGCGGAGACCAGAGCGCAGTTTACCCATTTTGACGCCGCGGGTCAGGCGCAAATGGTTGACGTCGGCGGCAAGGATGTAAGCAAGCGTGTCGCTCGCGCCGCCGGCCGGATCCTGATGCGCCCGGAAACGCTGGCGTTGATTCGCGAGGGCAAGGCCAGCAAAGGCGACGTGCTCGGCGTTGCCCGGATCGCCGCGATCCAGGCCGCCAAGCGCACGGCCGAACTGATCCCGCTCGCGCACCCGTTGCCGCTGACGCACGTGGCCGTCGAATTCAGCTTAGACGCGGACGCGGTGACGATAACGGTGACAGCGGAAACGCTCGATCGCACCGGCGTCGAGATGGAAGCGCTGACCGCCGCCAGCGTCGGGCTGCTCACTGTCTACGACATGTGCAAGGCAGTCGACCGCGGCATGCGCATCGAAGGCATACACCTGGTCGAAAAGTCGGGCGGCAGGTCCGGCCATTTCAAGGCAGCGTAGCCGCTCGACCGGCCGCGCGAAATCACCAGTTCCACATCGAGCCGTCTTCCAGGCGGTTGACCGGCAGCGAGCTCGCCTTGTACGGATAGCTCGCGGCGAGCTTCTCGTCGATGTCGACGCCGTGCCCGGGCGCATCGCCCGGATGCAGGTAGCCATCGCGGAACGAGTAGGCGTGCGGGAACACCGCGTCGGTCTCCGGCGTGTGCCGCATGTACTCCTGGATGCCGAAGTTGTGCACCCAGAGGTCGAAGTTCAGCGCCGCCCCCATGCACACCGGCGACAGGTCGGTCGCGCCGTGCGAGCCGGTGCGAACCTGGTAGAGCTCGGCCAGCGCGGCAATACGGCGCAGGTGCGTGATCCCGCCCGCATGCACGACCGTCGTCCGGATGAAATCGATCAGCTGCTCGGTAATCAGCGTCTGGCAGTCGTAGATCGTATTGAAGATCTCGCCGACGGCGATCGGCGTCACCGTGTGCTGCCGGATCAGGCGGAAGCCTTCCTGGTTTTCCGCCGGCGTCGGATCCTCCATCCAGAACAGCCGGTAAGGCTCGAGCGATTTTCCCAGGCGCGCCGCCTCGATCGGCGTGAGACGGTGATGGACATCGTGCAGGATGTGATGCTCGAAGCCGAAGCGGGCGCGGATCGCCTCGAACAACCGCGGCGCATGGTCC
>Ga0207664_10000622_pt1 | contig 24554 bp, 24 predicted proteins | sample LARL83metaG_FD_184349 | JGI IMG/M metagenome (GOLD analysis project Ga0207664, IMG submission 184349) | Corn, switchgrass and miscanthus rhizosphere microbial communities from Kellogg Biological Station, Michigan, USA - LAR L8-3 metaG... | ecosystem: Host-associated > Plants > Roots >... | reverse complement strand
GGTAGTCAACCCGCAGGCGGCGAGCTCGCCGGCCGCGGACACGGCGCTCACCACTGAGCAGGCGGCGCGGGCCGATCCAGGGCCGCCCGCAGACACGACCACCGCCGCCGGAACGCCGGCGGGGACCGCCGTAGCGCCGGCGGGGACCGCCGTAGCGCCGGCGGGGACGGCCGTAGCGCCGACCGCGGCTTCGGCCGACGGCGAGACGGCTGACGGCAAGCGCGGGGCCAGGACCGGCAGGACCCGCCGCGCCTCGACCCGGGCCACCCGGCCAGCCGGACCGCCGTCCGAGATCGTGCCGCCGCCGGGCGTGCCGAGCGCGGCCGCGGCCGAGGCCCCCACGGCCGAGACCCCCCCGGCCGATCCGGGGCGGTCCGGGGAAGCGCAGGCTGATGCGGGGCGGTCGGGGGCACCTTCGGCTGACGCCGTGGCGGCCGAGACGCCGCAGGTCCCGGCCGTGACGCCGCTCGGCGCTGCGGCGTCGACCCCGGACAGCGCGCAGTGGCGGCCGGCCGCGGGGGTGGCCCAGGCCGGGTTCAGCGCCGCGGAGCCGCCCGCGCAGGTTGCCCAGGCGGCCTTCCTGGCCCCCCAGATCATCTTCCAGGCCCCTGAGGTCACCGCGGCCGAGTCGGCCGCCGCGGACGTCGGCTCCCCGGACGGCACGGGCCGCCAGCCTGGCGCGGGCCGCGGCGACGGCGATGAGGCCGAGGCGTTCGCGGCCGACGGCGACGGGTCCGGCCCGGCGGCCGAGTCATCCGGTGAAGAAAGCGGCCGGCGCCGCCGTCGCCGGGGCGGCCGCGGCCGGTCCAAGGGCCGCGCCGACGACAACGAAGACGACGCCGGCCAGCAGCCAGATGACGGTGCAGCCGCCCGCGACGAGGCGGCCGCGGGCGATGACGAGCCCGCGGACGCCGAAACCGGCGATGAGACCGAAGCGGATGCGGAAGCCGGCACCGCGGCGCGGCGCCGTCGGCGCAGGCGCAGGAGGGGCGGTGCCCAGGAAGGTGACCAGCCGGCCCCCGATGACCCGCCGGACACCGTGGTGCACGTGCGTGAACCCAGGGCCGCCTCATCGGCCCGGGCTAAGGCCAAGGACGAGGTGCAGGGGCTCAAGGGCTCGACCCGGCTCGAAGCCAAGAAGCAGCGGCGGCGCGAGGGCCGCGACTCCGGCCGGCGCAGGCCACCGATCATCACCGAGTCGGAGTTCCTGGCCCGCCGCGAAGCGGTCGACCGGGCCATGGTGGTCAGGCAACGCGGCGACCGCACCCAGATCGCGGTGCTCGAGGACGGCGTGCTCGTCGAGCACTACGTGGACAAGAGCAGCCACCAGTCTTTCGTCGGCAACGTCTACCTGGGCAAGGTGCAGAACGTGCTGCCGTCGATGGAGGCGGCCTTCGTAGACATCGGTAAGGGCCGTAACGCCGTGCTCTACGCCGGTGAGGTCAATTTCGACGCCAGCGGGCTGGAGGGCCAGACCCGGCGGATCGAGTCGGCGCTCAAGTCGGGCCAGTCTGTCCTGGTGCAGGTCACCAAGGACCCCATCGGGCATAAGGGGGCCCGGCTGACCAGCCAGGTGAGCCTGCCCGGCCGCTACCTGGTGTACGTGCCCGGCGCGTCCATGACCGGGATCAGCCGCAAGCTGCCCGACACCGAGCGCAATCGGCTCAAGCAGATCCTGAAGAAGGTCATGCCCGAGGGGGCCGGCGTCATCGTCCGGACCGCGGCCGAGGGCGCGACAGAAGATGAGCTGGCGCAGGACGTGTCGAGGCTCGCCGCGCAGTGGGAAAACATCGAGTCCAAGGCCAAGACGGCCAGCCCGCCCCAGTTGCTCTACAGCGAGCCCGACCTGACCATCCGGGTGGTCAGGGACATCTTCAACGAGGACTTCAGCAGCCTCGTCGTGTCCGGGGACGACGGCTGGGACATGGTCGACGAGTATGTCAGGTACGTCGCCCCGCACCTGGTCGAGCGGCTCAGCCGCTGGCAGGACGAGCAGGACGTGTTCGGTAGCTACCGGATCGACGAGCAGCTGGCTAAGGCCCTGGATCGCAAGGTCTACCTGCCGAGCGGCGGTTCGCTGGTCATCGACCGGACCGAGGCGATGACGGTCATCGACGTCAACACTGGGAAGTTCACCGGCCAGGGCGGCAACCTGGAAGAGACCGTCACCCGCAACAACCTGGAGGCCGCCGAAGAGATCGTCAGGCAGCTGCGGCTGCGTGACATCGGCGGGATCATCGTCATCGACTTCATCGACATGGTGCTGGAGAGCAACCGGGAGCTGGTGCTCAGGCGGTTGCTCGAATGCCTGGCCCGGGACCGGACCAAGCACCAGGTGGCCGAGGTCACGTCCCTGGGTCTGGTGCAGATGACCCGCAAGCGGGTCGGCTCCGGGCTGCTCGAGGCGTTCTCGGTGACCTGCGAGTGCTGCAACGGGCGCGGCCTGCATGTGTCGCTCGAACCGACCGAGCTGACCTCTCCGGGTCACCGCAGGCGCGGGGATGACAAGCCCGCGACCGAAGTCCAGGCCGCCGCGAACGGTGGCAGCGCTCCGAAGGGCGAGAAAGCCGCGAAGAGCGGGAACGCCGCGAAGAGCGGGAAACCCGCGAAGAGCGGGAAAGCCGAGAAGGGCGAGGCCGGCGCGAAGGGCGGGAATGCCGCGAAAGCCGGGGATGCCGCGAAGGAAGGGAACGCCGCGAAGGGCGAGATCGCGGCGGCCGGCGGGGACGGCGAGAACGGCGGCGAGGCCCGGTCGGCCGGCGGCGGCCGGCGGCGCAGGCGCAAGCCCGCGGCCGCGGCGGCGGACGGTAGGGCCGCGGAGAACGCGAACGGGAACCAGGAACGGGCGGCGGGCCCCCCTTCGTCGGCCGACTCCGAGGAGTCGGAGGGAATCCCCGCCGTCTGATAACCTTTCTTGTCAGCGCGCTCGGGGCGCCGGTGCGGCACGCAGGGACAACCTTCGCAAGGTCCGGTGCCCGGGCAGGCGAACCCGCTCCCCGCGATCCAGTCGGATGACGCGGGAATCGTGGCGGGTCCGCACACAACGGAAAGAGAGTTTCGGTGTACGCGATCGTGCGCTGCGGCGGCAGGCAGGAGAAGGCGTCGGTAGACGACGTCCTCACGGTGGACCGCCTTACCGGTGAGGTGGGCTCCACCCTCACGCTTCCCGCCGTGCTCGTCGTCGACGGCGACAACGTGGTGACCGACCCAGAGGAACTCGGCGGCTACCATGTCGCCGCCGAGATCGTGGGCGACGTCAGCGGCCCCAAGATCAACATGATCCGCTACAAGAACAAGACCGGCTACCGGCGCAGGCTGGGCCACCGTCAGCGGTACACCCAGGTGAAGATCACCGGCATCACCAAGGGCGGTGGGCGGTCCGCGGGCAAGTCCACGGCCGCGGGCAAGCCGGCGACCGCGACCAAGCCGGCGACCGCGAGCAAGCCAGCCGACACGGGGAAGAAGGCCGACGCGGGCAAGACCGCGGCCGCGAGCAAGCCGGCGACCGCGGGCAAGTCGGCGGCCGCGAGCAAGCCGGCCGACACGGGGAAGAAGGCCGACGCGGGCAAGACCGTGGCCGCGAGCAAGCCGGCGAGCGCGAGCAAGGCCAAGCCAGCCTCCCCCCGGTCCAAGGCCGCGGCGAGCAAGGCAGAGACGGCTGAGGAGAGCTGAGATGGCACACAAGAAGGGCGCGTCGTCCAGCCGGAACGGCCGTGACTCCAACTCCCAGCGGCTCGGCGTCAAGCGGTTCGGCGGCCAGCAGGTCAACGCGGGCGAGATCATCGTGCGGCAGCGCGGCACCCACTTCCACCCGGGGATCGGCGTCGGGCGCGGCGATGATGACACGCTGTTCGCGCTGGTGACCGGGAAGGTCGAGTTCGGCACCCGTCGCGGGCGCCGCTGCGTGAACGTACTCGAAACAGCAGAGCAGGCCTAGGACACGTCCTAACGGGCACGTGCGGATTCCCGCCCGCCCCTGGCCAGTCGAAGGGAGCAGGGGTGCGCCATGGCCGAGTTCGCCGACCAGGCCACCCTGCGCACCGAAGCCGGTAACGGCGGTAACGGCTGCGTCTCCATCCACCGCGAGAAGTTCAAGCCGCTGGGCGGCCCGGACGGCGGGAACGGCGGCCGCGGCGGCGACGTGATCCTGGAAGTGAGCCGGGGGGCGACTACCCTGCTCGACTTCCACCGACGGCCGGTCCGCCGCGCCGGCCACGGCAAGCCCGGCGCGGGGTCCAACCGCAACGGCGCGGCCGGGTCCGACCTCGAACTGCGGGTACCCGAGGGCACCGTGGTCAAGACGACCCGCGGCGAGGTGCTCGCCGACCTCGTCGGCGAGGGAACCCGATTCGTGGCCGCCCGCGGCGGCCGCGGCGGGCTCGGTAACGCGGCCCTCGCCTCACCCCGCCGCAAGGCACCGGGCTTCGCGCTCAAGGGCGAGCCGGGGGAGCGGCGAGAGCTCTTGCTCGAACTCAAGACGGTCGCCGATGTGGGCCTGATCGGCTTCCCCAACGCCGGGAAATCGTCGCTCATCGCCGCCATGTCAGCGGCCCGGCCCAAGATCGCCAACTACCCGTTCACCACCCTCGTTCCGAACCTGGGCGTGATCGAGGCCGGCGATACGCAGTTCGTGGCGGCCGATGTCCCCGGCCTGATCCCGGGGGCCAGCCACGGCCGCGGACTTGGGCTGGACTTCCTGCGCCACGTGGAGCGGTGCGCGGGGCTGGTACACGTGCTCGACTGCGCCGCCGAGGAGCCGGGCCGCGATCCGCTGACCGATATGGAGGTCATCGAGGCGGAACTGGCCGCCTACGAAGCAGCCACGGGTGCCTCATTGGCCGGCCGGCCGCGGATCGTGGCCCTGAACAAGATCGATGTCCCAGCGGCCAGGGAACGCGCCGACCGGGTCGGTGCGGAGCTCGCCGCGCGCGGGCTGACCGTCTGCCAGACTTCGGCGGCCACCCGGGAGGGACTGCGCGAGCTGTCCTTCGCCATGGCGGCCATGGTCAGGGCCGCGCGGGCAGCCGAGCCCGAGGCCGCGCCGGCGCGGCAGGTGCTGCGCCCCGCCCCGGCCGACGAGCCGGGCTTCGAGGTCGTGCGGACCGGGGACAACAGCTTCCTGATCCGCGGCGAGCGGCCGCGCCGGTGGGTGCTGCAGACCGACTTCAGCAACGACGAGGCGGTCGGTTACCTGGCCGACCGGCTGGCCAGGCTGGGCGTGGAGGCAGCGCTGGCCGACCTCGGTGCCCGGCCCGGCGCCGAGGTGCTGATCGGCGATGACGACGACGCGGTGGTGTTCGACTGGGAGCCGGAGCTGGCCGCCGGGTCCATCGCCCGGGGCGAGGAACCGGGCCGCGGCGAGCCCCGATTCGGCCCGCGAGGCACCGACCCGCGGCTATCGCCATGACCAGCAGCCGCCAGGAAACCGGCCCGCGGACCAGCGGCCCCGGGGATGCCGGCGCCCTGGCCGGCGATGGCCCGGATGCCGGCGCCCTGGCCGGCGGTCGCCCGGATACTGGGGCGCTGGGCGGCGGTCGCCCGGATGCTGGGGCGCTGGCCGGAGGTGGCCCGGATGCCGGGGCGCTGGCCGGAGGTGGCCCGGATGCCGACGCCCTAACCGGCCGCCGGCCGGATGTCGCGGCCGCCCGGCGGATCGTCGTCAAGGTCGGCTCCTCTTCGCTCACCACCCCCGCGGGGGGTATCGACGAGCACCGGATTACGGCCCTGGCCGACGCGCTGGCCATCCGGGCCGCCGGCGGAACCCAGCTGGTGCTGGTCTCATCCGGCGCGATCGCGGCCGGGCTGGCCCCCCTCGGCCTGTCCCGTCGGCCGCGCGACCTGGCCACCCAGCAGGCAGCCGCGAGCGTCGGCCAGGGAATCCTCGTCGCCAGGTATACGGCCGCATTCGGGCGGCACGGGGTGCGGACCGGCCAGGTGCTGCTGACCGCCGATGACCTGATGCGGCGCGGGCATTACCGGAACGCGCAGCGCACCCTGGACCGGCTGCTCGGCCTCGGTGTGCTGCCCGTGGTGAACGAGAACGACACGGTAGCCACCGAGGAGATCCGGTTCGGCGACAACGACCGGCTGGCCGCGCTTGTCGCCCACGTGGTCAGGGCGGACGCGCTGGTGTTGCTCTCAGACGTGGACGGGCTCTACGACGGCGACCCGCGGCTCGACGGAGCCCGCAGGATCACCGAGGTGCGCTCCCCCCGCGACCTGGCCGCGGTAGAACTTGGCCGGCCCCGCGGAGTCGCCGCTGCCCGTAGCGCCGCCGGTGACCACGGCCGCGTGGTCGGCACCGGTGGCATGGTCACCAAGGTCGAATCCGCGCTCCTCGCCACCAGCGCCGGGATCCCGGCCGTGGTCGCGGCGGCGGATCAGGCCGTCGCCGCGCTGGCCGGAGAGCCGGTGGGTACCTACTTCATGCCCGGGCACCGGCGGCCGGGCGCCCGGCAACTCTGGCTCGCCCACGCCGCCGTGGGTCGCGGTCGGCTGCGGCTGGACGGCGGGGCCGTGCGCGCGGTGGTCGGCAGGCGCGCCTCCCTGCTGCCGGCCGGGGTGGTCGGCGTCGAGGGAGACTTCGAGGCCGGGGACCCGGTCGACCTGTGCGACGAGAGCGGCAGTCTGGTCGCCCGCGGCCTGGTCAACTACGACGCGGCCGAGATCCCCGGGCTGATGGGCCGCACCACCAGGTCGCTGGCCGCCGAACTCGGCCCGGCCTACGAGCGCGAGATCGTGCACCGCGACGACCTCGTCCTGCTCACCTAGAGCGCGCTGCTCAGCCTGCGGCCGACTGACCAGCCTGGTCCCGCCGTTCCGCAGGCCGGACTCACCGGCGGCAGAGTCCCCGCAACCAGGTTCAGCACGCCGGAGTCTTAATTGATGAGCGGCGAGGGGAGCAGTCATGAACCTGACCGCCCGCGCGGTGCGACGCGTCGTCGCGATGACCGCCGTGGCCGGCGCGGTCACCCTGATCCCGGCCGCTGCGCTGGCCGCCGGCGGCGGCCGTGCGGCGCCGTCCGGCAGCCTCGGCCGGGCCGGCGCGGTGAGCGCGGTCCCGGCGGGCTTCCGGGCCACCTCGCTGAGCTGGCCGTCCGCGTCGCGGGGACGAGTTCTCGGCACTGCGCCGTGCGGTCGGGGCACGTGCTCTGACGTCATCGGCACCAGCGACGGGGGCACGACCTGGCGCCTGCTCGGTACGGTCGGGGCCGCCATCAGCGTGCAGCACCCGGGCATCAGCGAGATCCGTTTCTCCACGTCCGAGGTGGGCTGGACGTTCGGGCCCCGGTTGTTCCGCACCGGCGACGCGGGCCGGTCCTGGGCGGCGCTGACGATTCCCGGTCGCGGCCAGCAGGTACTCGACCTGGCCGCCAGCCGGGCGGGGGCCTACGCCGTGATCTCGCCCTGTCGGCGGGGTGCGAACCCTTGCCGGAAGCCGCTCAGCCTGTGGCGGACCGGCGCCCGGTCTCGGGCGCCGGTGCGCTGGACCCGCATCCCGCTGGACCTGCCCGCCAGCATGTTCGCCGACGTCGCTGTGTCCGGCCGTACCGTCTATGTCACCGCCGGGGGCGCAGCCAACGTCGGGGGAAGGCTCTACGCCAGCGCCGATGGCCGCCATTTCTCGGCCCGGCCCTCGCCGTGCGATGCCGCCCGGGATCTGACCCTGATCCAGGTGGTGCCCACCTCGGCGACCGACGTTGCCTTCCTCTGCGACGGGGACGCCGGATTCAGCCAGGCGGTCAAGACCGTCTACCGGTCGGCGGACACCGGCCGGACCGACACCTTCGCGGGGCGGACGGGATTGCTGGGGATCGCGGCCGAGCTGGCGGCCTCGCCGTCCGGCAATCTGGCCGTGGCGTCCTGCTCGGACGGGTCGTTTCTCTACATCAACGACGGCCACGGCGAGGTCTGGACGATGGTGATCGGCCGCGGCGACGGTGGAGCGGGCTGGAACGACCTGACGTACGTGAACAGGTCGCAAGCCTGGGTCGTGTACGGGCCGGCCGCCGGAGCCACCGGCGTAGGCCGGGTCTACGTCACCCGCGACGCGGGGCGGCACTGGACCGCAGCGGGGGTGTGATCGGCTGGACCGCCACAGCCCGCCATGATCGCGTTCAGGGGCTCAGCCTGTCCCCATCTCTAGCTGCGGGTGCGTGAGTCTGGGTAGGTGGAGGGGCGGCCGAAGGCTACGCCCACCGTGAGCGGGTCGGTGACGGTGATGTCCGGGCGCGCCGCGATGGCTCTTACGATCTTCTGCCAGTCGGAGTAGCAGTATCGCTCGCTGTCATTGCTCCAGTGCAGCTGCGGGTTCGGCGACGTGCAATCCCAGCGCGTCCTATTCGTCGTATATGGCGGGTTAGTGCCGGTGACCAGTACGAATGCCTGCAGCGTGAACCACTGGCCGGGCCGGAGAGCCGCTACGTGAGCGATGATCTGGTCCGGGGTCGAGTAGCGGAAGCCGCGGGGCGTGGCGTAGCACGAGGCGGCCGGCACGTTGCAGGCCCCGCCTGAGACCGCCTCGGTGTGCTGCCAGTACGGAGGCGTGGTGCCGGCCGACTGCAGGGTGGTCCCGGTCTTGACGTAGCGGCGTCCCCAGGCAAAGCATTTCGCGGAGTAATCGGCCTGCACCTGCCTCGGCAGTCCCGCCGCTCCGGGATAGGCGATCAGCCCGTGCGCGCCGGGCAGTCCGTGGCTGGCGATGGTATCGGCCGAGCCGCACGTTTCGGCCCGCAACTGAGCCGGCGTGAGCCTGCTCCAGTTTTTCGGGTAGGTGGCTGTGTGCGATACGAACGACCAGCCGAAGGTGTCTGCGAGATTGGTCGCATCGGTCCACGAGGCGTTGAGCGACTCGTTGCGGTGGCTACAGTGGCGCGTCGTCTGCCCGGTCTTGCCCGTGATCAGCGTCCCGGTGCCGGCCATCCCCAGCGAATGCAGGAACGGCGCCACCTTGTCCAGGGTCGCGATCCCGGTGTTATCGGGCACGCAGTTATCCGCAGCGGTCATCTCGGTGCGGGAGAACAGCAGGGTGGCGAAAGGCCCGGCGGCTGCGGTGTGCCCGGCGGCCGCCGTCCCCGCGGGCGACGCCGCTCTCGCCGCCACGGTCCCGTGCTCGGCGGCCCCGGTACGGCCGACGGCCGCTGCCGACAGCGTCCCGGCAACCACCAGGGGGGCGGCGCACACCGCTAAGACTCTTGGCCAGCGCGCCCGCATACCTGCCTCCTTGCGTCGAGCGAGACCCAGGTCACCTTGGCACACCAGCCGGGCCCTTGACAGCAAGAACGCCGATAGGTGTACTGTGCGTAACTAGGCTGCTTCACAACGTAAGTAAACCATCCGTTCCGGACGGGCTTGAGCAGGGCCGAGAGCGGGAGCTTGCAAGGGGGCAGCACTGTGGGTGCTGAGCGCAATTCGCACCGGTACCGTCTCGCCGCCGTGATGGGGGCATCCATCGCCGTAACTGCCGGACTGTTATTACCAGCGACAGGGGCGGGGGCAGGGGCCGTCACGGTGTCCCCGCCCCGCATGTCCGCCCCGGTCGTCCACCGGCCGCGCGCCAACAGCCCGATCCGCCACGTTGTGGTGATCTACCTGGAGAACCACTCGTTCGACAACATTCTCGGCTACTGGTGTGACCAGCACCAAGGCCGCTGTCCGGATGGGGGGATGCCGTCACGCGTGCGGCTTTCGGACGGCCACGGGGTTAGGCCGACTGTGGACCCGGACACTGTGCCGCTGGTGAACCACAACGTTCCCGCGCAACTTGCCGCGATGAATATCGTGGACGGCGTGCCAAGGATGAACGGGTGGCAGAACATTCCTAGCGTCAAACGGGCCCGGGATTCCAGTTGTAATGCTGCTAGCGGCTACCAGTGCATCAGCGGATACATGCCCCGCCAGATCCCGAACCTGGCCAGACTCGCGACCAGCTTCGCAATAAGCGACAACACGTTCTCCATGGGCAACTCACCGTCCTGGGGAGGTCATCTATACCCGGTCCTGGCCAGCCAGGACGGCTTCCTGGGGAGCATCCCGCAACCGAAGGGCGCAGGCCCCGGATGGGGTTGCAATAGCGATAAGACCACGGAATGGATCTCCCCAACGGGGAAAAAAAAGTGGGTACCAAGCTGTGTCCCAGACTTTGCTCTTAACCCCAAGCGTTACCCATTCGGCGGGGCATTCAGGGCCACGCCGGTCCGGTGGGAGCCGTCGATTCTCGACCGGCTGGACGCCGCGGGGCTGAGCTGGAGGATCTACGACGGAGGCGGCAGCAACCATCCCGCCACGGACGGCTGGGCGATCTGCCCATCACTGGCCGATTGCTGGGATACCTCGCAGCGGCAAGACATGTCCGGCTTCACGCAGTTCGACAGGGACGCGGCTCACGGCACACTGCCCAGCTTCTCGGTCATCATCCCGGGAAACGTCGATGGGAAGTACAGCGAGCACAACAACCTGTCCATGACCGCGGGGGACAACAAGCTGGGTCAGCTCATGACTTCGATCATGAACAGCCCGAATTGGTCGTCCACGGCGGTCTTCATCACCTACGACGACTGCGGCTGCTTCTACGACCAGGGGATACCCAGGCGCAACCCGGACGGGACCTGGCAGGGGCCGCGCAGCCCGCTGGTCATCGTCTCCCCCTACGCCCGGCACGGCTATACCGACACCACGCACACGACGTTTGCAGGCCTCCTCGCGTTCGTGGAGCACAACTTCGGGCTTACGCCACTAGGGCCGAACGACCGGGACGCCTACGACTTCAGCAATACCTTCAACTACCGCCAAGCGCCCCGCAGACCAGTGCGGATGGTGATCCGGCCACTCCCGCCATCAGCGAAGCGGATACGGATAACCCAGGCGATGCTGGACGACCCAACCTGACCTCGCAGCGGTCACGTCCGCTGCGCACTGGGTCAGAACCGGAGGTCAAGCTCCTGCAGGTTGCGCCGGTCCCGCCGCCAGCCAGGCAGGTGGCGGGGCGGTCCTGCCGGTCAGCTGATGAGCGTGCTCTTCGGGCGTATCACGCAGAATTCGTTTCCCTCGGGATCGGCGAGCACCGTCCACGACTCGGTGCCGGTCTGCCCGATGTCCACCCGGCGGGCGCCCAGCGCGAGCAGGCGCTCGATCTCTTCGTCCCGGTCGCCGGCATCGGTGGTCAGGTCGATGTGAACCCGGTTCTTGACGATCTTCTCATCGGTCACCGGCATGAAGCACATGCCGACCGGCGCGTTCTCGTCGGGGCCGATGACGACCTCGCGCGGGCGCTCGGACAGCAGCGTCCAGCCCAGCGCCTGGCTCCAGAACCGGGCCAGCCCCGGCAGGTCGTGCGCGTCCACCACGATGTGATGCAGTCTCACAGGCATGCGGCCCAGTATGCGCCGGACGCCTGGACCGGGCGCACTGCCGCCTGGCGTGGCGTCGGCCATATCAGCTGTTGAGCTTGTAAGTCACGCTGAACGTGTTGTCGGCCGCATTCAGCGCGCTGGGCCGGCCCTTCGCCTGGCCGCTGTTGTTGAGCCAGCGGAGCTATCCCGGGTGCCGGCGCGTCTGCGTCGCGGCTGCGAGAATGCCCTTATGCGCAGCACCGAGCGGTCGTCCCTTCAGTCCATCGGCTCGGCGGGATCGATCCTGTCGATCGGCTCGCGGGGCTCGGTCCAGTCGATCGGCTCGCCGGGTTCGGTCCAGTCGATCGGTTCCGCCGGGTCGATCCTGTCCATCGGCTCTACCGGGTCGATTCTGTCCATCGGTTCCGCCGGGTCGATTCTGTCGATCGGTTCCGCCGGGTCGATTCTGTCGATCGGTTCGGCGGGCTCGGTCCTGTCGATCATGTCGTTCGGTTCAGCGGGCTCGATCCTGTCCGCCTTTTCCCGGTGGTCCGTGCGGGCCTGGCGCGGCGACAGCCAGTGCCGGGGCCGGTCGGTGGACGCAACGCCCACCCCGGACCTCGCGGTACCGGACGAGGGCCAGATTACGGCGTAACCGGGTACCCCGCCCCGGGGTGACGGGCCCCGAGCCCGCCAGGACGCTCCCAGGCCGCGTCAGGACACGTCCTGGCCGCCCCGGGCGGCGGCTCTGCCGGCAGGCGTGGCTGGCCCGACTCCGTTCGGCGGAAAATAGAGCTCAGCGGTTGTCGTCGCCGCCGTTGCGACGGCCGCCGAAGATCCCGCTGAAGATCCGGTCGCTCGCGCTGGCGGCGGTCTCCGCGGCCCCCTTCACCAGGCCGATGAACGGGTCCTCGGAACGGTTCCACGACTCCTGGTACTCGCGCGCGGCCGACCTGACCTCCTCGCCGACCGAAGCGGTGCGGTCGTCCTCGCGCCGCGGGTACGTGCCGGACAGGATGCGCGCGTAGTCGCCGCTGGCCGCCCAGCGGTCCAGCTCGGCGAACCGCACCACGGCGAACGGGTGCGTGGCGCCCTGCAGCTGCAGCAGCTTGAGCAGGCCCTCCCTGACGTCGGGGACGGCATCGTACTCGCGCGCCTGCTCGTGGAAGGCGTCCGCGTTCAGCTCCGACATGCGCGAGCCGCCGGCCAGCTTCATCAGCGCCCGCCGGCCCGCGTCCAGGTCCTGGGCCGCCAGCAGGCCGGCCCGGTCACAGGACAGCTCCGACTTGCGGAACCACTCCTCCAGGCCCCAGATGATGGCCCGCAGGCCCAGGTAGCCGAACGGGAACCAGATCACCTTCTGGGCCAGGTTGATCAGGTGGAACAGCATGGTCCGGTACACCGCGTGCCCGGATAGCACGTGACCGAGCTCGTGCCCGATAACCCACCGGAGCTCTTCGGGGTCATACAGGTCCACCATGCCGGTGGTGATCACGATGAACGGTTTGTCCGCGCCCAGGGCCATGGCGTTGACCAGGGGAAGCTGCGTGACGTACAGCTCGGGCACCTGCGGCAGGTCCAGAACGTAAGCGCCATCGAGCAGCATCTCATGCAGTTGCGGGAACTGGCGCTCGGACACCTTGACCCCGCTGGCCAGGAACAGCAGCCGGAGGCTGCGGTCGTTGAAGATGCTGGCCAGACGGCGGAGCAGCACGTCGAAGCCGGTGAGCTTGCGCAGCGCGACGAGCGCCGAACGGTCCGCGGGGTGCTCGTAAGCGCGAGAGCTGATACCGGGCAGGCGTACCCGGGAACGATCCGGCACGGAGGTCATATACGGCATGCTAGACCAGGTGAAGGAGTGCTCCGGGGCCCCCAGCCAGACCATGTTCGATCCGGAGGCCGAGACCATGCCGCCGGCGCAGCGGGCGCGGCTGCAGGACCAGCGGCTCCGCGATCTCGCCGGCCGGCTGCTGGCCGCCGACGGCCCGCAGGCCAGGCGGCTCCGGGAGGCCGGCGTACGGGCCGGGGACCGGCTGGGCCTGGCCGACCTGCCGCGGCTGCCGATGACCGAAAAGCAGGACCTGTGGGACGCCTATCCGTTCGGGCTGCTCGCGGTGCCGATGTCCGAGGTGGTCGCCGTGCACGGCTCCAGCGGGACCGGCGGCCGGCCCACCCTGGTCGCCTATACCCGGGCCGACCTGCGGCTGTGGGCGCGGATGTGCGCGCGGGCGCTGGGCTGCGCCGGCGCGACCGCCGGCAGCGTGGTGCACAACGCCTACGGCTACGGGCTGTTCACCGGCGGGCTCGGCATCCACCAGGGCGCGATCGAACTCGGTGCCACCGTGGTCCCGATCTCCGGCGGCATGACCGCGCGCCAGGTCACGCTGGTGCGCGACCTGCGTCCGGACATCCTGACCTGCACGCCGTCCTACGCGCTGCGGCTCGGCGAGGCGCTCGCGGCCGCCGGGAGCCCGGGCCACAGCCTGAAGGCGGGCCTGTTCGGCGCCGAGCCCTGGACCGACGCCCTGCGCGCTCGCATCGAGGAGCTGCTGGATCTCCGGGCGCTGGACATCTACGGCCTGTCTGAGGTCATCGGCCCAGGGGTGGCGGCCGAGTGCGCCGAGGCCGCCGACGGGCTGCACGTGAACGAGGACCATTTCCTCGTCGAGGCGGTCGACCCGGCCAGCGGCGAGCCGGTGCCCGACGGCACGCCCGGCGAACTCGTGTTCACCACGGTCACCAAGCAGGCGCTGCCGCTGCTGCGCTACCGCAGCGGCGATATCGCCTCGCTGAACCGCGAGCCGTGCCGCTGCGGCCGGACCCTGGCCCGGATGAGCAAGGTGATCGGCCGCCGCGACGACATGCTGGTGCTGTCCGGCGTGAACGTCTTCCCGAGCGAGGTGGAGCGGGTGCTGCTCGCCGAGCCCGCGCTCGCTCCCGACTACCTTCTGGTCGTCGATTCCCGTGCGGTTCCGAGCCGGCTGATCGCCTGTTGTGAATTCCGAACGGCTGGCGCCAGCCGAGCGGTCAGCGCGATCGAGGACACGCTTCGTGACGAGCTGGGGGTGCGCGTACGGCTGCACATCGTGCCCGAGGGGACGGTGCCGCGGACCGAGGTAGGGAAGGCGGTACGGCTGGTGACCTGGGATAAGGGCGAGTCGCCGGTACCCGGCCTGTAGCGCTGACCGGCTACTCTCTGATCATGAGCGCAGCTGACGGCGCGCGCCTGGGCGTGATGGGCGGCACGTTTGATCCGATCCACCACGGTCACCTGGTCGCGGCCAGCGAGGTCGGGCACGCCTTCGCGCTGGACGAGGTGGTGTTCGTGCCGACCGGGCGGCGGGAGGAGAAGGACGCGGCCTCGCGCGCCGAGGACCGGTACCTGATGACCGTGATCGCTACCGCGTCGAACCCGCGGTTCTCGGTCAGCCGGGTGGACATCGACCGGCCGGGCGTCACCTACACCATCGACACGCTGCGTGAGCTGCACGCCGCCCGGCCGGATGCCGAGCTGTTCTTCATCACCGGGGCCGACGCGCTGGCCAGGATCATGTCCTGGCGGGACGTGGACGAACTGTTCAGCCTGGCGCATTTCGTAGGCTGTACCCGGCCGGGACACCGGCTGACCGTGACCGGCCTGCCGGACGGGAAGGTGAGCCTGATCGAGATCCCTGCGCTGACCATCTCGTCCAGCGCGTGCCGGGCCCGGGTGGCCCTGGGCGAGCCGATCTGGTATCTCGTGCCCGATGGCATCGTGCAGTACATCGCCAAACGCGGGCTGTACGCCAGCCAGAGGCAGAACCCCGCGGACGTGAGAGCCTAGTGCGGTAGGCCAGTCAACCAACAGCGAGTATTTTCAAAACCCCGGTAGCCTAGGGCTGTTGCCGGAACGGTTTTGAAAAAACATCGGAGGACGAGCAGCACACGTGACAGCAACCGACCGGGCCGTGGAGCTCATTGAGATCGCCGCGGCCGCCGCGGCCGACAAACTCGCCAGCGGCATCATCGCTTACGACGTGAGTGAGCAGCTCGTCATCACCGACGCGTTCCTGCTCTGTTCGGCGGCCAATGACCGTCAGGTCCGCGCGATCGTCGACGAGATCGAGGCCAGGCTGCGGCTGGCCGGCGCCAAGCCCGCCCGCCGGGAGGGCGAACGCGAGGGCCGCTGGGTGCTCCTCGACTACATCGACGTCGTCATCCATGTGCAGCACGCCGACGCGCGCAGCGTCTACGCGCTCGAATCGCTGTGGAAGGACTGCCCGATGATCCCGCTGCCCGAGCCCGCCATCACGGCGGGCGGCGGGGCCGACGGGACCGGCGGCGGAGAGCCCCGCTGAGCGGCGCGGAGATCCGGCCGCTGGACCAGCCTCAGGTCCGGCCGCAGGTCCGGCCCGCGTCCCGGCCCGCGCCGGTCCGGCTGGTGCTGTGGCGGCACGGCCAGACGGTGTGGAACGCCGAGCACCGCTTCCAGGGGCAGAGTGACATCCCGCTGGACACGACCGGTGAGGCGCAGGCCGAGCGGGCCGCCCGGCTGCTCGCCGCGCTGCGCCCCAGCTTCATCGCGTCCTCGGACCTGCAGCGCGCGACCATGACCGCGGCACCGCTGGCCCGGCTCACCGGGCTCGAGGTCAGCGTGGACAAAGACCTGCGGGAACGCTTCGGCGGGCGCTGGGAAGGGCTCACCGATACCGAAATCCGGGCGCAGTTCCCGGCCGAGCACGCGTCCTGGACGCCGCCGGACGGCGAGGCGACGGCGGTGGTGGCGCACCGGGCGAAGGCGGCCATGCAGCGGGTCGCCGACGCGATGGCGCCGGGCACGCTGGCCGTCGTGGTCAGCCACGGGGCGGCGATCCGGCTGGGCATGAGCGAGATACTCGGCCTGCCCCAGGAATCGTCCGGGATTCTCGGCCCGCTGGCCAACTGCTCGTGGTCGGTGATCGAGCGGCGCCGGGAGCGCTGGCGGCTGCTCGAGCACAACGCCGGGACGCTGCCGGAGCCGGTCCTCGGCGACGACCGTTAACGCGAAGCAGGGGATCGAGCGGCCTCGGGCCCGCTGGCGGCTGCTTGGGCACACGCCGGCGCGCTTCCGGAGCCAGTTCTCGGCGACGACCGCCAGCGCGAAGCACTGGGACTGCTGGAGCGCTACCAATGTTCGCGTTAACAGATAGGGCCCATCCGGCCATACTTGACCGATGAGTCCACGATCATATGTAGTGACCGGTGCCTCCACGGGGATCGGCCGGGCCTGCGTGGCCGAACTCGTGCGCCGGGGTGCCCGGGTATGGGCATCGGTCCGCACCGACGAGGACGAGCAGTCCCTGGTCGAACAGCACGGCGACGCGGTGAAGGTGCTGCGCCTCGACGTGACCGATGCGGATTCGGTCCGGGCGGCGGGGCAGCAGGTGACCGCGGCCGGCCCGCTGCACGGCTTGGTGAACAACGCCGGCGTGGCGCTGGCCGCGCCGCTGGAGTGCATCCCGATCGAGGTGTTCCGGCGCCAGCTCGAGGTCAACCTGATCGGCCAGCTCGCGGTGACTCAGGCGATGCTCCCCGCCCTGCACCAGGCTCGTGACCGGGGCAGGGACGCGCGGATCGTGATGATCGGCTCGATCGGCGGCCGGGTCGCCGCGCCCATGCTCGGGGCCTATCATGCCTCGAAGTTCGGGCTGGTCGGCCTGGCCGACACGCTGCGGGCCGAGCTGGCGCCGTCCGGGATCCGGGTGATTCTCATCGAGCCCGGTGCGATCGCCACGCCGATCTGGGACCGTGGTGTCGCCGCCGCGGACGAACTGGTTGATGAGATCCCGCCCGAGACTCTCGTGCGGTACACGGCGCAGATCACGTCCGCCCGGCAGAATGCCGCCCGGTCGGCCAAGCGCGGCCTGCCGCCGCCGCGCGCGGCCGCGGTGGTCCTGAAGGCGCTGACCGCGGCCAACCCCCGGCCGCGCTACCTGATCGGGCAGGACGCACACGCCGCGGCCGTGGTCGCCCAGCTGCCGCACCGCCTCCGCTACCGCCTCACCGCCGCCAGGATCTAAGAACCCAGGTAACAAATCCCGGGCACGAGGCGGCCGGGCGTCGCCGCTGCCGCCTCCTCCCCGGCGGTGACGTCGTCCATCCCGGCCCGGGGCGGGTATACCCGCGGGCAGATGCAGATGTTCTAGCCACGGGCTGATGTGCGGGGATATCCCGCGCCGTCAGAATCCAGGCATGACCGAATCCGATGGAGTAACCGTTCGGGGCCTGCGCAAGGCGTACGGCTCCCGGGTGGTGGTTGACCGCCTGGACCTGGATGTCCGCCCCGGTGAGATCGTCGGCCTGGCCGGCGCGAACGGAGCCGGGAAGACCACCACCGTCGAGTGCATCCAGGGGTTGCGCCGCCCGGACGCCGGCACGCTCAGCGTGCTCGGCCACGACCCCGTGACCCAGGCCGCGCGACTGCGGCCGCTGATCGGCAGCCAGCTGCAGGCCTCGGCCCTGCCCGACCGGCTGCGCGTGACCGAGGCGATTGACCTGTTCGCCACCGCCCGGGCCCGGGACGGCGGCGAGCTGCTGGAGCAGTTCGGGCTGGGCGAGCGGAGACGCTCGGCGTTCGCCTCGCTCAGCGGCGGGGAGCGACAGCGGCTGTTCCTGGTGCTCGCGCTGCTCAACCGCCCGTGCCTGGTCATTCTCGACGAGCTGACCCAGGGCCTCGACCCGGCGGCCCGCCGCAACGTATGGGACGCCGTGCGCCAGCTGCACGAAGACGGCACCACGGTCTTGCTGGTCACCCACGACATGGGTGAGGCCGAGGCGCTCTGCGACTGGATCATCGTGATGCGCGCCGGCCAGGTCATCGACGCGGGCCGGCCGGCCGAGCTGGTGGCCCGGCACGCCCGGCAGGCCACGGTCTCCTTCAGCCGTCCGGATCAGCCCGCCGCGCTGCTGGAGGAGATCGGCCGGCTGGACGGCGTGCGCGCCGTGCGGCAGTCGGGCACGCGGCTGACCGTGGACGGCGACCGGCGCATGATCGCTTACGTCGGCGCGGCCCTGGTACGACACGGACCGGTGCCCGAGGACCTGGCCGTGCACGTACCCGACCTCAATGACGCGATGCTGAGCCTGCTCGAGCCCGGGCCGCCCGGCGGCCAGCACAACCCGGAACCCGGCGAACTGGTGGGAGGACGACGATGAGCGCACTGGGACGGCTCGTGCGGGCCGAGCTGAGGCTGATGACACGCGATCCGCTCGTGCTCACGTTCGTGTTCGCGTTCCCGATCGTGACCATGCTGATCATCGGCGGGGCGTTCGGCACCGCGCCGGACCCGGCCTTCGATCACACCAATCCCTCGCACTGGTACGTGGCTTCCTATCTCACCGTGGTGATCGCCGCGGTAGGGCTGGTGATGCTGCCGGTGCACCTGGCCTCCTACCGGGAGCGCGGCGTGCTGCGGCGGTTCGCCGCGGCCGGCTTCCCCCGCTGGTCGTTCGCGATCGCCCAGCTCATCGTCGGCCTGGTGACGACCGCCGTGGCCTGCGCGCTGCTGCTGATTGTGGCCGCGCCGGTATACGGGATCCCCGCTATGCACGATGCGTGGCGGGTGGCGGTCGCGCTGCCGCTGGGCGCGGTGGCCTTCGTCAGCATCGGCGTGCTGCTCGGCTCGCTGCTGCCCTCGGCCCGGTCCGCTCAGGCCGTCGGCCTGCTGATCTTCTTCCCGTCCTTCCTGCTCGGCGCGGGTGGCCCGCCGCCGCACGTGATGGGCTCTGTGGTCAAGACGGTAGCGGGCCCGTTGCCGCTGACCCAGCTGACCAATGCGGTGCGGGTGCCGTGGCTGGGGCTGGGGTCGGCCACCGGGTCGCTGGCCGTCGTCGCGGCCATGGCCGTGGTGGCCACCGTCATTGCCGCCCGCCGGACGGCGCTGTGACCCGGGCGATGGCGCGGGCCGCGGGCCCTGAAACGGTCCGCCTCCGCCCCGCGGTCGTAGCATCCGAGTCATGATCCGCGACGCGAGCTCGTCCCGTCCCGCCGGGTTCCTGGCGGGATGGGCGCGCTGGGCGGCCCTGGCCGCGTTCGTCGCGCTGGTCGTAGCCGGGCTGGCGTCGATGAGGCCGAACCCGCCGACCGCGGCGATCGCGGCCGCAGTCGCCATCGGCGCGGGCGTGCTTCTCATCCAGCAGCGGCGTCCACTCCTGCTGTACGCGGCCTTGGCCACCGCCGGCATCGCCGTCCTGGGCCACGACTCCTCGACCAACATCACCTGGTTCGCGGTGTGCCTGATCGGCATCTGGTGCGCACTCGTCGGACAGCGCCGCGACATCGTGCTGTACTGGCTCGGCACCCTGCTCTTCTTCGCGGCCGACTGGCTGTGGATCCTCAACGACCGGGGCTGGGCCGCGTGGATGGGGGGCCTCACGCTATCCATCGGTCTCGGCTTGCTAATCCGCCAGCAGATCGACTTGGTCGCCCAGTTGCGGGAGGCCCAGGCGGGGCTGGCCGCGCGCGCGAGGGCGGAGGAGCGTAACCGCATCGGCCGCGAACTGCACGACGTGATCGCGCACACCCTGACCGTCTCGCTGCTGCACATCACGAGCGCGCGGCTGGCCATCGAGCATGACCCCGGCGACGCGGCGCGAGCGCTGGCCGAGGCCGAGCGACTGGGCCGGGAGAGCCTGGACGAGGTCCGCCTGGCCGTGGGGATGCTGCATCAGGACGGGGATTCCGGGCGCACCACGCCGCTGCCGGGCGTGGACGGCCTGCCCGCTCTGGTGCAGCGGTTCCGGTCCGCGGGAGCCGACGTTACGCTCACCGTCGACGGCGACACGGGCCGGCTGCCCGCCACCACCGGCCTGGCCGTCTATCGCATCCTGCAGGAGGCGCTGACGAACGCGGTCAAGCACGCACCCGGCTCACCCACCGTCGTGCGCATGACCGTCGACACCACGGCCGTGCGGCTGGCCGTGGACAGCGCGGCCAAGCCAGGTACCGGCACCGGCCTGGGCGTGGTCAGCATGCGGGAGCGGGCCGAGTCACTGGGCGGCAGTTGCGAGGCCGGGCCCGGGGGTCAGGGCTGGCTCGTGGCGGCCAGGCTTCCGCTGGCCGCCGGCGGACGTCGGAAGGGAGCGACGTGATCCGGGTGCTCCTGGTGGACGACCAGGAATTGGTGCGGACCGGCCTGCGCGGCATCCTGCGCGTTCAGTTCGGCTTCGACATCGTCGGCGAGTGCGCCGACGGCAGCGAGGTGATCGCGGCGGTCGATTCGCTCACGCCTGACGTGGTGCTGATGGACGTGCGGATGCCGGTGGTCGATGGGGTGCGGGCCACTCGTGAGCTGCGGCGCCGTGACGACAGTCCGCCCGTGCTGGCCCTGACCACGTTCGACGACGACGAGGTGCTGGCCGGCGTGCTGCGGGCCGGCGCATCCGGCTTCGTGCTCAAGGGCGTGACCGCCGAGGATCTGCAGCGGGCGGTGCGGGTGGTGGCCGAGGGCGGTGCCTGGCTTGACCCCGCGGTTACCGGACGGGTACTGGGCGTCTACCGGTCGGCCACGCCGCGGGCGGCGGCCGGTGACGCCGCTCTCGGGGCGCTGAGCGCCCGCGAGCGCGAGGTACTTGAGCTCATCGGTGGGGGCAAGACGAACGCCGAGATCGCCGCGGAACTGTTCGTCGGCGAAGGCACCGTCAAGACGCACGTCAACCACGTGTTCACCAAGCTGCAACTGCGCGACCGCGCCGCCGCCATCGTGTTCGCATTCGACCACGACCTCGTCACCCCGGACAGCCGACGCTAACTGATCATCCGCCACTTTGCACACGTTTCGACCAAATTCCGGGGCGTTTTGCCCGATTCGGTGGTCGTACCGTGTGCAAAGTGGGAACGATCAGGCGGGGCGGACGCCCAGGGCGGTCAAGACCCTGCGGCCGAAGGCCGGGCGTGCGGGCGCCGGGTGCCTGGACGATCGCCGCTGCGACCGGCGCTCTCGCCGGGCGGCGCGGACCAGCGCGTCGCGCTGGGCTTGCTGACGGAACTCGGCGATCCTCGCCTGAGCCACGTATTGGTTGAAGGTGGGTTCCATTGTCGTCTCCTCGGGTGACCAGCATTTCGACCTGGTCACGAGCATGCTGCTAAGGCCGGGTGGCGCGAATCGGATGATCGCCCCGGATCGGGGCTGGTGACGCCTTAGATCCCGCCAGATCGGGGCCCACGAAGCCTTAGTGCCGCCGGATCGGGGCTGGTAAGGCCTTAGATCGCGGCTGGCTTGGCCTAGGCCGGGCGCCGGCCGGTCAGCCGCCGAGGCATTCGTGCAGGGCGGCGGCGAACGCATCGGGTTCGCCTGCGCTGCCGTACTCGCCGCCGAGGAATCCGCCATGGTCGCCTGGGAACGTTACCGGGGTGATCCCGAGCCGTTCGGCTACGGCCACGGCGGCCCGGGCGGCCAGGGTCTGGCCGGATTCGGCGCCCACACCGATGACAACGCGGGTCGATGCGGCACGGATCGCGCCGAAGTCGTGCTGGTAGTAGTTGCACGAACGGATGTTCTGGCCGACGAGCGCGTGGTCACGGGAGCCGTCGTCCTCGGTGGGCAGCCCGAAATCGGCGGGGTTCGGCGCGGGCTGGTCGGCGTAACCAGCCGGGATCGGGCCCTGGTAGCTGACCAGCGCGATGAATTTCGCCATCGCGGGGCCGAAGCCACTGCGCAGGTACGTCTCATGGATGTCCGTACACGCCGCCAGCGCCGCCTCGCGGTCCGGTAGCTGCTGGGAGGCTGGCGGCTCGTGCGCTACGACCGTCCGGACTTGCTCCGGGTGCTTGGCCACCAGGGCCAGCGCGTTGACCGCGCCGCCGCTGCTGGCGAAGATGTCCACCGGCCCGGTATCCAGCGCTTCGATCAGCCGGTGCAGGTCGTCGGAGTGCTCGTCGGGCGTGGTCTCCCGGGCGCCGTCGGTGCGCCTGCTGCGCCCCGCCGCTCGAGGGTCGTAAGTCACGACCGTGCGGTCGGCGAAATGCCCGGCCAGGGTGCCGAATCCCTCGGCACCCATCGGCGACCCGATGATCAGGAGGGTCGGCCAGTTACTGGAGTCGTTACTCCGCACGTCATAGTGCAACCGCGCGCCGGGCGCGTCCAGGGTGTGGGTCTTCGGCTCGGTCATGGCTGCTCCTTCTCGGGCGTGGGTCTTCACTGATGCTGACTGGCCAGGCCGGCCCGGCTCATCGGTGCCGCCGTGGAGCGGCCGCCGATCTCATCAAGAGCGATCGTCTGAGGGCCTGCCGGTGAGCGCGGCCACGTACGCGGCGAACCGGTCCAGGCTGGTCAGGAAGCCCTCGCGGCTCTGCGGTCTGGTGAACGCGGCGGGCGTGTTGGTCAGGTGCGTGACGACCTCGGTGCGGCCATCGCCGAGTTCGGCCAAGGTGATCGTGGTGGTCATGCCGCCTTCAAGGTCCTGCTCGGTCCAGACCAGCTTCTGCGGGCGGCGCACCTCGACATATACCGCGCGCATCGTGTACGTGCTGCCGTCGTCGCTGACCATCGTCGTCTCGAACACGCCGCCCGGCCGCAGGTCGACCGTGATGCCATCGACCGGCGTGCTGGTCCCGGCCGGGCCCCAGAATTGAGCGAGATGCCGGGGCTGCGTGAGGCAGTCAAACAGCAGTTCCCTGCTCGCCAGGTGGACACGCCGGTAGGTGAACTCCCTGGGCCCGATCATCGCGCTTCCTCTCCGTGGCCGGTGGCTTCTCCGTGGTCGGCGGCCTCTCCATGGTCGGTGGCTTCTCCGTGGCCGGTGGTTTCTCCCTGGTCGGCGGCCAGGGCGGACAGGTGCTCGTCAAGCCGGTCATAGCGGTCTTCCCACACCTTGCGGTGGCGGCCAATCCACTCGGACGCGGTGTCCAACCGGACGGGCTCGAGGCGGCACGGCCGGGACTGAGCGGCCTGGGTCCGCGAGATGAGCCCGGCTCGCTCCAGCACCTTGATGTGCTTGGAGACCGCCTGCTGGGTCAGCGCAAACGGCTCGGCCAACTGGCCGACGGTGGCGTCGCCGCCGGCCAGCCGGGTCAGGATCGCGCGCCTCGTCGGGTCGGCCAGCGCGGCGAAAGTGAGGCTGAGATCGTCGTTGGCCGCGGTGGCTGTCATCGCGTCGATGCCTCGAGCCGCCGCACACCCGCCCCGCTGAATACCTCGAGGGGCATTGGCCGCCCGGCGAGCAACGGCAGCAGGTCACGTCCCCGCCCGTGCAGGGCCGCGCCGTGACCGAACGACCAGTCCAGATCGCTGGCCCGCAGCTCGAGAGCGTCCAGCAGGAAGCCGAACAACGTGCGATCGCCCGGACCTACGGTCAGGTCGAGTACCTTGAGCATCGCCGGGCCGGGGACCTGGTGGTCGATGCCCAGCGGCCAGGTGATGTCCAGGCCATGGATCACGTCATGGCTGAGCGCGCCCGCAAGTCCGCCGCCGGGCGGGCTCCACGGGTTCTCCGCGTTGTCCCGCAGGACGGCGACCAGGTCAGCCTGCGGCAGACGGCTATCACGGTCCGCGACAGCATCAGAGAACTCGGTGAACTGGCCGCCGGCCTGCTGCAGACCCAACGCGAACTCATCCGCGGAGATCCGGAAGGGCATCGTGAGATGGGCGGCCACGTGCGCGACCGTCCAGCCCGCGCAGAGCGACGGCGCGTGCCACTGGGCGGTGCTCAGCCCGCCCAGCACGTCCGCGAGCGCCCGGCGCTCGGCGGCGATCAAATCCATCATGCTGACTCCATTCACAACTTATTAGTTGTACAACTGATGAGTTTAGCAGTGAGCCGCCGGGATCGGTCAACCCGGCGGTGCGGTCCCGCGCGGTACCCCGCCGTAGCGTCCGCCGCCCAGTCTTCGTCCCGCGTGGGGTCAGTACCAGTGCGCCGCCGGGCGGGTGCCGCCCCAGGCTTGCCGTCGCCCGGAGCGCGCAGGCGCGGTCACGCTCCGCGCCCAGGCAGGCCGGTTGGGTAGGAGGCGTCATGCGCTACGCGCTGTTGGTCGGTGATGACGAGGCTGCGGCGATCAGCACGGAAGAACGGTCGCGCCGGAACGCCGCGCTCAGCTCGTTCGCCGAGCAGATGCGGGCGACCGGCGTGCTGGCCGGCGGCGAGCGACTGCAGCCCGCGGACACGGCGGTCACGGTGAGATGCTGGGACGGCGCGGATGTGATCGTCTCCGACGGCCCGCTCGCCCCGTCCCGGGAACAGATCGTCGGCGCCTTCGTCGTCGACTGC
>Ga0207664_10000621_pt1 | contig 24611 bp, 23 predicted proteins | sample LARL83metaG_FD_184349 | JGI IMG/M metagenome (GOLD analysis project Ga0207664, IMG submission 184349) | Corn, switchgrass and miscanthus rhizosphere microbial communities from Kellogg Biological Station, Michigan, USA - LAR L8-3 metaG... | ecosystem: Host-associated > Plants > Roots >... | reverse complement strand
GCGTCGCGACCGTGCTCGCGCTGAACTGCGACCACAGGCCCGTCCCGTCGGCGCTCTTGACGAAGACGGTAGCGATCCCGTGCGACTTGGCCTGCGCGACGATCGCGGAGAGCGAGCCGCCCTGCGACTTCGACAGGTACCAGATCCACATGCCGTTGCCGTCGAACACGCTCGGGCCGCCGGGCGGCACGCCGCCGGAGACCTTCGGCTTCGGCGGCCTGCGCACGGCGATCCGCACCGCGTTCGAGTAGCGGTAGCCGGGGTTGGCGACGCGGACCGGGCCGCCGATCGCGTCGGCGGGCACGCGCACGACGATCCGCGTGCGCGTGCGGAACGTGCCGCCGACGGCGCGCGAGCTGGCGCGGCCGCTCGCCAGCCGCACCGTGAAGACGACCTTCGCGCGCGCGCTCATCCCGTTCGCGCCGACGAGCAGGTGGCCGGTGCGCGTGACGGTCGTGTGCGAGGCGCACGGAAACGGGACCGAGGAGCAGCGCACGAAGACGATGCGCGGATGGCCGCTCGCGGGCGCCGCGGCCGCGCCGGCGAGCGCGGGCGCCGGAGCGCTCGCCGCGGCCAGCGCCGGCAGCGCGACGGCCCACGCGGTCGCGAGGCGGCGGAGCGTGCGCTGACGGCGGACGACGGTCATCGGCGAAACGGCGGCGGGGCTCGCCGCGGGCCTGCCAGCTTAAGCCCCGCCGTGCACCCATCCTGGGCGCGCCGTTGCAGGCCGGAACACAGCCGCCCGGCCGAAGTCGCGTCGCCGCGTCCGTCGGGCTACATCACCTCGATCGTCTCGTAGACCTCGACGCTGCCGCCGCCGCCGAGCACCGGCGCGCCCTTCGCCTTCTCGGTCGCCTCGGCGAGGCTTCCGGCGCTGATGATCGAGTAGCCGGTGAGCGCCGAGGGCGCGCCGCCGTTGCCGCCGTCAGCCTTCACGACGGCGGAGGGGCCGAACGGGTTGCCGGCGTCCACGAGCGACTCGCCGAGGCCGCCGAGGAACGCGCCCCAGGCCGCCATCACCGCCTCGCGCTCCTCGTCGGTCTGGGCCATGCGGCCGCCGGTGTAGGCCAGCACGTACTTCGCCATGGTGGGCTCCTTCGTGTTGTCGGGGATTGCCTGCTCGGATCAGCCGACCGGCCCGACGCCGGCGCCCGCCAGCGTCTCGAGCACGCCGAGCCAGCCTCTGCGGTGGTTCGCGCGCGAGGTCTCGTCGAGCAGGCCGGCGTGCTCGATCGCCACCGTCGTGCGGCCGGGCTCGGCCTCCTGGAAGGTCACGACGACCTCGCTCTCGTGGCCGGCGTAGGGGCCGGCGCCCTCCCAGACCCAGCTGTAGACGAGCCGGTCGGGACGCGAGATCTCGCGGTAGGTGCCGAACACGACGAGGTCCTCGCCGGACTCGGTGTTGCGCATCGCGAGGCGATAGCCGCCGCCGACGCGCAGGTCGACGTCGGCCGCCGCCACCTCGTGGTTCGGCGCCGCCTTCCACCAGCGCCGCAGCACCTCGGGGTTCGTCCAGGCGTCGAAGACCGCCTCGGCCGATGCGTCGATGGTGCGCTCCACGCGCACGGTGCCGGTGTCCACGTCCACGTCGCTCATGCTCTGCTCTCCTGCTCGTTGAGGAACTGCTCGACCACGTCCAGCTTGCGCTCCCACAGCTCGCGCTGTCTCGCCAGCCACGCGTACGCCTCCTCCAACGAGGCGCCGTTGAGGCGCAGGCGGTGGGTGCGTCCGTCGATCACGCGCACGATCGCGCCAGCCTCCTCGAGCACCTTGAGGTGCTTGCTGATCGCCGGCTTGGAGACGGGGAAGTCATAGGTCGCCTCGCCGACCGTCAGCTCGCCGTGCGCGAGGCGCTCGAGGATCGTGCGGCGCAGCGGGTGGGCGACCGCGACGAACGAGCGGTCGAGCGTGGCCTGATTGTTAGCCATATGGTTAACAGTAGCGCCGCGCGACGATGCACGCAAGCGGCGGGATCCGGGCGCGGCGCCTGGTCAGGCGCGCACGCGCACGATCCGCGCCGCCGCCGGCGCGCGACCGGCGCCCGGGCGCAGCAGCGTCACGTACGCGGCGCGGCCGGCGAGCGCGGTCGTCCACAGCGTCCGGCCGGTCGGCCGCGGCGTGCCGCGCGGACAGCGGCTCGGCTCGCTGCCCTGCGAGGTGTAGCCGGGCTCGTGGCCGGCGTCGCGCTGCGCGGTCGTGCCGAGCGCGAGCAGCGTGCGCGCGCGACGGGGCGCGCGCAGCGACGCCAGCTCCAGTCGCTGGCTGCAGTAGGTGGTGCGCACGAACAGCAGGCGATCGCCGTCGAGTGCGGGTTGGGAGAGCAGCACCCGGCGCGCACGCAACGCGACGAGCCGCCGGCGGGTCGCGAGGTTCAGGAGCACGATGCGGCTGCCGCCCTGCGTGGTCGCGGCGTAGGCGAGGCGGTCGCCGGAGAGCGCCGGGCGGTCGAGCGCGGCGTGCGACCCGACCCCGCCGGCGACGAGCCGCGCGACGCCGGCGCTGCCCGCCGGCTGCGCGCGGGCGAGCGGCAGCGGCAGCGCCCACAGGCGGTCGCCGCCGCCCGGTCGGTTCGCGCGCCAGACGAGCCAGCGGTCGGAGACGGCGAGCTGCGTCGCGCGGGGCGCCGCGACCGTGACGACGCTCGCGCCGCTCGCGCGGTCGCGCACCTCGATCGCGCGACCGTCGCCGGTCGCGACGAAGCGTCCCCCGATCGCGACCAGCCGCGCCGCCAGCTCGCTGCGGGCGCCGCGCTGGAGCAGCACCGCGCCGGCTCCGCCGATCCGCTCGAACGCGAACGCGCCGCCGGCGGTCGAGGGATCGGTCGCGCGGACGGCGACGAGCCGCGTCGCGCTCGCGCTGCCGTTCGCCAGGAACGCGAGCGCGAGCGCGGCCAGCAGCGCGCCGTCGGCGAGCCGCAGGCGGCGCAGCAGCGCCGGCCGCTCCGCCATCGCCAGCTCCAGACGCTGACCGAGCGTCGCGTAGCGCGGCGCCATCAGCACGACCGGCAGCGCGCGACCGGCGCCGAAGCCGAGGCCGATCAGCAGACCGGCTCTGAGCGAGCCGATCGCGACCGCGATTCCCGCCAGCGCCCATACCGCGAGCGTCAGCACGAACGTCGTGAAGCCGAGCCCGAGCAGCACGCCGTAGAGGCCGGCGGCGAGCGGCAGCGGCAGCGTGCGGCGCCACGGCTCGGGCACCTGGCGGCGGATCTGCGGCACGACGCGCACGCCGAGCGCCTCGCCGAGCGCGGCCGCGAGCGCGACGACCGTCGCCACGACGAGCGCGGCCGTGCTGCCGGCACCGCCGAGCGCGCTTCCCAGCGCGGCGAGCGCGGTGAACGTGATCGCCCCGCCGGCGAGCGCGCCGAGCGCGAACGTCGTGCAGCTCGCCGCGACGTGGCGGGCGCCGACGCGCCCGCGCGCGCCGCCGAGCGTCTCGACCATCGAGAAGCCGCACGGCGACCAGGCGCCGGTGACGCCGGCGGCGAACGCGGTCAGCAGCAGGATCGCGGCGGCCGCGCTCATCAGCAGGGCACGCTCGTCTGGAAGTACATGACGCAGAAGACTCTGCGGCCGGCGTAGCAGTAGCCGGTGAGCGCCGCGTCGCCGTTGATGCGCGTCTGGTGGTAGGCGCAGCAGTCCATCAGCCGCCGCACCTTGCCGCCGCAGCAGCGGTACCAGGAGCCGTCGATCTGCGTGTGGAAGCCGTATCTGTCCGGGACGCCGTCCTGACAGACCCGGCTGCGCGGAGCGGGCGGCAGCGGCCGACCGTCGGGGTCGGTGAGACGACGGCCGTGCGCATCGAGCGGGTGGCCCGCGCGGTCGATCGGGCGGCCGAGGTCGTCGACCGGATGGCCGTCGCGGGCGCGCAGCGGGTAGCCGTGGAGGTCGACGCGCGGGATCCCGGTCGGATGCGGACAGGACCCGGTCGTGTAGGTGTGGCCACAGTAATGGTGGGCCTCGGCGTCTTCGATGCCGGCCTGCAGCGCGGCGGTGCCGGCGGCAGTCGCGAGCAGCCAGCTTCCGGCCCGGCCGAGGAAGCCGCGGCGCGAGGTGCCGCCGGCGAGCGCGTCGCTGAGGCGGCGACGCTGCTCAGGCATGGGCGGGCTCCCGCTCGCGCGCCTCGCCGGTGGCGAGCAGCGCCTCGAGCTGGCGCGCGCTGTTGAAGGTGCCCTGCGCGAGGACGGCGCCGTCGAGCGAGAGCACGAGCGCGTACGGGCTGCCGGGGATCGCGAGCGCGCGCCAGGCTCCGGCGTCGTCGTGCTCGTCGAAGACCTCGACGGCCAGCAGCGGATCGCGCTTGAGCGCCGCGACGGCCGGCTCCAGCGCCTGGCACATCGGGCAGCCTTCGGAGGAGAAGACGGCGAGCGCGAAGCGGGTCGCGGGCTTGGTCGCGAAGCGCTCGATCAGCTCGACGCGCTCGCCACGGCGCGGCCCCTCGCCCGCGATCTCCAGCGGGAGCTGGGGCGGCAGCGCGAGCCGCAGCTCGCCGACCTCGCGCGCGAGCGCGAGCAGCAGGACGGCGAGGACGACGATCGCCGCGAGCGCGGCGCCCAGGCCGAGCGCGAGCCAGCCGGTCGTCGTGACGTGCGTGCGCGGGAGCGCGGGCAGGAGCGCGAAGGCGGCGGCGAGGACGAGCGTGCGCGCGAGCGCGACGCGCGTGACGCGCGAGCGCGCGCCGAGGCAGCCGCACGGCTCGCCGGCGCGACCCTGCTGGAGCGCCCGCGCGAGCAGTGCCGCGAACGCGAGCATCAGTGCGGCGGCGGCATAGGCGGCGGCGTCGATCCCGAGCGCGACGCCGACGGCGAGCGCGGTCTCCGCGCCGATCGCCGCTCCCCACGCGAGCGTCCGCGCTCGCGGGCCGGAGAGTCCGTACGTCGCCAGCGCCGCTCGCGTCCGCGTCGGCGCGGCCAGCTTCGCTCCCGCGGAGCCCACCAGCGCGAGCGCGAGCCCTACGTCGCCGATCGTCGCCAGCATCGCGCCCGATCACACCAGATCGCGACCGCCCACCGCAAGCGGCGCGCCGCGCGCCCGTCACCGCGCGGCTAGACTCGAACCGCCCGGGGGCGTGGTGCTAACGGGAACACGCAGCCTTTGCAAGGCTGAGTTGGGGGTTCGATTCCCCCCGCCTCCATCGGTTCCGCGCGACCGACGGGCAGCGCCTGCCCAGGAAGGCGGAGCGGGCCGAGGTCGACGATCCGCGCGCCCGGATGAGCCAGCTCGAGCCGGCGTTGGGCACAAGGCAGTGGGGCCGAGATCGCGGCAAACTCTGTAGGCCTGGAAGCGAGCGTGCGCGTCGCCCGGTCCGTGAACTCGTCGTCCGTGACCGTCCCGCCGCAGTCGTCGCCCGCGTCCTGGGCATCAGTCGCCAAGCTCTCTACCGGCCCCCGAGCCAGCCGCTGCGCGGCCAACACCGTCCGCTGGACGGCTTGCCGCAGCCGACACGCCGCAGGGTGAACTTCCCGGCGACATCGATTTGCAACTATCGCTGCTGGTCGCCGAAGGGGTCACAACCGATCACTGACCGCCGCGGGCCGCAGCAGATCGGCTGGTCGAAGGCGCTCGCGGAGGCACGTCGGCGACGCTGACGCCGTAGGCTGTAGGGCGCGTGAAGATCACCGCGGGAGAACTTGCCCTACACCCCGTTGCATTGATATCGCTAGCTGTTCTGGTGGTGAACGATCGCTGGCTCAAATCCGCTTGGCCCGGATTTGTCACGGGCAAGTTGTCCGACTGTGCTGGACTCGTTCTGCTCCCCGTCGCACTGTTGTCCTTGACGGAGATCCTGCGCCGCATCTGCCGCAAGCCGATGATCTGGCGATATGACGCTCTCATCTGGGTAATGCTTAGCGTGTCCGGCTTCATCTTCGTGAAGGTCACTCCTGCCGGCAATGACGCGTACGCCTGGGTGATGGGAGCCATCCGCTGGCCGCTTCAGGCACTCTCCCGTACCGACAGTACGCCGCAGATGCGGCCGATACTTGTTTCACGCGATCGGGCCGACCTGCTCGCCCTAGCTTTCTCGCCGTGGCCGTTCTTGCTCATCCGGAATCGAACTCGTGCTGCCGCCGCGGCGTTGTTCGCGGCTGGGCATGTGGACGACTAGAATCCGGTATGGTCGCGCGGGCTGTCGACAAAGGGTGGTGAGAACCGGTGAACTTCAAACTGAGCACCAGGACCGCTGCCGCGGTCTTGATGTCTGCCGCGGCCCTCGTCGCACTCGCCGCATCAGGGAGCACCTCACCTGACGGCCACGGGAGCAACAGCGGCAGCGCGTCCCCGCAAAGCGACGCACCCAAGCCGCCTAAGGCGCGTTACACGGTAACCAGCAGAACGCAATCAATGCCGCCGAGGATTATCTCAGCACAGCCGCGTTCTCGAAGAAAGGGCTGATCGAGCAGCTCTCTTCCTCGGCCGGCGATGGATATCCGCGCAAGGATGCTGTCTTCGCCGTAGAGCATCTACATGTCAACTGGAGCCTGCAGGCCGTGCAGGCGGCCAAGGATTACCTCCACACGTCTTCCTTCTCATGCCAGGGACTGATCGAGCAGCTCTCTTCCTCGGCCGGTGACAACTACACCGAGGAGCAAGCTCAATACGCCGCCAAGAAAGTCGGGCTCTGCTGAGGCTGGTCGCGCCTGGCGGCGACCCGCTCCAGCAGCGCCCTGATCAAGTTCTCGATCTAGTTGGGCTGAGGTTGGCTTCCCGGCAAGGCAAGCCGCCGATACATTCGGACGAATGACGGCCAGCAGGGAGGCGTCCGGGCGACGGACGCGACAGCCACTCGAAGCCCGCCGCCATGCGCGCGCCGCGCGCATCATCGACTTGGCGTGGGACGACCTTCCGGCGGAGCATCGCCTGCTGCTGGAGAACATCGGCGCGGCACGATGGCGCGTAGTCGATCAGACGCTCGCCGACTGCGTAGACGATCTTCTGCGGTCGGCCGGTCATGCGCCGATGGCTCCAGCCAATCGGCTGAGCCTCGCCGATGCCGTGGGCGTCTGGGTCGAGGAGTTGCGTCTCGTGCTGGTCGACGCCGGTCACCCTGCGCTCGTCGACCTCGACGATCAGAGCTTCGAAATGATGCTGGCGCGCATCGCGTGGCACGAGTGGGGACACGCGCTCAGCGTCGTCCGAGCCGAGGCGGACGACGTCGCGGACGGCGAGCGGCTCCTGGCTCTCGCGCCGCGAGGCGTGAGCGAACGCATCCGGCGCGCGGGGTACCGTCGAAGTCAGTTCGCCCATGAGCTCGTCGCCGACATCTACGCACTGCTCATGTCTCGTCGCCGCCGCGGCGAGACGGGACGGCCTCCGTGGCTCGATGACGCCATCTACCAGCTCGTGAGGAGGATCAGCACATGGAACGACTGACGCCCCCCAAGGGCTACACGGTCACCACCAAGCAGGATGTCGAGGAGATCCTCGCGGTCGAGGCCGACCTCCTCCGCAGCGAGGGCGTCGACCCCCGGTGGCCGGGATTCCCCGAAGATCGGAAGCCCGAGGACCATCAGCAGAAGTAGCGCTCGTCACCGACCATGTTCGACGCGAGATCACTGCGGCGTACCAGCTCGTCAGACGAAGTCCCGTGGCGGGCGGACGACGAAAACGCTCGTGCACCGGATCGGCACGCTCCAGCGTGATCGCCGGACGGGAGCGCACCGCACCCGGAATCGAGCCGAACACCGGTCGAACCCGAGCAAGCAGGAGGGCGTCACGGCAGATTCGTCGCCCCGGCCTGGCCGACGGTGATCTGCGGGACTGGGATCGGGCTCCCGAGGATCCCCCGGCCCGGGCAGTAGGAGACGGCGCGCGTGCCGCGGCCGATCAGCGCCCACACCCCCATCCCATCGTGGAAGCGGAGGCACGGGCTCGAGCCCGGCGCCGCCGGCTCGTACATCAGCAGCGCGTAGTGCGGCAGCACGACTTCGAACGCTATGCGCGTCGGGACGGAGAGCCCGGCGATCCGCGTCAGGACGCTTATGCCCGCGCCGTTGAACTCACCGTGCTCCGGCCCGGTCGCGGCCGGATCCCAGTAGACGTACCGCACGCCTATGCGGCGCAGCCCGCGCAGCAAGCCGAGCACGTCCGCGTCGCGCCGCGGCCCTGAGACCAGGTAGTCGTGGTTCGCGTAGACGACGACCGTGTCGCGCGGCGGGACGCCGACGCCGAGCGCGGCGCCGAGGTTGCCGGGCAGGCGGTCCGGGATGGCGCCGCCGACGCCGAACGTCATCCCGAGCGTCGTCGCCAGCACCGCGGCGGCGAGGCCCGCGGTGGCGATCGTGCGCGCGGCCGGACGCAGCGGGGCGATCCAGGCGGTGCCGAGCACGGCCAGGTAGACGATCAGCGGAAGCGTGTAGCGCATGTCCTTGTGCGCGAGGAGCGTGAGCAGCAGCCACGCGCCGCCGAGCCCGCCCAGCAGCTCGGGCACCACGCCCGCGCGCACGCTCGCCCTGCGCAGCCCCGCGACCGCGCTAGCCACGCCCGCGAGCGCGAACGCGGCGAGCGGCGCGAACAGCAGGCCGTTGAGGGTCGCCCACCCGTACCACTCGGCGTTCGCCGCGGAGAGCAGCGGCGGACGCGCGAGCGGCGGGACGGGGAACAGCAGCCCCCTGCCGCTGTTGGCCGCGCTCCAGACGAGCGACAGGCGTTCGGACTGCGCGACGTACCACGGCAGCGCGACCGCGAGCGCGACGACCGCGAACGCGGCGAGGCCGCGCCAGTTGCGCCAGCCGCCGCGCAGCAGCACGACGACGAGCAGCCCCGTCACATAGAGCGGGAACTGCTCCTTCGTCCCGACCCCGATCCCGACCGCGAGACCGGCCAGCGCGGCGACGCCGACGCGCTCGAAGCGCTCGCTGGCGAGCACGAGCAAGACCGACAGCGCCACGATCGCGGCCTCCGGCGCGTCGATTATGAAGACGTGGAGCTGCTCGATCAGCAGCGGCGAACCGAGCGCGAAGAGGACCGCCAGTGCGCCGGCGCGAGAGCCGGCCACGCGCCGCCCGATGCGGTAGCAGCTCAGCGCGAGCAGCGGCACGCACAGGAGATTCGCCCCGAGCACGACGGCGCCGCGGTCGATCCCCCCGACGATGGCGATCGCGCCCCCGAGGACGAGGCCGTACGGCGGGTAGTAGGCGGGGTAGTCGAAGATCGCCGCGACGTTCGCGTGCAGCAGATAGTCGCGGAAGCGGAAGGCCGCCCACAGCTCCTCCGCGGCGTCCCCGTAGGGCACCGCCCGATCCTGCGTCAGCCACCAGAGCGTGAGCAGGACGAAGGCGGCGCAGACGCCGATCGCCGCCCACGCGCCGGCGCTCCACTCCGGCGCCTGCAGCGAGACCCCCGAACCGCGCCGACGCGCGATCGCTCCCCCAAGCGACATCGCGCAAATGTAGACGAAGCCGGCTCCCGATGCACCGCCTCGCGATGCGATGGGCGCGGCGGCAGACGGCTCAGGCGCGCAAGCGCACCGGCAGCGTCCGCAGCTGGTTGACGAAGCCCGAGACGACGTACTCCGGCTTGCCGGCCAGCTCCATCCCGGGGTAGCGCTTGAGCGTCTCCTCGAACAGGACCCGCAGCTCGAGGCGGGCGAGCGCGGTGCCGAGGCAGAAGTGGCGGCCGCCGGCGCCGAACGCCTGGTGCTCGGGGTTGCGCGTGACGTCGAAGCGGTCGGCCTCCTCGTAGCGCGTCTCGTCGCGGTTGGAGGACACGTACCACATGACGACCTTCTCGCCGGCTCTGATCGGCTGGCCGTTGAGCACCGTGTCTCTCGTCGCCGTGCGGCGGAAGTGCGCGAAGGCGGGGAACATCCGCAGCGCCTCCTCGACCATGCTCGGGATCAGCGACGGATCGTCGAGCACGAGCCGCATCTGCGACGGATCCTCCAGCAGCGCGCGCATCCCGCTCGCGTAGGTCGAGCGGGTGCTGTCGTTGCCGGCCGCCATCAGCAGGAAGAAGCCCATGACGATCTCGTGCTCCTCGAGCCGCTCGCCGTCGACCTCCGCGTGCACGAGCACGCTCGTGAGGTCGTCCGTGGGACGCTCGCGGCGCTCTGCGATCAGCGCGCGACAGCGCTCGAAGATCTCGGGCACGTCGCGGCTCATCACGGTCTCGACGCCCTCCGGGTTCACGTCCGGGTCGCCGGCGGAGAAGACCGAGTTCATCAATCCAGCCCAGATGGCGTCGTCCTCCGGCGAGATCCCCATGAACGAGCCGATCACGCGGGCCACGACCGGCTGCGCGACGTCGATCACGAGATCGCACGTCTCGCGTCCCTCGAGACGGCCGAGCACGCCGGTCGTGATCGCGCGGATCGCACCCTCGTGCTCGGCGATCCGCCGCGGCGTGAAGCCCGCCTGGAAGAGCGCCTTGAGGCGGTCGTGCTTCGGCGGGTCCATCCCGATGAACATCGCGCGCGAGAGCTCGAGCGGCAGGATCGAGTCGGTCAGCGCGGTGATCCCGCCCAGCTCGGAGGAGTACGTCTGCCAGTCGCGGCTGACGGTGTGGACGTCGTCGGCGGTCGTGACCGACCAGTAGCCGGCCTCTCTCGGGAAGTCGGGGATGTGTCTCGTGAAGTGGACCGGGCACTGCGCGCGCAGCTCTCTGAAGAGCTCGATCGGCGGCCCGTCCTGCCAGTACTCGGGGTCCCCGACGAGGACGTCTCTCAGATCGCGGCCGGTCGTTGCCATCAGAGCCTCCAGGGTCGTGCGCGCGGGTGGTGGATCGATGGTACTGGCTGTCTGGCCAGTTCGGGCCGGAGCGGCACCCCGCTCGATCCGCGGGCCAGCTCAGAGGCTTCGAGCGAGTGCGCGCAGTTCGTCCGCCTGCGGCGGCGTGAGCCAGCCGGCAGTCTCAAGGGCGTCGACCCGCGTCTCGAAGCGAGCCACGAGCCGCGCTCTCTGCGCGGGCGTGGACGCCGACTGGATCGCCTGCAGCTGCGCGCAGATGCCCGCGGCGACGCCGGCAGCTCCCGCTCTGCCCGAGCCGTCGAGGTCGGACGTCGTGATCGAGCAGAGCGCCGCGGGCGTCACGATCACCAACTGGTCGAGCACCGCCGAGGTCGAGCCCGCGAACGTCGTGTCGCCTTCGTACTCGGCGGTGATCGGGTGCGTGCCCTGCTGCAGCGTCGAGACGGCCAGCGTCGCCGTTCCGCTCGCGAGCGAGGCGGTCCCCAGGAGCGTGTCGCCGTCGAGGAACCTGACCTCCCCGCTGGGGAGGGTCGAGCTTGACGACGCCGACACGGTCGCGCTCAGCGTGACGGCGTCGCCGAGGACCGACGGGTTCGCGGAGGACGAGAGCGCCGTCGTCGTGGCGAGCGGTCTCGGCGGAGCAAGGCGCTCCGCCGAGGACAGCAGCCAGCCGGGCGGAAGCGGACCCGCGAAGCCCTGTGTCGCCGTCCCGCCGGCCACCAGCACGGACCCGTCCGCCAGCGTCACCGCGAGCGGGCCCACGCGGGCGACGCTCATCGGGTCGAGGTCGACCACAGCGTCCGTCGCGGGATCGAGGTACGCGGCCGCGGCGGTCCCGGGGGTGCCGAAGACGCCGTCTCCCCCACCCACCAGCACGACGGTCCCGTCCGGGCGCGCGGCGACGCCATAGCCTGCGAGGACCGGGAGCGCAGGTCCGGCCGTCCACGCCATCGTCGCCGGATCGAACAGCTCGCTGCTCGCGAGCTGGCTGTCCAGGTTCGCCCCGCCGAGCACGAGCATGCGCCCGTCGGGCAGCGTGACGGCCGTCGCCCCATAGCGCGCGGCGAGCGGTGCGCTTGCCGCCGTCCAGGTGTCGGAGCCGGGGTCGTACAGCTCGGCGCTGTCCTGGACGTGGAACGTGCCCTCCTCGGCGTCGGCACCACCGGCTACCAGCACGCGGCCGTCCGGCAGGACCGTTGCGGCCGCGCCGTAGCGCTGATGGCTCATCGGCGCCGCCTCGCTCCAGCTCCCGCTGGCGGGATCGTAGATCTCGACGCTGGCGAGGCAGCACGCCTTGCCGAGCGGCGGCACGGGCATGTCGGACGTGCCGCCGGCGACGAGCACGCGCCCATCGTGCAGCCTGACGGCGATCTGACCGCGACGGCCCTGGGTGAGGCTCCCGGTCGCGCTCCAGCCCCCGCCCTGCGGGTCGTACAGCTCGGCGCCCGCCAGCGCACCCTCTGGTCCGTTGCTCGTTCCGCCGACGACGAGGATCCGGCCGTCGTCGAGCGGCGTCGCCGTCGCCTGCACTCGCGCGACGGACATCGGGGCGGTCAGCGTCCACGTCGACGTGGACGGATCGAACAGCTCGGCCGTCCGCGTCGGAGTCGTGCCGAAACCCGCCTGCGTCGTGCCACCGGCTACCAGCACGCGACCGTCGGACAGCAGCGTGGCGGTTCCGCTCTCATGCCCGGCGACGCTCATCGAGCCGGCGGGCGTCCATGCGGACACGGCGCGCGCTCCGACGGAGGCAACCGCGAGCACGGACGCGATCGCGAGCAGGCAGCGGAGCGAGGTCCCGAGTCGCCGGCTGATGCGGAGCCGCATGGCGCGGCACGCTAGCAACGGTCCGGGAATCGGGGCGTCGGTTCGATCCCACGCGTCTGTCCTCGTCGCTACGTTGGCCGTCGTGCCCCCGCAGCTCACCCGCGACACGATCCACCACGCCGACAACATGGACGTGCTGCCGACGCTGCCGGACGGCGCGTTCCAGCTCGTCTACATCGACCCGCCGTTCAACACGGGCGCGACGCAGTCACGACGCACGCTCGCCGTGGTCCCGGACGAGGACGGCGGGGACCGCACGGGCTTCAACGGGCGGCGCTACCGCACGCGGCTGCTGGCCGAGTCGCGCTACCGCGACAGCTTCGAGGACTACCTCGCGTTCCTGGAGCCGCGGCTGCGCGAGGCGCGCCGGCTGCTGCATGCGAGCGGCACGCTCTACTTCCACATCGACTACCGCGAGGCGCACTACTGCAAGCTGCTGCTCGACGAGCTGTTCGGCCGCGAGCAGTTCCTCAACGAGCTGATCTGGGCCTACGACTACGGCGCGCGCACGAGACGCCGCTGGCCCGCCAAGCACGACACGATCCTCGTCTACGTGAAGGACATCGCGTCGTACTGGTTCGACTCCGACCAGGTCGACCGCGAGCCGTACATGGCACCCGGGCTCGTGACAGCGGAGAAGGCGGCGCGGGGGAAGCTCCCGACCGACGTCTGGTGGCACACGATCGTCCCCACCAACGGCCGCGAGAAGACCGGCTACCCGACGCAGAAGCCGGAGGGGATCGTGCGGCGGATGGTGCAGGCCTCCACGCGCGAGGGCGACTGGTGCCTCGACTGCTTCGCCGGCAGCGGCACGCTCGGGGCGGTCGCGACGGCGCTCGGACGCAGATACGTGCTCGTGGACGAGAGCGCCGACGCGCTCGCGGCGATGCGCAGACGACTGCCGGGCGCGACGGTCGTCGCCGGCTCAGGCGGCGGCGAGTACGTCGGCGACGTCCCGCCACGGGAGCGCCAGGTCGAGCGGCCGTGACGCCCAGGGGTTCCGCCACAGCGTCGGCATCGCCGCGGCGGCCGCGAACGGGTCGGTCGAGCGCAGGCCGCGCGCGACCAGCACCCCCGACAGCCGCCTGTTGCACGGGCCGCTCGGACCGTGCCAGACGGCATGGTCGCGCGGGGAGGCCCCCAGCAGCGCATGCTCGACGTCGCGCTCGCACACGCCGTCCCCCAGCGCGAGGACCGCAAGCAGGTACGGTGCCGCCAGCTCGCCGTAGCGCGACGCCTTCTTCTTGATCTTGCGCCGCAGCGGGCGCACGTCGTCGACCGGACCGGCGCCCCTGGCGCGCGGCACGAGCTGGGCGCATCCGCATGGACGCGCGGCCTCGGCTTCGAGCGCTATCGCTTCGACGTCGATCACGAAGTCGTCGAACGCCAGACGCTTGACCGCCGGGGCGTGCAGCTCGCGCGGGTCGAGCGCGCCCAGCCAGCGCTCCAGGGGCGGCACGATCCGGCGACGCCCCGGCGAGCAGCTCCCATACCTGACGACCTCGAGCGCGAGCGAGAAGCGCGGCGCGCGCACGGTGGCGAGGATGTCGCGCAGCTGCTCGTCGAGCCGGCGCTCGGTGAACGACAGCGGCGAGTCGCCGCCGACGACGGTCGCCTCCAGCCAGCAGCGCTCGCGCCCGCGCGCGAGCGCGAAGTCCTGCCTGCGCTCGCCCGCTTCGCGGCCGATGTTGACGGTCACCTCGAAGCCGCGCCGGCGGTGCGCCTCGTGCACCCACAGCTCCCAGAAGGCCCCCGCGTGGTCGAGCGCGTCGGCCTGCGCGAAGCGGTTGCGCAGATCGGCGCGCGCCGGCGCCGGCAGGCGCGCGAACCAGCCGTCGAGCTCGGCGCGCACCCGCTCCCAACGCGCGCCGGCGGCACGATCGAGGAACGCGTACGCCGCCTCCTGATGCGCGCGCGGCCTCCCGTCGGTGCGGTCGCGCACCGAGAAGAGCGTCGGTTCGTGCAGCGTCGAGCTGATCGCCTTCCCCCTGGCGATGACTTGAACGGGCCGCGCGACGGCCGTTTTCCCCCGACGTCGCGCAGGACGTCAACCGTACACAAGGCGGGGTCCACTGCTCAAGTCCGGTCGTCCGCGGGCCGATCTGTCGATGCATGACGGAGCTCCCGCGCGTGAGCGTGCTCGTGACCGCCTGCGGGCAGGCCGACGGGCTCGCCGCGTCGCTAGAGAGCGCGCTCTCCCAGCACTATCCGGCGGAGCTGCTGGAGCTGGTCGTCGTGCACGACGGCGGCGAGCCGGCGATCGAGGCGCTCGCCCGCTGCTCCGCGCCCGAGCGCCTGCGCGCGCTCGCGCAGCCCGGCGCCGGCCGCCTCGCGGCGACCGCGCGGGCGCTTGGCGAGGCCCGCGGCGAGGTCCTCGCGCTGCTCGAGCCGGGCGATCGCTGGCCGGTCGCGCGGCTCGCGGGTCAGGTCGCGGCGCTGCGCGAGGAGCCCGAGGTCGGGCTCGTCTGCTCGGAGCTGCTGAGCGACGACGACGCTCCCGGCGCACGCCCCGTCGGGCGGCTGCTGCGCGAGCCGCCGTGCGTCGGCTCGTCCTCGATCGCGCTGCGCGCCTCGCTGCTGCCCCTGCTCGGCCCACTGCCGCCGGAGCTGCCCGCCGCCGCGTGGTGGCTGGTCGTGCGCGCGGCGTGCGTGGCGCAGATCGCCTGGGCGCCGGCCGGCGTCACGCAGCGCGCGGAGGACGACCAGCGCGACGACGCGCCTCGCGAGGACCTGCTGCGCGAGGCGCTCGCCGTGCAGCGCTGGTTCCTGCGCACCGCGACCTCGGAGTCGCCCTACGCGGACGTGCTCGGCGAGATCTGGAGATCGTTCGCGGCGAACGCGCGCAGACTGCTCGCGGTCGCCGGCGGCGACCCCTTCACCGAGCTGGTGACCGTCACGGACGCCGAGCGCTCGGAGGCGCGGCGCGCGCTGGCGGACGCGCGCGCGGCGCTCGCGCGCGGCGACACGTGGCCGGCGACCGCGCTGGCGGTGCGCGCCGCCGCGCTGGACCCGTGGTGCGCGCCGGCGCGCGAGCTGGTCGCCGAGACCGTCGCGGCGCGTCCGCGACGGGTCGCCGGCGATCCGCTCGCGGGCGCGCGGCGCTTCGTCACGCTCGCGTTCGCGGAGGAGCTGCTCGAGCGGCCGCAGCTGCTCGCCGCCTATGGCGCGCGCTTCGGCGGCGGCGAGGACGCGACGCTCGCGATCGACGCCAGCGGACTGCTGCCGGCGACCGCCGGTCAGCGGCTCGGGGAGCTGGTCGCCGAGCTGGGACTCGACGGCGAGGGGACCGCCCACCTGATCGCGGTGCTCGGCCCGATCGACGCCTCCGTGCGCGCCCGGCTGCCCGCGCGCGCGGACGCGCTGCTGACGTCCGCGACGCCGGATGCCGGGTCCGGGGTACCCGCGTTCGACGCCGCCTCGATCGACGCCCTGCATGCGCTCGCGTGCCGGGCGAGCGCGGCCTGAGCCGCGTCCAACACTCGTCCAACTGGCGCACGGGCGCTCAGGTCGGGTTGCCCGGACGCCGATCGACGGAGAGCCGGTGGGCGCAAGGACGGCCCACCTGGACGGCAAGGACGCCGGCGGACCGACTCTGGCCGGGACGGTCCGTCGCGAACTGCACGGATGCTCGGTGGGGGCGCCTCTGGCCGGGGGCGCCCCCACTGCTTTCGCCGCACAGCGGCGTCAGAGCTGGAGCGTGCCGTCGGCCACGACGACGACGCGGCCGCCGACGCGCGGGCGCTCGCCTTCCATCGCCACCTCGATCCGGCTCGGGCGGCCGATCTCGATCCCCTGCTCGATCGTCAGCGCCGGGCAGTCGCGTCGCGCCGCGAGGTAGGCGCACAGCGGACCGGCGGCCGAGCCGGTCGCGGGATCCTCGCCGACCGCCGCGCTCACGAACCCGCGCGTGCGCGCGTGCGCGGCGGCCGGGTCGCAGACGGCGGCGTAGAGGACAGTCGCGCCGTGGGCGGCGAGCAGCCGCTGGACCGCCGGCCAGTCCGGGCGGGCGCGGGCGAGCGCGTCGAGGTCGCGCAGCGGCAGGATCAGCTGCGTCAGGCCGCTGCCGACGAGCTGGGGCGGCAGCGCGCCGTCGGCGTGCTCGGGCGTGAGGCCGATCGCGGCGACGGCGTCCGCGCGCGGCAGCTCGGCGCCGAGCTGCGCCGGCTCCTGCAGCATCGAGGCGTGCGCGCCGAGCGGACCGTCGAGGCGCACGTCGATCGGCTGCAGCCCGGCGCCGGTCTGCTGCACGTAGCGGCACTCGCGCACGTGCGCCTCGCCGCCGGCGCCGTGCTCGGCGCGCGCGACGGCGACCGCCGTCCCCAACGAGGGATGGCCGGCGAACGGCAGCTCGCGCTCGACGGTCCAGATGCGGTTGCGATAGTCGGCGCCCGCCACCTCGGCGCGCTGCACGAACGTCGTCTCCGACAGCCGCGTCTCGCGCGCCAGCGCGAGCATCGCCGGCTCCTCGAGCGCGTCGGCGTCGTGCACGACGGCGAGCGCGTTGCCCTCCAGCGGCGTCGCCGTGAAGACGTCGAGCAGCGTGTAGCGATGGGCCCCCACCCCGCGTTCCCCCGGAATCGGCCGCTCAGCCGTCGAAGTCGAAGTCGCGCGGGGGGCGCTGCTCGAACCAGAGCCGGTCGTGCTCCGGCGTCTCCTGCAGGAAGTCCGGCGTCTCCTCGAGCACGTCGTCGTCCGCCGCGCGCGGCGGATGCTCGCCCTGCTCGTCCTCACCGTCGTGGTGATCCTCGACGCGGTACTCGGTCGTCGGCTGCAGGACGGGATCCTCGCGGTGCTCGCGCAGCGGATCGCCGTGCGGCGGGTCGTGCCGCTCCTCGGGCGCCTGCACATGCGCCGCGTCGACGGAGCGCTCGTGCGCCTCGACCGGGTGCGGGTGATCGGCGTGGTGCGGCTCCGGGACCGGATCGTGCGCCGGCGCGGGCTCCGGATGGCCCTCGCTCGCCGGGGCGGTCTCCGCGGCCACGGCCTCAGCCGGCGCGTCCTCGGCCGGCGCCGGCTCGCGGCGGACCGGGCCGAGCGCCTCCTGCTCCAGCCGGGCGACCTCCGCGGGGTCGGCGCCGCGGCGGCGCTTGAGGTCCAGATGCTCGCGGATCGCGTCGTCCAGCAGACCCATGCGGAGGCAATGCTACTGGCCTGTGCGCTCGTCGGGGAGGCTGCAAGCGCGCGCTCAGCGCGCGGGGTCCTCGACCGGACCGACGGCCGTCGGGGTCGCGTCCGCCCGCACCGTGCGGTTCTTGCCGGAGCGCTTGGCGAGGTAGAGGGCGGCGTCGGCGGCCGCCACGAGCGCGATCGGGTCGCCGTCGGCGGAGGCGGCGACGCCGCAGCTGACGGTCACCCGCAGGACTCCGTCGCCGTCGAGCCGCGGCAGCTCGAGCGCCTCGACGGCGGTCCGCACGCGCTCGGCGATCGCCTCCGCGCCGGCGACGTCGGTCTGCTGGAGCGCGACGGCCAGCTCCTCGCCGCCGTAGCGAGCCGGCTCGTCGACCTCGCGCGAGCAGTCGCGCAGCACCGCTGCGACCTCGCGCAGGACGAGGTCGCCCTGCTGGTGGCCGTAGGTGTCGTTGACGCGCTTGAAGTTGTCGATGTCGATCATCACGAGCCCGAGCGGCTGGTCGAAGCGGCGCGAGGCGGCCGCCTCGGCGGCGATCACCTGCTGGAAGCGGCCGTGGTTGGAGAGGCCGGTCAGCTCGTCGGTGACGGCCTGGCGCTTGACCTGCTCGTGCAGGTCGACGTTCTCGAGCGAGATGCCGGTCTGACGCGCGAGCGAGGCGACCAGATCGCGCTCGGCGTCGGTGAACGGACGGTCGCGACGGGCGACCGAGACGATGCCGCGCGGACCGGCCTGCTCAGGGTGGTCGTCGTCGGGCGCGATCGGGGCGGCCAGCACGACATACGCCCCGCCGGAAGCGGGCGCCGTCGCCGTCGCGGCACCGCCGTTGCGCGACACCTCCGCCTCCGCGGCGGCGATCGCATCCTCGGCTCCGGCGAGCTCGCCGACGCGCGCGGCCTCGAGCAGCGGGCCTTGCGCGGCGGCGCGGATCGTCGCGCGTCCGCACTGCGCCTCGACCGCGTCGACGATCGTCTGCGTGCCGATCTCCAGCAACGCGGCGCGGTCGAGATTGGCGGCGAACGTGGCGCCGACGCGCTGGATCGAGTCGCGCAGGCGCACGCGCTCGTCAGCCAGCTCGTCGAGGCGCCGCTCCAGCTCCGCGGACATCCGGTTGAACTCGTGCCCGAGCTGCGCGAACTCATCGTCGCCTTCGACAGGGACCGTGACGGAGAAGTCGCCGCCGCCGATCCGCCTGGCGGCAAGCAGGAAGCGTTCGAGCTGGCCGTGCAGCTGGCGGGAGATCAGCAGCGCGCCCGCGAACGCGAGCAGCAGGAAGAGCGCGAGCAGCCCGAACGCGATCCATTCGCCGTGCGCGGCGGCGGTGGCGGCGGCGCTCGTGGAGGTGAGGACCAGGACGGTGGTCGCACGGCCGCCGAAGTCGCGTCCGGTGAAGCCGGAGACGGCATAGTCGACATGGTTCAGCGTGACGCTGCCGTGGTGCGGGAGGCGGGCGGCGCGCGCCGCGGAGAGCGGCTGCGCGAGCGTGCTCGCAAGCACGCGCGGACCGCGCCGGACGACGACGCGGACGCCGTGGACGGAGGCGGTGGTCGCGAAGCGGGCGGCGGTCAGGCCGGACGCCTCGATCACGACTGGACCGCGGACGCCCGCGACCCGCAGCAGCACGGCACCGCGCGCGATCGCCGCCGGATCGCCGACGTCGGCGAGGACCGCCCCGCTCACGTCCGTGAGACGGACGCGAGCGAGGCCGAGCTGACCGGCGAGCGCCCGCGCACGGGCGAGATCGTCCTGCGTGGAGGGCGTGCGCAGGGCCGCGACGAGCGCCGGATCGCGCGCGAGCATCTGGGCATCGCGCGTGCCGTCCTCGACGAGGCGCTGGAAGTCGGCGAGCGCCGCGGCGGCGCTCGCGCGGTTCTGCGCGACGACCTTCGCGTGCTCGCTGCTCGACAGCAGCCGCGCGACGACGCCCCCGAGCGCAATCATCGGCACGACGACGATCAGCACGAAGAACAGCGTCAGCCGAACGCGGAAGCTCATCCGGTGCACATCACCGCGGCGCAGGCTACCCCCGGCCCGCGCGTTTCGACGCAGGCGTGGACGAGTTGCAGGGCGCGCCGCACACCCCCGATCCGCGCGAGCCCCGTTACACTTCACCGACCGGTGCGTCCGCGCCGACGGCGACGGACGGACACACGGGGCTATAGCTCAGTTGGGAGAGCGCCTGGATCGCACCCAGGAGGTCGCCGGTTCGAGTCCGGCTAGCTCCATAACCGCTTCCGTGCTCCCCGGAGTGCCTGCTGGTGGGTGCTCGCCCCGTTCGGGTCATCCTCGGATGTGCCGAAGGTTCCTCGACAAGGTCGCGGGCGAACGGTGGGGCGCAGGCTCGGCCAGTTCGTCGGCGCAGCGGACAGGAAAGGGCGTGCCGCGACCTCTCGTCACGCCAGCACGCCGGTCAGGAGAGCACGGCCGCGATCGCGAAGCACGCCGTGGCAGCTCCGGTCAGGAGCATCACGCCGTTGAACCAGTAGCGCAGCGCGATCGCGAAGTAGGCGGCCGAGACGGCGACCGTAAGCGGTCGCAGCGCGTCGATGCGCCCGACCAGGTGGTAGTCGTGCACGCTGATCAGCAGGCAGAGCAGCCCGAAGGCGAACGCGCCGAGTCCGTGACTGGCGTTGAAGCCGAGCCAGAAGCTCCACAGCGACGGTCTCTCCCCGTCACCGGGAAAGGGGCGGCGGAAGCGCATGCCCGTGCGCTCCATCGCCGTCTGCGCCGAGCCGTCGTTCGGTGCGAACCAATGGGGGCGAACCGTGTCGAGCAGCGTGAGCAGCGCATGCCCGCCGCCGGCGAGGACGAACAGCATCGCGCCGGCGTCGAACCACGCCTGCGCGGTGTCCGCGCTCATCGCCCACGTCCCGGTCGAGGCCGCTTCACGGACAACAGGCTACGGTGCGATCTCAGGGCCCGGTTCAGGGTCGCCGCCCCGTGGCGACCCGGCGGCGCGCGGCGCAGACTCCTCGCATGCTCCTCCTCCGCCGAGCGCTCTCCACCTGCGCCACCGCGCTCCTCCTCGCCGCGGCCGCACCACCCGTCGCCCAGGCCGTCTCACCCGTCGTCAGGCTGAGCGGCGCCGCAGCGCTCACGCGCACGAGCGGCGGCGCCGTGACGCCTGCGAGATTCCACGTCGTCACAACCTTCTCGACCGACACGCCGGGCGCGCCGCTGTTCACGGTCCAGAGAGCCGTGATCATGTTCCCCGACCACGCCGGCACGAACGGCTCGCGCTTCCCGTCGTGCGGCGCGCGTCAGATCGCGCGCGTGCACGGCGACCTCGGGCGCTGCCCGAAGGGCTCGCGGATCGGCAGCGGGACCGTGACGGCGCAGGCGCTCCAGCTCGGCGTGACCGCGACCGGGCAGGTGGCGATCTTCAACAGCGCGCACGGCAGGGACGTCACGTTCAACTTCCGCACCGTCACCCCCGCCGTGATCGACGAGTCGATCGACGCGCCGATCACGCAGCTGCACGGCGGCAGATACGGCGAGGAGCTGACGATCGTGGTGCCCCACTCGCTGCAGGAGATCATCGCCGGCGTGTTCGTCGGCGTGCAGCGGCTCGACGTCACGCTCACCGGCGCGATCCGCTCGCACGGCGCGACGCTCAGCTACCTGAAGGCGCGCGCCTGCCCGACGACTCCGCTGCACGGCATCTTCGACTTCGAGGACTGGACGAGCGGACAGACCGCGACCGCCACCGTCGACACGCGCGTCCGCTGCACGGTGCGCTGAGCGGTCAACTCAGGCGCGGCTCGCTAGTGTAGGCGCATGCCCGCACTGCGCTCCCGCACGGTCACCCACGGCCGCAACATGGCCGGCGCGCGCGCGCTGCTGCGCGCCGCCGGCGTCGCGCGCGAGGACTTCGGCAAGCCGCTGATCGCGGTCGCGAACTCCTACACGCAGTTCGTCCCCGGCCACACGCACCTGAAGCCGGTCGGGGAGGTCGTGAGCGCCGCCGTGAAGGCGGCCGGCGGCGTGCCGCTCGAGTTCAACACGATCGCGGTCGACGACGGGATCGCGATGGGCCACGGCGGGATGCTCTACTCGCTGCCCTCGCGCGACCTGATCTCCGACTCGGTCGAGTACATGGTCAACGCGCACTGCGCCGACGCGTTGATCTGCATCTCCAACTGCGACAAGATCACGCCGGGGATGCTGAACGCCGCGCTGCGGCTCAACGTGCCGACGGTATTCGTCTCCGGCGGGCCGATGGAGGGCGGCGTCGCGACGCTCGTCGACGGCACCGTGCGCAAGGGCCTGAACCTCATCACCGCGATGGCGGAGGCGGTCTCGCCGAGCGTCAGCGACGCGGACATGGACCTGATCGAGGAGGCCGCCTGCCCGACGTGCGGCTCCTGCTCGGGCATGTTCACCGCCAACTCGATGAACTGCCTGACCGAGGCGCTCGGCCTCTCGCTGCCCGGCAACGGCTCGACGCTCGCGACGCACACGATGCGCCGCCGGCTCTACGAGGACGCGGGCCGCGCAGTCGTGGAGATCGCGAAGCGCTTCTACGACGAGGACGACGAGTCGGTGCTGCCGCGCTCGGTCGCGACGCGCGCCGCGTTCGAGAACGCGATGACGCTCGACGTCGCGATGGGCGGCTCCACGAACACGATCCTGCACCTGCTCGCCGCCGCGCAGGAGGCAGGGGTCGACTTCACGATGGCGGACATCGACGCGTTGTCGCGCCGTGTCCCCTGCATCTGCAAGGTCGCGCCGAACGGCACCTACCTGATGGAGGACGTCCACCGCGCCGGCGGGATCCCCGCGATCCTCGGCGAGTTGCGCCGCGGCGGTCTGCTCGACGAGTCCGTTCACACGGTGCACGCGCCGGACCTCGACGCGTGGCTCGGCGAGTGGGACGTGCGCGGCGGCACCCCGAGCGAGCGAGCGGTCGACCTCTTCCACGCGGCGCCGGGCTGCGTGCGCAGCGCGCAGGCGTTCTCGCAGTCCGAGCGCTGGGAGTCGCTCGACCTCGACGCCGCCGAGGGCTGCATCCGCGACCTGGATCACGCCTACTCCGCCGACGGCGGCTTGGCGATCCTCTATGGCAACCTCGCCGAGCGCGGCTGCGTCGTGAAGACCGCGGGCGTGGACGAGTCGATCCTGCGCTTCAGCGGGCCGGCGGTCGTGGTCGAGTCGCAGGAGGACGCGGTCGAGCTGATCCTCGCCGACGGCGTGAGCGAGGGCGACGTCGTCGTGATCCGCTACGAGGGCCCGCGCGGCGGGCCGGGCATGCAGGAGATGCTCTACCCGACCTCCTACCTGAAGGGGCGCGGGCTGGGCAGAGCGTGCGCGCTGGTGACGGACGGACGCTTCTCCGGCGGCACGTCCGGGCTCTCGATCGGTCACGTCTCGCCCGAGGCGGCCGCCGGCGGCGCGATCGCGCTGGTCGAGAACGGCGACACGATCGCGATCGACATCCCGGCGCGCACGATCGAGCTGCAGGTCTCCTTCGAGGAGCTGGCCGCACGCCGTCGCGCGCTTGAGGAGACGGGCGGCTACGCTCCGGTCGCGCGCGAGCGCGCCGTCTCCCCGGCGCTGCGCGCCTATGCGCTGATGGCGACCTCCGCCGACACCGGCGCGGTGCGCGACGTCGACGCCGTCGAGCGCGCGGTCGCGGTCACGGCGAAGCTGGGCGCGGACGCCCCGCTCGCGCCGGGGTCGTAGCTCACGGCGCGAGCCGCTCCACCGCCCGCGCCGCCGGGATGACGTCGTGCAGGCGCCGCGCGGTCTCGCCGGCGTAGAGGGCGCAGCGGTCGACCGCCTCGGCCGGCATCCGGGCGAGCGGGAGCGCGGGGCTGAAGAACGGCAGCGCGGGCCGCTGGAGCGAGGCGAGGCGGCCCATCGCGTCGAGCGGGGCCACGCGGCCGAGCGGCGCGCTCGCGCGCGCGGCGGCGCGCACGAAGGCAGGGCCGCGCTCGTCGGCGCGGCACCAGCGCTCGGTCGCAGCGTTCGGGACGACGCGATGACGCAGTGGCCAGCCGATGCCGAACAGCGACGTGTCCAGCGTGCTCGACGCGCCGAGCACGCGCCGCTTGTACTCCGCATGCGCGCCCGACTCGTCGGTCAGCAGGAAGCGCGTGCCGGCGACCGCGGCGACCGCGCCGAGCGTGAGCGCGCGACGCACGTCGTCCGCCTCCGCGATCCCGCCGGCGGCGAGCACGGGGACGTCGCCGGCGACGGCCAGCACGCGCGGCAGCGCCTGCGCGAGCGGCTCGACGCCGAGCAGGTGGCCGCCCGCCTCCGCACCCTGGACGACGAGCCCGTCCGCGCCCGCCGCGAGCGCGCGCATCGCCTCGCGCGGGGTGCCGACCGTGATGAGCACCCGCAGGCCGCACGCGCGCAGACGCCCGACCCAGCGACGCGAGAGCCCACCGTGCAGCACGACGAGCGCCGCGCCCGCCTCGGCGCACGCGCGCACATGCGCCGCCCGCACGAACGGCACGAGCAGGTTCGCCGCGACCGGCCGACCGGTGGCACGGCGCCGGGCGTCCACCAGCGCAGCCGCGAACGCGCGCGGCGCCATCATCCCGACCGTCCCGAGGCCGCCCGCGGCCGACGCCTCGCCCGCCAGCTCGCCGCGCGCGACGCCGCCCGCCATCCCGGCTTGCACGACCGGACGCTCGAGCCCGAGCTGATCGAGGAAGCGCTCCGCGGTGAGCCGCGTCACCCGGCGCACGCTATCGACTGCCCGACGCCGCCGCGCCGCAGGGCGCGCGGCCGGGCGCAGGGCGCCCGGCCGACCGGGGCGAGCCCTACCCGTGGTTCTGCGTCTGCTGGTAGCAGGCGATGTCGTACTCCGAGATCGCGTGCTGTGCGTTGCCGTTCATGGCGGACGGGGTTCCCGGGCTGCCGGCGTACACGCTCGTCGCGTGTTCGAAGCCGGCCGTTCCGAAGCCGGCCGGCATCGCGGTCGAGCCGGCGCTGCCGCACGAGGCGCCGTTCGGGTTCGCGGTT
>Ga0207664_10000619_pt1 | contig 24658 bp, 9 predicted proteins | sample LARL83metaG_FD_184349 | JGI IMG/M metagenome (GOLD analysis project Ga0207664, IMG submission 184349) | Corn, switchgrass and miscanthus rhizosphere microbial communities from Kellogg Biological Station, Michigan, USA - LAR L8-3 metaG... | ecosystem: Host-associated > Plants > Roots >... | reverse complement strand
AGACCCGGCGGCGTTAAGCGGGTCGACGAGGGAGGTCGACGGCCGCCGCCGCATGTCCAAACCGTGCACCCGCAGGTAGGTTTTCTCGTCGCACGGGCCGAGCAGGTCGACCTCCCACACGCCCCGCGCCTGCAGGGCGGCGCGCAACAGCTTCAGGGGTGTGGCGGGGTCGCTGAAGATCGCCAGGTCCTGCACGGCCGCTTCGGGGAGCCCCACCATGTAGTCCGTCCACACCCAGGCCGGGTCACCGCCCACCGCTCGCGTGAACGTCCCCTGGAACACGCCGGTCGACGTGCCGGCATATACGAGCTTCGGGTCCGTCGGGTCCTGGGCCACGGCGAGCGCCGGGGCCTTGGACGCCCCGCGCAGACCGGTCTTCCACCACGTCTTGTCACCGTCGAACCACCACAGCGTGTCCATCTTCGGCGCTCCGTTGACCCCCGCGCACGCGACGTAGAGCGAGTTTGCGCCGTTCGCGCCGGGCATGTGCAGTGCCACGTCGCTCCACGAGCCCAGCGGCGGCAGGTGCGGCATCGTCATGCCGTCGGCGATGTCCGACTCCTTGTAGGCGAAGCATTTGTTCTTGTGGTCGCTGATGACGGTCCGCGTCCACGTGCCAGGCCCCGGGTCGCGGGTGAACCGCACCAGCGAGTGCTCGGCGAGCACGTACAGCGTGTGCTCGTCGAACCAGCGGCACACCTGCACGCTGCCGCGCTCGTCGTCGTACGACACGTCCTGGTCGGTGTTGCTCCGGCCACCGCCGCGGGGGTCGGACCCGGTCTTGACCGTGTACCAGGTGCCGCCGAAGTCCTCGCTGACCCAGGTGCGGTTCGTTCCCACAGCCAGCCGCACCCCCGCGGGGTTGGTGGCCTTGACCACCCCTGGCGAGGAGTAAAAGTTCGCCTTGTCGTTCTCCTTCTGCTCATGGTCGAGGTAGGGCCAGTTGCGCAGGACCGGGTCACGGTCGTTCTGCGCCTGGTCACGCCAATGGGCTCCGGTGGACTGGCAGATGTACTGCTCGGGTTTGCCCGGGTGGAAGGCGACCCCGCCGCCGTCCCCGGCGACCTCCCAGGTCCAGGTCGTATCGCCGGTCCGGCGCAGCACGCCGTTGTCCTGGGTTCCGACGACGACGACCGACTCCTGCGTGGGGTGGCAGGCCAGGTAACCCGGCTCGAGCACGCCGAGCCCGTTGTTGCGGCTCTGCCAGGTGTGGTTGGCGCCACCGGCCGTCGAACGGTAGACCCCGCCGTCGCAGGTCACCCACAGATCGGTCGACCCGCCGCGCGGCGCGAAGCGGGCGCCGTGCACGTCGGCGTGCACGCCGCGGCCGATGTAGGTCGGATCCGCTCCCGCGGTCCCGTCCGGCGTCGCCTTCGTCGGGTCGTTCGCTTTCGCGTAGTTCAAGGTGGGCGTCGCGCCGGGATTGAGCACGGCGCACTTGAAGAGCGACGCATTGCTCGTCTCGACCGCCGACCCGCCGAGGACGACGACGTTCGCGTTGCCGGGGTCGACGGCGATCGCCATGTCGTAGTGGGACTGGTTGGCGGTCGGGTCGTTCGTGTCCAGCGGCTGCGTGCGGGTGCCGCCGGTCTGGCCAGCGCTGTGCTCGGCCTCGCCCTTCCCGAACAGCAGCTTCGGGACGTTGCCGACCTTGGTGGCTGTGGTCCCGGTCACCCGCCACAGCATCGGGCCGTTGCCGAGGACGTACACGACCGAGCTGTCCGCCGCGCCGGCCAGGGCGAGGCGCCCGTCCTTGCGGTCGTCCAGGTCGACCTCGGTGAAGGAGGCGGTGCCGTTGTCGGAGACGTATGCCGACCCGCTCCACGTGACCGCCCAGAGATGGCCGTCGGGCAGCCAGACCACGTCGCTGGTCAGCGGCGCGTCGTCGAACGGTGTGGCACTGACCTTTCCCCAGGACGGGGTGCCGCCACTGACGCTGCGTGTCCACAGCCCACCGCTGGTCGCCGCGACGACCCGGTCGTGGTTGGCCGGGTCGAACGCCAGCCGGTACATCCCGAGCCCGGCGAGCTCGGGTCCCTCCCGGTCCCACACCTTCGCGAACGGGTCGGCGCGCGTCTTGGCGACCGGGCCGACGCTGCGCAGCACCCCGATCCCGCCGAGGGCACCGCCGGGATAGCTTTGTCGGCGGGGCGACGGCTCCCCGGTGCCGACGTACACCGTGTCGTTCTCGCCACCCGCGGTGGTGTCCCAGTCGACGAGGATCGCGCCGCACACGAGTGTGTTGGCGAAGAAGTCGAGGTTGCGGACGTCCGGCGTCACGGCCCACCCGCCCAGGACCATCCATGTTGATCCCTCGTCGCGGCTGTACCAGACCCCGCCGTTCGCAGTCGCCGCGTACACGCGCCTGCCGTCGCGGCTGACCTCGACCTGGCGGACCCGTCCGGTGGTGTGGGCCGTGCCGTCCATCTGCCCACCGATCACGGTCGACGGACCGAGCGGTAGCCAGAGGTCCTTGAGCCGGTTCGGGCCGGTGGGCGGCGCGACGCGCTCGGTCGCTGTCCTGCGACCGCGCCCGCGGGTCGTCCCGGGCATCAGCCACCTCCGGCGGTCGCGCCGCTGGCACCCGGTGGCGGTGCGGGCGCGATGCGGATGTAGCCCTCCTGCACCTCGTGCGGCAGGTCGGGCAGCAGTGCCGTCTGCGTGGCCGCCAGGATGGGGTCGTCCTTCCACGTCAGCGGAGTGTCCCGGCGGGTCCACAGCTGGTCCTTGCCGAACGACGAGATAAGCGGCAGTGCGATCTTCGCCGGGTCCACCAGCACCGGCCCGATCCGGGCGGAGGGCGCCATGACCGTCAGGCCCGGCGCCACCCAGTCGCGTTGCAGCGCAAGTGACTTGCGAGGGAGGACGCCGGAGGTGAGGTGCACCCGGCCGGCGGGATGCATGAGCAGGGTCAGGGTCACGGTCTGGCCCGGGTGGACATGCAGCTCGTCCTGCGCGACAACGTAGTCCGCGGTGAGCGGCTCGGTGCCGAGCTGGTCGGCTGCAGGCGTCTCGCCGTACGGGCCCAACTGCCCCCGGCCGCGGCCGGACACGAATGCGGAGGATGCCACGACCTTGTCGACGACATGGAAGTGCAGGTAGTCGTCGTCGACGAAGAAGCCGAGCAGGCCGTCGTCCTGCCGGGTGAGCTCGCCGATCCGGACGGGGAACGAGAGCGCAGCCAGATCGCGGTACGCCTGTTCGCGCCGGGCCAGCTTCGCCGGGTCGGAGAGGTCGAGCGCGTCGATGTCGCTGCGGATGTCGAGGGACAGCCGGGCCCGGACGACGGCGATCGGGCGGCCGACGAGGCCGGCGATGTGCTCGTTGCCGAGCGCGGCGTACGTGTCCACCGACCACAGCGTCGTGTCGACGGCGCGCAGCATGGCCGACAGGCACGACTCGGTCTCGGGCTGCGCCGGTCTTCCACCGCGGTGGGCGGCGTCGGCGGCCACGACACCGGCCGCCAGATGCCCGACGAGCTGTTGTCGGGGACCGAGCCCGTCGAGCGGGCCGGCGTCCTGGGGCAGCGGCCGCCCGGGCGCGGGTTCCCACGCGACGCCTCCGCCGAAAGGTTCGTGCAGCAGCTGCCCGAGCGGGTTGCCGGCCACGTCGAACACCTCGAGGGCCTCGTCGATGTGGTCAGGCAACAGGAACCCGGCCACCGGGTTGACGGTCTGCGTCGTGTCGACCTGGTCCAGCCGGGCCTCGGGAGCGTCGGCGGCAGAGCCGGCCGGGTCGACGAACCGGAACAGCCACCGTGCGGGCACGGTGAGCCGTGGCCGGACACGCAGGGCCGGCGTCGGCGTGTCGATCTCGTCGCGAGACGGCAACCCGGGCTCGCTCACGTCGGGCAGGTCCACCACTTGCCCGAACGCGTCGACCAGGCGGGCGCGGACCAGCCGGAGCTCACCGCGCAGCAGCAGCTCCGGCACGCTGTCGTCGGGAACGGGTTGGTCGGTGCGGCCGTCGAGGTACGGCACCCCGAGCAGCTGGTCCCGCAGCCCGTCGAGCACGACCGACAGGACGTCGAAGGTGTCGAGCCTGGACCGCAGCGACGCGAGCGCGTCCTGGTCAGCCGGGTCGAGCTCGCCGGTGCTGGCCACGTCGCGGGCCTCCTCGGCGGCGAGCCAGTCCTTGATCGCCGCCGCCATGGTGGTGGCCACGCCCGTGGTGAGCACGCTCCGCCCGGTCGCCGAGAGCACACGCCCGGTCGGCGTCACGGGGTCCGGTGGGTCGAGGTCGATCTGGCCCAGCGACCAGGCGGGCAGGTCGTCGGTCTCGGTGATGGCGACCTCCCACTCGAGCCAGATCGGCTGCCACGGCTGCGACCAGGCGGTCACGGCGACTGGGGACGGCTCGACGCCCTCGTAGACCGAGTAGCGGCGCAGCTGGTCGGCCACCTGGATCGCCGTCAGCTCGCCCACGTCCGATCCGAGGAAGGCGGAGCGCCCGGTGTACGTCGCCTGCGCGCCGTACCGCATCGCCGACTCGGCGAGGAATCGGGTCTGGATCGCCTTGCCGTCCATGCCCTGCTCCCGCGACGTCGGGTCGTCCGCCGTCACGCGGGCGAGCCACGGCGCGAGGTAGGGGTTGAGCAGCAGCGCCTCCCGGCTGAGCGGCACGACCTCGGGCGGGAGCGCCCCGGTTGGCACCGCGGGCAGCACCGTCGCCAGATCGGTCAGCGACGGCGCCCGGAGCACCTGTGACGGCCAGCGCACCTGCAGCTGCTCGTCCGGCGAGTGCAGCTTCGTGGCGCGCTGTCGCATGCTGCGCTTCAGCCCGCGAACGGCCACGGTGGGGGGTGTCGGCACGTGGTACCGCGGCGCGGGCCGGGCGATCTCGCGTACCTCGGACGCCGGCTCGGACACGGGCTCCGGCGCGGTCCACTCCAGCACCTGGCGGCGCAGGGCGATGCCGTCGTCCGGCTGCAGCTCGAACCGGGTGCGGCCGGCCCACGCGATCCTCGTCTCGTTCAGCGCCGCCGCCGCGGTCGTCAGGCGGCTCGCGGTGCTGCGCCCGGCCCCGCCGGCGGTGAGCGGCGCCGACGCGTCGCCCATCTTCACCCGGTCGGTCCCCGACGTGCCGCCGGACAGCGCGGTGAACGCCGACGCGTGCTCGTGCTCCTCGACGTCGACCAGGCCGTCGGCAGTCGCCAGCCGGTCGAGCAGGTGCCCGCTGAAGGCCGACAGGAGGCGTTCGGCGGCCCGGCGCGACTCCGGTGTCGTCTCGCCGAACCCGTCCGACGCGACGGTGGCGGCGACGTCGTCGCCGTGGTGGCCGAGCTCGATCGAGAGGTCGGTGGGAGCCGGCTGGTTGACGAGCGACGGGTCCACCGGCCCCGTGAACGGAATGCCGTGCACCATGCCATGCAGCAGCGTCGACCGCGGGAACCTCGGCTCGGCAGTAACGACCCGGCTGGCCAGGTCGGCGAACGGGGTGACCGCGCTGACGAATTTCGTCGTCGGCTCGATCGCGTCCGCGATGGCGGACGTCGTGGCGGGGCTCCCGCTTGCCAGCAGACCAGGCCGGGCGGCGGGAGCCGCGCCGGCGGCGTCGTACCGCTCCCCGGTTGTCAGCCCCAGCGACGCCCGCTTGAGCGCGTCGACGGTACGCGCTTCGATGCCCGGCTGTGGGTCACCGGCGGTCTGCGCGAGGTGCCAGCCGAGGCCGTCGAGGGTGTCGTGCAGGCTGGCGTCCGTACGCGCCGCGTCCAGCGGGTCGAGTGCGGCCTGGGACCACCAGCCGGTGACGAGGTACCCGACCTGGTTGCCCTCGGTCGCCGGGTCGGCGTGGTTCGAGACCACGTCCAGCGGGTCGTAGAAGGCCAGCCGGTCGGCGACGGCGTCGTAGGTCGACGCCCATTGCGGCGAGCCGCCGACGCTGCCGGTCAACTCGGCGGGCGCCACGGTGTGCCGGGCGGCCGGGGGCAGGGCCTGCTCGCCGTGCCAGTCGTCGAGCGGGACGATCGTCCCGGTGTCGGCGAGGACCACCCAGCCTGTCGTCTGCACCGTCGATGCCCCCGACATCACGAGCATCCGCAGCACCAGCCAGCGGTCGGGCAGCGCGGGCAGTCCCAGCCGGTTCGTCGCGTCGTCCGGCTGTCTGGTCAGCGACCCGCGCAGCAGGGCGTCGGGCATGGCCCAGTGAAGGTAGACGCCCGGGGCGCGGGCCAGGCCAGGGTCGAAGGGTGCCGGCATCGGTGCCGCGGGCTGGCCATCCGGCTCGGTGAGCCCGAACGGCAGCAAGACGTGTGCGGAGGTGTTGGTCGGGTCGACGTACAGCGCCTGCACGTCGACCGGGACCAGCACGCGCGTCTCGCGCAGCAGGGACGGGTCCCACAGCCGGATGTCCTGCACGGTCGCATCGACCCGCACCAGCGCGGACCAGCGCGGACTGGCCATCGCGGCCTTGATGGCGTCCGGGTCGGGAAGCGGAACGGTCATGCCAGCCCCGCGGTGAAACGCTCGGTCAGGGCCACGGTTTTCTCGTGCGGCTCCGCCGCGATGAAGACGGTCGGCCGGAAGACGTCCAGCAGCTCCTCGACCGGGTGCGCCGTGTCACCGAACACCTGCCGGTAGGGGAAGCGGATGGCCTCCAGGGCGAACTCGGCGCTGTCCACGACACCGTCGCCGGACATGTGGGTGTCCGGCCGGCCCAGGAGCTTCTTGTTGAGATGGCGGAAGTCCAGGACGCCGGGTGATCCCGGCCGGCAGGGCACGGTGACCTTGTCGGCGATGTCCTTCTGAGGGTCGGTGGCGTCGCGGGGCCGGATCCACGGCGAGAACGTCACGCCGTCCGGGTCGGAGTCGAGCCGCACCCCGAACTGGATCCCGCGGCGCGGTTCCTCGATGTGGACGATCTGCGGTACCCCGTCGAAGAGGACGAGGAGGACGGCCGGCGCGAGCCGCTCCATCCGCAGCAGCCGCAGCCGCCGGGCGTCGCCCTCGGGGATGACCGCGTTGTCGCCCTCGGCGAGCTCGCGGTCGTACGCGCGTACGTGCAGCCCGGGCCAGCCGCTCACGGCGCGGGATCGGAGGAGGAACCCCGTGATGGTCTGCGACGTCGAGCTAGCGCCTTCGCCGCCGACCGGGCGGACCCGGTGCTCCTCGTCGTCGACCTCGTCGCGGATCACGTCGTACAGCTGCTCGAGCTGGGCGCGGTCTCCGCTCGACACGGTGCCGACGCCCAGGGCGCCCTGCACCAGCGCGTCGGTCCAGCGCCGGTCGAGATAGAAGAACCGGATCGACTCGCGGGGAAGCAGCTCGCTGTCGGCGGCGAGATAGGCGAACGGGACGCCTTCGAGCAGCCGCAGCCGGGCGAGCCACTGCCGGATGTCGAACGGGACGACGTGGACGCCGCCCTCGTCGTCCTCGTCTGCGGGTGCCGGGGTGAGGTTCATCAGGCCGGTCACCGTCGCCTCGAGCACGAAACTGGCATCGAGGTAGGCCTTCAGCTCTGCCATGTCACTGCCTTTCCTCGGGGTCTGCCAGCAGGTCGTCGAGCGCGTCAGCGGCGGCTCCCCCGATACCGGTGCGGCCACTCTGGGCCACCAGCGCACCAACCTGCCGGTCCAGGTCGGCCTGGAGCCCGGTGAAGGCGGGGCCGCCGAGGGCGGGGTCGGGCTGCGCGCCCACCTGGACGGCCGTGCGCACGAGCGCACCGACGATGCCGAGCCGTTTCGCGTTCCGTTGCAGCGCCTCGAAGTCCAGGCCCAGACCGGCGGCGATGACCTGGTCGAGGTTGCCGTCGAGGAAGTCCAGCGGGCGACCCGGGTCGACCAGCGGCCGGGACGAGGCGAACACGGCGTCCGTCTTCTTGGCGGCCCCGAGCACGATGTGCCGGCCGACGAGCGCGCCCAGCCCGGGAGTGCGGTGCTCGAACAGCGTGTCGTCGAGGAACCCGACCGGGTGCGCCGCTAGCGCTGCGAGCAGGGCTGCGCGCTGGGCACCGAACTGTTCCTGCCGCCAGCGCATCAACGCGGTGACCACCGCCGACTGCGACAGCGCGAGCAGCCGGCCGATCTCGTACGCCGCGGCGTACGAGACGTCCTCGCGGCCGTCGGGGACGACGACCCGGAGCTGGTCCGAGGTGTGGGCGAACGGCAGGCGGCCCTTCTGCGGACCGCTCGTGGGCGCCTGCTCACGAACGGTCGGGTGCGGCGCGGCCGGTCCTCTGAACCAGGCACGGACCTGGTCGCCGCGCCGGGTCAGGTGGTCCAGCCCGACGTGCCCGGTCTCGGCCAGCTCGGGGGCCGGGCGGACGTCGGGCGGGGGCCCGGCGGTTGTGGTCGGCGCCGGCTGGGCCGGTTTGTCGCCGTGGAGGGTGCCGAGCAGGCCGACGTCGAGGTTCTGCATGTACTGCTCGAACGTCCCGTCCGCGGTGACGGTGAACGACCAGTGAGCGAGCACCGGGAAGCGGTACACGGGCTCGAAGGTGATGGCGCCGACCGGCAGTCGCCAGGAACCGGCCATCGCATCGCGCACGAGCTTGGCCGCGTCGGTAGCGGCATACGACACCGCAGCCTGCTCGATCTGCGCGGGCGACGGGGACCAGGACGAGGCCGTGTGGACGGCGTGGCTGACGGTCTCGACCGACTCCGCCGCGCCGATGTACGCGTCGGTGACGTCGGTGGGGCGCGCCGCGCGGTCGCGGACGTCGCGTTGGGCGACGAACGGCGCTGAGGTCGATGATCCCATGGCGAAGGCGTCCGGGTTCGCCACGTACTGCTGCGCCATCGGCCGCAGGTCCTGTACCAGTGCCTGCGAGTCGAACTCGAACACCAGCACGTTGTCCGGTGTTGGCGGCGGTAGGACCGGCAGCTGCGTCTCGAGGTTGACCAGACAGGCCAGGTACTTGCGGGGGATGTGTCCCACCTTCGGGTCGAACCCCGGCTGCGGCAGCCGGTTCGCGACGACGACCGCGAGGAAGCCGTCGTCGTCACCGTCCGCGAGCTCGCTGTCCGAGAGGTCGACCTCACGGACGTGGGCGAGCAGCTCGAGGTCCTCCTTGCAGGGGAAGATGCCGTTGACGACGGTCTGGGTCACCGACAGGTAGACGCTGGTCGCGACGTCGCGGTCCGCGGGCTGCGGCACCTTGGTGAACTCGGTGATGCACTGCTCGACCGGGCTCTCGGCCGAGAGCGACCCCTCGCCCTCGGCGACCACGACGAGCGCGAGCCAGGGGATGCGCTCGTTTGCGTCGACCTTGCGCTCCCACGGCAGGGTGCGGCGCTTCAGCACGATCTGCGGCAACGTCGCCCGGTACGCGCCCTCGCTGTTGGCCGGCGGGAACGTCGACAGGATCTGGTCCGGCGGCATCGTCCAACGTGGTGAGGAGACCGTGATCGTGCTGTCCAGGGGGGCGACCGGGCCGGCTGGTATGTCCTCTATCTCACCGTGCAGGGTGTAGGTGCCGGCCGGTAGGGGCGGCAGCACCGCCGGGTGCAGGACGAAGAAGCCGGGCTGGACCATCACGCTCTCCTTGGTCGGCGCGGGGTGCGGGACGTGCGCATAACCGCCGGCCTGGCGGGCGGGGTGCGGGCTCTCCCCCGCTCCGGCACGTCGCCGTTCCAGGTGAGGCGGACGGCACCGGTGCCCGAGGTCATGGGTCGCACCGCGTCGTCGGCGCCCCGGGCAGCCACGGTCGCGACGACGGTGGCGACGTCGGGACCGGCGAGCACGCCGACCAGGTGCCAGCCGTCCTCGCTGGCGACCGTGACGGTCACCGGGCCCGCGCCGGATGCGGGGTCACCCGGCACGATCGGGTAGACGACGACGCTGCGGACCGCCCCGGTGATGACGCTGGGCGGCACCGGTGTGCCGTCCGCCGCGGCCATCCGCTCGGCCCCCGCCAGCGTCATGGCCAGGCCCTGGCCGGCCTCGCTGCCGACCGGCTGGTCGAGAATCACGGCGAGCGCACCCGGACGGTCCACGAACCGGGTGGTGACCGTCGTGGTGCCGCGGACCAGCTCGGCGCCGCGCGTCCACCCGGCGCCAGTACGCTGCCGCTGCGCTCTCGTCGTCGAGCCCTCGGTGCGGAGCGAGCAGCGCGCGCCGAGCGCCACGTTCCAGCCCACCAGCGCGAGCTGCTGTCCGCTGTGCCAGCCAGCCAGCCGGTCTCCGGTCGAGTCGCCTTCGCGATCGCCGAGCCCGACGACGACGATCCGCTCGGCGCCCTTGACCACCGTGACCTGCTGCGGGTGCAGCTCGTCGGCGAGCACGTGCCCGCCGTGGCCGAGCTGGACCACCCGGGCGTCGCCGACGACGTCCATCGTGGGCCGGTCCCCGTCGGCCGCGTCGCGGCGGGCGTTCGGCAACGCGAGGACGGCGACCTCTCCGGCGAGGACGGCCGCGAGGGCGTTGCCCACGACATCGCGGGCGGCCCGCACCTGGTTGGCGCGCGAACCGGTGAGCGACCCGGTGACCGCGGTCAGCCGCAGCTGGCCGTCGAGTTGGGCGCCCCGCCCGGCGAGTGCGGTCACCGGCCCGCGGCTGGCCCGGGTCAGCGGCGCGGTCGTGGTGGGGGCGATGGTGACACCGCCAGCGGTCTGGAACGTGGTGCCGGTCAGAGGGACCCGGCGGAGTACAGCCGGTACCGCGACGTCGTGGGCGGCCTCGGTATCCGTGAGGGTCGGCGCGGCTGTGCGGGGTGCGGCCGGGTTGTCGCTTACGGTCGTACGAGCGGCGACCCGTTCCGGTTGGGCGAGCGCCGAGGTGAGCAGGGCCACCGCCACGGGCGCGAGGACGCGGTGGTCGACCTGCGTCGGGACCGGGGGCGTTCCAGGCGGCCGGTCGCCGAGGGGCGCCCCGTCGTCGGCGAGACCCTCGGTCAGGCTGCCCAACCGGGGCGGTGCCGCCCGGTCCCGGCCCAGTGCGGCCATCGCGGTGACGCTGTTCCCGGCCTTGGGGAGGACGTGCTGGGCAAGCTCGAGGGGGGGCTCGTCGGGCACGAGCGCGGCCAGGGCACTGGCCGCCGCCATGAGGCCGGACCGCACCTGCGGTCGGACGAAGGGCAGCGGTCGCCGCCGCGTGTTGATCTCCACCCGGTAGTAGGCGACCGGCGGTAGCCCGGGCAGGACCTTGGCGTGCAGGTCGACGGCGAGCCCATCGGTGGCGGCGATGACGTCGCCCTGCGGGACCTTCTTCGCGTCCTTGTTCTGCGGCAGCCCCCACACGGCGACCGGGAAGGTGCCGGTGGTGCGCAGGGAGAGCGTGATCCGCGGCTGGCCCGGCTCGTTCAGCAGGTCGGGCAGGTGGTCGTGGTTGGCGGCGTCGATCAGGCGCAGCCGCAGACCTGGCTCCATGGAGCCCTGGTTCATCGGTGCGACGCCGAGCGCCTGGCTCGGGTTGTTGCGGGCCGCGGGGACGGCGTCGACGCGGATCGTCACGACAGGGATCGTCGTGGTGACCGAGAACTGGAACTCGCTCACGACGACCCACGGGTGGTCGCTGGTCCCGTCCGGCCCGCTGACGTCCTTGGGGCCACCCGGCCCGGGTCGCGGCGTGAGCGTGCCACGTCCGGTGATCGAGGACAGGGCTCGGGCCGCTCCTCCGGCGGCCTCCTCCAGGTACTTGCGGACGAACGTCGCGAAGTCTATGGGGTGGGGTTCGCTGCCATCGTCGCCGAAGGCGAGCGTGAGCGACACCGGGCCGATGTCGAACTCCACCTCGCCGTGGAACTTCGGCCCCTGCACATGGATCTGCGCGCCGATGCTGATGGAGATCGTGATCGTGGCGAACCACAGATCGATGGTGATGCCAGCCGAGATCCGGCAGTACACGCGCGCGTCCAGCCAGAACGGGTCGAAGAAGATGATGCCGTCGGCGCCGAAGACCACGTGCGCCCAGGCGGGGCCCAGCTCCGCCGAGCCCTCCAGCCGGCCGCCGGCCATGACGGCCTCGGAGGTCAGGGCGAAGTAGTTCTCGGCCGTGATGCTGATGAACCCGAGGTCGACGGCGAAACCGAGGCGGGGGACGGTGGGGTACCCCTCTCGGTGGAAGTCCGGGTGGAAGCCGCCCATGGTCAGGACGAACTGGCCACGGTTGGGCCCCTTGAACCACGACACGAATGCGAACCCGCCGGTGAGCCTGATCTCCGGGAAGAGCAGCCACGAGTTGTCGGTCAATTGCGCCTGGATCCAGAGCACGCCCTCCTTGGTGGAGAACCGGCAGATGAGGCCGAGCTCGATCGACACCAGCGCGAACTGCGGCCTCGGCAGCGCCATCCGGGCGAGTCCGAGCAGCGCCAGCTCGAAGCCGTCGCCGACCGAGATGGCGACCACGGCGACGCCGTCCACGAGGGCGAAGCTGTTGAAGCTGATGCCCGCGGCGAACCAGAACTGGCCCTGCTCGATGGGGAAGGTGTCCTTGTACTGCTGCAGGACGGCCATCGGGTCCGACGGCGGGGTGTAGCCCGGGTCGAGTGCGGCGATGAACGGGAACGAGCCGAACCTGGACAGGTCGGTGGGGAACACCAGGTCGCGGTTGATGCCGAGCCCGCCGCCGATTCCGGTGAGGAAGAAGGCCGGCGGGCCGCCGATCGGGCCGTTCACCGCCCCGAACGCGAAGAAGCTGGCGAACTCGCTGCCGTCGGCGGCGCGCCCGGTGCCGTACCCGCCGAAGACCGATAGTCCGTACGTCCCGAACCGGGCCAGCAGCATGCCGATGTACTGGATCGTGACGGGCTGGTTGGGCGGTCCGGGCTCGGTGAACTTGCGCAGACCGCCGACGAGGGTGAGCCCGCCGAGGTCGGAGGAGATGGCGAACCCGGCCAGGTCGACGTCCCACCGGGTCGGGTCGAAGAAGGAGCGCTCCGAGGCGACGATGAAGGTCAACGACAGGTCGTCGACAGCCGCGGTGAGCCCGAAGATCGACACTCGGCCGTCGAGGAGCAACGAGATCGACTGCAGGTGGCGTTGCTCGACGCGGGCGTCGAAGCCGACCTGCTCGATGTAGACGGGGCCGAAGCCCTTCTGGATGGCCAGCCACCACGGCCCCGGAGGGTCGCCGGCGCGCAGCCCGACGAGTACGTCCGGACCGGTCGGGACCTTCTGCACCGACACCGACGGGCTGAACCTGGGCGCCAGCTTGGTCGGGCCGGTGCCGGCGTCTTTCATGACCCCTTGCGCCACCCCGTTACCGCCGCCGGTGGCGCCGGCCGTCCCCACGGCGAGATCGGACAGCTGCAGCTGGATGCCGCCGCCGACACCGGTGCCCACGCCCACCTCGCCGTACGCGTGCACGGCGACGGAGGCGATCGTCAGGGAGGACAGCTCCAGAAGTGGTCCGCTCGCGCGCGCCACCCGGATGCCGACCCCGTCGATCTCGATGCCGGGGGTGAACGAGAAGTCTCCGGGTGCGGCGCCCACGTGCAGCACGCGCAGCAGCAGGCCTGGATCAGGTACCGGGTCCTTCCCGATCCACGAGGAGTCGAACTCGAGGGCGATGGTGACATCGTCGCCGCCGAGGGCGTACCGCGCGTGCGGGATCAGCTCGACGCCGAGCGTCCCCGGCGGCGACTCGACGAGCGCCAGGCTGAGCTCGGCCAGGTCCAGCTTGGGCTTGGCGACCCGGCACAGGTTGAGCGCCAGCTGTTGCAGCCTGGCCAGCACCGCGGTCAGGTCGAACACCGCGGGCAGCAGCCGGAAGGTACCCGCGTCGTCGTGGACGAGGACGCCCTCGAGGACGGCACCGATGGTCGACGCGCCGCAGGAGTGGCCGAGCAGCTCCTGCACCGTGTCGAGGCCGACGACGATGCCGCCGGTCAGGTCCACTACCGCTTCGACCACCGCGCCGGCGACGGCTGCGGGATCCGTGCTCACCGTCGTCCCGTCGAGCGCGACGAGGTCCAGGGCGCCGCCGAGGTTCCACCTGACTGCGAACCGGCGCGCGCCGTCGTCGGTGAGCCCCAGCCCGATCTCGACCCGTCGCCCGGCGGCGGGCGCGCTACCGGCGCTGATCCGCGCGTACGGGCGCAGCGTCGCTCCCTCGACGTCCAGGTGGGCCGGGCCGACGGTCACGTCGAGCACCTGCAGGCCGGAGCCGTCGACCACGGCCTCGACCCGCGCGGATTCAACGCCGGGCAGGCCGCCCGGTGTCGCCAGGAGCCGCACGGCGAAGGGGTTCGCGGTCAGTCCCACCACGACCGACGGTGTCGAGACCTGCAGCTCGGTGCCGCTGACGGCGATGACGACTCCGGTGGGAAGCGCCGGACCGATCGCGTCGCGCAATGCCTGGAGGACGCTCACCGCGAGCGTCGGCAGCCTGGCGGCGAGCCGGCCGCCGGGATCGGCGGCCCAGGCCTGCAGCTCGGCGTCGTGGAACGACAGGGGGTTGCCGGTCCGCAGCGCCATGGCGTCGCCCACGGCCCGCACGACCGCTCCCGCCTTGCCCGGCAGGTCATTGCCGGTCTCGTCCGCCAGCGCGTTGAGGACGAACGGCAGCGCGTGGGTGGCGGCGGACGCGATCGAGCCGAGGCCTGGCGGGTTCGGGTAGAGGGGGATGTCGGCGCCGGTGCCGGGCCGGACGAAGACGGCGATGCCGGTGCTGGTGTCAAGAGCGGCGTGGAGGGCCTGGGTGCCCGGTGTCGTCGCGCCCGGTAGACCGAGCGCGAGGTCCGCCTGCACGATCGGCGGGCCATCCGGCGCGAGCACCAGCCCGGCGTCGAGCGTGACCTCGACCGTAGCGTCGGCCGGGGGGATCGGTGTCAGCGCGCTGCTGGCGATCTGCAGGCCGAGGCGGGTCCGGCCGGTGCTGTCCGTGGCCACGATGGTGACCCCGGTGGCGACCTCCCAGCGGCCCGGACCGCCGTTGACGCCGAGGACTGGTTTGAGGGCGTCGAGGAACCCGATGACGCGGGCCGGGTCGAGGCCCGCGGACCCGCCGAGCGCACCCGCGTGCCGGAACCAGCCGACGGGGTCGGTGACGAGGGCGAGCGGCAGTCGCACGGGTCGCAGGCCGTCGCCGGCCACCCCGGTGGCGAGCAGCCCGATCGCGTCGAGGGCCGCGTCGGCGACCGGGCGTACGTCCTCGTCCAAGCGCCGCAGGTACTCCAGCCCCCGGCGCCCGAGCTCGGCGGGGACAAGGTGCGCGAGGAGGGCGAGGCCGGCCGCGGCGTCAGGGTCCGGCCAGAGCCGCACGCTGGTGGGGGCTGCGGCGCCTGGCGGATGCCAGCGGGCGACGAGCGACGTGGTGGGGCTCGTGGTGAGAGCCAGCTCGGCACCCCCGGCCGGCGTGCTCCCGGAGGTCCCCAGCGTGACCTGCAGAGTGGACCGGCCGGCGGCGGGGACGGAGGCGTGGACTGCCCAGGGGATCGCCCCGGCGCCCGCGGCGTCGACCGACAGGGAGCGCCCACCGAGGTCGGCCGAGATCGTGGCCCCGCCCACGGTCCAGGTGACGGTCTCGCCCGTACCCCCGCCGCTCACCAAGCCCCGCAACGCCGTGGCCAGGCTGCCGCGCCGGGTCGGGTCCGCCAGGAGGCTGGCCGAGAACGCAACGGGGTCGTGCAGGAGGTGGTCGAGGGCGTCCGGCACCGAGCCGCCGACAGCGTCGACCACGCCGAGCGCGCGCAGGGCGTCGACGACCGGGGGCAGCGCCGGGTCGGTGGTGGACGCCTGTGTCAGCGCGGCCGAGAGGGCGGACAGCAGGACCCGGACTTCCGGCAGCGCCGGGGTGGTCTCATCGTTGGCCGGGTCCCCGCTCGTGCTGGCCGCGGTCCGTACGACCCACCGCGGGCGAGTCTGCCCGAACACCCGTGGTTCGTGCAGCACCACGCGGGCGTCGGCACGACCAGGGCCGCCCTGGACGGGCACGGTCACGTCGGCCTCGACCCAGCGCAGGTCGACGTCGTACTGGGAGCCGGGTGCGCGTCCCGGGTCCGGCCCGCCGACGAGCCAGCCGCCCGGTCGCCGGATCTCCAGGTGCAGCCGGACCGCTCGGTCCGCGAGCAGGCCGATGGTGCTGGACGTCTGCCCGACACCGCCCAGCTCGACGGTCACCGCCCCCGACAGGCTGATCCCGGTCGCGCGGCCGATGGCGAGTGGGACGACGACGCCGGTTCGCGCCGCCGTCGGCTCCTCGGGCGCGCTGGTCACCAGGGCCCGGCGCGCGCCGACGGCAGCGAGCACCAGGTCCGTCAGGAGGGTCTGGACCAGCGCCTGGGACAGCAGCCCAAAGACGGCGTGCACGGTCAAGCCGGCGTGAGGAGCCGGAGCGGCGGTGGCCGGCAGCCGCAACTCGCGTACGGGGTCGTCGCTGCCTAGCTGGGCTACCAGTCCGCCCAGCAGCGCACGCGCTCGGGCCAGGCGCGCCGTACCGGTAGCCGCGCCGGCCGCGTCGAGTGCAGCCAGAGCGCGTACGGCCTCGGCGGCCGGGGCGACATCGATGACGGAGAGCGTGACCTCGCTCCACGGCGTGCCCAGGGTGACGACGTCGGTGACCGCGTCGGCCGTTCCTGCTGCGCGCGCGGCCGCATGCCCGGCCTCGGCCGAGGCCACGACGGCGATGGCCGGGTCGGCAGGCCCCAGGGCGGTCAGGAACCGGGCCAGCCGGGCCGCCTGGCCTCCGACGCCGTCCGGGTCGTCGCTGGGCAGCCGGCACGCGGCGCGACTCCCGAGCACGACGTACCAGTCGCCCGTTGCTGCGCCGGGCAGGGTGAACCCCTCCGGTGGCAGTCCGGGGGTGTCCAGATGGACGACGCGCTCGGCCGGCGCACCGTCCAGCCACGGCACGGTCCCGACGGATACGCGCACCGTGGTCGTGGACACGCGGCCGAGGACGTCTTCCAGGTCCAGAGCGTCCGCGAGCTCGGTCCCGAGCCGGTCGTCCAGGAAGGTCATGGCGATCCCGGGTACGTCGGCCCCGTCGACACTGCCCGGCGGCGGGATCACCACACCGTCGGAACCCGCCCAGCGGGTGACGAGCGCATCCATCCCCTCGGCGAGCCGGGGCCGGTCGGTCAGCAGGGCGGCGACGACCGGGTCGCCAGGCGCCAGCTCGCGCAGTGTGCGGACCAGGCCCGCGCTCGGCAGGCCGGGCCGGTCGGGGTTGACCGCCAGCGGGACCGGGTTGGCCACGGGGAGCTGACCGGGGCCGGCGGGCTCGACCCACGTCGCCAACCCTGGACTGCCGGGCACGGAGAGGAGTCGGACGAGCCAGGGATCCGTCGGGGTGCCGGTGCCGGTGAGCGCCCCGGCGTCGCCGAGCCCGCCGGTGAGCGAGCGCGCCAGCGGACGCAGCAGCCGCACCAGTTCTGGGGCTTCCTCGACTGCCAACGCGCCGATCCACGTCGTCAGCGCGGCGGCGGGATTGGTTGCGAGGTCGGCCAGCCGGAGTCGTACGCCGCCGCCGATCTCGCCCGGCCCGCGCAGCCGCCAGCCGAGCAGCCGGACCAGGTCGCCGGCGAGGCCGACCGGAGCAGCCGCCCCGAGGACGCCGAGCAGGCCCTCGAGCGCGTCCCATCCGGCGGCGTCGAGCAGGACGCTGCCCTCGGCACCGACGACCGGCAGGGTGACTGGCACCGAGAAGCCCTCTGTGTCGACGGCCAGGCCAGGAGCGTTCACGCCCACGGAGAGCCCGCCCGCCGGGCGCCAGGTCGCCTGCAAGCCGATCTCGTCGGCGTGCACGGACAGCGGGCCGATGTCCACCAGCGCCTGGTTCGTCGTCACCGCCACAGCGCCGAGCGAGGCAGTGACCTCAGGGACGAACGTGACGTGCCGCGCTGCGAGATCGATCGCGGTCAGCGCGACGGACACCCGCGTGGTGAGCCGCGTACACCCCTGGCCGAGGGTGTCGACGACGAGCCGCGCCCCGACGGCCAGAGTGAGGACGCCGTCGCCGACCCAGGCGTGCAGGGCGACCGGGTCGATGACGGGTACTACCCAGGGGTCGGCCGCGGTACCGGTCCCGGTGACCGGCGCGGCGGCCTGGCTCGCATCCGCGACCAGGTCGCGCAGGACGCCGAGCAGCACGGGCACCGCGTCTGCGTGCGTATCGAGCAGACCCTGCCAGTAGGCCGCGACCGCGCCGAGCGGGTCGTGGAGGAACGCGGCGAGGTTGGTGGTCTGGACGGTGGGGAAACCGGTGGGAGCGGTCAGCCCAAGCAGGGTCTTGGCCGCGGCGAGCACGGGACCCAGGCCGGCCAGGACCTCGTCCAGCACCGCAGAGAGTACGGTCCCCGCCGCCTGCGCGATCGCGTCCGGCGACGAGAGGTCGATGACGTCGTGCAGCTGGCCACCGATAGTGACGTGCTCCGCAGCGAGCACGAGGACGGGACGACGCGTGGCGTCCAGCGCGAAGCCGAAGACCAGCCGGTCAACCGCGGGGTCCCCAGTCAGCAAGGCGGTCCCGTGGCCGTCCGCGCGCTTGCCGAGGACGGCGCGGGCGGCGCAGCTCACCAGCGCGCGGGTGCTGCCCGTCGCCCCGAGATCGATCGAGGCCAGGTCGGCCTCGACGGCCGCGATCGCGTCGCCGGCCACCGTCCCGACCTCGGCCCGGACGAAGGGGACGAGCAGCGGATGCCCGCCCGTACCCGTCCCGACGTGCACGCCCAGCCGGACCCGGGCGGGACCGAGCGGGAAGCTCACGGCTTCGGTGTCGGCGGTGGCCCCGAGCGGGGTGAAGAGGTCACTGAGCTCGGCCAGCCAGGCGGCGCGGGTGGCGTCACCGCGCAGCATCCCCTCGAACCACGCGGTCAGCGCCGGCACACCGCGCGAGACGAGGTCGGCGACCGGCAGCGCGGGGACGCTGCTGCCGTCACGCAGACCCAGCAATCCCGCCAGTGCCGCGAGCGGTCCGCTACCCGCCGCGGCGACGCCGGCCTTGACCACGGTGAGCACGAGCTGCAGCACGGTCGCCTCGAGCTCGGCGAGGTCGTGCACGGACAGGCTGAGGTCGTGCGGCCCGGTGTCACCCGGCAGCCGCAGGCCCAGCAGGTTGAGGCCGATGGTCGGCGTGTCCCCGCCAGTCGGGACGTCGGCGACGAGCTCTAGGGCCTGGAGAAGTGGGTCGCTCACCGTCACCCGGACGTCCAGCGAGATCGAACCGTCGGCGGTACCGAGCACCACGGGACTGCTCGCAGGCGGATGGCCGGTCTTGGCGGCGCGGAAGAGCGGGACGTGGGTGCGCAGGCTCGCGACCTGGCCGGAGGCGGCCACACTCGCGCCGACTCCGATCCGGACATGGTCCGCGGGCTGGTCGTCGAGCACCACGTACACCGTGACATCCGGTCCGCCGCTGCCCGAGCGTTCGAAGACCGGCAGCCAGGTCAGACCACGCGGGTCGGTGGTCGAGGTCGCACCGCCGAGCACCTCGTCGACGAACGCGACCAGCGCTCCGCGCTGCCCGTCGTCGGCGAGGATTCTCGACAGGTACGTTCCTGGCTCGCTGAGCCAGGCGCCGTTGAGGTCGCCGGTGGTGGTGACGAGGCCGAGCGCCTTGGCGAGGCTGCCGAGGCTACCGAGGTCGCCGGCGGTCAGGCTCACGGCCGTACCAGGATGCCACGCCGGGTCGCCCCGGGACCGGCACCGGGCCGGTCGAACTGATGCCGCGCCATAGTCGCGATCGACAAGCCGTTCGGGCTGGCCGCCAGCCCCACCGGGATGAGGCCCAGGCCGTCCTCGTCGCGGTTCGCCGCACTCGCCAGCCGAGCGCTGACCCCGGTGACCACCTGCCACGCGAACGACACAAGCGCGTCGCCCCAGACATCGACGATCTCGACCGGACCGAACGGTCGATGGTCGGTGGCGGCCAGCATGCCGGCCGGCCGTTTGGCACTGCCGACCGCGAACCGCACGACCACCTTCTGCTGTCCGGTCTGGTCGCACGCGACGGGGATGACGACGGCGATCGCGCCGTCCTGCGTCTCGACCTCGATCTGCGCGACGAAGACCGCCAGCTCGTCTTCTCCCAGGCTCCAGACCACGACCCCTGGGTCGTCGCGGTTGACGGTCGGCAGTCCCGCGACGAGCCGCCCGACGACACGGTATGCCTGCACCGTCTCGTCGACGTTCAGTGGCAGTTCCGGGCCGAGCGCCCCGGCCGGCAACGGCTTGTCGGCTTCGCCGCCCGGGAACAGGCCCGGGCATCGTTGCTTGATCAGGGCGAGCAGACGCTGGCACTCCTCGTTGACGGCCTGCTCGTCGGGAGAACCCGGCCACGTCCGGGGGCGGGTGGCCATTAGCCGTACGCCGACTGCGTGCGCCGCCGCTCCAGCCGAGCCAGCACCGCGAAGACGACGGTGACCACGGCAAGAGCGACGACGATGAGCCACTCCAGCGAACCGTTGCCGCTGTCCGGGTCAACGTTGAACACTGCCTCGATCCACTCCCGGGTGAGCAGGGTAAGGACCGTCAGGAAGCCGGCCACACCAGCGAGCGCCGCTTCGATCCAGAAGCGGGTGCGGGACAGATGCGTTCTGCTGGGCTGGTCCTGGTGACTCACTGTGCCCCCCGACACCGGTGAGACGGTGATGACCACGAGTCTCCCAGCGCTCCGGGATCTGTCAACCAAATGACCGCGGCCGGGCGCTGAATCCGTGCATCATGATCATCTCGCTGGAGCTCCGCCCCGGTCAACCGCTCGGCCTCGGAGAGTGTGTGTCGTAGCGTGCCCGGCAGGGGAGTACAGCGCCCACTCCCCGACTCCATCGGCCAGGTCGTCGGCACACACCTCACATGCCATCGGCAACCAAGAACGGGAGGGCGGAGCGTAGCCTCTGCTCATCGGTTGTCGCTCGAACCCTTCCGGTCGAGGCGAATCATCTCCCCACGGGCGGCGTCGTTTGGTCACCTAGCAGGAACACAACCGTTTCCGTGCCCAGGCTGGACACCGCAGCTCTAAAGGAGCGGCTCGAAGCTGAGCAAGGCTGAATCCTCGTCCGGGATGCCCCAGCACCTATTGGGCCTGGAGTCGCTGCCGTAGTGGTGGCGACTCCACCACTATAAAGTGGCGTGATTCACCGGGCCTGACGGAAATACGCATCGTCAACTCAGTTCCGGTAAACACACGCGGAGCACTCACATAGCCGCTGGTAGGACGATCTGCCAGAGTCTTTACCCACTGGATGCCTCTCCGGGCGGTGCGCTCAGGCAGGCGCCAAGCCTCGGTTCCATCACCTACAGTCTTGGCTCGACAAGAGAGGTCTGACTACCGCTGGGTCGGAAGGTATTGTCGCGTCCAGATCGCTTAACACACGGGTGAGCTGTGTCGCTCCCGGCTGCTCGCGAGCCCGGCAGGGAGGGTTCTGAATGGGCAGCTTTCCTGCGAGTTGCGCACCGAATCGCTGCGCGCCAACTTGCCCGCGGCCACCGCCGGCACGTTCGCCTGAGGCGCTTCTGGTCGCAACCCGATGAGCACCGGTCACGCCCAATGTGGGGTGCACGACCTCGGGCGGACGAGTAACCTTACTGCGATGAACGAGGCCTGGCCGGTCCTCATAGGTGTGACAGGAACCCTTCTGGGGGGGCTCCTGGGATACCTGTATTCGATGCATGCCCAACAACTTCAATGGCGTCGCGAGGATCTGCGCCGCCGCGAACAGCGCGAGCATGCTCCAAAAGTAGATTTCCGCGTTGATTTGAGATTTGTGGGACCGCACCAGGACGCCTGGATCACTGAAGTTCTCGCGTTTATTGACAATAAGGGTTTGGTGAAGTATGAAACGCAGTCGTTGGACTTTGAACTTCGAGCCCTGCTAGAATCCGATCCTCTCGCGATCGGGGACGAATCTATTGGTTTTCAGACCTACATCCCACATGTACTTGTGACCGGTACTTGGCTTCCTGCAACATGGTCCAACACATTCATCGAACCCGGTATAGCCACGAAGTACAGTTACGTGACCTCCGTCCCACGGAACGCTACTATCGTGCTTCTTCACGCGCGAGTTGAGTACGTAAGCGATGTCGAAGTCGCTCACACAGCTGAGGCGCTCGTCGCGGTTCCTCGCTTCCCAGATTTATCTCGGATCGGCAGGCTCTAGCCACCTGAGCTGCTATTCCACCAATATTGCGCTCAGCGGGCAGATGTGCACGTTTCCATGGCGTCTTTAGCAGGGGTTTCTGGTCTGCGCGCCGCTAGCCGGGTTAGGCGGCACCACCATACGCCAACTGGGCGGGTAAGTGAGCATGTTCGTGACCGGCCAGGGTGGTGGGCAGCTTCCTGGTCGGTAGAGTGTGCGCCCCGGGAGCGTGACCCGCCTGCATGACTATTCATGGCTGCCCCGCCATGACAACGTCCGGTTCTGCCGAATAGCGGGCGTCGCCGATGCGCATACTCATGCGGTCGTTCGAATGTTCACTCTGCACCTGGGATCGGCCGGAGGTTACGCCCATCGAGCGGCTCGGCATTCTCATTCGTTACTCAGGCACCCCTAACGCCGATCAGGTATTCGCCAGTTTTCTATGGCCGACCGTAATATAGGCGCGCAGATCATGCGCTTATGCGTTGAGTTTTGGCGTGAGTGGTTGGCCGTTAATTCCGCGTATAGCGGGAGGCCGTGGGGTGCGATGGCGGCCGCAGGGCTGGCATCACGTTTGGCCTGCACGAGGGAGCCTCCTGTTACGATGATCACTGTCCTGGCCAGGGCGGTAAATTCGGTCACCGCGTGATCTGCGGGGCGACCCAAAGCCACCGGCCGAGTGCGATGCCAAGGGGCACGGCCGCGATGATCGCGGCGACCGTGGCTTGCCAGGCGATCGTGACCCGACTGCCGCTGGGTCACCCGATCGTCTTCAGCACCGCCAGGGCGTCTTCACCCGGCATGGATGTTTGCATCTGTGATGGGGGTGCATTCGCGGCGGCCAGCTTGAGGAACGCCGTGACCCGGCCGAAGGTCTCCCCGATGGTGTGGCCCGCCAGGTGAGCCTGGTAGCCCCGGTACCGCGTCATCTCCCACGCCTGCCCGCGCGGTGGAAGTGACGTCAGCGCCGGTTCCGGCACTGGCTTCCACGTCCAGCCCGTGATACGCCGTTCGCCTGCGCCCTGGCCGGCCTCGCCGGGCTCGATGAACTCACCGAGATCGGCTTCGTCGCCGATCCTGTTCCGGAGGAAACGCAGTCCTGTCAAGGTTCCCTCGATCAGCCGGCGCTCTGCCGGAGGCTGGCGTGCCATCACGCTGTCGTAGACATCTGGGTGATGGCGGACCAGCGTGGCGTCGACGATGGTGACCCACCACACCGCCTCACCGATCACCGCGAACGCCCGCGGCCGGTCCCATGCCCGCACCCGGGGAAGCCGTCCGGTCGTGTCGCTCATCGCAGTGACGGACCACGCCAGCGCGCTCGCCCCGGCCTTCAGATCGCCCGTATGCTCGCGGTTCCATGCGGCCCGGCAGCAAGCGGAGCAGAACCGGGCGTGCTCACGGCGCGGCACGAACGAGGTGCCGCACTGCTCACAGTTCCGGATATCAGCCACCGGGCCATGCTACGCGTAGCGTGTGCGGCCGCGCCGATTACAGCGGCGTGGAAACGGCCGTGAGCGGCGGCTAGCGGCGGAGCACGGCCCGGATCCGCGCGAGAAGCTCGCGCCAGGTGAAGGGCTTGGTCACATAGTCATCGGCGCCAAGCCCCAGCCCGACTGCCCTGTCGACCTCGGTGTCCTTGACGGTCAGCATGATCACCGGCACATTCGACCGCTGGCGCAGCCTCTGGCTCACTTCGGTGCCAGCTGGCCCGGGGAGCATGAGGTCAAGCAGCACCAGGTCAGCCCCGTCGCGGTCGAACACCTCCAGTGCTTCCGGGCCGGTTGGGCAGACAGCAACCTCGAAGCCCTCCTTGCGCAGCATGTAGGAAAGGGCGTCGCTGATCGACTCCTCGTCGTCGACAACGAGCACAAATGTCACGTGACTGCCTTGGCCGGCTCCTGCGGTGCTACAACCAGACAAGCACCAGCACGCAGCGCTGGCACCCCTCAAACGGGGTTAATCCCAACGATCGCGGCTGATTCACCGCCAGCTTCAGCCACCGGCCACCCCTGCGCCCTGTCAATGAGCAGGCGCGGTTACGGCAGGTGCCGTCGGCATGGTCCCCCCGGCTGATCTCGCAGGCCGGAGGAGGATTCTCAGGGTGCTGATGCCTGGTCGGCCACCCGTAGCGGCACGGCTGCCGTGTCACGCGTGCCGGTGGGCATGTCTTCCAGGCTGCGCCCGGCCGGCTCGGGCAGCACCAGGGTGAGCGCGAAGCCCAGCGCCGATACCCCGGCGGTGAGCAGCAGCGTGCCGCGCAGGCCCAGGGAGGTCTGCAGGATCGGGAACAGGAAGACGCCGATGAAGGCGCCGAGTTTGCCGACGCCGGCCGAGATGCCGTGCCCGGTGGCGCGCATGCTGACCGGGTACAGCTCGCTGGGCATCACGAAGGTGGTCATGTTCGGGCCGAACTCGGTGAAGAAGTAGCTCACCCCGTACACCAGCAGGAACGGCACCACGGCGGTGGTCAGGCCGGGTACCGCCGCGATGATCAGGAAACAGAGTCCCATCATCGCGAACCCCAGCAGCTGCAGCCGCCGGTGCCCAATCTTGTCCAGCCGGGCGATCGCCAGCAGGTAACCGGGGACGGCCGCGACCACGAAGATGGCCAGCTGCAGGGCGATCTTGGTCGTGGTGGAGGCGGTGGGTGAGATCAGGGACAGGATCTGCGGGGTGGAGAGCGTGTTGCCGTAGTAGGCGT
>Ga0207664_10000615_pt1 | contig 24687 bp, 21 predicted proteins | sample LARL83metaG_FD_184349 | JGI IMG/M metagenome (GOLD analysis project Ga0207664, IMG submission 184349) | Corn, switchgrass and miscanthus rhizosphere microbial communities from Kellogg Biological Station, Michigan, USA - LAR L8-3 metaG... | ecosystem: Host-associated > Plants > Roots >... | reverse complement strand
TCAGCGGCGCGATCGCCATCAGCCCGCCGCCCACCCCCGCGATGGCGGTGAGCAGCGGCAGCAGCATCGCCAGCAGCGAGCCGAAGGCGATGAACAGCACCACCGCGGCGGCCAGCACGCCGACCGTCGAGCTGACGCCCAGCGACGTCTGCTCGGTGCTGCCGATGGCCTGCCCGCCGATCTGGACGTTCAGGCCGGGCTCGCGGGCCGCCTCGGCGGCGTTGACCACCCGGGTGATGTCGGCCTTTACGAGGTTGTTGGCCTGCTTTGCGAAGTTCACGCTGGCGTAGGCGATCCGGCCGTCCCGGCTGATCTGGGTGGCGCCATGCGGCCCGTACGGGCTGGCCACGCCGGCCACTTCGGGCATCGACGAGATCTTGGTGAGCGTGGCGCTCATCCGGGCCTGTATGGCGGGATCGCGCACCGTACCGTGACTGACCTGCCAGACGATCGTGTCCGTGTCGCCGGCCTGGGCCGGTATGGCCTTGGCCAGCAGTTGCTGCGCGGTGGTAGACCCGGTGCCGGGCAGCGAGAACGAGTTGTTGAAGTCGCTCTTGACGGCCTGCTGCAGGACGCCGAGACCGACCAGCGCGACCACCCAGGCCGCGATGACCATGAACCGGTGACGAAAGCACCACCGTGCGATGGCGGACATGGAACTCCCCCGTCGGTGAGATTATGACGAGTCCATCGTTGGCGATGGGGGGCGTCCGCGTCGTCGGCCCTGCGGTGTGACTTGGCCCGCGACGTTCGCGGTAGGCGAGGCTGCCGGTTACCGCGATCGCAGGTGGTCCGGCCGTTGGCCTACCGCGGCGGCAGTAGCTTGTTTGCCGGATCGCCCCCCTCCTGCTTACAGTCCGTATGTGGGGGTTCGTGACCTGACGCTGAGCGCACGCGCGGCAGACGGCCTGCGCGGTCTGCGCGAGAGCCCGGTGAACGAGTGGTGCCGCCGGGCGATGCTCGCGCACCGGGTGGTCGCCTGCCTGATGGCGTCGGCCGTGCTCTACGCGTGCGCCGTGGCCTACGCGGACATGCACCAGCGCACCGCCCTGTCCACCGCCGGGGTGCTGATCGCCACGGCCGTCTACCTCGCGTTCGCCATCGTCCCGATGGTGCGCTGGCCGCTGTGGCTCCCGGTCGCGGTGACGGCGGCGGGGGCGGTCGCCATGATGGCGAGCGGCACGCCGGACACGCTGATCGGCCCGGCGCTGGTCGTGGCCGTGTTCGTGTTCTCGGTGAGCAGCGAAAGGACGCCGGTGCTCGCCGGGACCGGGGCCGTGGTCGGCGTGCTGCTGCTCGGCCACCTGGCGTTCGAGCTGCACTCGAGCACCGGCTGGGCCGACGTCGCGGTGGTGCCGTGGACGGTGGTGGCGGCCGCCATCGGACAGGCGGTCCGCGCCAAGCGCGCGCACGAGGCGATGCTCGAGGAGCGGGCACGCCGCGCCGAACAGAGCCGGGAGCAGGAGGCCACGCGCCGGGTGCAAGAGGAGCGGCTGCGGATCGCCCGGGAGCTGCACGACGCCGTCGGCCACCACGTCGCGCTGATCAGCGTGCAGGCGGGCGCGATGGGCTACCTGCTGGACAGCGATCAGGTAAAGGCCAGGGAGTCGCTGACGCACATCCAGCAGGCCAGCGAGGCGGCGCTGGAGGAGCTGCGGCTGACCGTAGGGCTGCTGCGGCAGCCAGGCGACACCGAGCCGACCGAGCCGGCCTGGGGGCTGGGCAGGCTCGGCGAGCTGATCGACTCGTTCGCCGCCACCGGCCTGCGGGTGACCTGCGACGTGAGCGGGGAGGCGCGGCAGCTGCCGGAGGCGGTCGACCTGACCGCGTACCGGGTCATCCAGGAGTCGCTGACGAACACCGCCAAGCACGCGGCGGGTTCGGCCGTGTCGGTACGGCTCGGCTACCGCCCCGGCGTGCTGGCGCTGACCGTGGCGGACGACGGCCCGTGCAGCGGGCCGCTTCCCGAGCCCTGCGAGGGCCATGGCATCCTCGGGATGCGGGAGCGGGCCGCCGCGCTGGGCGGGTGGCTGTCCGCCGGCCCCCGGCCCGGAGGCGGCTTCCAGGTGCTCGCCGAGCTGCCCGCATGACGATGCCAGCGGGGTCGGCTGCGCCGACGGGGATCAGGGTGCTGCTCGCCGACGACCAGGAGCTGGTCCGCGCGGGCTTGCGGATGATGGTGGAGAGCGCGCAGGACCTGACCGTGGTCGGCGAGGCGGCCAGCGGCAGGCAGGCGGTCCGGCTGACCCGCGAGGCGCGCGCCGACGTCGTGCTGATGGACATCAGGATGCCCGACCTCGACGGCCTGGCGGCGACCAGGCTGATCACCGCGGACGAGGACCTGGCCGGGGTCAAGGTACTGATCCTGACCACGTTCGAGGTCGACGAGTACGTCTTCGAGGCGCTGCGCTCCGGCGCCGCTGGCTTCCTCGGCAAGGGCGCCCGCCGGGACGTGCTGATCGACGCGATCCGCACCGTGGCCCGCGGCGACGCGCTGCTCTCCCCCGCCGCCACCCGCGGTCTGATATCCCGCTTCCTCGCTATGAACGAGCCGGGTCCCGTCAATCACGGACTGCTCGACGCGCTGACCGACCGGGAGCGCGAGATCGTCGCGCTGGTCGCCACCGGCATGTCCAACGCGGAGATCGCCGAACACCTCACGCTGAGCCCGCTGACCGTGAAGACCCACGCCAACCACGCGATGACCAAGCTCGGCGCGCGTGACCGCGCCCAGCTCGTCGTCCTCGCCTACCAGGCCGGCCTGCCGGCGGTTTCCTGACTGGGGAAGCTTCTCCCGCAGACCCCCTCGCTAGTCTAGAGACGTGCCGGGGAACAAGCAGCAGGCCAGGTCGCGGGTTCAGCCCGATACCGTGCGGCGGATCGAGCGGGCCACCGGAGCGCTCGGCACCGCGGCGATAGCGGCCATGGACGAGCGGCTGCCGTGGTTCGGCCGGATGTCGGCGGAAAACCGGTCCTGGCTCGGCCTGGTCGCCCAGGCGGGCATCGCGGCGTTCGTGGACTGGATCAGGCGCCCCGAGCGCAACCGGCCGGCGGTCACCGAGGTGTTCGGCACCGCGCCGCGGGAACTGGCGCGGGCGGTCAGCCTCCAGCACGCGGTCCAGATGCTCCGGGTCATCATCGACGTGGTCGAGTCCCGGGTCGACACACTGGCCGCGCCGGGTGACGAGGCGGAGCTGCGCGAGGCCGTGCTGACCTACGCCCGCGAGATCGCGTTCAGCGCCGCACAGGTGTACGCGCGGACCGCGGAGGCCCGCGGCGCCTGGGACGCCCGGCTGGAGGCGCTGGTCGTCGACTCTCTGGTCCGCGGCGAGACCGAGGAGTCGCTGCACTCGTGGGCGTCGGCGCTGAACTGGTCCTCCTCCCCCGTCACGGTCGTCGTCGGCACCATCGACGGCGAGGAGACCGAGCCGCTCATCGACGAGCTGCGCGCCGTGGCCAAGCGCGCCAGGCTGGACCTGCTGGCCAGCGTGCAGGGCGGCAAGCTGATCCTGGTGATCGGCGGCTCCGACGACCCGATCGCCGCGGCGGAGCCGTTCGCCGGGCGGTTCGGGCCGGGCCCGGTGATCGTCGGCCCGCTGGTCCGCGACCTGCGCGCCGCGTCGCTGTCCGCCAGGGGCGCGCTCGCCGCGCTCCGCGCCGCACCCGCCTGGCCAGACGCCCCGCGCCCCGCCGGGGCCGACGAGCTGCTGCCCGAGCGCGCCCTGGACGGCGACCAGGACGCCAGGGCGGCGCTGATCACCGACGTCTACGAACCGCTGCTCAGCGGCGGAGCCGCGCTCGTCGACACGCTGATGACTTACCTGGAGCAGGGGTCCTCCCTGGAGGCCACTGCCCGGCTGCTGTTCGTGCACCCGAACACGGTGCGCTACCGATTGCGCCGCGTCGCCGAGCTGACCGAGTACACGCCCTCGGTAGGGCGGGACGGCTTCACGCTGTGGGTCGCCGTCGTGCTCGGTCGGCTAGCTGGCAAGTACGCATAGCCGTACTATGTAGGTTACCTACAAAATTTAAGCGGGTAAATTCGTACCGTCCGACACGCGGGTGGCGGACTTCTACAGTGCACTGTTGAGGGATGCTGATCATCACGGCGCCCGGGCAGGGCGCGCAGACGCCGGGCTTCCTCGCCCCGTGGCTGGAGCTGCCTGGAGTCTTGGAGCTTCTCGGCACGTGGTCCGAGCTGGCCGGATGCGATCTGGTCAGAGCCGGCACGACCGCGGACGCCGACGAGATCAGAGACACCGAGGTAGCGCAGCCACTGCTGGTCGCGGCCGGCCTGGTTGCCGCCGCCGCGCTGGACGACGGCGATCCGAGCAGGTTGCCCGCCGACGCGGCCGCTGGGCACAGCGTCGGCGAGCTAACCGCGGGCGTGGTGGCAGGCGTGCTCACCCCGGCGGACGCGATGCGCCTGGTCGGCGTGCGCGGCACCGCGATGGCGGCCGCCACCAGGGCCGAGGCGACCGGGATGACGGCCGTGCTCGGCGGGGACGAGCAGGTCGTACTCGACGCGATCGCCAGGCACGGCCTCACCCCCGCGAACATCAACGGCGCCGGCCAGATCGTGGCCGCCGGGACGCGAGCCCAGCTCGCCGCGTTCGCGGCCGATCCGCCGTCCGGCGCCCGGCTGCGGCCGCTCCAGGTGGCCGGGGCGTTCCACACCAGGCACATGGGCCCGGCCGTGGCACAGCTCAGGGAAGCCGCCACGCGCATCCCGCCGCAGGACCCGGTCACCACGCTGCTGTCCAACGCCGACGGCGCCGCGGTCACCACCGGGAAGGAGTGGCTGGACCGGATCGTCGCCCAGGTCGCGGCCCCGGTGCGGTGGGACGCTTGCCAGGCGACCATGGCCGAACTCGGCGTCACCGCGATCATCGAGCTACCGCCGGCCGGCACGCTGACCGGCCTGGCGAAGCGTGCTCTGCCTGGTGTCGAACTGCTCGCGGTGAAGAGCCCGGAGCAGATCGGCGCCGCGCGTGAGCTCATCGAGGCACACCTCGACGACCCGATGACCGGCCACGGCATGCTGCCAGAATGGCGCCTGGTGGTCGCGCCCACGTCCGGTATGTACCGGACGGTTGATGGCACCCTGGGCACGGTCGTCGCCCGCGGCGGCGAGAAGGCGGTCATCGCGCCGTGGCCCGCCGAGGTCATCGAGTGGCTCGTGGAAGACGGCGATCCCGTCAACGAGGGGCAGCCGCTGGTCCGGATCCAGCCGCGGGAGGCGGAGTGAGGATTCCCCCGCGGAGGGGTCTCCGCTCGGGCGCGGAAACCGTTCCCGGGGCGCGCATCTTGTCGTTCGGCGGCTACCAGCCGGATAACGTGGTGACCAACGAGGACCTGGCCGCCACCATCGACACCTCGGACGAGTGGATCCGCACCCGGGTCGGCATCAGCAGCCGGCGGATCGCACCGCCGACGGAGACCGTCGAGGACATGGCGGTGCAGGCGGGCGGCAAGGCGCTGGCCGGCAGCGGCCTGTCCCCGGCCGACATCGACTTGGTAATCGTCGCCACGTGCAGCACCGAGGCGCCGATCCCGAACGCCGCGGCCTCGGTAGCGCACCGGCTCGGCATCATGGCTCCCGGCGCGTTCGACCTGAACGCCGCGTGCGCCGGGTTCTGCTACGCGCTAGGCACCGCCTCGGCGGCGATTCGCGGCGGCTCCGCGCGCAACGTGCTGGTGATCGGCGCCGAGAAGATGTCCGCCTGGGTGGACTGGACCGACCGGTCGACCTGCATCATCTTCGCCGACGGCGCGGGCGCGGCGGTCGTCGCGCCGGCCGAGGTGCCCGGCATCGGGCCGGTGGTGTGGGGCAGCGCCGGTGACCTGGCGCCGCGGATCACGATCGAGGACCGGAACTCCTACCTGCGCCAGGACGGCCAGTCGGTGTTCCGCTGGGCAACGACCGAGATCCACCCGATCGCCATCGAGGCCTGCGAGCGGGCCGGGGTGGCGATCGAGGACCTGGCCGCGTTCATCCCGCACCAGGCGAACCTGCGGATCATCGAGGCCATCGCGCGCAAGCTCGGCATTGCGCGGGAGCGGGTCGCGGACGACATCGTCCACGCGGGCAACACGTCGTCGGCGTCGATCCCGCTCGCGCTGGCCCGGATGGCCGAGCGCGGGGAGCTGGAGTCAGGCTCCCCGGTGCTGTTGCTGGGATTCGGCGCGGGGTTGTGTTACGCGGGGCAAGTCGTCACGGTACCCTGACCGCGCCAAGGACAAGCCCGCTCAAGTTACTAGAAGGAGACAGGACATGACTGAGCAGGAGATTCTCGAAGGGCTCGGCGAGATCGTCGAGGAGATCGCCGGGGTGCCCGCCGCCGACGTGACCCCGGCCAAGAGCTTTGTCGACGATCTCGACATCGATTCGCTGGCCATGGTGGAGATCGCCGTCGCCGCGCAGGACAAGTTCGGCGTCGAGATCCCGGACGATCAGCTCAAGGACCTCGCCACTGTGCAGGACGTGGTGAACTTCGTCATCAAGAACACCGAGGGGTAAGAGTTGGCTGCTGAACGCGAGACCGTCGTCGTCACCGGGCTCGGTGCAACCACCCCGCTCGGCGGGGACGTCGCGTCGACCTGGGCGGGGATGCTCGCCGGCCGTAGCGCGGTGCGCGCGATCACCGACGACTGGGCGGCCGAGCTGCCGGTGCGGATCGCCGCGCCGGCCGCCGCCGACCCGGTCGAGGTGGTGGGCCGGGTACAGGCCCGCCGGATGGACCGGTGCGAGCAGCTCGCGCTGGTCGCCGCGCGCCAGGCCTGGGCCGACGCCGGCTCCCCCGAGCTCGACCCGGAGCGGCTCGGCGTGTCGGTCAGCTCGGGCATCGGCGGCATCGGGTCCACGCTGACCGCGTACGACGCGCTGCGCGAGAAGGGCTGGAACCGGATCTCCCCGTACACAGTGCCGATGCTGATGCCGAACGGCTCGGCCGGCTGGATCAGCATGGAGCTCCGTGCCCGGGCAGGCGCGCACTCGCTGGTGTCCGCGTGCGCGTCCGGCGCAGAGGCCATCGGGTACGGCATCGACATGATCAGGTCGGGCCGCTGCGACGTGGTCGTGGCCGGCGGCACCGAGGCGGCCATCATGGCCCTGAACGTCGGCGCGTTCGCGTCGATGCGCGCCATGTCGACCCGCAACGACGAGCCGGAGCTCGCGTCGCGGCCGTTCGACCGGGCCAGGGACGGCTTCGTGCTCGGTGAGGGGGCCGGCATCCTGGTGCTCGAGTCGCTGTCGCACGCGCGGGCTCGTGACGCTCAGGTGTATGCCGTGGCGGCGGGTGCGGGCTACTCCGCGGACGCGTACCACATCTCGCACGGCGCACCCGACGGCGTCGGGGTCATCGCGGCCATAGGCCGCGCGCTGACCGACGCCGCCGTGACGCCCGAGGACATCCTGCACGTGAACGCGCACGCCACCTCGACACAAGAGGGCGACCCGCTGGAGGCACAGGCGCTGGCCAAGGTGCTGGGTCCGGGAGCCGAGGGGCCCGTCGTGTCGTCGACGAAGTCGATGACCGGGCACCTGCTCGGCGGGGCGGGCGCGATCGAGTCGATCGCGTCGATCATGGCGCTGCGCGACCGGGTGGCGCCGCCCACCATCAACCTGGACGACCTCGACGACGACATGCCGATCGACGTGGCCACCACGCCGCGCGAGCTGCGGCCGCGCTCGGCTGGCCCGGTGGCGGTGCTGAACAACGCGTTCGGCTTCGGCGGGCACAACGTCGCACTGGTCTTCACCACCCTCTGACGGGAGCTTGCCCGCATGACTGTCCTGGACGCTAAGCCGAAAGCCGCCACGCTCCCCCGCGACCCGCGGGAGCGGCTTGCCGCGCTGTTCGATCCCGGCACGCTCGAGCTGCTGCCGGCGCCGGATAGTCCAGGGGATTTGCCCCGACAGGACAGTGACCGCAGCGGAGCTCTCGCGGGGATCGGCCTGATCCAGGGCGCCGAGGCAGTGGCGTTCGCCTCCGACCCTCGGGTGCAGGGCGGCGCGATGGGCACCGTGGCCGCGCTCGTGATCACGGGCGCCTACCAGGAGGCGATGACCCGCGGCGTGCCGATCATCGGGTTGTGGCACTCCGGCGGCGCGCGGATCGCCGAAGGCGTGGCGAGCCTGCACGGGGTGGGCACCGTGTTCGCGGCGATGACCGCGGCGTCCGGGCGGGTGCCGCAGATCTCGGTGGTGCTCGGCGCGGCGGCCGGCGGCGCGGCCTACGGTCCGGCGCTGACCGACATCGTGATCCTGTCCGGTGGCGGGCGCATCTTCGTGACCGGGCCGGACGTGGTCCGGTCGGTCACTGGCGAGGACGTCGACATGGAACGGCTGGGCGGACCCGAACCGCACAGCCGCCGCTCCGGCGTGGTGCACCTGGTGACCGAGACCGACGCCGACGCGATGGGCCGGGCACGCGACCTCGCGGTGCTGCTCAGCGATCAGGGAAAGATCGCCGAGGACGCCGCGGACCTGGACCGCGACCTGTCCGGCATCCTGCCCGAATCCGCGCGCCGCGCCTACGACGTGCACGAGCTGACCGCCAAGCTGCTCGACGGCCCCGGGGTGGAACTGCACCCCCGGTGGGCGCCGAACGTCGCGACGATCCTCGGCCGGCTCGCCGGACGGACCGTCGGGGTGGTCGCGAACAACCCGCTGCGGCTCGGCGGCTGCCTGGACTCGGCGTCGGCGGAGAAGGCGGCGCGGTTCGTGCGGTTCTGCGATGCCTTCGGCGTCCCGCTGGTGGTGGTCGTGGACGTGCCCGGGTACCTGCCCGGCGTCGGCCAGGAATGGGACGGCGTGGTGCGGCGCGGCGCCAAGCTGCTGCACGCGTTCGCCGAGGCGACCGTTCCCCGGGTGACCGTGGTGACCCGCAAGGCCATCGGCGGCGCGTACATCGCGATGAACTCCCGCTCGCTCGGCGCGACGAAGGTGTTCGCCTGGCCAGATGCCGAAATCGCGGTGATGGGGGCGATCGCCGCCATCCGGATCCTGCAGCGCCGCACGCTGGCCTCGGTGCCGGCCGAGTCCTTGCGCGACAAGGAAGCCGAGCTGGCCGCCGAGCACGCGGCCACGGTCGGCGGCCTCCAGCGCGCCGTCGACATCGGCGTCGTCGACGAGGTGATCACCCCGGACGTCACCCGCCGCGCCGTGGCACACGCCATCGCCGCCGCCCCCCAGCGCCGCGGCGACCACGCCAACATCCCCCTCTGACGCCCCCGGGCAAAAGCCGCGATTGCCCGATTCGCACCTGGTATCCGCGCGACCGGCGACCCCGCTTACGTGTCAGAAAAGTGCTTCATGTCGAGAAAGGTGCCAGATCTGGCGCCTTTTCTACCACAGAGCCCTTTTATGACACGGAAGACGATCACTCCACGCACGGGACCAGAGCGTCAGGAGGGTGGGGTGGGGCCTGTGGGGGGCTCGGGGTCGCTGGCGCTGGCGGAGGTGCCGGGGGTGCCGTCGGCCGGCGTGCTCCCCGGGGACGCGGCGGAACGGGCCTCGGCGATCAGGTTCTCGAGGCGCTGGCCGCGAATGCGGCGGAATTTGCGGTGGTCGCGAGCGCGGTCCAGGATCGCCACCTCGAGCCCGCTGGCCGTCAGGTCGGGCGCTCCCCCGTTGCTGTCACCAGAAGGCGCCGTCAGCGCGGCCAGCGACGCCAGCGCGGCGCCGCAGGCCTGGGCCAGCGTCATCCCGGCCGAGTACCGCTCCTTGAGCACCGCCGATACCCTGGCCACGTCGCCGCCGAAGGCGACATACCCGTGCTCGTCGGTGACCTGGCCGTCGAACGTGATCCGGTACAGCTGGTCGGTCTCCGGACGTTCGCCCACCTCCGTGACGACGACCTCGACCTCGAACGGCTTGTTGCTCTCGATGAAGATCCGGCTGAGCTCCCCCGCGTAGTAGTTCGCGATGCCGCGCGCGGTGACGTCGGTGCGGTCGTACTGGTAGCCCATGATGTCCGCGTATGTGACGCCGGCCTTGCGGAGGTTCTCGTACTCGTTGTACCGGCCGACCGCGGCGAACGCGATCTTGTCGTACAGCTCGCTGATCTTGTGCAGCGCGCTCGACGGGTTGGGCGTCATCATCAAGATGCCGTCCGCGTACTGCAACGCCACGCAGCTACGACCGCGCGAGACACCCTGCTGGGCGTAGTTGGCCTTGTCGCGCATCTGCTGTTCTGGCGACACGTAGAACGGCATGGACACCGCGGTAGCTTCCTTCTTCAGTCGAGGTGGTGGGGACTCTGCAAGCTAGCTGACACGCAATTGCGCGGGCGGGCCGTCGGGGGTCACCATCCGGCTCTCCACGACCTGCCGTGCGTACTCCTCGGACTCGGCGTCGGACAGCCGCCTGTAGCCGTCCGCGGTCACCGTGCCGATGACCGGGAAGATTCGCCTGGTCATGTCCGGACCGCCGGTTGCCGAATCGTCGTCGGCGGCGTCGTAAAGCCCCTGCACGCAGGCGAGCACCGCGTCACGCACCGGCATGCCGTCGACGTAAAGCTTCTTCATCGCGCCCCTGGCGAATACCGACCCGGAGCCAAGGGAGTAGAACCTGTGCTCCTCGTAGGGGCCGCCAGCCACGTCGTAGCTGAAGATCCGGCCGCGCTCGCTGTCCTCGTCGTAGCCGACGAACAGCGGCACCACGACGAGGCCCTGCATGGCCGCCATCAGGTTGCCGCGGATCATCGTGGCGAGCCTGTTGGCCTTGCCCACAAGGGACAGCGGCCGGCCCTCCATCTTCTCGTAGTGCTCAAGCTCGACCTGGAAGAGCCGGACGAAGTCCAGCCCGACGCTGCCCACGCCCGAGAAACCGACCGCGGAGTACTCGTCGCTGCGGAACACCTTCTCAACGTCCCGCTTGGAGATCATGCTGCCCGCCGTGGCGCGCCGGTCGCCGGCCAGCACCACGCCGTGCTCGCACACAGCCGCGATCAGCGTGGTGGCGTGCGGCAGGCTCGCGATGAGGTCACTGTCCGGGTTTCCCCTGGGCACGCCGCCAGGTGGCAGCCCCGGGGCGTACTTCTTCAGGAAATCACTGAACGACGGCGTCGTCCGTCCCATGAAGCCCGGCATACCCTGTGAGCCCACACGCCCCTCCCAGCTGCGATCGGTACCTCTGACCCTACTGCCCTGGCGAAGCGGACAGCGCAATCCACTGTCCGCTCACGGCGAACCGCGAATAAACCCGCAAGAAGGGCTTACTGGCCGCCCTTCTGGACGTACGAGCGGACGAACTCCTCGGCGTTCTCCTCGAGAACCTCGTCAATCTCGTCGAGGATCGCGTCGACGTCGTCGGAGAGCTTCTCCCGGCGTTCGCGCTGCTCTTCAGTGGTGCCAGTCTCGGTTTCCTCGGTCTCCTCGGCACGCCGTGTCGTCTGCCGCTGACCGCCGGTGTCCTTGGTTGCCATTTCGCTACCTCCGTCTTTCCCCAACGCTATCGTCACCCGGTACAGTCCCGCGCAATCCTGCCCGCCGAAATCGGTACGAACTCGCGACCCCGCGGGACTGCCTCGCAACGGAACCTGAGCTAGTCGTGGCCGGTCAGCGCGGCCACCAGCTCGGCGGCGGTACGGCAGCGGTCGAGCAGCTCACCGACGTGCACCCGGGTGCCGCGCAGCGGCTCCAGGGTCGGCACCCGCTGGAGCGACTCCCTGCCCGGGATGTCGAAGATGACCGAATCCCAGGACGCGGCGGCCACCGAGTCGGGGTATTGCCGCAGGCACCGGCCGCGGAAGAACGCCCGGGTGTCCTCCGGCGGGTTCTCCACGGCCGCCGCCACGCTGGCGTCATCGGTCAGCCGGACCATCCGGCCGCGGGCCGCCAGCCGGTTGTACAGGCCGCGCTCCAGCCGGACGTCGGAGTACTGGAGGTCGAACAGCTGGAGCTTGGGATGGTCCCAGGACAGCCCGTCCCGGCTCCGGTAGCCCTCGAGCAGCTCGAGCTTGGCCACCCAGTCCAGTTCGCGGGACAGCTGCATCGGGTCCTCGGCGAGCCGGGTGATCACCGACTCCCAGCGGTCGAGCACGTCCGCGGTGACCGGGTCCACGTCGGCCCCGTACCGGTCTTCCACGTACTTGCGAGCCAGTTCCAGATATTCGCACTGGAGCTGCACGGCGGTCATCTTGCGGCCGTCGCGCAGCGTCAGCAGCCGCCGCAGCGCCGGGTCGTGGGACACCGCCCGCAGTTCGGCCACCGGCGCCTCCACGGACAGGTCGACGCCGAAGAACTTGTCCTCGATCATCGCAAGCACCAGCGAGGTCGTGCCCACCTTGAGGTAGGTGCTGATCTCGCTCATGTTCGCGTCGCCGATGATCACGTGCAGCCGGCGGTATTTCTCCGGGTCCGCGTGCGGCTCGTCGCGGGTGTTGATGATCGGGCGCTTGAGCGTCGTCTCGAGCCCGACCTCGACCTCGAAGAAGTCGGCCCGCTGGCTGATCTGGAAGCCGGTGCCGCGCCCGTCCGCGCCGATGCCGACCCGGCCGGCCCCGCACACCACCTGGCGGGATACGAAGAACGGGGTGAGGAACCGCACGATGTCGGCGAACGGCGTGGACCGCCGCATCAGGTAGTTCTCGTGGCAGCCGTACGAGGCGCCCTTGTTGTCGGTGTTGTTCTTGTACAGCTGGATCGGCGCGGTGCCCGGCACGGTGGCGGCCTTGGACGCCGCCTCGGCCATGATCCGCTCCCCCGCCTTGTCCCAGATCACCACCGACATCGGGTTGGTGCACTCCGGCGCGGAATACTCCGGATGCGCGTGGTCGACGTACAGCCGGCCGCCGTTGGTGAGGATGACGTTGGCCAGCCCCAGGTCCTCGTCGGTCAGCTGGGACGAGTCCGCGGACTCGCGGGCGAGGTCGAACCCGCGCGCGTCGCGCAGCGGGTTCTCCTCCTCGAAGTCCCACCTGGCCCGCCTGGCCCTGGCCGCGGTGGCTGCCTGGTACGCGTTCACGATCTGTGACGAGGTCACCATCGCGTTGGCACCTGGTTGCCCGGGCACGGAAATGCCGTACTCGGTCTCGGTGCCCATCACGCGAATAACGCTCATACCAAGCAGCCTAACGTGCTAATCGCGCGGCTGCGCCGTGACACGGCGTGCGGAGCACGCCCATGCGAGCCTCGCCGTAGGGCCGCGGTGCTGCCTGGACCGAGGATCGCATCTACAAGTACTGCCCGGTGTTGGCGACCGTGTCGATGGAGCGGCCGGCCTCGGTGCCGCTCTTGCCGGAGACCAGCGTCCTGATGTAGACGATCCGCTCGCCCTTCTTACCGGAGATCCGCGCCCAGTCGTCGGGGTTCGTGGTGTTCGGCAGGTCCTCGTTCTCGCTGAACTCGTCCACGCACGCGGCCAGCAGGTGGGCGACCCGCAGCCCCTTCTGGCCCGTGTCAAGGAACTCCTTGATGGCCATCTTCTTGGCCCGCGCCACGATGTTCTCGATCATCGCGCCGGAGTTGAAGTCCTTGAAGTACAGCACTTCCTTGTCACCGTTGGCGTAGGTGACCTCGAGGAACCTGTTCTCCTCGGTCTCGGTGTACATCCGCTCCACCACGCGCTGGATCATCGCGGTCACGGTGGCCTCCCCTGACCCGCCGTGCTCGGAGACGTCGTCCGGGTGCAGCGGCAGCTCGGTGAGCACGTACTTGGAGAAGATGTCCTTGGCCGCTTCCGCGTCCGGGCGCTCGATCTTGATCTTGACGTCCAGCCGGCCGGGCCGCAGGATCGCCGGGTCGATCATGTCCTCGCGGTTCGAGGCGCCGATCACGATGACGTTCTCCAGGCCCTCCACGCCGTCGATCTCGGAGAGCAGCTGGGGGACGATCGTGTTCTCCACGTCCGACGACACACCGGACCCGCGGGTGCGGAAGATCGAGTCCATCTCGTCGAAGAACACGATGACCGGCATGCCCTCCGACGCCTTCTCCCTGGCCCGCTGGAAAACCAGCCGGATGTGCCGCTCGGTCTCGCCGACGTACTTGTTCAGCAGCTCCGGGCCCTTGATGTTCAGGAAGAAACTCTTGCCGGGGCCGGCTCCCGCTGGCGCGTCCTCGCCGGCCGCCGCTGTCTTTTCCGCGACTTGCTTGGCAAGCGAGTTCGCCACCGCCTTAGCGATCAGCGTCTTGCCGCAGCCGGGCGGGCCGTAGAGCAGCACGCCCTTCGGCGGGCGCAGCCGGTGCTCCTTGAACAGGTCCGCGTGCAGGTACGGCAGCTCGATCGCGTCCCTGATCTGCTCGATCTGCGCGGACAGGCCGCCGATGTCGTGGTAGGAGATGTCCGGGACTTCCTCGAGGATGAGCTCCTCGACCTCGGCCTTCGGGATGCGCTCGTACACGTACCCGGACCGTGGCTCGAGCAGCAGCGAGTCACCGGCTCGCAGCGTCTCGCGCAGCAACGGGTCGGCCAGCCGGACCACGCGCTCCTCGTCGGCGTGCGAGATCACCAAGGCGCGCTCGCTGTCGGCGAGCAGCTCCTTGAGCATGACGACCTCGCCGGCCGTCTCGTAGCCCTGGGCGAGCACCACGTTCAGCGCCTCGTTCAGCACCACTTCCTGGCCCGGGCGCAGGTCGTCCAGCTCGACGTTCGGCGACACGTTGACGCGCATCTTCCGGCCGCCGGTGAACACGTCGGCGGTACCGTCCTCACACGGCGCCAGGAACACGCCGAACCCGGATGGCGGCTGCGCCAGCCGGTCGACCTCCTCCTTGAGCGCGACGATCTGATCCCGCGCCTCCCGCAGCGTGGCGGCGAGCCGCTCGTTCTGCGAGTTGACCCCGGACAGGCTCGCCTCGGTCTCGTGCAGCCGGTCCTCGAGCATCCGGACCTGCCGCGGCCCGTCGGACAGCCGCCGGCGCAGTACCGCGATCTCCTCGTCAAGGATGGAGATCTGCGCGGTAAGGCTCTTGACCTCTTCTTCGTGCCGCGAGGAACGTCCGCTGTCGTTGTCTCTGATCGCCACGACCCTCACCTCCGTCCTTGTCCCGCTAACTAGACATTACCTACCTGGGGCCGTTCCCTAACCTGCCGACCGGCATTACCGGGCAGATGCACCACAGTCGTTATGACTCATTGTTCCGCTGACCGGGGGAATCCATCCCCCCGGACCCCGCTGGCCTCTTCTGACTTGGCCGGACGGCGGCGGCGCGGCGCCGGGACAACCCCTGGAGCCAGCCGGCGCGCGGTCACCAGGAACCCCGTATGGCCCACCATGCGGTGCTCCGGCCGCACCGCGAGCCCCTCCACGTGCCAGCCGCGCACCATGGATTCCCAGGCAGCGGGCTCGTCGAACCCGCCATGGGCGCGGAAGGTTTCCACGGTGCGGGACAGCTGGGTGGTGGTGGCCACGTAGCAGCACACCAGCCCGCCGGGGAGCAGCGCGGCGGCCGCCGTATCCGCCTGGTCCCACGGGGCGAGCATGTCGAGCACGACGCGGTCGAAATCTCCCGCACCAGGATCCAGGTCGCCGCATACCAGTTTCCAAGTGGCGGGGGCGGCGCCGAAAAACTCGCTGACGTTGCGCTGGGCGATCTCCGCGAAGTCCGGCCGGCGTTCGTAGGACACCACCGCGCCCTCAGGGCCGACGGCCCGCAGCAGCCAGCAGGACAGCGCGCCAGAGCCCGCGCCGGCCTCCAGCACCCGGGCGCCGGGGAACACGTCGGCCATCGCGACGATCTGCGCAGCGTCTTTGGGGTACACGACGGCGGCGCCGCGCCGCATGGCGAGCGTGTAGTCGGCGAGCAGCGGCCGGAACACCACATACGAAGTGCCACCAGTCGAACGCACTACGTTACCGTCCGGTCCGCCGATGATGTCGTCGTGGCTGAGTGCGCCGCGGTGGGTGTGGAACACGCCGCCGGCCCGGAGCGTGAGCAGGTGCCGCCGCCCCTTCGGGTCCGTCAGCTGGACGAGATCGCCTTCCCGCAACATGCCTCGTTTATACCCCAGCGAAGGCCAGGTCGATGTCGCGCGCGGCGAGCACGCCGTACACCTGGCCGGACGGCTCGACCAGCAGGTATTCAGAGGCCGGCGCGCGGGCGACGGCGTTCAGCAGCGCCATGCCGGACAGGTCGGCGGGCAGCACCAGGTTCGGCTCCAGGGTGCGCGCGAGCGTGCCGGCTTCGATCCAGGGGCGGCGCTGCGGCGGGGTCGCCATCACCGCGGACTCGTTCAGGATCGCGATCGGCTTGTCCTCGTGGTCGACCACGACGACGGCGCGGGCCTGGCTCTCCTCGGCCCGTCTGATCGCCTCCGCCAGCGGCGTGGCCGCGGTCACCGAGATCGCCTTGCGAGCCAGGCGGCGAGCCTGCACGCTGGGCACCCGGTCGCGGAACTTCGCGGCCTTGATCGACTGCGTCGCGCCGGACCACATGAACGCGGCGATCAGCACCAGCCAGAGCTCGCTCATCATGTCCCCGCCGGTCTTGTTCGCGATGCCGACCGCGATAGGCACCACGACCAGCGCGACCGCGAGCCCGCGCCCGATCCACGCGGCGGTGATCGTGGACTGGGAGGCCTTGCCGGTGATCTTCCAGACCACCGCGCGGAGCATGACGCCGCCGTCCAGCGGCAGGCCGGGCAGCAGGTTGAACAGGCCGACGATCAGGTTCGCCCACCACAGCTCGAGGATGACCGTGCCGGCCACGGTACCGTGCGCGACGAAGTGCGACAGGCAGTAGCCGGCCGCCGCCAGCGCCAGCGACGTCAACGGGCCCGCGGCGGACACCACGAACTCCTTGCCCGGCGACTGACGCTCCCCGATCTCCGAGATGCCGGCCAGCGGGTACAGCACGATCCGGCGCACCGGCAGCTTGTAGCCGCGCGCGGTCAGCGAGTGGCCAAGCTCGTGCAGCAGCACGGACGCGTAGAGCAGCAGGACGAACGCCGCCGCCACGAAGTACCGCGCGCTGCCGTGCAGCGTCGAGGCCAGGTCGTGGGCGTAGATGAAGATGAACACGCCGGCGATGACGAACCAGTACGGGGAGATGATGACCGGGATGCCGAACGGCCGCGCAAGAACCAGACCCGGCTCAGGGCGTCCTGGCCGTGGGCGTCGTGCCTCCCGCTCCTCCGGGAGATCGGGCTGGTCCGTCACATACCCGATGCTACGTGCCTTCGGGCGAGTTCTGGCCAGTGGCGCGCGGACCGCCGGCGCGCCGGCTTGGCCAGCACCGCCGCCGAATGTCGGTGGCTTGCCGTACGGTGCTGATGTGGACCAGACACTGGCGCCCCCGGCTGCCGAGGCGGACAGCACGGACGCACCGCGGGGGCCGTCCCTCTCGCCGTCCCGCGCGGCCGACTTCATGACATGTCCTCTTTTGTACCGGTTCCGGGTCATCGACCGGCTGCCCGAACCGCCGACCGCGGCCACGGCCCGCGGCACCCTGGTGCACGCCGCCCTGGAGCGGCTGTTCGAGCTGCCGGCGGGATCCCGGACCCCGGAGGCCGCCCGGGCCCTGCTGGAACCTGAGTGGGACCGTCTGGTCACCGACTCTCCCGAGCTCGCCGCGCTTTTTCCCGACGAGCCTGAACGACATGACTGGCTGGTATCGGCGACCGCTGTTCTCGACGCGTACTTCTCGCTGGAAGATCCGCGACGCCTGGAACCCGAGTCACGCGAGCTTCTGGTGGAAGCGGAGCTGCCCTCGGGGCTGCGGCTGCGCGGGTACATCGACCGGCTCGACGTCGCGCCCGGCGGCGAGATCAGGATCGTGGACTACAAGACCGGCAAGGCGCCGCGCGAGGCCTACGAGGCGAGCGCGCTGTTCCAGATGAAGTTCTACGCGCTGGTGCTCTGGAAGACGCGCGGTGTCGTGCCCCGGGTGCTTCAGCTCATGTACCTGGCCGAGGGCCAGGTGCTGCGGTACTCGCCGGACGAGGCCGACCTGCGCGCGGTGGAGCGCAAGGTGGACGCCCTGTGGGCGGCGATCTCCCGGGCGCGCGAGGCCGGCGACTGGCGCCCGCGCCCCTCGCGGCTGTGCGACTGGTGCAACCACAAGGAGTTCTGCCCGGAGTTCGGCGGCACCCTGCCCCCGCTGCCCGAACCGAGCCCCGCCTCCGACGCCGCAACTCTTTCCGCCCCCGCGACCCCCGCCGCCAGCCGAAACCCCGAATAACGTGGTGGATTACCCCTTTGTGGAGCCCTGACCGTCAAAAACGAGGGTTGATCTACCACGATGGGGCAATCAACCACGTTGACGCGCGGTTAAGGCTTCGCGAGCGCGAGTTTACCTGGGTTCGCGGGTGTTCCTGCGCGAGAACGCTTAGGACGTCGCTGACGCTGACGCGGCCGCGGTCGCCGGGACGTTCTCGGGGAAGTGGCACGCCACCTGGTGACCGGTGATCAGCTCGGTGAGCGGCGGCTCCTCGGTCCGGCAGATCTCCTCGGCCTTCCAGCACCGGGTGTGGAACCGGCAGGCGGGCGGCGGGTTGAGCGGGCTCGGCACGTCGCCGGTCAGCCTGATCCGCTCCCGGCGCACGCGCTGCCCGGACTCGCCGCGGGCCGGCTCGGGTACCGGGACCGCGGACATCAGCGCGACTGTGTACGGATGCATCGGGGTCGAGTACAGGGAGTCCCGCCGCGCCTTCTCCACGATCTTGCCGAGGTACATGACCGCGACCTCGTCGCAGATGTGCCGGACCACTGACAGGTCGTGCGCGATCACCACGTACGTCAGCCCGAGCTCATCCTGGAGGTCCTCGAGCAGGTTGACCACCTGCGCCTGGATCGACACGTCGAGCGCGGACACCGGCTCGTCGGCCACGATCAGCTTGGGCCGCAGCGCCAGCGTGCGGGCGATGCCGATGCGCTGCCGCTGACCGCCGGAGAACTCGTGCGGGTACCGGTTGTAGTGCTCGGGGTTGAGGCCGACAAGCTCGAGAATGTCCTGGACCGCCCGCTTGATCCCGCCGTCGGGCCGGATGCGCTGCAGCCGGAACGGCGCGCCGATGATCGCGCCCACGGTCTGCCGCGGGTTCAGCGACGAGTAGGGGTCCTGGAAGATCATCTGGATCTCCCGCCGCAGCGGCCGCATCCTGCCTTGCCGCAGGTGGGTGATGTCCACGCCGTCGAAGACGATGCTCCCGCCGGTCGGCTCGTCGAGCCTGGTGAGCAACCGTCCGGTGGTGGTCTTGCCACAGCCGGACTCACCGACCAGGCCGAGCGTCTGGCCCTGCGCCACGGACAGGTCGATACCGTCCACCGCCTGCACGTGGCCCACCGTATGCCGGAACACGACGCCCCTGGTCACCGGGAAGTACCGCTTGAGCCCGCGCACCGTGAGCAGCGCGCCGTCCCCGTGCTGAGCCGCGTCGGCGTTCGCCGCGGTGGCGACGCCCGGGGACTGTTCGGTTCGCTCGGTCATGCCTCTGCCTCTGCATCTGCTTCGCTCGGCGATGCCGGCGCGCCTGGGGTGAACTCCGTCTCGGCGTGCACCTCCGCCTCGGCCGGCACCACGCCCGCCGACAGCTCGGCCCACAGCCTGGTCCGGTCCTCGGCAGTCAGGTGACACGCCGCCTTGTGTCCCAAGCTAACCACGTCGAGCAGCAGCGGCACCTCGGTGGGGCAGCGACCGCCGGTGAGCCCGGTGTACCCGCAGCGCGGATGGAACGGGCAGCCGGACGGGACCCGGATCAGGCTCGGCGGCGTTCCCGGGATGGGAATCAGCCGTTCGGTCTTGTCCCGGTCCAGCCGCGGCATCGAGCCGAGCAGCCCCCAGGTGTACGGATGGCCGGGGCGCCCGAAGATGTCGGCGGCCGACCCGTACTCGGCCGCCCGGCCCGCGTACATCACCAGGATGTCGTCGGACAACTCCGCGACAACCCCGAGGTCGTGGGTGATGATGATGACCGCGGAGCCGAACTCCTCCTGGAGGCCGGAGATCAGGTCGAGGATCTGCGCCTGGACGGTGACGTCCAGCGCCGTGGTGGGCTCGTCGGCGATCAGCAGCTCGGGATCGCAGGACAGCGCCATCGCGATCATCGCGCGCTGCCGCATGCCGCCGGAGAACTGATGCGGGTAGTCGTCGACCCGGACCGACGGCTGCGGGATGCCGACGCGGCCGAGCAGGTCGATCGCGTGCTTGCGGGCGACTTGCTTGGACACGTCGTTGTGCAGCCGGTAGGCCTCCATGATCTGGTCGCCGACGCGGTAGTACGGGTGCAACGAGGACAGCGGATCCTGGAAGATCATCGCCATCTTGCTGCCGCGCAACTCGCGGACGCGGCTCGCGCTGGCGCTGACCAGTTCCTCGCCGTCGAGCCAGATCTCGCCGGTTGTCATGGCGTTCTTGCCGGTGTTGAGGCCCATGATGCCGAGGCTGGTGACCGACTTGCCGGACCCGGACTCGCCCACGATGCCGAGCGTGCTGCCGCGCTCCAGCGTGAACGAGACACCATCCACGGACTTCACCAGGCCGTCATCGGTCTGGAAGTGGATCCGCAGGTCGCGGACCTCGAGCATGGCCGTTGGCGGCATCAGATACGGACCCTCGGGTCGATGATCGTGTACAGGATGTCCACGACCAGGTTGGCGATGATGATGAAGAACGAGGCCAGCAGCACCACGCCCATGATCTCGGGCAGATCCTGATTCTGGATGGCCAGGAAGGTGAAGTACCCCAGGCCCTGCATGGAGAACACCGTCTCGGTCAAGATCGCGCCGCCGAGCAGCAGGCCGAGGTCCATGCCGAAGATCGTGACGATCGGCGTGAGCGTGGACCGCAGCCCGTGTTTCACGATCACCCGCCGCTCCGGCAAGCCCTTGGCCCTGGCCGTCCTGATGTAGTCCTCCCCCATCGTCTCCAGCATGCCGGCCCTGGTGATCCGGGCGTAGAGCGCGGCGTACTGGAATGCCAGCACGATCCACGGCAGCACGAGGTTCTTCGCCCACTGCACCGGATTAGCGGTGAAGCTGACGAAGTGCACATTGGGGAAGATCTGCCATTTATAGCTGAACAGGGTGAGCGCCAGCAATCCGGTGAAGAAGATCGGCAGCGACACGCCGGCCAGCGCCATGCCCATGGAGAACCGGTCGAAGAACGAGCCCTTGCGCAGCGCGGACAAGACGCCGATGGCCACGCCGCCGATCAGCCACAGCACGCCCGCACCGATGGCAAGCGAGATCGTCACCGGCGCGTCGCTTATCAGCTGCGGCCAGACCGGCTGCTGGTTGCGGAACGAGTAACCGAAGCACGGGAAGGGACAGTAGCTGACGTCAGGCCCGGCGTTGTAGTGGGTACCGAGGATGATCCCCTTGATGTACCGGCCGTACTGCAGCCATATGGGCGCGTTCAGGCCGAGCTTGGTCTCCACCGTCTTGATCTCGGACGGGATCGGGTTCTTGCCGACGTACTGCGCGGCCAGTTGATAGGCGGTCTGCCCGGCAAGCCGCGGCACCAGGAAGAAGATCGCGAACGTGACCAGGCTGACAACCAGCAGCAAGAACACGGTCATGAAGAGCCGCCGGATGATGAAGAAGATCATCGCGTGTGACGCTGTCGCCGGGCGGGCACTCCGCCCGGCGACAGCGTCTTCACCTGCTCTCTACGCTCGAGCCGTCAGGAACCGGAACTTGCACCGATCGCGAGGTAGTCCAGCATGCCGTAGTAGGTCTGGACGAAGACGTTCGTCGCCGACGTCGGGACGTAGATCAGCGACTTCTGGTAGACCTCGGGCAGGATGCCGGCGTCGGCCATGATCTGGTGGTCGACCTGTGCCCAGATCGCCGTCCGAGCCGCACCGGTCTCCGTGTTCGCCTTGGCGAACAAGTTGTTGATCACCGAGTCGTTGAGCTCCTCGATGTTCGTGTTACCGGTCGACGCGATCGCGTTGCCGTTGCTCAGCTCGTCCAGGAAGCCGTAGCCGTCCGGCCAGTCGGCCCCCCAGCCACCCGCGCAGAGGCCGAGGCTGTGCGAGTGCACGTAGGCCGGGTCTCCGCAGAAGCTGGTGTAGTAGGTACCGCCGGCGAAGCCCTTCAGCGTCAGCTTGATGCCCACCTGCTGCAACGACGCCTGCAGCGCGGTCGCCGCCGCGGTCTCCTGCGGGTTGTCGTTCCGGTAGCCCATCGTGGTGCTGAACCCGTTGGGCTGGCCGCACTGCTGGAGCTGGGTCTTGGCGTCCGACACATCGCCGTTCGGCTGGCTCAGCGCGTTGTACAAGTCGAACTTCGAGAAGCCGATGATGTTCGGCGGGTTCACCGTGCTGGCGATCTGGCCACCCGCGATCGGGCCGCCCCACGCGTCCTGGAGCGTGGTCTTGTTCGCCGCGTACTCCACCGCCTCGCGACAGTGCAGGTTGGTGAACGGCGCCACCTTGGTGTCGATGTACACGAACCTGGCGAACCCGTTGATCGGGTTGACCGCGTTGGCCTTATATGTCGAGTTCGTCTCGATCTTCGCCTGCGCCGCCGGTCCGACGCCGACGCCCGCCGCGTCAACCTGGGCCTGGTTGGTCAGCAGCAGGTTGTCGACGTTGGCCTGGTTCACGTTCAGGTTCATCACGATCTTGCTGGCCAGCTGTTTGGCCTGCGGATCCGTGGACGCGCTCCACGCGGTGTTGGGCACCAGGGTGAGCTGCTTGTTCAGCTGGTAGGTCTGGAACTTGTACGGGCCGGTGGCCAGCGGGTGCAGCTGGTAGTTGGCGCCGGTGTCCGACGCCGGCGGGACCGGGGCGGTGCTCGGGAACGCCAGCACGTACGGCAGGTCCGGGAACGCCGCTTGGAGGTGGAACACCAGCGTGGTCGCGTTGGGCACGTCGATCGCGGTGAGCCCCATCTTGTTCGGGGACTTGTCCTTATACGGACCCGGATAGGTGGGATCGGTGAGGATCGCCTGGTAGTACGTCGGGCCGTTGGCCATGACCGACCGGTCATAGGTCCGCTCGATCGCGTACTTGACGTCCGAGGCGGTTACCGTCGAGCCGTTCTCGTACTTGACACCGGACTGGATGTGGAAGGTCCACGTCTTACCGTCAGCGCTGGCGGTACCCATGTCGGTCGCCAGGCGCGGGACCAGGGTGAGACCGCACTGACCCGGGCACGACTTATAGGTGAACATCGCCATTTCGTACAGCCGGCTGAAGTTCAGCACCCACGCGTAGTACGTGTTGCCGCCGTCGAACGAGTCCGGGGCCGCGTGGGATTCGTAGGTGACGGTCCCGCCCTTGTGCGTGGACGGGTTCATCACCTGGGTGAGGCCCTTGTTGAAAAAGTTAGCCGACGTGTTGTTTCCTGACGAGCCTGTGCCGGTGGTGCTGCTGGTTCCGCCGCTGCTGCAGGCAGTAACGACCAGCGCCGCCAGTGCGGCGGCGGTCGCCGTCGCGATTGTGCCGCGTCTCTTCATACCGTGAAACGCCTCCTGTTAACTATGCATGGCTGAGCGGACGACACTGGGTTACCGGGTCTTCGGATCCAGGGCGTCGCGCAGACCGTCGCCGAATAGGTTGAATGCCATTACCGTGATGAATATCGCTAGCCCGGGCATGATCATGTACCACGGGTCGATTTGCCAGTACTGATTGGTGACCGCAATGGAGAGCATCTGCCCCCAGGTGGGGGTGGGTACGTACAGGCCGACCCCGAGGTAGTCCAGGGCGGCTTCGAACAGGATGTTAGCCGGGATGAGCAACGTCGCGTAGACCAGGATCGGTGCCACCAGGTTCGGCAGCAGCTCGCGGAACAGGATGTACGGCCCGCGCGCACCCAGGCTGCGCGCCGCGTCGACGAACTCCCGCTCCCGCAGCGACAGCGTCTGCCCGCGGATGATCCGGCCCAGGTACGGCCAGGCGAAGAAGCCGATGACGAACACCATGACCGCGATCTTCAGCGTGTTGCCCGACAAACCGAAAGCGCTGTACGGGATGACGTTGGCCAGCGCCAGCGCGAATAGCAGCAGCGGGAAGGCGAGGAACACGTCCATCGTCCTGGCGATGACCGCGTCCACCCAGCCGCCGAAGTAGCCGGCGATGATGCCGAAGAACGTGCCGATGATCACCGAGAGCGCGGTGGCCAGGAACGCGATCAGCAGCGAGTACTGCGTACCCACCACGATGCGGGCCAGCACGTCACGGCCGGTCTGCGGCTCCACGCCGAGCGGGTGCGCGATGCTGATGCCGCCGAACGACCCGGTCGGCCGCAGTACCGTCGGGTCCACCAGGTTCGAGTGGTAGACATCCGGGTTTGCCACCACGTGCGGGCCGATGATGGCCACCAGGATCAAGATCACCACGATGACGCCACCGCCGATGGCAACCTTGTCGCGGCGCAGCCGCAGCCACGCGATCTGGCCGAGCGAGCGGCCCTCGATGCTACGGCCGCTGGACGTGGCGCCAGCATCCGGCGGCCCGCCTGGGCCAGTCGTCACATCGATAGGCACAGCCATCGTGAGGCAACCAATCTGCTGTCCGGGATCCTGTCACTCTCCGTACAAGGCCGGGCCCCCGATCGGACACCCCCAACTATCCGTGCGGGTACCGTATTTGGACGCCACGGCCTATAAGTAGTGAGACTGCGCTATTGCACGCGTGGACACCAGACCTCCGGGGTACTCGTAGCGTGATCGTGATTAAAGTCGTCCCGGTTTGTCACCACTTGTGACACGAGGTGGCAGAGGGTCCTATTTGGCCTGTGTGACTACAGGGGTATGTGCTACTGGTGAGGTACAATCCGATAGGAGCGATCT
>Ga0207664_10000612_pt1 | contig 24751 bp, 24 predicted proteins | sample LARL83metaG_FD_184349 | JGI IMG/M metagenome (GOLD analysis project Ga0207664, IMG submission 184349) | Corn, switchgrass and miscanthus rhizosphere microbial communities from Kellogg Biological Station, Michigan, USA - LAR L8-3 metaG... | ecosystem: Host-associated > Plants > Roots >... | reverse complement strand
GCTGGCGCTCGCCCGCGCTGCCTGGGGCTCGTTCGACGAGGCGCGCGAAGCCGCGCGCCGGGCGGGCTGGCCCGTCATCGCGCTGGACCGGGTCCAGGACCCGGGCAACGCGGGGGCGATCGTCCGTACGGCGGCCGGCGCCGGCGCGCCGGCCGTGGTCGCCCTCCCCGGCACCGCCGACCTCCTGAGCCCGAAGGCCATCCGCGGGTCGGCCGGGAACGTCTTTCGGACGACGATCGCTCGGGCGGGATGGGGAGAGCTCGCCGGTCTCCGGGTCGTGGGCGCCGCCACGAGCGGCGGCCGCCCGCCGGCCGAGGTCGACTGGCACGCGGTCGACGCCCTGGTGCTCGGCTCCGAGGCGCACGGCCTGAGCGAGCAGACCTCCGACCTGGTCACGATCCCACTTGCGCCCGGCGTCGAGTCGCTCAACGTCGCCGCCGCGGCGGCGGTGCTGCTGTTCGGGATCCGCGAGTCGCTCGCATGATCGAGCAGCTCACGGAGGTTCGCGAGCGCGCCCTGCGCGAGATCGCCGCCGCGAGGACGGAGCAGGACCTCGAACGGCTCCGCGTCGAGCACCTCGGCCGCAAGGCGCCGGTCAACGAGCTGCTGTCCGGCATGGCGACCGTGCCGCCGGAGGAGCGGCGCACGGTCGGCCAGGCCGGCAACGAGGCCAAGCAGGCGATCCAGGCGGCGCTTGACGTCCGGTCGCTGGAGCTCAGGTCTTCACGGCTCGCCGATCTCGCCGAGACCGATTCCTTCGACGTCACCTTCCCGGCCCAGCCTCTCAACCGCGGTCACATCCACGTCCTCACCCAGGTTCGCCGGGAGCTCGAGACGGTGATGGAGAGGATCGGATACTCGGTGGAGGAAGGGCCCGAGGTGGAGACCGACTGGTACAACTTCCAGGCGCTCAACATCGACCGCGATCACCCGGCGCGCGACTCGCAGGACTCGATGTACTTCGGCCCCGACCTGCTGCTGCGGACGCAGACTTCGCCGGTGCAGATCCGCGCCATGGAGCGCCTCGGCCGCCCGCCGATCTATGTAGTCACACCGGGCCGCGTGTACCGCCGCGACGCGATCGACGCCAGCCACTTTCCCGCCTTCACCCAGCTGGAAGGCCTGGCCGTCGACGAAGGCCTGACGGTCGCCGACATGCTCGGGACGTTGCATTACATGGTGCAGTCGGTCCTCGGCGAGGACCGCCGAGTCCGGGTTCGGCCCAGCTACTTCCCGTTCACGGAGCCGAGCTTCGAGTTCGACGTCTCCTGCGCGATCTGCGGAGGTGGCGGCTGCAGCACCTGTGGCGGGGACGGCTGGCTCGAGCTGGGCGGCTGCGGCATGGTCCACCCGCGGGTCCTGAGCAACGGCGGCATCGACCCCGAGCTCTACTCCGGCTACGCCTGGGGCTTCGGGATCGAGCGCATCGCGATGATGCGGCACGACATCCAGGACATCCGGCTGTTCTTCGAAGGCGACCTCCGCTTCCTGGAGCAGTTCTGACTTGAAGATCTCCTACGAGTGGCTGACCGAGCTCGTCGACCTGGACGGCGTCTCGCCGCATCAGGTCGCCGAGGCCCTGACCCGGGTGGGCATCGAGGTCGAGAAGGTGACGCCGGTCGACCTCTCGGCCCTCGTGATCGGCCGGGTGCTGAAGCAGGAGCCTCACCCGAGCTCGCGCAACCCGCTCTGGGTCCACGAGGTCGACCTCGGGACCGAGACCAGGACCATCGTGGCCGGCGCGCCGAACGCGGTGGCGGGAACGCTGGTGCCGGTAGCCCTACCCGGGACGACCGTGCCGAGCGGCACGCTGGTGCGCGACGCGAAGATCGCCGGCGTGGCGGCCCAGGGCATGCTCTGCTCGGCCGACGAGCTCCTGATCTGCGACGAACGGGTCCGCGCCATCCTGCTGCTCGAGCGCGGCGAGCCGGGCCGCCCGCTCACCGACGTGCTGCCGTCGGAGGCCATCCTCGAGGCGGAGGTCAACTCGAACCGGCCGGACTGCCTCGGCCACATCGGTGTCGCCCGCGAGGTGGCGGCCGCGCTCGACCGGCCGCTGAAGCGCGACTTCATGCCCTCGTTCACAGGTGGCGTGGACCCGCCCGGCGGGGACCTGGTATCAGTGGCGATCGAGGCCGAAGACCTCTGCCGCCGCTACATCGGCGGGGTCGTCAGCGGCCTGCGGGTGGGGCCGTCGCCGCTCTGGCTCCACCGCCGTCTCTGCTCCGCCGGCGTGCGGCCGATCAACAACCTCGTCGACATCACGAACTACGTGCTCCTCGAGTACGCACAACCGCTGCACGTCTTCGACCTGCGCAAGCTGCACGGGGCTGCGATCCGCGTCAGGCGGGCGGCGGCAGGCGAGCGCCTGCTCTGCCTCGACGGCGTCGAGCGCGAGCTCACGCCCGAGATGCTGGTGATCGCCGACCAGGACCGGCCGGTGGCGATCGCCGGGGTGATGGGCGGGGAGGAGACCGCGGTCTCCGAGGCCACGGTCGACGTCCTGCTCGAGGCCGCCACGTTCGACGGTCCCAACGTCCGGCGCACCGCGCGCTCCCTCGGCCTCCGCACCGAGGCCTCGAGCCGCTTCGAGCGCATTCTCCCGCCCGAGCTCGCGCTGGCGGGCGCCCGGCGCGCTGCGGCGCTCCTCGTCGAGATCGCCGGCGGCAAGGTCCATCGTGACTGGCCGGACGTCTACCCGCGGCCCCAGGAGCCCGTGCGCGTCCAGGTGCATCCCGAGAAGGTGGACGCTGTGCTCGGCACCCACGTGCCGGTTGAGGAGGGCGAGGACATCCTGCGACGTCTGGGTTTCCACGTTCGAGAGGCCGACGGCGGCGCCTGGGACGTCCTGCCCCCGGTCTGGCGGCTTGACGTCGGCATCGCCGAGGACATCGTGGAGGAGGTCGGCCGCGTCTACGGCTACGACCGCATCCCGCCGACTCTGCCGGGCCGCCGCCACGATCGCTGGATGCCGGCGCAGCCCAGCGTAGACCGGCGGCTCGACGCCGTCCGCGAGGTTCTCGCAGGAGCCGGCTTCAGCGAGACCTGGACTCCGGCGCTGGTCCCACATCGCGTGCTGGCCGAGCTCGGCATCGCGGAGCGGGCGCTGCAGGTGAGCAACCCGGTGAGCGATGAGATGGACGGCCTGCGCACCTCGCTGCTGCCGTCGCTGCTGAGCGCCGCCGCACTGAACCGCGATCGCGGTCGCGTGCAGCCGAGGCTCTTCGAGCTGGCACCGGTGTTTCTCGCCCGCGAGCCGGGCGCGCAGCCCGACGAGCCCCTGCGCGTCGCCGCGGTGCTGCCCGCCGGGGACGCCGACGGCCGCGCCGCCTTCCTCGAGCTGAAGGCCGTCGTCGACGCCTGCGCCGGCGCCCTCGGCGCGCCCGCGCCGGAGTACGCGCCGGAGCGCGGCCCGCTGCACCATCCCGGTCGCTGCGCAGCGGTCTCGGTCGGCGGATCCGCGCTGGGCCTGCTCGGCGAGGCGCACCCTCGCGTTGTCGACCGCTACGGCATCGAGGGTCGAGTGACGCTGGTGGAGCTTGACCTGGCGCCGCTGCTGGCGGCGGCCGGAACCGTGCGGGCGAAGGCCCTGCCGCGTTTCCCCGCGGTGGCACGGGAGCTCAACGTCGTGCTCGAGGAAGGGGTGGCGGCGGCCGAGGTGCTGGCCGCGGCCCGCGCGGCCGGCGCCGAACTGTTGGAGACTGTCAACGCGGTCGACGAGTACCGCGGGGCGCAGATCGGTGAGGGCTCGAAGAGCCTGAACCTCGCCTTGACATTCCGCAGCTCGGAGCGCACCCTCACGGACCCGGAGGTCGACGACGTGATGAGAGACGTCCGGTCGGCCCTCCAGTCCAATCTAGGAGCCACGTTCCGCAGATGACAGTGACCTGGTTCGACGTCCTGACCGTGGTGCTGATCGCCGGCTACCTGATCGCCGGCTGGTGGAGCGGCGTCATTCGCCGCGTGCTCGGGTTCATCGGGCTCTACCTGGCGATCTTCACCGCCACCTACGCCGGGCACGCCGGCGTCGGCGCGCTTCGGCAGGCGCAGGGCTCCATCGAGGTGTCCGACGCCAAGCTCTACCTGTTCTTCGGCACGCTGCTCCTGATCGTGGCGTTGGTCGAGGTCGTGTCGAGCCTCTATCACCAGGAGGTGCAGGTGAGCCTCGTGGCCCTCAACCACGGGACCGGTGCGGTGCTGGGCGGGTTGACCGGGTTCATATTCGCTGTGCTGTGCTGGGTCCTGCTGAGCGCGGCGGGCAGTCCCTTGGGCGGCTCCCTGACCAGCATCCAGGTCCAGGTCCGCGACCAGGTGCGCGGCTCCTTCCTCGGCCCGCGCATCCTGAAGCCGGCCGAGGGCGCGGTGGAGGCGACATTCCGCCCGGTCCTGCCGCACCAGCTGGACACCTACTTCAACCAGAACGCTGGCTGAGCAGCTTTGGGACTGGCTGCGCGCACGCGCAGTCGAGATCCACGTCGCCGACCACCTGCGCGAGCGGATCGAACGCGGCGACAAGCTGCGGGTCAAAGCCGGCTTCGACCCGACCGCGCCGGACATCCACGTCGGCCACCTGGTCCTCTTCGACGTGCTGCGCGCGTTCCAGGAGGACGGTCACACAGTCGTCTTCATCGTCGGCGACTTCACCGCCCAGATCGGCGATCCGAGCGGCCGCTCGGACACGCGGCCGGTCCTGACGAAGGAGCAGGTCGACGCCAACGCCCGGACCTACTTCGAGCAGGCGTCGCTGGTTCTGGATGTCGACAAGACCGAGGTGCACGGCAACGCCGAGTGGCTGGCTCCGATGGACATGGCCGGCGTCCTGCACCTGCTGGGCACGGCCACGCTGCAGCAGGTGCTGCAGCGCGAGGACTTCGCGGAGCGGTTGAAGGCGGGCTCGTCGATCGGCTCGCACGAGATCCTCTACCCGTTCAACCAGGCGTACGACTCAGTCGCCATTCGAGCCGACGTCGAGATCGGCGGCACCGACCAGCTGTTCAACCTGCTCTTCGGCCGCGAGGTGCAGCGCGCATATGGTCTGCAGCCGCAGGACGTGGCGGTGTTCCCGCTCCTCGAGGGCCTGGACGGCGTGCAGAAGATGTCGAAGTCGCTGGGCAACTACATCGGCGTTGCCGAGCCGCCGGCCGAGATCTACGGGAAGGCGATGTCCGTGCCGGACACGCTGACCGAGAAGTACGCGCGGCTGGTCTGCGACTTCGAGCCGGCAGAGCTGCAGCGGGTGCTGGCGCTGCCGCCGCGCGACGCCAAGGCGGCGATGGCGCGGCGCCTGGTCGAACGGCTCCACGGGGCGGAGGCGGCGGCCGGGGCAGAGGAGGAGTTCGACCGGCGTTTCCGGCGGCACGAGCTGCCCACCGAGATCCCCGAGGTCGCCGGTGGCACGCTGCTCGAGGTGTTGAAGTCGATGAATCTGTCCTCTGCGGTGATTCGCGACGCGTTCGCGCACGGCGGGGTGAAGGTGAACGGCGAGCCGGTGGCGGCCGACCGGGCGGTGGCCGCGGGCGAGGTGATCCAGTTCGGGAAAAAGAAGGTCGTGCGCGTTGCCGGCGGGTAGAATCTCCGAAAGCATGTTCGGGAGCCCTCGCTGATGTCAGGCCACTCGAAGTGGGCCGGCATCAAGCACAAGAAGGCGATCGTCGACGCGAAACGCGGGCAGGCTTTCACCCGGCTCAGCCGCGAGCTCCAGATCTCGGCTCGCGAGGGTGGCGGCAGCCCCGAGAGCAACTTCCGGCTGCGGCTGGCGGTGCAGAAGGCGCGCGAAGCGAACATGCCCGCCGACCGCATCGAGCACGCGATCAAGCGGGGCACCGGTGAGCTCGCCGGCGCCAACCTCGAGGAGGTGCGCTACGAGGGCTACGGCCCGGCCGGCGTCGCGGTGATGGTCGACGCCCTGACCGACAATCGGAATCGCACCTCGGCTTCGATGAAGCACCTGTTCTCGAAGTACGGCGGAAACCTGGGCGAGTCGAACTCCGTCGGCTGGATGTTCGACCGCAAAGGCGTGGTCGAGGTGGACGCCGACGGCAAGGACGCCGAGGAGATCGGACTGGCGGCCATCGAAGCCGGGGCGGAGGACGTGCAGGTCGAGGGTTCGTCGGTCGAGGTGACCACCGGCGCGGCCGACCTCGAGGGCGTCAGGACCGCGCTCGAGGACCTGGGCGTCAAGGTCGAGAACGCCGAGGTGACCATGCAGCCCAAGCAGACGGTTCCCGTCGAGGAGGACAAGGCGCCGGCGGTGCTGCGCCTCCTCGAGGCACTGGAGGAGGACGACGACGTCCAGCAGGTCTACGCCAATTTCGACATCCCAGCTGACGTTCTTGAGAGGGTTTCAGCCGACGTCTAAGCAGCCGACCAACCCGTCGCGGCGATGTCTCACGTCCTCGGGATAGACCCCGGGCTCGCCTCCACCGGCTACGCCGTCCTGGCGGATGACGGCCACGTGGTCGTCTGCGGGACGATCAAGACGACCTCGAAGTACACGGCTGGCTCACGCCTCGTGGAGATCGTTGAGAAGATCCGCGAGGTCATCCTCGAACACAAGGTGCGAGAGGCGGCGCTGGAGGAGCTCTTCATGGGCAAGAACCGGACGAGCTTCGTCGGGGTGGCGCAGGCTCGCGGCGCGATCCTGGCGATGCTCGAGAGCCACGGACTCTGGGCTGCGGAGTACAAGCCGAGCCTGGTCAAGTCGGTGGTAACCGGTTACGGCGCAGCCGACAAGCGGCAGATCGCGCGCATGCTCGGGGCCCAGGTGAAGCTCAGCGGGCCGGCCGACGACCATGCGCTGGACGCGATCGCGATCGCTCTCTGCCATCTGCGCTCCCGGCGCCTGCGGGCGGTGGCTTCGCAGTGATCGGCTACCTCCGCGGCAAGGTTGTGCGCGCGGCGCCGGACCAGGTGGTGCTGGACGTGGGCGGCGTCGGCTACCTCGTCAGCGTGCCCGCCGGCGTGCGCGAGCGGGTCGGGCCCCCGGGTTCGGAGCTTGCGCTGCAGGTGCACACGGTCGTCCGCGAGGACCAGCTGGCTCTCTACGGCTTCACCGACGTCGAGGAGCTGCAGATGTTCCAGCAGCTGATCCAGGTGGACGGCGTCGGCCCGAAGGTGGGCCTCTCGATCATGTCGTCGGCCTCGCTGGAGCTGCTGAAGCGGGCGATTCTGGCGGAGGACGTCGGCCCGATCCGGCGCGCGGCCGGCGTCGGCCCGCGCACCGCGCAGAAGGTGATCATCGACCTGAAGCCGCGGCTGGAGGCTGACGAAGCCTTGCTGGCGCTGCCGCGGGCGGCTGCCGCCGCCGGCGACGGTCAGGCGCCGAAGCAGGTCGAGGCGGCGCTGCGCGGTCTCGGGTTCTCCGCCCAACAGGCCCGATCCGGCCTGGAGGCGGTCGACTGGGAGGAGGCGCCATCGGTCCAGGACGCGCTGGCGACGGCGCTCAAGGCGTTGGGCCGGTGACCGAGTCCGAGGAGGACCGCCTGCTCGACCCCGGCGTCAAGCCGGACGAGGAGCTGCTCGATCGCACGCTGCGGCCGCGGACTCTCGACGAGTACATCGGGCAGGAGCAGGTACGGGAGAACCTGTCGGTGCTGCTCGAAGCCGCCCGGCGCCGCGGAGAGCCCGTCGAGCACGTCCTGCTCTGCGGCCCGCCCGGGCTGGGCAAGACGACGCTGGCGAACATCATCGCCAACGAGCTCGGCGTCAGCATTCGCATCACGTCGGGGCCGGCGATCGACCACGCCGGCGCGCTCGGCTCGATCCTCACGAACCTGTCGGATCGGGACGTGCTGTTCATCGACGAGATCCACCGGCTGCAGCGGGTCGTAGAGGAGTCGCTCTATCCGGCGATGGAGGACTTCGTCTTTGACACCGTGCTCGGCAAGGGAGTGGGGGCGACCGCGCTGCGCATCCCGCTCCAGCGCTTCAGCTGCGTGGGCGCCACCACCAGGCAGGGCCTGCTGAGCGCGCCGATGCGCGATCGTTTCGGCGCGGTCTACCGGCTGGACTTCTACACGCAGGAAGAGCTGCATCGGATCGTCAGCCGTTCGGCGCGGCTGCTGGAGATAGCGATCGAACCTGATGCGGCGGAAGAGCTCTCCCGCCGCGCTCGGGGAACGCCCCGGATCGCGAACCGGCTCCTTCGCCGGGTGCGCGACTACGCGCAGGTCCGGGCGGATGGCGCGGCCACGCTCGAGGTGACGCGGCGGGCGCTGGCGATGCTGGACGTCGACGAGCTGGGGCTCGAACCGATCGACCGCCAGATCCTGGAGACGATCGTCGTGAAGTTCGGCGGCGGCCCCGTTGGTCTCGACACCATCGCGACCGCGCTGAGCGAGGAGCCGGAGACGGTCGAAGACGTCTACGAGCCCTTCCTGATGCAGCAGGGATTCATCGCGCGCACCGCCCGCGGCCGGGTCGCGACCGAGTTGGCCTACCGGCACCTGGGACTGGAGCCGCCCGGCGGGGCGGCGCAGCAGCGGCTGCTCTGACCGTGGGCGCCGTATCGCGGTTTCGCGCCGCGCTGGTGGACGACTTCAGGTGGAACGCGCTGATTCGCCCGCGGCTCGAAGGGCTGAGCGACGAGGAATATCTCTGGGAGCCCGCGCCGGGCACGCTTACGGTGCGCCGAGGGCCGCGTGGCGCCTGGAGCCTCGACGCTCCCGCCGATGACTTTCCGCTGGGGAACATCGCGTGGCGAATGACGCATCTTTCGTCTTCACTGGCCGCGCATCCCGTCGCGGGCGTGGCGTTCGGGCCCGGGTGGGCTCGGCCGGACCTGGGAGAGCCCACCGGCTCCGCCGAGGAAGGCCTGAAGCGGTTGGATGCCGCAAACGCGCACTGGCGCGCCTCCCTTGCGGCGCTCTCTGACGACGACTTCGACCGCACGCTGGGCCCGGCGGCGGGACCTTACGCCGACAGCACGGTGCTCGAGATCGTCCTGCACGTTCACAACGAGTCGATGCAGCGGGGCGCCGACCTGTGCCTGCTCCGCGACCTGTATCTGAAGCTTGGGCGGCCGGGCACCGACCAGCCCTGACGTCCTCGCCCAGAGAAAGGGGGCCCTGTTAAGCGATTTGGCCCGCGGCGGCTGCCACAAATACGCTGGTCGCCGCACACAGCACCCCCAGGGTGGGGGGCTTCGGGGGCGGGCCAAGCCCTAGACAAACTGTTGCCAGAACTCCCAGTCTTCAGCGGCGGGGGTGTCGTCGCCGCCGAGCTCTGAGTTGAGCCACCGGCGCCAGAGGGCGGATGCGTGCCGGCGCCAGTCGAACTCGACCCCAACCCGCTCGAAGTACCGCGCCAGGTTGCGCAGGTCGCGCTCGAGCAGCGTCTGCGCCGACCGGTTGAAGCGCGGATCGCTGGCCTGCGGGAAGTCGATGACGACCGGCCGCTCGTCCCAGACCAGCACGTTGTACTCGCTGAGGTCGCCGTGCACGACGTCGTGCGTCAGAAAGATCTCGACCTGGCGCAGCAGCTCGTCCAGCGCTGCCGCGTCCGCGCGCAGCGAATGCAGGGGCGGGGCGGCGCCCTCCTCGTCGCCGATCCAGCCGAGCAGCAGCACGTCACCGGCGACGGCGATCGGCCGCGGCACGGAGGCACCGGCGCCGTGCAGCGTTCTCAGGGTCTCGAACTCACGTTGAATCCAGCCGCCGAAGCGAACTTCGCGGCCGAACGCGGTGCGCTTGGCGGCGGCGACGTTGAGTCGCCTGCCCCACGAGCGCGTGGCGCCCTCCCAGTACTCGGCGTCGTGGCTGAACGTGCGGCGCTGCCGGTAGACCTTGGCCGCGACCAAACGCTCGCCGGAGCGATCCGAGCCCTGGCACAGGTAGACGGAAGCCTCCTTGCCGCTCTTGACGGCGCGGAGGACGGATGTGATCCAGCCCTCGTCGAGGGCGGGTTTCAGCTGATCGAGTTGCAACACAAATCTCCCGGAATGAGTTGGTGGGCAGACGGCGACAACCGCCTGCGACTCGGGAGACCTGGTTGGGTCGGAGCTAGCCGAGCACGGAGGCGGCCTGGCGTGACGCCATCGCAAGCGCTTGCGTCATGAAGCTCACCTCCATCGTTAGTCGAGCCGGAGCTCGCAGTCCGGCACTCTAGCACGCTACATTCCGCGCGTGGCAACCCCCGACTTATCGCAGCGCCTGGTCGACGCGATCAGGAGCGCTTACGGCACCCATCCGGGGCACCGCGCGGCGCATGCCAAGGGCACCTGCTGCGAGGGCTCTTTCACCGCGACGCCCGACGCGAGCAGGCTGTCGCGCGCCGCGGTCTTCAACGGCGACCCCACCCCCGTGACCGCCCGCTTCTCCAACGGCTCCGGCGATCCGGCTCGCCCGGACACGGCGCTCGACGGCCGCGGCCTCGCGGTGAAGTTCCATCTGCCCAACGGCGAGGAGCTGGATTTCGTCGGGCTGAGCCAGCCGGTCTTCTTCGTACGCGACCTAGAGTCGTTCATCGAGTTCAGCGAGCGGCGCAACGACCGCTCGGCCGTTGAAGCCTGGATCGGCCAGCACCCGGAGGCTCTGCCCGCCGTGATGCACCTGATGACGACGCCGGCCGCGGCGAGCTACACCGACATCCCCTACCACGGCATCCACGCCTTCCGCCTCCGGGACGCGGCGGGCGCAGGCCGGTGGGCGCGCTACCGCTGGGTGCCGCTCAACCCGAGCAGGCCCCTCAGCTCCGAGGAGCGCAAAGCGCGATCGGAGAGGTACCTCCAGGAGGAGCTCGAGCAGCGCTTCGCCGGCGGCGGCCCCGGCGAGGCGAGCTTCCGGCTGGAATACCAGCTGGCGGCACCCGACGACCCGATCGATGACCCGACCGCGGCGTGGCCCGAGGAGCGCGAGGTGCTGACGGCGGGAACGCTCAAGCTCACCAAGCTCGCCGGCGACCAGGCCGCCGGGTGCGAGAAGCTGGTCTTCGACCCCATGCACCTCATCGACGGCATCGAGCCCTCTGACGATCCCATCCTGCACGCACGGCCCGGCGCTTATTCGATCTCCATCGAGGAGCGGCTGGCCCGATGAACCTCGAAGGCAAGGTCGCGGTGGTCACGGGCGGTGCCGGCGGCATCGGGTCGGCGCTCGCGCGGCGATTCATCGAGGAGGGCGCCAGGGCGGTCGTGGTGGCCGACGTCCGCGAGGCGACGAACCTTCCCGACAGGACGCGCGCGGTCGTGTGCAACACGGCGGACGACGCCGCGGTGAAGGCGCTGGTCGAGGACGTGGAGAGCAAAGAGGGCCCGATCGACCTCTACTGCTCGAACGCTGGCATCGCGGTCGGGGCGGACGTCACCACCGCTGACGACGTCTGGAACCAGGTCTGGCAGGTGAACGTCATGGGCAGCGTCGTCGCGGCCCGGCACATGGTCCCGCGCTGGCTGGAGCGGGGTGGAGGCTACCTGCTGATCACGGCCTCGGCCGCCGGACTGCTCACGACGCTTGGCGACGCCGCATATGCGACGACCAAGCACGCGGCGGTCGGCCTGGCGGAGTGGATCTCGATCACGTACGGCGACCGCGGCGTCAAGGTCTCCTGTCTCTGCCCGCAGGGTGTGAAGACGCGGATGGTGCTCGGAGAGGATGGCGAAGGTCAGATCGGCGCCGAGCAGGTGAAGCGCCTCGGACTGATCGAGCCTGAGGAGGTCGCCCAGGCGGTGATCGAGGCCCTCGCAGAGGAGCGCTTCCTAGTCCTTCCGCACCCGGAGGTGCTGCAGTACTTCCGCAACAAAGCTGAGAACTACGGACGCTGGCTCGGCGGCATGCGCAAGTTCCAGCGCAGTCTCAGCAACACCTCCGGGTAGAATCGAGCGGCCTTAGCCCATGCAGTTGGTCCTGTCATGGCCGGTGCGGATCATCGTCATCGGCCTTCTGCTGCTCTCGATCGTCGTGGACGGCGCCGGCTACATAGTCCGGCTGCAGAACCACTGTCCCTTGTCAGGCAAATGCCCGCAGGCGAACCCGCCCAACGTTCTCGGCACCGACCTCTTCATCCACCGCGGCCTGGACATATCCGGCGGCACGCGGATGGTGCTGGAGCTGACCGACATCCCGCCCGGCCGCGATGTCAACCAGATCCTCCAGGAGGCGATCACGGTCATCGGCAACCGCGTCAACATCCTCGGGGTCAGCGAGCCGCAGATCTCCTCGCTGGGCAGCAACCCGCCGCGGATCGAGGTGGACCTCGCCGGCGTCTCGGCCGCCCAGGCACAGCAGGTCATCGGCCGCACCGACCGCCTGGTGCTGACGAAATGGGTGAAGGACGGCAACGCGCCCGCGAACTCACCCGAGCCCGGCTACCGTCCACAGCTGACCGGGCTCACCGGTGACCAGCTGACGAGCGCCACCGCGGCGATCGACTCTCAGGGCACCGGTCAGTGGGTCGTCAACCTTCAGTTCAACTCGCAGGGCGCCTCCACGTTCGGTGCCCTCACCGCTGCGGCGGCGAATGCCTGCGCACCCGGCGCCTGCCCGGAGAACCACCTCACCTGGTGGCTCGACCTGACGCAGAACGACATCAACCAGTGGGACAACCTGGAATACGTCGCCAACCTCGAGAAGCCGACCGCGCTGGGCGGCAAGTTCGTGACCGACCCCTTCACGCAGAGCGCGATCCCGGGCGGCCAGGCGACCATCTCGGGCGGGTTCACCCAGGCCTCGGCGAAGCAGCTGGCGGCCAACCTGAACGCCGGCGCACTGCCCGCGAACATCACGGTCCTCGAGTCGACCGACGTGGGCGCCACGCTCGGCGCGGACTCGGTCAAGCGGAGCCTGATCGCCGGCCTGCTCGGCCTGATCATCGTGATCCTGTTCATGGGCTTCTTCTACCGCCTTCCCGGGCTGATCGCCAGCCTGGCGCTGTTGTTCTACGCGGGCCTGGTGCTGGCGGTCTTCAAGCTCTTCGGCGTCACCCTCTCGCTGGCCGGCATGGCCGGCTTCGTGCTCAGCGTCGGCATGGCGGTCGACGCCAACGTGCTGATCTTCGAACGGTTCAAGGAGGAGATCCGCGTCGGCCGGACGGTCGGCGCCGCGGTGGAGGCCGCCGTGCGCCGCGCCTGGCCGGCCATCCGCGACTCCAACATCTCCACGCTGATCACGAGCTTCCTGCTCGCGTTCCTGGGCAGCGGCCCGGTTAAGGGCTTCGCCTTCACGCTGATCATCGGCGTCTTCGTCAGCCTGCTGTCCTCGATCGTGGTGACGCACAACCTGCTCGGCATCGTGCTCGCGGACCGGCGGTTCCGCGGCCCGGCCGTACTTGGAGTGGCGCGTGGCAACGCCTGACATCACGGCGGGCGCCTCGTCCGGCGATTACGCCATCGCGCAGCGGCCGGCTCGAAAGCTCGACCTGATCAAGCACCGGAACTGGTTCTTCGGGTTCTCCCTGCTGATCATCATCCCGGGCATCGTCTCGATGGTCACTCGCGGCTTCCTGCTCGGCATCGACTTCCAGGGCGGGACGGAGTTCTTCCTCCACTTCCAGAACCAGCCGACCCTGGCGCAGGTCGAGGCGGTGGCGGGCACCGGCGTGACCGTCGAGCAGACGGGCCAGGGCGACTTCGTCATCCGCACGCAGCCGCTCCAGCCGACCCAGTACCAGGCCTACGAGAACCAGCTCGCCGAGAAGCTGGGCACGAGCATCGACGCCAAGAGCAGCCAGGTGAACGAGGTCGGGCCGACGATCGCGTCCGAGATCGTCACCAACGCGCTGCTCGCGATCTTCCTGGCGGCGATGCTGATCCTGTTCTATCTGACGTTCCGGTTCCGGCGGGTGCCAGGGGGCTGGAAGGCCGGCTTCCAGTTCGGCGGCAGCGCCTTGCTGGCCCTGCTGCACGACGTCTTCCTGCTCTGCGGCGTCTTCTCGATCCTGGGCGCGGTCCTGCACATCCGGCTCGGCGAGATCGACAGCTTCTTCCTGACCGCCGTGCTGACCGTGGTCGGCTTCTCGGTCCACGACACGATCGTCGTCTTCGACCGGATCCGCGAGAACCTCATCGTCTCGCAGCGCCTCTCCTTCGAGCAGGTGGCGAACCTCTCGATCATGCAGACGGCGGCGCGGTCGATCATCACCAGCTTCACGGTCGTGATCGTGCTGCTCTCGCTGCTGCTCTTCGGCGGCGACACGCTGAAGGGCTTCGCCCTGGCCCTGCTGGTCGGCATCGTCTCGGGCACGTACAGCTCGATCTTCAACGCCACGCCGCTGCTTGCGGTCTGGCGGAGGCTGCAGCCCGTCCGCTAGGACCTCGCTCATGCCTGCCTGGCCAATTGAAGAAATCCGCGATTTGCTCGAGCCGACCATCGCGCACATGGGCTACGAGCTCTACGGCCTGCGCCAGATGGGGCCGGGAGGCCGCACTCTGCAGATCGCGATCGACCGGCCCGAAGGCGTGACGCTCGCGGACTGCGAGCGCGTGAGCCAGGTCGCCGGCCCCCTGCTCGAGAATGCCGATCTGATCGGCGGCGGGAGGTACCACCTTGAGGTGTCGTCGCCCGGCGCCGAGCGCCCGCTCCGCGACCGCCGCGAGTACGAGCGCTTCACCGGCCGGCGCGTCAACATCCGCCACCGCAGCGGTGACGGCGAGGCCGTCATCGAGGGCACGCTGGTCTCGGTCGACGACAGCGGGGTCGCCGTGCTCGGCCGGACACTGGACGAGGTGCGGATCGGCTGGGACGACATCCTCGCCGCGCGGCTGGCGATCGCGTTTTGACGTGAGCACCGACCTCCAGACGGCGCTGCAGGCGCTTAACCGCCAATTCGACATCCCGCTCGATGTGCTCGTCAGAGCGCTGGAGGAGGGTCTTGCCTCGGCCTACCGGCGCGTCTTCGACCCGGAAGGCGAGGTCGACGTGACGATCGACCCGGACAGCGGTGCGGTCTCCGGGCGGCTGCGCACCCGCCGGCCCGACGGCTCAGTGGAGGTGACCGAGCTGCCGGAGGACGCGTTCCGGCGGCTCGCGCCGCAGGCGGCCCGCTACCTGGTGCTCGGGCGGCTGCGGGAGCTCGAGCGGGAACAGGTCATGCGGGACGCGAGCGAGCACCAAGGCGAGCTCGCGATCGGCACCGTGGACCGGAATGCGGGCGGGGTCGTGCACATCGACCTCGGCAAGGCCGAGGGCCTGCTGGCGCCCGAGGACCAGGTGCCGGGCGAGTCGCTGGTACCGGGCCGGCCGGTCACGGTGGTCATCCTCGACGCCCGGCGCTCGGGGACCCAGGCGGTGGTCAGGGTGTCGCGTTCGACCAGGCTCTTCGTGGAGCGGCTGCTGGAGCGGGAGGTTCCCGAGATTCGCAGCCACGCGGTCGAGGTGAAGGCCATCGTGCGCGAGGCCGGGCTCCGCTCGAAGGTCGCGGTCGCGGCGACCGAGCCGGGCCTCGACCCCGTCGGGGCCTGCATCGGGCCTCGCGGCGTGCGCCACCGCGCGATCCTGGCCGAGCTCGGCGGCGAGCATGTCGACATCGTCGAGTGGTTCGACGACGCCACGCAGTTCGTCGCCCGGGCCCTCGGCCCGGCCCAGGTCACCTCCGTCGAGCTCGAGCCGGCCGCGGGGACCGCTCACGTTCACGTTCCCGCCGGCCAGCTCTCCCTCGCCATCGGCCGGGACGGGCAGAACGCGCGGCTGGCGGCCAAGCTGACCGGCTGGCGGATCGACATCAAAGCGGACGAGGACCCCGAACAGGGCGAGGGGCAACAAGACTCCTCCCCACCTGGTGGGGAGGTGGCCGGGCGTAGCCCGGACGGAGGGGACGACGCCGAGTAGGACCTGCGTCGGCTGCAGGGAGACAGGCGCGCAGTCAGAGCTACTGCGGTTCGTCAGACTCCCCGACGGCAGCCTGGTCCCCGATCCCGAACGCCGCCTACCCGGGCGCGGCGCGTACCTGCACCTGACGCCCGCTTGCCTCGAGGCGGCCCGCAAGCGCCACTCCCTGGAGCGTGCGCTGCAAGGTTCACTGCCCGAGGGCTGGGTAGAATCGGTTGTTCGAACATGAAAGCCCAGGAACTCGCGCGCGAACTCAACGTCAACCCCCGGGAGCTGGTGAACTTCCTCCAGCAGCGGCGCCTGACGCGCAACGTCAACGGCCCGCTGCCGCCCAAGGCGGTCGACGCCGCGCGCCTCCAGTTCGGCACCACGACCGTCGCCGTGAAGGTGGCTGACAGCGACCGGAAGGTCCAGCTGCCGCCGAACCTGACGGTCGAGGACCTGGCTCTCAAGCTCGAGGTGCCCACCGTCGAAGTCATCAAGAAGCTGATGCAGAACGGCGTGATGGCCACCAAGAACCACGTCATCGACTACGACACCGCCGCGATCGTGGCCGACGAGTTCGGCCAGCAGGTCGAGCCCGTCAGCCGCGACGACATGGTCACCGTGGAGTCAACCGACGGCAACCAGGGTTCGGTCATCACCACCTCGCGGGAGGAGCTCTTCTCCCTCGTCAAGGAGGACAAGTCCAAGCTCAAGGAGCGCCCGCCGATCGTGACCGTGCTCGGCCACGTCGACCACGGCAAGACGTCGATCCTCGACGCGATCCGCAGCACCAAGGTTGCGGCGGGCGAGGCGGGCGGAATCACCCAGCGGATCGGCGCCTACCGCGTAACCACGCCCGACGGCAGCCCGGTCGTCTTCGTCGACACGCCGGGCCACGAGGCCTTCACGGCGATGCGCGCCCGCGGCGCCCAGGTCACGGACGTAGCCGTGCTGGTTGTCGCCGCCGACGACGGGGTGATGCCGCAGACGGTCGAGGCCATCCAGCACGCGAAGGCGGCGCAGGTGCCGATCGTCGTCGCCATCAACAAGATCGACAAGGACAACGCCAACATCGACCGCGTCCACCAGGAGCTGGCCGAGAACGACGTCGTGACGCGCCACTACGGCGGCGAGCACGAGTGCGTCCACGTCTCGGCCCGCAACGGCACCGGTCTCGACGACCTGCTCACCACGATCGTGCTTGTCTCCGAGATCCTCGAGCTCAAGGCGAACCCGGACCGCCCCGCGCTGGGCACCGTGGTCGACGCCCACATGGAGCGCGGCCGCGGCCCCGTGGCGACGGTGCTGGTGCAGGCGGGCACGCTGCGTGTCGGCGACGACTTCGTCTGCGGCCACATCTCGGGTCGCGTGCGCGCGCTGACCGATGACCGCGGCGAGCGTGTCGAGGAAGCCGGTCCGGCCACGCCGGTGGTGGTCAGCGGTCTCGACGAGGTTCCGGTCGCGGGCGAGATCTTCCAGGTGGTGCAGTCGGAGCAGGCCGCGCGCCAGATCGCCCTGACGCGGCGCCAGGAGATGCGCGCGGTGGAGAGCGCCCGGGGCGCCGCGCCGCGCGTCACCCTCGAGGAGCTCGCCCGGCGCACGCGCGAAGGCGAGGCCAAGGAGCTGAGCCTGGTGGTCAAGGCGGACGCCCAGGGCACGCTCGAGGCGGTCATCAACGCCCTCGGCAAGATCGAGGCGGGCGAGGTGGCGGTGAGGCTGGTCGGGCAGGGCGTCGGCCCGGTCAACGACTCCGACGTGCTCCTCGCCTCTGTGTCGAACGCGATCATCGTGTGCTTCAACCTCCGGGCGACGCCGGCGTCGGACAAGGCGGCCGAGCGCGAGAAGGTCGAGGTTCGCTACTACGACGTCATCTACAAGCTCACCGAGGACGTGGAGCGCGCGGCCAAGGGCCTGCGCGAGCCGGTCTACCGCGAGGTCTTCAACGGCCGCGTCCAGGTGGTCATGCCGATCAAGATCCCCGGCCGGATGATCGCCGGCTGCCGGGTGCTCGAAGGCCGTGTCTCACGCAACGATGTCGTCTCCTACCAGCGCGGTGGCCGCGAGATCCACCGCGCCCCGATCGACTCCCTCAAGCATTACAAGGAGGACGTCCGGGAGATGCGCGAAGGCGAGGAGTGCGGTATCGGCGTGCAGGGTTTCGAGGACTATCAGCCGGACGACACCATGGAGTGCTACCGCCTAGAGCAAGTGGAGCTCTAGGCCTCGGCTGCGCTCATGCCGAGCTACCGCACCGGCCAGGTCGCGGGTCAGGTCCAGCGAGAGATCATGGAGATCATCCAGCGGGAGTTGAAAGACCCGCGGATCGGTTTTGTCAGCATCACCGAGGTGCGCATGTCGCCGGACCTCAGGCAGGCGCGCGTGCGCCTCTCAGTGCTGGGCGACGACGCTGCGCAGCAGGACACGCTGAAGGGGCTGCAGAGCGCGCGCGGCCTGATCCGGCACGAGCTCGGCCGGCGGCTGCAGAACCTGAAGTTCTCGCCCGAGCTGGTGTTCGAGATCGATCCGTCGATCGAGTACAGCGTCCGCATCTCGAAGCAGCTGCGGGAGCTGTTACCGGACGAGGCCCCTCCGGCCGCTGACGCGGCCACCTCCCCGCCGAGCGGGGAGGAGTCTGCAGAGTCCTCTCAGTGAAGGAGTTATCCGACCGGATCAGGGAGCTCATCGAACAGCACGACGAGATCCTGATCTTCGGCCACAAGGACGCCGACGGCGACACGCTGGGCTGCAGCCTCGCCTTCGAAGAGGCGCTGCGCGCGCAGGGAAAGCAGGTCGTCGTGGTGATCCCGCACCCGCTGCCCCAGCAGTACTCGTGGCTGCCGGGCTTCGACCGCATCGTCGAACGGCCGCGGGAGGGCCACGAGCCGGGGCTGGTGCTCTTCTTCGACGCCGCCAACCTCGAGCGTTCCGGTTCCGCGGCTGAGCTGATCTCGGAGCACGCGACGATCGTCAACATCGACCACCACCCCTCCAACGACCGCTTCGGCGACGTCAACCTCATCGACCCGGACGCGGCTGCCGTCGCCGAGATGGCGACCGCCCTGCTCGAGGAATGGGGCTGGGAGATCACGCCGGGGATGGCGACGAACCTCTACACCGCGCTGGTGACCGACACCGGCGGCTTCCGGCACGAGAACACGGACGCCGCCGCGCTGGAGACAGCCGCCCGCCTGGCGCGCTACGGCGTGGAGCCGAGCTACGTCACGACCATGGTCTACAAGTCCCGGCCGCTGACCACGCTGCGCCTGAATGCCCTCTGCATGGCGGCGATGCGGGTCGAGCTCGAGGGCCGCCTCGCCTGGACGAAGGTGACGCGGCACATGCTCCAGGAGACCGGGGCGGTGATGGCGGAGACGGAGGACCTCATCGACAACCTCAACTCGATCGCGGACATCGACATGGCGATCGTGTTCAAGGAGGTCCGCTCGAACCTGACCAAGATCAGCGTGCGTTCGCGCGGGCGGGTCGACGCCGCCGATTTCTGTGCTCAGTTCGGCGGCGGCGGGCACTCCCGTGCGGCCGGGGCCGAGGTGGCGGCGCCGATGGGCGACGCCATCGACCAGGTCCTGGCAGCCGCCCGCAAGGCAATACTCGGGAGCGTCGATGCGGTCGGGAGTCCTCAACCTCAATAAGCCGGCGGGCGCGACCTCCTTCTCGGCCGTCAAGCGCCTGCGGGAGCTGACCGGGGCCAAGCGGGTGGGCCACGCGGGCACCCTCGATCCGCTGGCGACCGGCGTCCTGCCGATCCTCTTCGAGTCGGCGACGCGACTAGCGGAGTTCGCCCACCGACTGCCCAAGGAATACGTGGCGGACATCCACCTCGGCTTCACCACGGAGACGGACGACGCCGAGGGCGAGCCAGAGCCGGTGGCGAGCCCTGCTCACCTGGGCGCGGAGCCGGTGGCGGCGGCGCTGCAGCGGTTCGTGGGCCAGATCCGCCAGGAACCACCCGCCTATTCGGCTGTGAAGGTCGAGGGCGAGCGGGCCTACCGGCGGGCGCGGCGCGGCGAGGCGGAGCGGCCGCCGGCGCGCGAGGTGGAGATCAACGAGATCGAGCTGCTCGAGTTCACGCCCGGCGAGCGCCCGGTGGCGCGGGTGCGGGTTGTCTGCGGCGCCGGCACCTATCTGCGCTCGCTGGCCCGCGACCTCGGCGCGACGCTCGAGGTCGGCGGCTACCTCGGCAACCTCCAGCGCACCGCCTACGGGCCGCTGCGCCTGGAAGAGGCCGTTGAAATGGAGGCGCTCGAGGGGCGGGAGGAGGTCGAAACGCGGCTGCTGCCGCCCGAGCTCGTCCTGCCGAGCATGGAAGCGGTGCGCCTCACGATCGAGCAGGAGGCGATGGTGCGCCAGGGCCGGCCGGTGCGGGTGCTGCCGGAGCCGGGCGCCGGACAGCTGCGGGCGCACAACGCGGAGGGCCGGTTGGTCGCGCTCGGGCACTGCGACCCGCTCCGTCGGACCTTCGTACCTGAGAAGGTCCTGAGCTGAGAATTCATCACGGGCTGCCGGATGAGCGGCTCGGTCCGACCGCGCTCACCATCGGCAGCTTCGACGGGCTGCACCTGGCTCACCAGCAGGTCATTCACGAACTGGGCAGGCGGGCGGGCGGCGCGAACCTCGGCAGAGCCCTGATCACCTTCGAGCCGCATCCGCGCTGCGTGCTCGACCCGGACCACTGCCCCAAGTCGATCACGACCCTCGACGAGAAGCTGCGGCTCCTCGACGCGTTGGGCGTCGACGACGCGATCGTCCTGCTCTTCAACCGCGAGCTGGCATCGCTCACCGCCGCCGACTTCATGCAGCGCCTGCTCGACTCGATGGACTTGCGCCTGCTGGTCACCGGGCACGACTTCGCCCTGGGCCGCGGCCGTGAGGGCGATCTCCACTGGCTGACCAGGTTCGGCTCCGAGCACGGCATCGAGGTGGTCGCGCTCCAGCCGCTGGAGCTCGACGGCCAGGAGCTGCACAGCTCTGAGATCCGCCGACTGGTCACCCTCGGGGACGTCGACCAGGCGAACCGCCTTCTCGGCCGTGAGTTCTCGATGCAGGGCATCGTCGAGCATGGCCACGAGATCGGCCGCGGCCTCGGCTTTCCGACCCTCAACCTCTCCGTCGCGCCGAACAAGCTCGTGCCCGGGCCGGGCGTCTACGCCGGCCGCGCGCGGATCGGCCAGGAGTCGTTCAAGGCGGCCATCGGGGTCGGCTACCGGCCGACCTTCGGCGGCACCGACCTGACGGTCGAGGCGTACCTCCTGGACGTCGATCGGGATCTCTACCAGCAGCGGGTCGAGCTCGCCTTCACCGCCCGGCTGCGCGACGAGGTGAAATTCGCGTCGCCGGAGCAGCTGGCAGAGCAGATGAGGCAGGACGTCGAAGCCACCCGGCGGCTGCTCGGTGAGTAAGCACGTCGTCGTGGTCGGCGGCGGCCTGGCCGGCTTCGCCGCCGCCCTGGGAGCGGTGCACGGGGGTGCCACCACCACCCTCGTCGCCCGAGCCCCGGGCGCCACCTCCCTCTACGCGGGCGGCATGGAGATCGCACCGCCTCTCGAACAGCTGGCCCGGCTCCCCGACCACCCATTCAACCGGCTGGGCATGGACGCCGCGAAGCTCGGCGCTGAGCTCGAAGAGGCCTGCGCCGGCCTGGTCTCCGCCCTCGGCCGCTCCGGGCTCCAGCTGCGCGGCGGCCCCCGGGAGACCGGCACCTATGCCGACGTGCGCGGGCGGCCCCGGACCGCGAACATCGTGCCCGCCACCGTGGCCGGTGGCGAGCTCACGGCGCTCCGGGGCCGCCGGGTCGCGGTCGTCGGCGTCCCCGCCATCGGCGAGTACGACGCCGAGGCGACCAGCGCGGCGCTGCGGGAGTTGGCCGCCGTCGAAGCCGAGCCCGTCGAGGTGACCCTCGACGACCTGGGGCCCGGCGCCTCGATCACCGACCTGTTCGGGCGTCCGGCCCCCCGGCCGCGGACACGCGCCGAGGGGATCGCGTATCCGCCGGGGTTCACCGATCTGCCGGAGAACGGGTTCGAGCTGCTGGCCGCGGCGCCGTCGCCGCACGGCTGGCGGTTGCAGCAGGCGCTCGACGCGGCCCTGGCGCACGAGGGCGTGCGGGTGCTCCGCGAGGCGGCGACCGGGTTCGAAGCTGATGGCGATGCGATCTCCGCGCTGCGCGCCGGCGGCGAGACGCTCGCCGCCGACGCCTTCGTGCTGGCCGGCGGCCGCTTCATCGGCGGCGGCTTGCAGAAGTCCCGCGGCGTGGCCGAGCCGCTGTTTGGACTGCAGGTCTTCTTCGAAGGCCGCCCGGCCGAGGACCAGGGCGTCGCCCTGCACCATCTCGAGTACCTGTCCCCTGATCCCGCCTTCAAGTCCGGCCTGCTGACCGACTCGCAGCTGCGGCCTCTTGACCGCTCGGGACGGCCGCGGTTCCAGAACCTGCGCGCGGCAGGCGCGATCCTGGGCGGCCGCGACTACGCCGACGGCTTCGGCTTTGGCGTGCCGCTGCTCACCGGCCGCCTGGCCGGCCGCTGGAGCGCGCGCTAGGGATGCACATCGAGAGCCGGGCCGTCCGGGACCTCTGGCCGCTCGGGATCATGCGCGAGCGCGCCGGGCAGGCGCCGCCGAAGGTGCTGGTCGTGCGGCCGGATACGTATGAGCAGGTCTCCGAGCTGCTGCGCTGGGCGGTCGCCGAGCGCGTGGGCGTCGTCCCGCTCGGCGCGGCCACCGGCGTGTGCGGAGCCGCGACCCCCGACCAGGGCGACCTCGTGGTCGACCTCGGGGGCTTCGACCAGCTCCTGGAGATCGACGAGCACGACCTGACCTGCCGCGTGCAGGCGGGGATGCTCGGCCTCGACTTGGAGCAGCGGCTGCTGGACCGCGGCCTGACGCTCGGGCACTACCCGTCGTCGCTGCCGGTCAGCACGATCGGCGGACTGGTGGTGACGCGGTCGTCGGGGCAGGAGTCGAGCCGCTGGGGGTCGATCGAGGACATGGTGCTCGGGCTCACCGTCGTGCTTCCCGACGGCACGCTCGCGCAGCCCCGGCCGGGGCCCCGCTCCGCGGTCGGGCCGGCGCTGCACCAGCTGTTCGTCGGCTCGGAGGGTGCGTTCGGGATCGTGCTGGAGGTGCTGCTGCGGGTTCACCGCAAGCCGGCCGCGATCGTGGGCGGCGGCTGGCTGTTCCCGGACCTCCACTCCGGCCTGGATGCCGCCCGGGAGATCCTGCAGCGCGATCTACGCCCCCTCGTTCTCCGCCTCTACGATGCCGACGACACCGCGTTTCAGGGAGTCGGCGAGCCTGGGTGCCTGCTGGTCGCGGCCGCCGCTGGCGAACCTGGCGTGGCGGCGGCCGAGGCGGAGGTCATTGCATCGCTCTGCACCGGTGCGAAGGAGCTCGGCCCCAGTGCTTTCGAACGCTGGCGGGAGCATCGCTTCGACCTCTCTGCGAAGCGATTGTTGGAGTTCCTGGAACCGGCCGGGTCGGTGGTCGACACGATCGAGGTCGCGGCACCCTGGCGTGTGATCGAGGAGCTGCACGCACGGATCAAACGCGAGCTCACCGAGGCGGCCGGCCTTGCGCTCTGCCACTTCAGCCACGGCTACGGCCAGGGCTGCTGCGCCTACTTCACGTTCGCCGGGTCCGGCGCCGGCGAGGAGGACGCCGAGCGCCGCTACCTGCGTGCGTGGGAAGGCGCTATGAACGCCTGCCTGGACCTGGGCGCGACCATCTCGCACCACCACGGCGTGGGCCGGGTGCGCGCGCCCTGGGCGCGGCGGGAGCTCGATGGCTGGTGGCCCGTGTGGCAGCGCCTGCGCGACGCCCTAGATCCGTCAGGTGTGATGAACCCCCGAGCCGGCGGCGGCCGTTAGGCTGACTGAAAGCGCGGAGGGAACCCAGGTTCCCCCCGCGGACCCACCCTCCCGACTCGGCGCGACGGTGGTACGCGTCTGGATCAGGGACTCAATCGGCCCGGCCAAGCCGGGCCTACGCGCAACGCCTGCCTCCTTTAACTTGATCTGACTGATGGCCGAGATCCTCGTCATCGTCAACCCGGCCTCGGCGGGCGGTAAGACCGCGCGGCGCTGGCTGCAGCTGGCCGGCGCGCTGCGCGCGGCCGGCCTCGACTTCGACACCCAGCTGACGACCCGGCCGATGGACGCCGCCGAGCTCGCCCGCAAGGGGGTGCGCGAAGGCCGGCGCGTGGTCGCCGCGGCCGGCGGCGACGGGACGCTGAACGAGGTGGTCAACGGCTTCTTCGAGAACGGCGAGCCGGTTCGCACCGATGCCGCGCTAGCGCTGATCCCGCTCGGCACCGGCGGCGACTTCCGGCGCACGTTCGACCTGCCGCTGACGCCGATCAGCATCGCCGGCATGCTGACGCGCGGCGACCTGAAGACGATCGACGCCGGGGTCGCCCACTACCGCAATCACATGGGTACAGAGGAGACCCGCGCGTTCGCCAACATCGCCGACGCCGGCGTCGGCGGCGAGGTGGTCCACCGGGTGAACCGCTCTTCGAAGCGGCTGGGCGGCGACCTGACCTTCATGCTCGCCTCCATCACGAGCCTGCTGACCTGGCGCAACAAGCCGATGACCGCGGTCGTCGACGGCGAGCGCCGCGAGCTGAAGGCACAGCAGGTCGTCGCGGCCAACTGCCGCTTCTACGGCAGCGGGATGCAGGTCGCGCCGATGGCCGATCCCTCGGACGGCCTGCTCGACTTCCTGCTGATCGGCGACGTCAGCGCCGTCGAGAACGTCCGCGGGCTCTCGAAGATCAAGGCGGGGCGCCACCTCGACGAGCCGAACCCCAAGTGGGAGGTTCTCCGCGGCAAGCGGGCGGAGGTCAGCTCACCGGAGCCGGTTCGCCTGGACCTGGACGGCGAGCAGCCCGGCTTCCTGCCGGCGACGTTCGAAGTCGTGCCCGGAGCACTGAAGCTCCTGGTTCCCAAAAGGGGCGGTTGAGAGGAGTCGTCGCCAGCCCGCACCGGCAGGCCTCGCAG
>Ga0207664_10000611_pt1 | contig 24780 bp, 22 predicted proteins | sample LARL83metaG_FD_184349 | JGI IMG/M metagenome (GOLD analysis project Ga0207664, IMG submission 184349) | Corn, switchgrass and miscanthus rhizosphere microbial communities from Kellogg Biological Station, Michigan, USA - LAR L8-3 metaG... | ecosystem: Host-associated > Plants > Roots >... | reverse complement strand
CGGCGACGACCTGACCAGCCGTCTGGTCGCGGCCGAAGTGGACGGTCAGCGCCTGTCCGACGACGACACGGTCGGATTCGTGGGATCGCTGCTGTCGGCCGGACACATCACCATGACGGCGATGCTGACCAGCATGATCGTCCTGATGGACGAGAACCCGGACGCGACCGCCGAGATACGCGCCGACCCGGCCGTGCGCGCGTCGGCATTGGAGGAGGTGGTACGCCTCCGGCCGCCGTTCCCGCGGGTCGGCCGCCGGACGACGCGTGCGGTCGAGATAGCGGGCACGACGATTCCGGCGGACACCATGCTCAGCCTGTGGGTGGCCATGGCCAATAGGGACGAGACCCGATTCCCCGATCCGGATCGGTTCGACGTCCGCCGCAAACCCAACTCACATCTCGGCTTCGGCCACGGCATCCATTTCTGCGTCGGCGCTCCGCTGGCCAGGTTGGAAGCCGCGATCGTGCTGGACGTGCTGTTGGACCGGTACCGCGAGATCGCGGTCGGACCGAACCCCGAGTTCCGCAACCCATGGCTGCTCAGCAGCGCGAAACGCCTGCCGGTGGTGGTCCGCTAGATCGGTCAACCCAGACCCGGAAACCCGGGTTTCCCGAACACGTTGTGATCGTCCGGACGCGCCCGCGAGCCGAGCGGACAGAGCCCTGGGGACTTCGTCGAACTGGGGGTCGCTGCTGCGCTTGCTCACCCGCTCGGCGCGGGCGCGTCCACGGTCGGTCCGAACGGCGGTTCCGCAGGCTTGTCACGTGCCGCGGATGCCGCTCAACAGGTCCATGACGGCGGTGGCGACGATCTCGGGTTGGTAGCGCGAGATGAAATGGCCACCGTCGTCGACTATCAGGTGGCGGGCGTTCGGGTTGGCCGCGACGAGCCGTTCGTGCCATGTGGTGGCGATGCGACGTAGTGGCGCCGTCGGTGAACGGGTGGGTCCGCCGGAGAACACGACCATCGGTACCGCGGTGGCCAGGGTCGTGCTCAAGGCGTGCAGCGCGCTGCGGCTGCGCAGCAGCCCGATGAACTCACCGCGCGCGGTTCGGTGTGACACGGGATTGCGCATCTCGGCGGCCAGCGCCGCGCGTTCGGTCACGCTGAAGGCCGACCGCGGACTGGTGCTGCTGCGGGTGATCCGACGCAGCACGGGTAGCGCCAGGGCCGCGTCGATCAATCCCAGGTGGGCCAACGATTCCAAACTGCGGTAGGTCAGCTGCGCGACCGCGGCGCCCCACCATGCATGCCGCAGCGCCCACGGTTCGGGGATCGGATCGATCAACACCAGCCCGGCCACCAGCTCCGGGCGCGTGGCGGCCAGATGGCGGGCGACGGTGGCGCCCAGGCTGTGCCCGACCAGCACGACGGGTCGTTGACCACCGTGGGCGTGGATCACCGCGGCGAGGTCCGTGGCCAGGGGGTCCAGGCCGCGGTCACCGTCGACCCGTGGGCTGGCGCCCAGGCCGGCCCGGTCGTAGGTGATCACCCGGGTTCGCGCGGCCAGGTGCTGACGGACCCGGGACCAGCCCACGGACGACGCGCCGAGGCCGGGTTCGAGTATCACCGCCGGCCACGCCACGGTCGGCCCGTCGATCCGCACCCACAAGCCGGTCGGTGTGGTCGGCTCGGCGGTCACCACGCGTTTCCTTGTCGTCGGGTCGGCCGGCTGGGCTGTCCGTTCATGCGACCGCGCTGGGTCGTAGGTCCTGTGTGGCCGGTGACGGTGTGCCGAGGGCTTGGTGGTAGAGCTCCTGGAACCGCTCCAGGGTGCGGTCGATGGTGTGCTCGGCGATGAGTTCTCGGCTGGCTTGGCCCATTCGGGTCAGTGCGGCGGGGTCGGTGAGCAGGCGATGCAGCCGTTCCGCCAATGCGGCGATGTCACCCGGCGGATACAGCCATCCGTTGCGGCCGGGACGTACCAGGTGCGGCAGGGCCATCGCGTCGGCCGCTACGACCGGCTTGCCGGCGGCCATCGCCTCCATCGTGGCCAGGCTTTGCAGTTCGGCGATGCCGGGCATGCAGAACACGTCACAGCGGGCGTAGGCGGCCAGCAGCGCGGCATCCTCGACGAATCCGTGGAACGTCACCCGGTCGGCGAGGCCCAGGCGCCTGGCCAACGCCTCCCACGCGGCGCGGCGGGAGCCGTCGCCGACGATGTCCACGCCCGGGCGGTCCCGGTGGTCGAGGAGAGCGACGGCGCTCAGCAGTTCGTCGACGCGTTTCTCCTCGTCCAGCCGGCCGACGAACAACACGCGGCGTTCCGGTTCGCCGGCCGCCGTAGCGGAAGGGTCGGGGCGGCCGAAGTGGGTCAGGTCGATGCCACAGGACACGGCGGCCGCACCGGGTACGCCGTGTTCGGCCAGCAACCGCACCGCCCGTGGGGTGGGGGCGGTGACGACATCGGCATGGCGGAGCACACGGCGCAGGTCCCACCACCCGACGCGGGCGGCGGCCGTGTGCAGCCAGGCGGGGATGCGGGCATGGCCGTAGAGGTTCTCCGGCATGAAGTGATTGGTCGCGATCAGTGGGATGCGCCGTGCCGTGGCGGCCCGCACCAACCCACGGCCGACCAAGAAATGGGCCTGCACGTGGACCACGTCCGGTCGGAGTTCGTCCACAAGGGACTTGGCGGCGCGGGAAGAACGCCACGGCAGGCAGATTCGGAACGTCGGATGGAACGGGGTACGAACTGATGGCACCCGATGCACGATCACGCCCGCCACCGTCGCCACGGTCCCGACGGCCGATGTGGCCGGGCACAGCACGTGCACGTCGTGGCCCAGGCCGGCGAACCCGCGGGCGAGCCGGTCGGCGAAATGCGAAGCACCGTTGACATCCGGCGGGAACGTGTCCGCGCCGATCACGATCCGCAGCGATCGGGGATCGGCCACGGGAGACGGGGCCACGGGCACGACTGCCGACACGGCCGGGCGGCGGGCCAACCCGATGACGCCGATGACGGCGAGCGCTCCGCCGGCCACCAACCCGACCGTGGCTGCCGGCGTGAGATGCGCGGCTTCGTCGAGCAATCCGATGCCCAGTCCCACGGCGAGCATCGGGTCCAGCACGGTCTGGCAGGCCACGACGACCTGGGGCGGCCCGGCCGCATAGGCATGCTGCACGAACCAGCCCCCGACCAGCAACGCGCCGGCCACCCCGGCGACCGAGGCGAGTTCCATGTGGCCGAGTCCGCCGGCTTCCACCCGTACGGCGGTCGCGTGCACGAGGACCGACACCAGCCCGAAGGACAGGCCGGCCGCCGCGGCGAAGGCAACGCAACGCGCCCGACCGCGGGTCATCAGGCCGATGCCCCCGGCCCAGGCCACCAGCACGGCGACGATCAGAATCGCGCCCAACTCCACGCCCGCCGGCATCGGCGCCATGCTCGCGCCGGTCGCGGCGAGTGCCACGAACACCCCGACACCGACCGTGCTGGCCGCCACCGCCAGGCCGGTCGCGACGGTCAACCGGGTGCCGGCCGATCGCGCGGTCAACACGGTGGTCACCGCGATGGCCAACACGCCGATCGGTTGCACGACCACCACCGGCGCCAGGCTCAGCGCGCCCGCGTGCAGGCCGGCGCCCAGGGCGGTCAGGCCGAAGCCGGTCACCCAGCGCCGTGCTCGCAGTACCCGCGCCCACCCGGCCAGTCGCAATCCGCCGCCCGCGGTGACCGCCTGCACAGCCGACTGCTGCAACCAGGCCGCCGCCGCGTAACAACACGCGCCGGCGATCGCCAACCCGATCGCTAAGCCGATCACCGGACTTGTCCCGGCCGCATCGAAAAGTGGCTACGCGGGACGAACCATCGACGGCCGGCCAGACCCCGCATCTTGGCACCTCGTTCGCCGTATCTACTACACAAGAAGTAGTAGTTGCGATGAGCTTACTACAAACTCTGTAGGAGTTAGGTGTGGTGGCCGACGGGTGCGGGTCCTACTCGGCGGGGTCGGGCAGGGCGACGTAGGCGCGGGTGCTCGCCTGTCGCTGTCGATCGCGCTGGTGCGGCGGCTGCCGTCGGATGGCGCGGGCCTGGTAGGCCACCAGGGCGACGAGCACGCCGAACAGAGCAGCTGAACCCCACGCCGTGCCCCAGCCCAGTCCGCCCTGGCCGGCCGGCTTGGTCAGCGCGTCGCCGCCAGCCGCGCCGAGTGGGCGCGTGAGGATGAACGCCAGCCAGAACAACAACGTGGTACTGACGGGGGTCCAGTAGTGGGCGGCCACGATGAGCGCGAGGATCGCGGCGATCACGAGGAACGCGCCGCGGAATCCCAGGCCGGTGTCGTCGGAGAGCCAGTCGCCGCTGGCGGTGCCGAGCGTGTTGGACACCAGGATCGCGATCCAGTAGAGGATTTCGCCGCTGCGGGAGTTGATGTTCTCCACGTCGTAGGTCTGCCCGGTACGCCACCAGGCCAGAAACACCAGCCCGAGCAGGCCGGCGAGGATGATCGCGCCCCACCCGTAGCCGACGCCGTTGGCCGCGCTGCCGTGGCCGGGGCCGCGATCGATGAAGTCCGACATCTCCGTGCCGACCATGCTGGTGCCCAGCACGACCGCCCAGAACAGGGCCGGATGGAACCGGCGCGCCCGGATCTGGAGGGTGAGCACGACCACGAAGTAGCCGAGGAAGATCAGCACCGTGGTGACGTAGCCGGTTTTCAGGGTGATGCCGAACAGGTCACCCGCGGTCTCACCCAGGGTAACCGCGACGATTTTGATCATCCAGAACAGCACTGTCACCTGCGGCAGTTTCCGCAGTACCTGGCGCCGATGATCGGCAGGAAGGGATGATTCGGGCACGGCCGGAGATTACCGTGAGTAAGACCCGGCCGCCTGTCGACGTTCAGGCGGCGATCTGGGCAGGCGGCGCGGCAGGTCGTCGTAGTTGTCCACGGCGTAGTGCTGCGTGATCCGGTTGTCGAACAACACCAACTGGTTCGGCGACCACCGCCACCGCAGGATGAACAGGCTTGGTGAGTTCACCGAACTGGGTGGCGAACCGTTGTTGGCCGGCGTCGTCGAGATCGACGTCGGCGAACACGAGTGCCTTGTGTTCGTTGAGCGCGCCGCGTACGGCGGCGACCGTTCCCGTTCCCTCGCAACGATGTCGTCGCCATCATGGGCCACACGATGCATCGGAGTTCGACGAATTCCCTGTCGGTGGAACGGCGGGATGTTTCGTTGACACCGCACGGATGCCCGGGGTTCCGTGTCATTCATGTCCACGATTCTGGTGGTGTCCGGGAGCCCGTCGGTGCCGTCGCGTACCGCGGCGCTCGGTGAGCATCTGGCGGCTCGGTTGCGCCGGCACGAGCACGCGGTGCGGACCGTGCGGGTGCGCGATCTGCCGCCGGCCGCGCTGCTGTCCGGTGACCGAGACGACCCGGCGGTCGCCGACGTGGTGACCGCCATCGAGCGGGCCGACGGCCTGGTCGTGGCGTCCCCCGTGTACAAGGCGGCCTACAGCGGCGTACTCAAGACGCTGCTGGATCTGTTGCCGCAGTACGCATTGGACGGCAAGGTGGTGCTGCCCGTCGTCACCGGCGGCACGCCGGCGCACGTGCTGGCCATCGACTACGCGCTGCGGCCGGTGCTGTCCGCGTTGGGCGCGCACCATGTCATGCCGGGCTGGTTCGTGCTCGACCGGCACCTCGAGCCGTCGGCCGACGATCCGTTCGACGTGACGGTCCGGTCCGAATCGGCCGGACCGTTGTACGAGGTCGTCGACGCGTTCTCCACAGCGCTGCGCGACCGGTCGTCCCTGCTCGCCACCCGATGAAGGGCAGACATTTCAATGCCATTGACGTTCCACTGGTTCCTGCCCACCTACGGCGACAGCCGCTATCTCGTCGGCGGCGGCCACGGCCCGGGCATCACGGCCGCGGGCGGCGACCGGCCGGCGGATCTGGCCTACCTGGGGCAGATCGCGCGCGGCGCCGAGCAACTCGGTTTCGTGGGCGCGTTGACGCCGACCGGGGCATGGTGCGAGGACGCCTGGCTGACCACGGCGATGCTGGCCGGCCAGACCGAACGATTGAAGTTCCTGGTGGCCTTCCGGCCCGGCCTGGTCACGCCCACGCTGGCCGCGCAGATGGCCGCGACCTTCCAGCGGCACTCGGCCGGCCGACTGTTGCTCAACGTGGTCACCGGTGGCGAGGACGCCGAACAGCGCGCCTATGGCGACTTCCTCGGCAAGGACGACCGCTACGCGCGCACCGACGAGTTCCTGACCGTCGTGCGCCGCCTGTGGACCGGCGACGAGGTCGACTTCACCGGCGAGCACGTGCGGGTGGCCGGCGCGCGCCTCGCTCGGGTACCGGCGCCGACGCCGACCGTCTACTTCGGAGGATCGTCGCCGGCTGCGTTACGGGTGGCCGCGCGGCACGTGGACGTCTACCTCACCTGGGGTGAACGACCGGACCAGGTGACCGAGAAGATCGCGGCGGTACGGCGGGAAGCGGCCGCGGCCGGCCGGACGCTGCGGTTCGGGATCCGACTGCACGTGATCAGCCGGGACACCGCGAGCCAGGCGTGGGCCGAGGCGCGGCGTCTGCTCGACGCGCTGGACCCGGCCACGATCGCGGCGGTCCAGGACGGCCTGGCCCGCAGCCAGTCCGAAGGGCAGCGCCGCATGCGCGCCCTGCACGGCGGCAGCGTCGACGATCTGGAGATCTACCCGAACCTGTGGGCCGGTGTCGGACTCGTCCGGGGTGGCGCGGGCACCGCGTTGGTGGGCAGTCATGCCGAGGTGGCCGAACGGATCCAGGAGTACCACGCGCTCGGCATCGACGAGTTCGTCCTGTCCGGACACCCGCATCTCGAGGAGGCGTACTGGTTCGGCGAGGGCGTGCTGCCCATCCTGCGCCGCACCGGGCAGTGGCGTCATCCGGCCACCGCGAACGACGCCGACATCCCCGCCACCGCCGCGATTCCGTTCGCGGCCGCGCGTCGCTAGCGATGGGAGTGCCCGTGACATCGTCACCGCCCGACGTGCTCGTCCCCGCCGCGGACGGCGAGCGGACACGTGCCCGGCCGACCGATCGGAAACCCCCGCGGGGTGCGCGCCGTGCCGCGTACTGGATCTCGCCGATCGCGCTGCTGACCATCTGGCAACTCCTCAGCGGTACCGGTGCCGTGTCGAGCCAGAAGTTGCCGCCGCTCAACGTGATCTGGCGCGCCGGCGTCGAGGTGGCCCGCAACGGCCAGTTGGGCGACGGCCTGGCCGTGTCGCTGCGTCGGATGCTGATCGGGTTCGTCGTCGGCGCGGCTGTCGCGGCCGTACTCGGCGTGGCCGCGGGACTGTTGCGCTGGGGCGACGTGGTCGTCGACCCGCTGTTGCAGATGGTCCGCAACGTGCCTCTGTTCGGCCTGATCCCGCTGTTCATCCTGTGGTTCGGGATCGGCGAGCTACCCAAGGAGGTGCTGATCGCGCTGGCCGCCGCACTGCCGATCTACGTCAACGTGCATGCCGGCATCCGCGAGGCCGATCCGCTGCTGGTCGAGGCGACGACGGTGCTCGGTTACGGCCGCTGGCAACGACTGCGGCACGTCGTGCTGCCGTCGGCCGTGCCGCTGACCCTGGTCGGCGTGCGGCTGGGCGTGGCGTCGGCCTGGCTGTCGCTGGTGGTGGCCGAGCAGATCAACGCGGACTCCGGAATCGGCTTCATGATCAACAATGCCCGGGACTTCCTGCGTACCGACATCGTGTTCGTCGGCCTCCTGCTGTACGCGTTCGTCGGGCTGGCCATGGACACCGTGGTACGGCTGATCGAACGACGCCTGTTGCGGTGGCGTGCGTCATGACCGAGACGGTGCGGGTGCGCGGACTGACGAAGGCGTTCGGCAGTCGGCGCGTGCTCGACGGACTGGACCTGACGATCCGGCGCGGTGAGTTCGTCGCGCTGTTGGGCCGCAGCGGTTCCGGCAAGTCCACGCTGCTGCGAGTCCTGGCCGGGCTGGACCGCGACATCAGCGGCGCGGCCGGCGTCACGGGACGCGTGTCGATGGCGTTCCAGCAACCGCGCCTGCTGCCCTGGCGGCCGGTGTGGCGCAACATCACGCTGGGCCTGGACACGGCCGATCCACGCGGCACGGCGCTGCGCGCGCTGACCGAGGTGCGACTGTCCGACAAGGCCGATGTCTGGCCGCGCACGCTGTCCGGCGGCGAGGCCCAACGCGTGTCACTGGCCAGGGCACTGGTCCGCGAACCGGACCTGCTGCTCCTGGACGAACCGTTCGGCTCGCTGGACGCGCTGACCCGACTGGCCATGCACCGGTTGGTCGTCCAACTGTGGGAACGGTACCGGCCGGCCACCTTGCTGGTCACCCACGACGTGGACGAGGCGCTGGCCCTGGCCGACCGGGTGCTGGTGCTGGAGGGCGGCCGGATCGCGGCCGAACACCTACCGGCCGCCCATGGGCAGGCCGAACTGCGTGCACGGGTGTTGTCCGACCTGGGTGTCGGGGAAACGGAGTCGATCCATGAAGGTGCGTGACCTGCTCGTACTCGGCGTCATCGCCACGACACTCGCCGCCTGCGGGACGTCGACGGCGGCCACGCCGAGTTCCGCGCCCGTACCGAACGGGGTCAGCGCGGCCCAACTGGCCGGCGTCACGCTGCGGATCGGCGACCAGAAGGGCACCGCAGCCCAGGTGCTGCTGCGGGCCGCCGGCCTGCTGTCCGGCATTCCGTACCACGTGCAATGGAGCACGTTCACGTCCGGCCCGCCGATGCTGGAGGCGGCCAACGACAACGCCATCGACATCGGTCAGGTCGGCAACACCCCGCCGATCTTCTCGGCCGCGGCCGGCGGCGACATCGACATCGTCGGCGCGCTGCGGTCGGTCGTCGGCGATTCGGTGCTGGTACCCAGGAACTCGCCCCTGCGCAGCCTCGCCGACCTGCGAGGTAAGACGATCGCGGTGGCCAAGGGATCGTCGGCCAACGGCACGCTGCTCAACGCGCTCAACCGCGCCGGCCTGAAACCGACCGACGTGACCATCTCCTACCTGCAACCGGCCGACGCCTATGCCGCGTTCAGCCAGGGCAGCATCGCGGCATGGGCGATCTGGGAACCGTACGTGTCCGAAGCGGACCGGAACCTGAACGCACGAGAACTGGTCAGCGGCCCGGATTCCCTGCACGGCACCGGCCTGGCCGGCGGCACACCGCTGTCCAACGGCTACACCTTCGAGGTGGCCAACCGAACCTCCCTGCGCGACGCGGGCAAGAACGCCGCGATCCAGGACTACGTCACCAGGATCGCCAAGGCGGACCTGTGGGCGCGGAGCCACCCGAGCCAATGGGCGAGCCTCTACGCGCAGCAGACCGGTATTCCGGCGGACATCGCGAGCAACGCCGTGCCCAAGATCATCCTGTCGCCGATCCTGATCGACGACTCGGTCGTCGCCGCGGAACAGAAACTCGCCGACGCCTTCGCCACGGCCGGCCAGATACCGGGTCATGTGGACGTGGCCGGGTTCGTCGACCGCCGTTACAACACCGCGGTGCGTCCGCTGACCGGGACCACACAATGATCCGGCAGCCGCCACACGGCGGTACGGTTTCGTGCCACAGTGCCGCGAATCGCGTCGAGGGCACCGGTTCTTGGTGAAATGACGTTGCTCTCGTCGGGGAGGGCGGAGAGTCGCCGCACAGTGCCATAACCGGGACGTCGTATGGAGATTTGTCTGGTGGGGGCGGGCCCCCGCGGGTTGTCGGTGTTGGAGCGTTTGTGTGCGGTCGTGGCGGATGGCGGCGACGCGCACGTGATCGTGCACGTGGTGGATCCGCACGTGCGGGACGGCAGCGCCGTGTGGCGGATGGGCCAGGCGCGGACGCTGCTGATGAACACCGTGGCCTCGCAGATCACGATGTTCGCCGACGAGACGGTGCAGTGTGTCGGGCCGGTGGTGCCGGGGCCGAGCCTGTTCGACTGGGCACGGTTCGTGGCCGGGTTCGACTCGTTCTGCGACGACGTGCCGGACTGGGTGCGGGCCGAGGGCGCGCGCCTGGGCCCGGACGACTACCCGACGCGCGCGTTCTACGGGCACTACCTGCAGTGGGTGTTGCGCCATCTGGTGCGTAAGGCGCCGAAACAGGTACAGATCCGGTTGCACGCGATGCGGGCGGTGGCCGTGGCCGACGGGGTGGACGGGGCGCAGGTGGTCCGGCTCTCCGACGGGTCGGTGCTCGCCGGGTTGGACGCGGTGGTGCTGACCCAGGGACACCTGCCGGCGCGGATCACCCAGAGCGAGGAGACGCTGGCGCGGTACGCGCGGCGGCACGGCCTGCGTTACGTGGCACCGGTCAACCCGGCCGACGTCGAACTGGCCGACCTGCGGCCGGGCGCGCCGGTGATCGTGCGCGGGATGGGGCTGAACTTCTTCGACTACATGACGCTGCTGACCGTGGGACGCGGCGGCGGGTTCACCCGCGGCCTGGACGATCGCCTGATCTACCACCCCTGTGGACGCGAGCCGGTGATCGTGGCCGGGTCGCGGCGCGGAGTGCCTTACCACGCGCGCGGGGAGAACCAGAAGGGGCCGTTCGGGCGGTACGGGCTGTCGTTCCTGACCCCGCGCGTGATCGAGGCGATGCGGACCGGCGGGCCACAGGACTTCCGCAGCCACGTGTGGCCGAGGGTGGACCGGGACGTGCGGTCGGTCTACTACGCGCGGCTGATCTCGAACAGGCTGGGTGAACGGCACGGCAAGGCGTTCATGCACCGCTACAAGCTGCTGTGGGCGAAGATGAACTTCCCCGAGCCGCCGGCCGATCCGTTGGCGATGACGGAGACCGACGCGGAATGGGCGTTGCTGGACACGTTCGGGGTGAGCCGGGACGAGGCGTGGGACTGGCACGCGATCACGACGCCGTACGGCGACCGGACGTTCGCCGACGGCGACGCCTATCACGACTGGCTGATCGGCTACCTGTGGCAGGACGTCCGCGAGGCCAAGCGGGGCAACGTGCGCAGTCCGGTCAAGGCGGCGCTGGACATCATGCGGGATCTGCGCAACGAGATCCGGCTGGTCGTCGATCACGGTGGCATCACCGGCGAGTCGTACCGCGAGGACCTCCAGGGCTGGTACACGCCGCTCAACGCGTTCGTGTCGATCGGGCCGCCGGTGCGGCGGATCGAGGAGTTGATCGCGCTGATCGAGGCCGGGGTCGTGCGGGTGCTGGGGCCGGGCATGGAGGTCGCGGCCGAGGACGCCGGCTTCGTGGCCAGGTCGCGGCAGGTGCCGGAGCAGGTCTACCGGTCGGACACGCTGATCGAGGCACGGATGCCGGAACCGGACATCCGGATGACGACCGACCCGTTGATCAGCGGGCTGCTCCGTCGCGGCGACTGCGCGCCACACCGAATCCCCTTGCGCGACGGCGGGTACTACGAGACCGGCGGGTTGGCGGTCACGCCCCGGCCCTACCACCTGCTCGACGGCAAGCGTGCGGCGCATCCGCGCCGGTTCGCCTTCGGCGTGCCCACCGAGACCGTGCACTGGGTGACCGCCGCCGGCATCCGGCCCGGCGTGAACTCGGTGATCCTGTCCGACGCCGACGCTGTCGCGCACGCCTGCCTCGCGGTGCCCTCGGAACGGACCAGGACGGGAGCCCATGTTGCCTGAGACCGGAATCCTCGCCCCCGGTTGGGCGGGCACCGGAGTGGACGCGCTGGTCAGCGATGAAGCGTGGGTGCAGGGAATGCTGGACGCGGAGGCCGCCCTGGCGCGGGCGCAGGCCGGGCTCGGTGTGATCCCGGCATCGGCGGCGACCGTGATCGCGGACTGCTGCCGGGTGGACAAACTGGACCTCGCGGTGATCGCGCAGGGTGTCCGCGCGACGGCGAATCCGGTGGTGGCACTGGTCAGCCAGCTCACCGCCGTGGTGGCCGATGCGGACGAGACCGCGGCGGACTACGTGCACCGGGGCAGCACCAGCCAGGACATCCTCGATTCCGGGATGATGCTGGTCACCGCGCGGGCGTTGGACCGGATCGAGCGGGACCTGTCGCGGTGCGCCGGCGCGCTGGCCGGGCTGGTCGGCCGGCACCGGGACACCGTCATGGTGGGGCGGACGTTGACCCAGCACGCCGTCCCGATCACCTTCGGCCTCAAGGCGGCCGGCTGGTTGCAGCTCGTCATGGACGCGCGGGCCCGGGTGCGGCGGGTGCGGACGGAACTGCCGGCGTCGCTGGGCGGGGCGGCGGGGACGTTGTCGGCCTATGCGGAGTACGCACGCGCGGCCGGGGTGTCGGGCGGGATCGAGTTGGTCGAGCCGTTCGCGGCCGAGTTGGGGCTGCGGGCGCCGTTGGTGCCGTGGCACGGAATCCGCACCGCGGTCGCCGACGTGGCCGCGGCGCTCACCACGACGACCGGCGCGCTGGGCAAGATCGCCACCGACGTGGCGGTGCTGACGCGCACCGAGATCCGTGAGGTGATCGAGCCGAGCGCGCCGGGGCGGGGAGCGTCATCGGCCATGCCGCAGAAGCACAATCCCGTGTTCGCCACGCTGATCCTGACCGCGGCGCGACAGCTCCCGGCGCAGGCGCTGGTGCTGTTCCAGTGCATGATCGTCGAGGACGAGCGGTCGGCCGGCGGATGGCAGGCGGAATGGCAGCCGCTGCGCGACTGCCTGCGGCTGGCCGCCGGTGCGGCGGCCAACGCGGTGGAACTCGCCGAAGGGCTGGTCGTGCGGCCGGAGCGGATGCGCGCCAACCTCGAGCTGACCGGCGGCGCACTCGTGTCCGAGCGGCTCACCACGATTCTCGCGCCGTTGCTCGGGAAGTCGGCGGCGAAGAAGTTACTCACCTGGGCCATCGAGGAGTCCGACAACACCGGGGCGGATCTGGTCGAGGTGCTCGGCCGAGCGGTCGCCGACGCGGGTGCGGAACTGGACCTCGCGGCGGTCCGGGCGAGCCTCGATCCGGGGTCCTACGTCGGGGCATCGGCCGAACTGGCCGACCGGGTGCTGGCCAGGTACCACGCGGACTAGTCGGTCGAAACGACCATCGAGCCTAGCGGACGACGAGTGTCATCAACACTACCGAACGGTGATAATTTGCCACTTGAATTAAGATATATGAACATGTTTCAGTAAAGGGTATGCGAAACCGACGCACCGCCCTGGCGCTGGCCCTCCTACTGTTGACACTGGGACTGGCCGCGCCGGCACAGGCGGCCACGCCCCAGTTCAAGGTGCTCGCCTTCTACAGCGGCACGTTCGACGCGGCCCACATCAGCTTCGAGAAGGAAGCCAACATGACGTTCCCGCAGTTGGCCGCTGCGAACAACTTCTCCTACACGTCCACGACCAACTGGGACATGCTCGACAACCTCACCGCGTCGCAGTTCCAGGTCGTCATGTTCCTGGACGACGCCCCGCAGACGGCCGCGCAGCGCACCGGTTTCCAGAACTACATGCAGCACGGTGGCGCGTTCTTCGGTTTCCACGTGTCGGCCTTCAACACCGATCCGTCCACATGGGACTGGTACTACAACCAGTTCCTGGGAACGGGCGCGTTCGTGTCGAACACGTGGTCCCCGACGGTCGCCACGCTGAAGGTGGAGAACCAGACACCGGCCACGCGGCGCCTCGGATCGACGTTCGTGTCCGGCGTGAGTGAGTGGTACAGCTGGACGAACGACCTGCGGCAGAACCCGAACATCGAGATCCTGGCATCGGTCGACCCGTCCAGCTTCCCGCTGGGGACCGACCCGAACCAGTCGTGGTTCAGCGGCTACTTCCCGATCCTGTGGACGAACAAGAACTACAAGATGCTGTACGCCAACTTCGGCCACAACTGGATGAACTACAACACGAACACACCCCTGTCGACGACGTTCGGCAGCCCGGCCGAAGACGCGTTCATCATCGACGGCCTGCTGTCGCTGGGCGGCGGAGCACCGACGAACGCGCCGACCAACCCGATCCCGCCGGCCAACTGGTACACCATGGTGAACACGGCGAACGGCAAGTGCGTCGACGCGCGCGCGGCCGGCACCGCCAACGGCACGGCGATCCAGCAGTTCACGTGCAACGGGACGATGGCACAGGAATTCCAGTTGGAGCAGACGTCCGGCCCGTTCCTGCGGATCGGCAACCGGAACAACCCGAATCTGGGCCTGGACGTGACGAACGTGTCGACGTCGGACAACGCGCCGATCCAGCTGTGGACCTACGGCGGCGGGCTGAACCAGCAGTGGCAGGCGGTGCCGGAAGGAAACGGCGTCTACCACATCGTCAGCCGAAACGGCACGGCAACCGAATGCCTGACGGTGCCGAACTCGTCCACGGCGGACAGCGTCCAGCTCACGCAAACGGCATGCACCGGAGTATCCAGCCAATCATTCAGGTTGGTCCAACAACCCTGAATGGCACTGTGATCCTGAGTGGACGGGAAAACTACCTACGTCGCCCGGGTGGCGGCGCTAACGACGTCGTGACCGGCGCCGATTGGTCCAGCGCCGGTCACGCCGTCCGTGCCGCCGGTCGAGGAGGTTTCCCATGAGAACCAGGAGATCCATCCTGGCGCTGCCGGTCGTACTGGTGGCGCTGGCCGGCTCCTTGACCCTCTCACCCACCGCGGCCGCAGTCGCACCGCACGATGCCACGTACGCCACGATCGTCGCGGACCTGAACAACGACGGCATTCCCGACCACGCCACGCTCGGCCAGATCGGCTCCCCCAGCAGCACCCAGTGCTCGGTCACCGTGCGGCTCGGCAACCCCGACGGCACGTTCGGCGCGCCGGTCGTCTATCCGTACACCCTGGGCCAGCACCTGTGCCCCAACGAAGGCATCGCGGTCAAACTCGGCAACCACGTGGTGCCCGATCTGGTCGTCGCGGCCAGTTTCGACTCGTACGGCACGGTCGTGCTGACCAACTACCAGGTGGCCGGCGTTTACAACGGCGTCACCCAGCCGCAACTCCTGCGCACCGGCGCCGACTTCAACGGTGACGGCCGCCAGGACATCATCGAAGCCAGCTTCCAGACCGACAGCCTGATCACCCTGATCAACATGCCGGACGCCGGCCTGACCCGCGGACCGATCTCGGCATGCGCGTACCGCCCGCAGTACGTGATCGCCGACTTCGACCAGGACGGCGACCAGGACATGCTGCTGTCCGCCAATTGCATGATCCCGCCGAACACCGGAATCAGCGCCACGGTCCTGTTCGGCAACGGCAACCCGCCCGTGACACTGATGAGCAGCCGGGACAACACGACCGCCTACACCGTGTTCACGATCGACCTCAACAACGACGGCATTCCCGACGTCGGTGTCACGGCGACGCCCTACAACGGGAAACCGACCACGTCCTACTTCCGCAACGACGGACACGGCCACTTCACTCCGACGCCCGGCCCCTAGGTGCCGTCCGTGGGGCGGGTGTCGTACTCGTGGATCAGGGCGCGGACGTCCTGTACCGGTTCGTCGGCCGCGGCCCATTTGGCCCGGATGCGGTCCAGGTACGAGCGGACGGTGGGGATCGCGATGCCGAGGCGGCGCGCGGTCGCGGCCAGGGTGCTGCCGGTGCCGTAGAGATACAGGACCTGGAGTTCCTGCGGTGACAGTTCGGGCGGGTCGTCGTTGATCAACGTCATGAGCTCGGTGGTGACCGCACGGCGGCCGGCATGCACGGCACGGATGGCGTCGGCGAGTTTCTCGCCGTCGTCGTCCTTCAGGAGGTAACCGCTGGCGCCGGCGCGAATGGTGGCCCGGACGTGCCGCCGGTCCCCGTGCACGGACAGCACCAGCACCGGCGTGCCGGTGGCGCGGAGGGCGGCGACGTTGGCCGCCGGTGACGTGCCGTCCTCCAGTTGCAGGTCGAGCAGGACCACGTCGGCCGGGATCGCGGCGGCACGGTAGTCCGCGACGCTGGTCGCCGTGCCGACGACGTCGACGTCGGTGGTCTGCGCGAGCAGGGCCCGCAGCCCGGCCGGCACCAGTTTGTCGTTGTCGATCACCGCGACCCGGATGGTGCCGCCGGTCATGCGGGCCACCGTAGGTCGATCCGGGTGCCCTCGCCGGGGTGACTGTCCACAGTGGCCGTTCCGCCGACGTCGGCCATGCGGCCGATGATCGAGTGGCGGATGCCGTAGCCGTGTTCGGCGACGGCCGGGTCGAAACCCTTGCCCTGATCCACGATCGCCACGGTCACCGCCGGCGGGTCGCTGTCGCGGTCGCCGCCGGACAGCGCGGTCAGCCGCGCCTTGGTCGTGCCGGCGTGCACGGCCACGTTGCTGAGTGCTTCACCGCTGGCCTTGGCCAGGGCGTCGACGACCGACGGCGGCAGGTCCTCGGGCAGGTTGGCGAAGTGGTATTCCACCCGCAGTCCGTACGCCGCGCTGTCCGCGCCGGCCTCGACCAGCGCCAGGGACAGATCGGTGAGGTTGCCGCCGGACTCGTCCGGCGTGGCGCCACGCAACACGTTCACGCTCACCGCGCACTGCCGGCGCACCTCGGGATCGGGATGACCGGCCGGGCCGGGGCCGGCGACCGCGGTCAGGATGCGCAGCGGCCCGTCGTGCAGCGCCCGGTAACGGCGGACCTGCTCCCGGAACTGCCGCGCCCGTTCCTCGGTGTGCGCCCGCGCCGCCGCGACCCGTTCCCGGTCCGCGATCACCCGCGCGGTCGCGACGTCCACCTGCACAGCCACCTGCCGTAGCCGCTGGACGAACACGTAGCAACACGCCGATGTGCCGACCTGCCAGGCGATCGGGGTCACGATCGACACGACGCCCGAGGCTCCCGACACGTGCGGCGCCTGCCCGACGGCGTACGTCACCGCCAGCACAGCGCAACCCAGCGCGGTAAGCCGAGCCGAGCCGCTGATCAACGCGACCGCCACCGCGACGCCGACCGTGATCGGCTCCAGATACGGACTCGCCAGCGGGGCGAACACCGGATTGTCCACGGCCAACGGCAACGCGAGCACACCCGCCGACGTGACCGCGACGTCGACCACCAGCACCCAACCCGGAATCGGGTCGCGCCGCACGACGGTCAGGATCAACACAGCACTCCAGCCGCCGACCGACGCATAGACGGCGACGGCCAGTCCGATCGACGTGTACGCGTGCACCTGCGCCGCTGCGATCACACTCAGCGCGACCATGGTGAGGCTGGCCAGCCGGGACAACACGACGACCGCGGCGACGACGCCCCGGATCCGCCGGTGCAGGTCGACCACACCGGCCGTGTCGTCCTGGTCGTCGTCGAACTCGGTGCGCATCCCCATCAGGGTGGCATCACGCGCCGGTGCCGTCCATGCCGCACCGGTGCGGCATGTACCCGCCGTGCGACATTGGCCACCATTCGTGATGCGCCAGTGGGCTTTCCCGTCGAAGGGCTGATCGACGATGACACAATCCCCGATGTATTCCCAGAACGACGACATCGCGGCACCCGCGGGGCGACGCCCGCGGCAGGCGACGACAGCGACCGTCCTGCTCATCGTGATCGGTGCGCTGGGTGTGGTGCTCTCGCTGCTCCTGGTGTCCGTGCTCGGTGATGCCACGGCCAACGGCGCGCAGGTCAGCGGCGTCGCGGAATTCCTGGTCTTCGCGCAGCTCGCCGTGTCCGGCGCGCAGATCGTCAGCGGCGCGTTCGTGCTGCCCGGCCGGCACTGGGCTCGAACACTCGGCATCACGATGACCAGCCTGAATCTCGTTGGGGGAATTCTGTCGCTGTTCTCCGCCGGTGCGTTCGCGCTCGTCGGTGTCGTTCTCAACGTCGTGCTGATCTCGCTGTTGACCGGGCGCGACGTGCGTTACTGGTGCGGCGGATGAACACGCGACCGGAATGGCAGCACCAGGTCGGCGCGAACGCCCGGCGCTGCGACGAACTCCATCGCCAACTGGCCGAACTGTCGATCACCGAGATATCGCGGGACGGGACGGTCCGGGTCACCGTGTCGACGAGCGGCCTGCTCACCGGTCTCGTCCTGACCGAGCGCCGGCAACCCATGCCACCGGCGCGGCTCGCCGAGACGATCATGGCGTGCGTACGCCAGGCACAGGCGCGAATCCCCGATTTGATGGGCATGGTCATGGCGGACACCGTCGGCCGACAGGACCCGGCGGCGCAGTTGGTCCTGGCCCAGACCCGCGCCCGTTTCCCGGACACGCCACCACAACGCCACGCCGACACGGTGCGACCGGCGGACGCCCACGACTGGGGCAGCGGGCCGATCCTCGAATTCGTGGAGGAGCGCCGCCGATGACCGGCTACGACGCGAACGCCGCCGATCTGACCAGCCACGCCAGCACCGTCGCCGGACTGGCCGACGAGTTGCGTGGCGCGCTGAGCGCCGCGGGCGCGGCCGGCATGACCGACAACGCCTACGGCCTTGCCTGCCAACAGGTCACGTCGGTGTTCAAGAGCGTGGCGCGGGCCGGTCAGGACACGATCAAGGCCGCGGCCGGCGAACTGGACTCGGTGACGACGAAGCTGCGCGTGAACGCCACCGGGTACGCACAACAGGAATCCACCCAGTCCGGCACGTACGACGGCATCGGCGGACGACTGCGATGACGACGGCGACGGCATCGACCGACGTCAGCGGGATCGTGTCCGCCGCCGAAGCACTGCGATCCGCGGCCGCCGGCCGTGGCTGGATCGCCGACGGCCTGTCGCCCGACAAGGGCATGGCCGCGTTGGACGCCACCATGCGGCCGATCGACGCTTTGTCCTCGGCCGGCCTCGACTGGCTCACGCCGCGGGTGCAGCCGCTGCAGAACGTGCTGGACTCGATGGCCGGCAGTTCGTCGGTGGTCCAGTCGTTCGCCGCGGCCGGGCAGCGGGCCGCGCAGTCGGTCGACGACGTCCAGCGGCAACTCGCCGGCCGCGCGCGGGCCGACACCCAGTCCTGGCAGGGGAAAGCCGGCGACGGCTATCGGAGTGTCGCGGCCCAGACCGGCGCGGCCCTCCAGGCGACCGCCGCGCTGCACACCGCGACGAGCACGATGAGCACGCTGCTGGGCGGGGTGGTCGCCGACGCCAGGACCCAGGTCAACGACCTGCTCACCGATCTGGTGCAGCGGTTGATCTCCTACGTCCGGATCGCCGGCGCGGCCGAGGGCGGCGGCCCGTCCCCGGACACCATGGCGCAGGCCACCAGCATGATCAACGCCTACGCGGTCCCGATCGCCGACATCGAACGCAAGCTGCTCCAGACCATCGGCGGCCCGGAAGCACAGGTGGCCGCAGGCGGCTCCGGCGATCCGCTGCAATCCGCCGTGTACCACCCGAACGCGCCGGCCCAACTCGTGCCGGCGTTCGTACCGCCGGCCGTGGTCGGCGCCGCGCTGCTGTTGTGGCGCATCTTCACGATGCTCAAGACGCTGTACCGGTTCTTCCAGTGGCTGGACGAACAGACCACCACGCCGGACGTCGGCCCGCAGACCGCGCGGCCGCCCCAGATCCCGCCGCCGGCCGGCACTCCCCCGCAGCCGGAAACCACGCCACAGTCCGCGCCGGAACAACCGACCACGCCACCGGCGAACACTCCGCCGCCGACCACGCCATCCCAGGCGCCGCAACAGGCTCCCCCGACGCACCTGAGTGGCGACGAGCCACCCGCCAAGGACGAACCAGCACCGGATCCGAAGCCGGAACCACCCGCCGAACCGACGCCTGACACCCCGCCATCAGAGAAGCGTGAACTCACCGATGACGAGAAGTGGCGGCAGATGGAAGAAGCGGCGGGCAAGCAGGATGCGCCGGCACCCGCACCGAGCGACGGACGGGTGCAGCGATACAAGACTCCGGAGGACGCCATCGGCGAGGAGGTGGCGGGCAAGAAACTGGCGATCCTGGAGGTGACCAAGGCCGACAACGAGGGGCTCCGCGAGCAGGGTTTCACCGAGAAGTGGTACATGTACGACCCGGATCACCCGGACTTTCCGAACGACCCGCAATACAGCGTGCATCACGATCCGAAAACCGGTGACTTCGCCGTGGGTAAACGATCCAGTTCGAACGACTGATCCAGGACTTGATCAGGACCGGTATTGACGGTCCGCCGCGCAGGCACCACAACGCGATCACCGGATCACAGATGGCGCAGCCCAACGACGAGTGCGACAGGAACGGAATGATCGGGACTCCGCGCAGGTAGTGCAGGACGTCCCACACCGCGTGCAGCAGCCAGGCTATGCCGATCCAGACATAGGATTCCAGGCCACGGTAGGCGCAGTAGGTGATCACGGCGGTGAAGGCGAACTCCCACGGCCCGAAACCGCCGCCACTGAGGTAGGCCGCGCCGGCTCCGGCGACCATGATCGCGTTGAGGCGTCGTCTCGTCGGCTCCCGGAGCAGCGACATGAGGACGGCGTAGAGGACACCGACGAGAATCGGCGCGACGACCAGCATGATCCAGACGCTAACCAGTGCGGCACCAGCGAAACAGCGGATGTCCTGCCAGAAGGCGACGGGAAATGGCCAACCCGGTCAGGCCGACCGGAAGGCCGTCCGATAGGCGCGCGGGTTGGTGCCCACGACGCGCCGGAACCGGTCGCGGAAGGCGGTGGGTGACCCGAATCCCACGTCGGCCGCGATGCGGTCGATCGCGTGGTCGGTGGCCTCCAACAGGTACTGGGACTTCCGGATGCGGGCACGCAGCAGCCACTGCAGCGGTGTCATGCCGGTCTGCTCCCGGAAGTGTCGGTTGAGGCTGCGGGTGCTGACACCCGCGTGTGCCGCGATCTTCGCCAGGGTGACGTCGGTGCCGATGTTGTCCTCCAGCCACCGCAACACCGGTTCCAGGACCGAGCCGCGCGGCACGGGTGGGTGGTCGGCGACGATGAACTGGGCCTGTCCGCCCTCGCGTTCCAGCGGCATGACCGACAGCCGGGCGGCGTCGGCCGCGATGGCCGACCCGTGGTCACGACGGATCAGGTGCAGACACAGATCCAACCCGGCCGCGGCGCCGGCCGACGTGAGGAACTGGCCGTTGTCCACGTACAGCACACCGGGATCGACGTGGACGGCCGGATGCCGTTGGGCGAGTGTGTCGGCGGCCGCCCAGTGCGTCGTCGCGCGCAGCCCGTCGAGCAGGCCGGTGGCCGCGAGGACGAACGTGCCGGTGCAGATCGACGCGATGCGGGTGCCGGCCGCCGCGGCCCACCGTAGCGCGCCGAGCACGTCGTCCGGGACGGGTGCGGTGGGATCGGCGCACCCGGGCACGACGATCGTGTCGGCGTCGGCCAGGGCATCCAGGCGCCACGGCGTGCGCAGGGTGAACGAACCGGCGTCGACGCTCGCACGCACACCGCAGATCCGCATGTCGTAGGCTGCCCGACCGTCCGGCAGCCGGGTGCGGGTGAACACCTCGATCGGCGTGGCCAGGTCGAACGGGATGACCTTGTCCAGTGCCAACACAGCCACCGAATGCATGCCACCCAGACTAGGTCCGGTCGGCTCTCGAGCCGGTGGACCGGATACCGGTCATCGCGTTCGGGTCGATGGCCGCGGCGACCAGCGTCGCTTCCATGGCGCGGGCGCAGGCCATGATGTCCGCGGGTGCCAGGCAGTGGGTGTCGGCCAGCAGGGCGAAGTTCAGGGTGTCCGGCACGTCGTTGATGTGCAGGAACAGCCGGTGGCCGAGTGTGTCGATCTGGCGGGCCCAACGCAGGGTGGTCTGGGGTAGCAGCGGGCGCGGGTCGGACGGCTCGGCCGGGGCGCGGTGCTGGATTCGGCGGTCGTTGAAGAAGACGCCGAGATCGACATTTTCGCCACGTTTCGCGTCGAGCTTCGCGAGCGCGTCGTCGTGGACGAACGGCTCGTAGTAGGCATGGAGCGAGGCGCTCATGCTGCTCTGCCGTGCTCGCGTGACCGCTTCGGCGAACGAGACGTCCGCGACGTCCACCACGCACAGCCCCGGCTGGACCAACGTGGCGACCGCGTCCGCCATGCCGGGCCGGAACCGGTTGCTCACCAACGACTGCGTCACGAACAAGCCGTCACCCGACAGCGTCGCGCACGCGACCGCGTAGGCGGCGAGCAACACCGGCGACGTGTCCACTCCCGCGCGGAGGGCGATGATCCCCGCCGCCCGGTACGCGGCCGGGGAATCGCAGATCACTTCCCAATAGCGTGGCGCACGCGGGTCGGCCGACTCGCCGAACCGGCGGGCCGCCACGGTATGCACCAGGCCGGTCCAGTGCCGCATGGACGTCTCGTGCTGGCGCTGCCCGGCCCGGCTCTGTTGCCGCCTGGCCAGTTCGAGCGGCTGGATCGAGGTGACCGGCGGCGGTGCGCCGGCGGTGGCGTTGGCCAGGTCCGCGAGCAGCACGGTGATGCCGTGCGCGTCGGTCGCCAGATGGCAGTACGTCACGACCATGTGCGTCACGCTGTCTTGCCGCCGGACCAGGGTGACGCGGATCGGCCACTCGTGCTCGTAGTCGAACTCGGTGGTGCGGCTGCGTTCCCACTCCATGCCGGCGAGCACGGCCGGATCGTCGGCATCGTCGGCGTCGACGACGTCCACCGGCAACTCCCCCGCGTCGAACAGCACCTGCGTCGGCAGGCCGCCGTTCGGGTCGATGCGGTAGCGGGTGCGCAGTGCCTGGTGCCGGCCCAGGAGAAAGCGCAGCCCGGCCACGATGTCGTCGACCGTGGTGCCCGGCGGCAGCGGAAAGCCGCCGCCGATGTTGTGCGGCCCGCCGCCCGCGCTGATCGCGCCCCAGATGCCGCGCTGGCCCCAGGTCAGCTCGCCGATGCCGGAGCCGGGTCCGGTGAAGGGGACAAGAATCCGCATGGTCCTCATCCGGTTGGCGAGATCACCTCCGGTCGCCGATCACGATCGTCGTGAGCGCGCGCGGTTGCAGGGTGACGGTCCGGCCGATGACCCGGCTGGGGCTCAGCGAATGGGTGTTGTCGGTGAGGTAGGACGTGGCGTGGCCGAACACGCCGTGCCAGTCGACGGGCGTGGTGCCGGTGTTGAGGATCTCGAACACCGTCGAGCCGTTCTCGTTGCGGAACGCCGAAACCTGCAGGGCCGGGTTGGTCACCGACGTGTCGAGCCGAACCGCACCGGGACGGATGAACCGGCTGAACGCGGCCAGCGCCCACAGCCGCTTGGACACGTGGAACGTCTGGTTGGGCTGGTCGATCTGGATCAGCGCGCGGGTGGCGCCGGTCGAGTCACCGACCCAGTAGACGTACGCGCTGACGTTGCCCAGCGTGAGCGCGTTCTGGACGGCCTGCGCGACCGTGAATCCGTCGTAGCCGCTGCCGTCGTCCCAGTTCGCGTTCCACGTGGTGCCGTTGGGATTCCACTCCGTCATCCACGTGTGGTTGTTCGTGGGCTGCGGACTGGTCACCGGGCTGGCGTAGGCGTGGCCGGTGAACGTCGTCACGAAGCGCCGCGCCTGCGGGTCGGCCTCGATCGCGGACGTGTACGCCTTGGCCTGATCCCAACCGAAGGAGTCACAACAGGTCAGGTGCACGCCGGTGCCCCTGGCGATCGGGCCGAGCACCGAGATGAACTGCGCCGCCTGCGCCGGCGTGTAGCGCATCGACGCATAGGTGGCCGTGAAGTCCGGCTCGTTGGTGAAGCCGAGATCGGTGATCCGGATGCCCTCCTGGGCATAGAACTTCGTGTACTGCACCAGGTAGCGCGCGTAGGCGGCCGCCCACTCCGGTGCGACCATGCCGCCGTTGTTCTCGTTGCCGTTGGTCTTCATGAAGCCGGGCGCGCTCCACGCGTCGGCGTAGAACCGCCGGACACCGTAGGACTGCGCGACCTTGGCCACCCAGACCTGGCCGTTGTCGTCGCCGTTCCAGACGTACTGGGGTGGCGCGTCCGGACCGCCGGGGTCGTTCGGCTCGATGGAGATCATCTTGTCGTACGGGCTGCCCAGCGGCGACGAGCCGATGCCGAGCCGCAGAATGCTCAACCCCGCGCCCGTGGTCCGGTCGAACCAGAGGCCGAAGATTTCGTTCTGCTGTGCCGGTGACAGGCCGCGCAGCAGCTCCACCCGGTCGAATGCCGTGGCGATGCCGAACCCGTCGATGCTCTGGTGCCGGCCGTGGTCGGACACGGTGATCAGCGGGCTGTCATGGGCGACGGCCGGTGCGGCCGTGAGGGTCGACGTGACGAGGACAGCGGCGGTGGCGACGACGATCCTGAACATGGGATCTCCGGTTCCCCCGAAACAATCCGAAAGTTTCGGAAGCACCGACGATATGAGGCGTCACACCCGGCGTCAAGCCTGGAAGGTGGACGGGTTTGCCGACATCGCCCCGGCCCGGCCGGTTTTCCGCACTGCGCCCGACTCGCGAGTTTGGTCGAGAAGAAGCCGGTTCCGGACATTTGCCACAGTATCGACTGTGTACGAATATCGACCTCGAGCGGCCGCTGTCGCTCCACATCGGACGGTGCGGCTACTCCGGTCGCTCGTCCAGGTCCAGCGTGCGGTCGACCAGGCGCCGGGCGACCTGGCGCAGTCGCAGACCCCGCCGCCGGGCATAGCCGCGGATCACGTCGAAAGCGTCATCCGGTGCGAGACCGGTGCGTTCGGCGATCATGCCCTTGGCCTGTTCGATCAACACCCGGCTGTCCAGGGCTTCCTGGAGCTGGGCCACCTCGATCTCGCGCCGTTCGAGCAGCCACCGCTGCCACACGCTGGTGGCCGCGGTGTCGGCGAGAGCCTGTGCGACCGTCCCGGCCGGCGGATCCAGCACGCCCGCCACTCGGCGAAACAAGGTGAGACTGCCGATCGACCGGCCACGAGCGCGCATCGGGACCGCGTGCACGG
>Ga0207664_10000610_pt1 | contig 24785 bp, 25 predicted proteins | sample LARL83metaG_FD_184349 | JGI IMG/M metagenome (GOLD analysis project Ga0207664, IMG submission 184349) | Corn, switchgrass and miscanthus rhizosphere microbial communities from Kellogg Biological Station, Michigan, USA - LAR L8-3 metaG... | ecosystem: Host-associated > Plants > Roots >... | reverse complement strand
CACTTCGGCTCGGGCATCTGGTCGTAGACCTTGCGCAGCGCGGGGGCCATCTTGTTGACCAGGGTGCCGGCCACGATCATCACGTCGGACTGGCGCGGGCTGGGGCGGAAGATCACGCCGTAGCGGTCCAGATCCAGCCGCGCCGCGCCGGCGTGCATCATCTCCACCGCGCAGCAGGCCAGGCCGAACGTCATCGGCCACATCGAACCGGTGCGCGCCCAGTTCATCAGCTCGTCCATGCGCGCGGTGGCGAAGCCGCGCTGCACGATCGGGTTGTCGCCGGCCGGCCGCAGGATGTCGTCGACCACGTTCAGCGGCTGCGGGTTGTGCATCACCCGGCTGACGGAATCCATCACTCCCATTCGAGCGCTCCCTTCTTCCACACGTAGGCAAAACCGATGACGAGGAGCAACAGGAACAGCGCCATCTCGATCAGCGCGATCGCACCGATCTGCTGGAACACCACCGCCCACGGAAACAGGAAGGCGATCTCAAGGTCGAAGATGATGAACAGGATCGCCAGCAGGTAATAGCGCACATCGAAACGCATGCGCGCATCCTCGAATGCCTCGAAGCCGCACTCGTAGGGCGCAAGTTTTTCCGCTTCGGGGCGGCGCGGGCCGGCCAGCAGGCCGACCGCCAGCAGCACCAGGCCGAGCCCGGTGGCGACGCCGATGAACAACAGAACGGGCCAGTATTCGGCAAGCACGATGCAACGTACCTCCGCGCCATCGGGCGCATCAGTGACCGCGGGGAATATCCCGTAACTCACGGTCCGGCGACTTTCGATTCGGCAGGCCGCGAGGCCATGGGCGTTCACCCACGCTTGCCGGTCCGAAACCGCAAGCGCCGATATTTCGCGAAACGAACTCGCGAATCGCGGCATTGTATCAGCGCATGTGGGTACAACAAGCCTTGACGGCCGATGCGATGCGCAATAGCGCCGTCATTGTCGCGTCTGCGCGACCCGCCTCACATGGTCTGGGTTGCACGCTCCGACGCAAGCGTGCCGGCGAGAATGTTCTCGATCCGGCTGCGGGCCGCTTCGGCGTCGCTCGATTCGTTGAAGTGAATGCCGATGCCGGCCGTGCGATTGCCCTGTGCTCCGACCGGGCTGATCCAGACTACCTTGCCGACTACGGACAGCCGTTCGGTCTCCTCGGCCAGGGTCACCAGCAGCACCACTTCATCGCCGAGCGAATACGGCTGTGCAGTGGCTGCGAACAGCCCGCCGTGTTTCAGGAACGGCATGTACGCATTGTACAGCGAGGCCGCATCCTTGATTTTCAGGGAAATGATGCCCTGGCGGGCGACCGTGGGTTTCATGCTGGCTCCTGTCGAACGCCCGAAGCGCGCGATCGTCGGCTGATCTTAATCGCTGCATCGCATGCGCACCACTGCGCAGCGCTCAGCGCCCTTCGGGCTGGCCGGACAGCAGCGACTGCCGCTCGTTGACGAGCGTTCCCCACGACGCGGGGGGAACCCAGCCGGCGACCCAGCCAGGCACCGCGTCGGCAGCCATCGGCCGCGAGATCGAGAAACCCTGCAGCTGATGGCAGCCCAGCGAGGCCAGCAGGTCGCCCTGCGCCGACGTTTCCACGCCTTCGGCGATCACCGTCTTGGCCAGCATGCGCGCGGTGGTGATGACGCCGGCGGCGATCGCCATGTTGCGTTCGTCGCTGAGTATGTCGCGCACGAAACTCTGGTCGAGCTTGATGTGCTCGATGTCCAGTTGCTGGATGTGGCTGAGCGAGGCGCTGCCCGTGCCGAAATCGTCCAGCCCGACCCGGATGCCGCGCCGGCGGCACTCCTCGATGACCACCTTGGCCCGGGCATGGTCCATCGACGGTCCGGTTTCGGTCACCTCGATGCCGAAGCCCACGTCCATCACGCCGGGATAGGTTTCCAGCACCGCCTCGATGTCGGTGAAGAACGCCGGATGCAGCAGGTGCCGGGTGCTGATGTTGATCGAGACCGGTATGGACACGCCCTCGCGCATCCAGCCCTGGCATCGCTTCAGCGCCTCGTTCAGCACGTAGCGGCCGATCGGCCGGGCCAGCTGGGGATCGTCCAGCACGTGCATGAAGCGGGATGGTTCGGTCAGTTCGGTGCCGGTGTCATCCAGGCGCAGCAGCGCCTCCATTCCCGCCACGCCGTGCAGGCCGGGCAGGCCGTCGATGTATACGATCGGCTGGAACAGCAGTTGCAGGCGCGACTGCTGCAACGCTTGCGCTATCCGCTCGCGCATCGCCTGCAGGCGCAGCTGCTCCAGCTCCATGGACGATTCGTACAAGGCGCCGCGATCCTTGCCCTCTTCCTTGGCCGCGTACATCGCCAGGTCGGCATGCCGGATCAGGCCTTCCGCATCGGACTCGTCCAGCGGGAACAGCGTCCAGCCGATGCTGGCGGACAGATACAGCTGTTCGCCCATCACCTGGAACGGCGCCCGCAGCGCCTGCAGGATGCAGCGGCTGACGACGTCGAGCTGCTCACGGCTGTCGAGGCCGGAGATCACCAGGGCGAACTCGTCGCCACCGAAGCGCGCCAGCACGTCTTCCTCGCGCAACATGCCCAGGATCCGCGTGGACGCCTCCAGCAACACGCTGTCGCCGCCACCGTGGCCGATCGTGTCGTTGACGCTCTTGAAACGGTCGAGGTCGAGCACGCCGACGGCCATCAGCGAACGCTGCTGCATCGCCTGCGTGCGCGATTCCTCCAGCAGTTGGAACAGCAGGCGCCGGTTCGGCAAACCGGTAACCACGTCGTAGAACGCCAGCCGTTCCACCCGCGCTTCGTGCATTTTCTGTTCGGTGATGTCGCGCTGATGCCACAGCCGGCCTCGCGCGATGCCGTCGATGGTGATCGGCGTGAAATCGCGCAGGAAGGTGCGGCCGTCCTTGAGCGCAACCTCGTCGCCCTTGACCGGCTCGTTGCGGGCAAGGATGTCCTGCACCCGATCCCATTCGCGCTGGGGATCGTCCAGGCTGTTCTTCATGCGCTCGAAGATCGCCCCCGAAGGCAGGCTCTCCAGTTCGGCCGGCGTTTCGGTCAGGTCATAAAGACGGCAGAAAGCTTCGTTGACGAAGCTGACGCGGTTGTCTTCGGACATCACCAGAATGCCCGCGTACTGGTTCGACAGCACCGTGCGAAAGTGCTGCAGGTTGAAGCGCAGGTCCTGCTCGGCGACGTGCCGCGCGGCTTTCGCCCGCTGCATCTGTATGCCCAGCCCCACTTCGGTCGCCATTTCGGAAAAGACCTGCAGCCCGCTCGGCGCGAAGGCGTCGGCGTCTTGCGCCGCCAGCACAAAGACGCCCACCACGGTGCCCTCCACCTGCAAGGGCAAGGCCAGCAGCGCCTGCGGCAGCGGCTGGTCGCCGGTGATCGGCCACTCCGGCCGGCTGCTCGAAAAAGGATGACTGAGTTGCGGTTGTCCGGTGCCCATCGCCATGACCGCCGCGTCGCCAGTGCAGGCGATATCGTCCAGCTCCAGCCCGGGCCCTTCCATCAGGCCATCGCCGAGTCCATCGTGCGCGCGCAGCCGCAATACTTTCCCATTGCCGCCATCGAGCAAGCCGAGCCAAGTGGACTGATAACCGCCCAGGCGTCGCGCCGCGCGGCAGGCTTCGATTAGCAGGGACGACTCGTCCGGGCTGCGCGTGATGACCTTGACCGTCTCGCTGAGCAGACGCAACGCGCGCCGCTGGCAAGCTTCCTCTCGCACGGACTGCAGCAGCAGCCGGCGCTGTTCGTGCGCCTCCAGTCCCAGCCCAATGCTCGCCGCGGCCTGCTGCAGCAATTCGATCATGCGCGGCGAAAAGAAGCTGGCGTGCGCCGACCGTATCACCAGCCCCGCCCGCACTTCGCCGAACACCATCACCGGCACCGCCACGGCCGAAGCAATGCCGTGACGCACATAAGCCTGATGGAATGCCTCGAAACCCGGCGCATGGCGGAGGTCGCTTTCGATCTGCGGCATGCCCTCCCAGAACGGCGAGCGGGCGACTGAAAACGGCAGGCCTTCAGGGAAGATATCCTCGGTCCCTGCAGCGACCTGGGCGGGAGCGATCCGCCGGAACCATCCAGTGCCGTGATCGACCTCGCCGATCATCACCCGCAGCGCGCCGATGCGGCGCTCGAGTACCTCGATCACCCCCGCGTAGAGCGCGGGCGGGTCGAGCGAGCGGACCAGCAACTGGCTGATGTCGAAAAGTGCGGCGTAGAAATGCTCGCTGGACGCTGGCGCGACAGGGATATCGAACGGTTTCAGATCCGGGTTTTGCATTCAGTTGACCAGCCGTCAGACGGCATCGGCAGCTTGCTTCGATAACACGGGACTGGAACGCAACCGGTGTCGACGATGGCTTGCGAATGGCGCAACGCCAACGGCTGCGCCTGCATCATCTCTCCCCCCGCCAGAAGCTAACCCTGTCAACCGGTCTATGCAAGAGCGCGCCATGGACGGTTGGCTCGGGGCTAGTTCAGAGTTCGCACCAGCCCCAGTGGTCGAATATCCACAGCGCAGGCAGGGTCGACGCCAGCCGGGCGAACCTCGGGCTGGTCACGCCAGGCGGAAGGGCGAGCTGGCAGATGCCGTCGGGGCCGCGCTGGATGGGTGCGTCGCGCAAGCGCCAACTCTGCGTTCCCGCCGCGCTGACCACGCTCAGCTGCAACCAAGGCCACATCCACGCGGGCGGCTGCCACGGCAGCACGGTTGCCGCTGCCGCCGATGGCGCAGCCGCATCCGCGGCGTAAAGCTCGGGCCGGCTGGCCAGCCGGCGCATGCGGTTCCCGCTCAGCGCCGTCTGGCTGCGGTGGGCTTCCAGCGCGGCACGCTTGTCGGCCACTTGTGCCGCCGTGCCCTCGACCTCGATGACGCCGCTGGCCGGTGCCTGCCCATGCACCAGGTAACTCAACTGTCGTGGCGGGCTGGCCTGGCCGGCCAGTGCCAGCCGCACGATCACATGGCCGGAACCGTGATCGGGGTGACGATCGCCCAGCGCAGGCATCGCGACCAAGCTGGGGCGAAACCGCTCGATCGCGGTTGCCACGGCAGCCACCGCCGCTTGGCCCGATTGCAGCAAGGCGTCGGTGATACCCATGTCAGGCCAGCCAAAGCACTGCAATGCCTCCTCGGGTACTTCGAGGCGCTGCAGCGCCTGCAGCATTTCCGCATGCCGGCGGCTACCCCAGCGCCGTCGATCGGCGGGGCCTATCCGCCAGCGCCGTTCCAGCCAGCGTTGCGGCCAGGGATTGTTGTCGCCCGAAGTCAGCAGCAGGATGCCCACCTCGCCGCCTGCCGCTCGAACCTGCTGAATCAGCAGACCGGTGGCGATGGTCTCATCGTCGGGATGCGGCGCCACGACCAGCAGGCGGGTCTGCGCCGAAAACGTCAGCGCGATGTCCGACGCGGACGCCGGCAACTCGTTTGCCACGGTTCCCTTCAGCGCCACTGCGCCAGCAGCTCAAGCAGCAGCAGGTCGCCGCGCAGCGGCCCGCGCAGGCTCTCGCGGCTGCGATTGACGGCGTTGTACCACTCGCCCAGCGCCTCGACGTCCATCGCGCTGGACAGGGGGCCGGTGCGTTCCGCCGAGCGGGCCTTGACCTCGTCGGCGACGGCCTGCGCGGCGAACCACAGCCGCTGTGCCGGCTCGTTGTCCAGCCAGCGCTTGACCACCTCCAGCGGCTGGCCACGGCCAGCGGCCAGCGCAGCCAGGTCCTTGCGGACTTCCTGCCGCCGGTCGAGCGCGCCTTCCTGCGCCCAGGCCTGGGCCAGGCCCGGATTGCCGCCGGCAGCAGCGAGCGCAGCGGCGGCATCATCCACCTGCCCGGCCTGCAACCACTCCAGCGCGGTCGCGGTGGCGGGCAAATGGAATTCGATCCGCTGGCAGCGGCTGCGGATGGTCTGCGGCAGGCGCCAGGGCGCATCGGCCAGCAGGATCATCATGGTCTGCGCGGCAGGCTCTTCCAGCGTTTTCAGCAAGGCGTTCGCGGCGGCCGAATTCATCGCATCGGCCGGGTCGATCGTGGCCACCTGCCAGCCGCCGTACTGGCTGCTCATGGCCAGTCGAGCAGACAGTTCGCGAATCTGGTCGACCACGATCTCGCTGCGCTGCACGCCATCCTTGCGCACACCGAAACTCAGGGAAACCACGTCGGGATGGGTACCCGCGGCAAACAGCAGGCAGCTGCGGCAGTGCCCGCAGGCGTCGCCATCCAAGGGTTCGCTGCACAGCAACCCGTGCACGAAGCGCCGGGCAAAGGCGCGCTTGCCCAGGCCCACCGCCCCGCACAGCAGCAACGCGTGCGGCAACGCGTCGCGCTGGCGGCGAGCCTGCAGCCGCGCCCAGTGTTCGGCATGCCACGGCAGCGCGGTCATGCCGCTGGCTTCCCGATCAGGGCGCCGAGCGCCTGCGTCGCCGCGTGCAGCACGGCGGCCGCCGACTGACTCGCGTCGATGACCTGGAAACGATCCGGCTCGGCCACAGCCCGTTCGCGATAGGTGGCCCGCACCCGCTCGAAGAAGGCGTCGGCCTCGGCCTCGATCCGGTCGGCACCGCCACGGTCCGCCGCGCGAGCGCGCCCGGTCGCCACCGGCAGGTCGAGCAGCAGGGTCAGGTCGGGCGTTACGCCGGCGCACGCCCAGCGCTCCAGCTCGGCGATGCGTTCCAGCGGCTGGCCGCGCCCGCCGCCCTGGTAGGCGTAGCTGGCATCGGCATAGCGATCGCACAGCACCCAGCTTCCAGCGCGAAGCGCCGGCTCGATCACCTCGCGCACCAGCTGCGCACGCGAAGCGAACATCAGCAGCAGTTCGGTCTCCGCCGCGAGCGCACGCTGGGACGGGTCGAGCACGATGGCGCGCACGGCTTCGCCGACAGCGGTGCCGCCGGGTTCGCGCGTCTGCACCAGCGCGATGCCGCGCTGCTCGATGCACTCGCGCAGGCCGGCCAGCAAGGTGCTCTTGCCGGCGCCTTCGCCGCCTTCGAGGCTGATGAACTTTCCGCGCGCCGCACTCATGGGCAATGTTTCCGCTGGTAGCAGTCCACGTTGCGATTGTGTTCCGCCAGGCTGTCCGCGAACACGTGGCCGCCATCGCCTCGCGCCACGAAATACAGCGCGCTGCCGGGAGCCGGATGCAGCGCCGCTTCCAGCGCCGGCTTGCCGGGCAGCGCGATCGGGGTGGGCGGCAGGCCGGGGCGGGTATAGGTGTTGTACGGCGTGTCGGTGGTCAGGTCGCCCTTGCGGATGTTGCCGGCGTAGCTGGCGCCCATGCCGTAGATCACGCTGGGGTCGGTCTGCAGCAGCATGTGGTTTTGCAGGCGCCGCACGAACACGCCGGCGATCCGTGCGCGCTCCTCGGGCCGGCCGGTTTCCTTCTCCACGATCGAGGCCAGGATCAGCGCCTCGTACGGTGTTGCCAGCGGAAGATCCGCGGCGCGCGACGGCCACAAGGCCGCAAGCGTCCTGACCATCGCCGCATGGGCACGCTTGAGGATGTCGAGGTCGCTGTCGCCTTTCACGTACGCGTAGGTTTCCGGAAGAAAGCGCCCTTCCGGCGCTTCACCGGGCACGCCGAGCTTCTGCATGATGGTGGCGTTGTCGAGTCCGGCGCTGTCGTGGTTCAACTTCTCAGCCTTGGCCAGCGCCTGGCGCAGCTCGTCGAAGGTCCAGCCATCGACGATGGTGAACAGGCGCTGCAGCACCTTGCCGGCAGCCATGTTGGCAAGCAGCTGGCGCGGCGTGATGCCGGGATTCAGCGCGTACTCGCCGGCGTGCAGCTTGCCGGCCACGCGCATCTGTTCGGCCAGCAGCCGCCAGTACACGCTGTTGGCGTCGGTGAGGTGCCGCTGGCGGAGCTCGGCGACGATGTTCCGGAAGCTGCTGCCGCGGCTGATGTCGATGCTTTCGCCCTGGGCCGTGACATTCAACGGCGCGTTGCTGAAGCGGCTGTAATCGTTCCAGCCGTAGATCAGCGCGCCGGCCAGCGCCAGCACGAGCACCAGCGCGCGCAGCCGGCCGCCTCCACGCCTCGGTTTGTCACTCATCCGCCCTGCTCCATCGGAAATCCCATATCGCGCCAATGCTGCTGCAGCTCGCGGGCAACCCCGCCTGCTGCATAGTTCCGCTCGCCAAGTGAACGTACCGGCAGGATGCCGCGCACGCTCGAGCTGAGAAATATCTCGCTCGCGCCATGCAGTGCGTCCAGCGTCAGCTCGCCAACCCATGTCTGCGGACGTACCGCCAGCACTTCGGCGCGGGCCACGCCGGCCACGCCGCAATGATCCAGCGCCGGTGTCAGCAACGCCCCGTCGATGACCGCAAACAAGTTGGCCATGGTCGCCGAAACTACCCGCCCATGGCTATCGCGCAGCACGCCCTCGGCGATCGCCGGATCGTTCCACTCGGCGCGTGCCAGCACCTGTTCCAGCCGGTTGAGATGCTTCATGCCTGCCAGCATGGGTTGCTCGGCCAGCCGTATATCGCACACGCGCATGCGCACGCCTTGCGTGTAGCTGTCGCCCGAAATCTGTGGTGGTGCGAACGCAGCCACCACGCGGGTCGGCCGCGGTGCTGTCGGCAGGGCGTAACCGCGCTCGCCGATGCCGCGGGTGATGGTGATGCGCACCACCGCGTGCGGCATGTCGCGCGTGACCGCCTGCACCTCGCGCCACAATTGCGCGGGATCGGGCGCTGGCATGCGCAGGCGATCGCAACCTTCCGACAGCCGCTGCATGTGACGCGGCCACAACGGTGCCGTCGCACCGACCAGCCGGATGCTTTCGAAAAGGCCATCGCCATAGGCGAGGCCGCGGTCCAGTGCCGAGATCCGGTCCGCCACGACGCCGTCGATCAGCATGCGTGCGTGCATCAGTCGGGCACGCCCAGCGCGCGCAGCAGGCCGCGCGCTTTCACCCGGGTTTCGTCCAGCTCGCTGGCTGCCACCGAATCGGCCACGATGCCGGCGCCAGCGCGCAGGCTCACTTCGTTGCCGACCAGGGTCAGGGTGCGTATCAGGATGTTCAAGTCGAGCTCACCATGGCGGTCGAGATAGCCCAGCGCGCCGGTATAGGCGCCGCGCGGCGCGTCCTCCAGGGCAGCAATGATCTCCATGCAGCGCACCTTGGGACAGCCGGTGATGGTGCCGCCGGGAAAGGTGGCGGCGATCACTTCGCCGGGCGTCACCCCGGCACGCAGGCGGCCTCGTACATTGGAGACGATGTGGTGAACGTGGGCATAACTCTCCACCGCCATCAGTTCGTCCACCTCGACCGTGCCGGGCACGCAGACGCGTCCGAGATCGTTGCGCTCCAGGTCGATCAGCATCACGTGCTCGGCGCGCTCCTTCGGATGCGCGCTCAGCTCGCGGATGCGTGCCAGCTCGTCGTCGCCCGGCAGCCGCGGCCGCGTGCCGGCGATGGGTCGGGTCTGCGCGATGCCGCCGCGCACTTCGACCAGCCGCTCGGGCGACGAGCTCACCACGGCCCAGCCCGGCTGCTGCAGCAGGCCGGCAAAGGGCGCCGGGTTGGCCCGGCGCAACACTGCATACAGCGAGGCCGGCTCGGGCGGCTGCGTATAACGCGCACGCCACGCACGCGACAGGTTCACCTGGAAGATGTCGCCGGCATAGAGATGCTCGTGGATTCGCGCCACGCCATCGAGGAACTGCTGCGGCGGGTCCTCTTCCCGGACGATCGGTGCGGCCAGCACTGGAATGGACGGCGAAACTGCCATATCGGCTTCGAGCGCATCGAGCAGATCTTCATGCCCTGCTTCGGCCATCAGGATCGTGCAGTCGCGGACATGATCGATGATCACCGCCGCCGGACAGCGGATGGCCAGGGCCACCGGCAACGCCGATGGCGGCCGCAATTTCAGCGTGGGCTCGATCTCGCCCGCCAGCTCGTACGCGAGCAGCAAGACCCAGCCGCCGTGGAACGGCAGCTCGTCGTCGGCAGGCGGCAGGCGTTCTGCTTGCCAGGCAGCGTCCAGCGCATCGAGGAAACGCCCGTCCGGCCGATTTCCCGCGTTATCGTCCAGGCTTCCGTCGGCCTGCAATACCAGCCGATCGCGCGGAAAGGCGAACAGGATGTCGTAGCGCGATTGCGGCGTGCCTCGCACCACGCTTTCGAGCAGGCAGGGATAGCGCTCCGGAAAGGCAGCGGCCGGCGCGAGCAGATCGCGCCGGCCGGCCAGGACACGCCGATGGCAGGCCACGCCAGATCGTTCGGTCAGACGCGACGGAATGCCAGCGTGCCGTTGGTGCCGCCAAAGCCGAACGAGTTGGAGATCGCCACGTCGAGCCTCGCTTCGCGCGCCACATGCGGCACGAAGTCCAGATCGCAGCCTTCGCTCGGCTCGTCGAGGTTGATCGTCGGCGGCAACATCTGATCGCGCAGTGCGAGGATGGTGAAGATCGCCTCGACGCCACCGGCCGCGCCCAGCAGGTGGCCGGTGGTCGACTTGGTCGAGCTCATCGCCAGCTTGTACGCGTTGTCGCCGAAGATCTTCTTCGCCGCCATCACCTCGCCCAGGTCGCCGAGCGGTGTGGACGTGCCGTGCGCATTGATGTACTGCACGTCGGCAGGCGCGAACCGGGCGTCGTCGAGTGCACTCTGCATGCAGCGCGCCGCGCCTTCGCCGCCTTCGCTCGGTGCAGTCATGTGGAACGCATCGCCGCTCATGCCGAAGCCTGACAGCTCCGCATAGATGCGGGCGCCGCGCGCCTTGGCATGTTCGTATTCTTCCAGCATCAGCACGCCGGCGCCGTCGGACAGCACGAAACCGTCGCGGTCCTTGTCCCACGGACGGCTGGCCCTGGTCGGATCGTCGTTGCGCGTCGACATCGCCTTGGCCGAGCAGAAGCCCGCCATCGCGGTGCCGGTGGTGGCGAATTCGGTGCCGCCGGCGATCATCGCGTCGGCGTCGCCGTACTGGATCATGCGCATCGCCAGGCCGATGTTGTGCGTGGCCGTGGTGCAGGCCGTGACGCAGGCGATGTTCGGACCCTTCAGGCCGAACATGATCGACAGCTGGCCCGAGACCATGTTGATGATCGAGCTGGGCACGTAGAAAGGCGACACGCGGCGCGGCCCCTTGGCCGCCAGTTCCAGCGTGGTGGCCTCGATCGTGTACAGCCCGCCGATGCCGGCGCCGACCGCTACGCCGATGCGCGGCGCATTGGCCTCGGTCACTTCCAGTCCGGAATCACGCAACGCCTGGGTACCCGCCGCCACGCCGTAGTGGATGAACGGGTCCATCTTCTTGACGTCCTTGGCCGCCATCCACTCGGCAGGATCGAAGCCGCTGACCTGGCCGGCGATGCGCGTGGAATAAGCGGAAGTATCGAAATGGGTGACCGGACCGATGCCGCTGACGCCCTTGAGAACACGTTCCCAGGCGGTGGCGATGTCGTTGCCGACCGGCGAGATGATACCCATGCCGGTCACTACTACTCGACGCTTGCTCATGCTGTATTCCTTCGTGTCCTTCGTGATTCCGCCAAACCTTGGCCGGATGCTTCGCGTTCACCGATGCGCCGTCATTGACGCGAGCGCAGCGACCGCACCATACGGGGTCGGACGTTACAAAATGCAGAAACGAAAACTGCGCCGGAAAGGCGCAGCGTTCGAAATCATTCGGCGGACGGACTGGCCAGCAGCTTGGTGCCAGTCCGGCATGCGGCAACCCGTGCCGTGATCAGTCGATAGCGTACCGATCACCTGCACCGATCAGTCCACATCGACCCATCAATCCTTGGAGTGGGCCTTGATGTAATCGACGGCCTGCTGCACGGTGGTGATCTTCTCGGCATCTTCATCCGGAATTTCGGTCTCGAACTCTTCCTCGAGCGCCATCACCAGTTCCACCGTGTCCAGCGAATCTGCGCCCAGATCGTCCACGAACGAAGCGTTCGCCGTGACTTCATCCTCTTTCACGCCCAACTGCTCGATGACGATTTTCTTCACGCGCTCTTCGATGGTGCTCATGTTGCCCATACCTCTCAAGGAGTAATTGTTTGTCTGTGCCGGCTCAAGGCCTGCAAAAGGCCGGCGCATTGTAGTGGCTAAACCGCGAGGCCGCCACGATTCGCCGGTGATACCAGGCCACAGTGCCTGTGCGCCGGCGCGAAAGCGCAATTGTCGCCCAAAACGAGGCCGCTGGCGACCATTGCCGCTGCATCGCCTACGGCATGTACATGCCGCCATTGACGTGCAGGGTTTCACCCGTGATGTAGGCGGCCGCCGGCGACGCCAGGAACCCCACCGCCTTGGCGATATCGGATACCTCGCCCAGCCGGCCCAGTGCGATCTGCCCCAGCAGGGCCTGCCTGGAATCTTCCGGTAGCGAGCGGGTCATGTCGGTATCGATGAAGCCCGGCGCCACCACGTTGACGGTGATGCCGCGGGTACCGATCTCGCGCGCCAGCGACTTGGAGAAGGCGATGACACCGGCCTTGGCGGCGGCGTAATTGGCCTGGCCCGGATTGCCGGTAAGGCCGATCACCGAAGCGATCGAGATGATGCGGCCCTTGCGCGCCTTCATCATGCCGCGCATCACCGCCTTGGAAGTGCGGTAGACCGAGCTGAGGTTGGTGTCGAGGATGATGTTCCAGTCCTCTTCGCGCATGCGCATCAGCAACTGGTCGCGGGTGATGCCGGCGTTGTTGACCAGGATCGAGATCGCGCCGAACTCCTTGCCGATGCCGTCGATCAGCGCATCGACCGCGGCGCCATCGGTGACGTCCAGCACGCGGCCATGGCCGCCATGCGCGGCCAGTCGCTCGCCGATCGCCGCCGCGCCGCTCTCGCTGGTCGCCGTGCCGATCACGGTGGCGCCCATCGCTGCCAGTTCGTCGGCAATCGCGGCGCCGATGCCGCGGCTGGCGCCGGTCACCAGCGCAATTTCACCCTGCAATGTATGGCTCATGGTTGTTCCTTGGAAATCGTGAATCGAAGAGCCGGCCGTCATGCCCACTCGGCAAGCGCGGCGTCCAGGTCAGCCGGCATGCCGATCGCGCGGGCTTCAACGCTCTTGTCGATGCGCTTGATCAGGCCGCTCAGGACTTTGCCCGGGCCGCACTCGGCCATGCGCACGGCGCCGCCGGCCACCAGCGCCTGCACGCATTCAGTCCAGCGCACCGGCAGATAAAGCTGGCGCTGCAGCGCGCCGCGGATTTCCTCGACGCTGCCGTAGCTGCGCGCTTCGGCGTTCTGCACCACCGGAACGGACGGCATTTGCCAGCGGATCGTCGCCATGCGTTCACCGAGCTTGTCGGCGGCCTCGCGCATCAGCGCGCAATGCGACGGCACCGACACGGCGAGCTTGATCGCCTTCTTCACGCCCAGCTCGGCGAGCCTGGCCAAGGCGCGATCGACCGCTTCGGCGTTTCCGGCAATCACCAGCTGGCCAGGCGAATTGAAGTTCGCCGGTGACACCACCTGCCCTTGCGCCACTTCCCCGCAGACCGCGGCGATCTGTGCATCGTCGCCACCGAGGATCGCCGCCATCGCGCCGACGCCAGCCGGTACCGCCGCCTGCATCAGCCGGCCGCGCTCGGCCACCAGCGCAGCGGCGTCATGCAGCGACAGTGCACCGGCGCAAACCAGCGCGCTGTATTCGCCGAGGCTGTGGCCGGACAACTGCGCGGGCTCGGCACCGCCCACCTTCTGCCATACGCGCCATACGGCGACGCTCGCCGCCAGCAGCGCCGGCTGGGTATTCTCGGTGCGGTTGAGCTGCTCTTCCGGTCCGTGTGCGCTCAAGCTCCACAGATCTACGCCAGCGCCCTGCGAGGCCTCTTCGAAAGCTGCCTGCACTTCGGGATGTGCGGCAGCCAGCTCGGCCAGCATGCCGATGAACTGCGAACCCTGGCCGGGGAAAACGAAAGCGAGCGAAGCGGAGGTTGAACTCATGGATGCGCGAATCCCGTCGACGAAAACCGCCATGGTGCCAGCATCACCACCCATACGCAGCTGTATCTGGCCTTTGCGAACGCCATGCGATGCCACCCGGCTGGGCAGCATCGCGGGCAGGCGACTCAGTAGCGCAGCAGCGCCGACGCCCAGGTAAAGCCGCCGCCGAACGCCTCAAGCAGCAGGTTCTGGCCGCGCTGCACCTTGCCCGATCGCACGGCGTAGTCGAGTGCCAGCGGCACCGAGCCGGACGAGGTGTTCGCATGCTTGTCGACGGTCACGACGACGCGGTCCATCGACATCTTCAACCGCTTGGCGGTGGCCTCGATGATGCGCAGGTTCGCCTGATGCGGGATCAGCCAGTCGATGTCCGACTCGACCATGCCGGCAGCCTGCAGGGTTTCGTCGACCAGCGAATCCAGCGTCTTCACCGCCACCTTGAAAACTTCGCGGCCGGACATCTTGATGCGCACGCCGTGATTGGGCTCGTCCTTGAAACCGACCGAAACGCCAACCGGGTTGTACAGCAGATGCTTGTAGCCGCCATCGGCATGCAGGCAGGTGGCATAGATGCCGGGTTCGCTGCTGGCCTCGAGCACCACCGCGCCCGCGCCGTCGCCGAACAGCACGCAGCTCTCGCGCTCGGTCCAGTCGACCATCCGGGTCAGCGTTTCGGCGCCGATCACCAGCACTTTTTTCGACTGTCCGCTGCGAATGAACTTGTCCGCAATGCCCAGCGCGTAGACGAAACCCGAGCACGCGGCATTGACGTCGAAGGCGGCGCAGCCGTTCGCGCCGAGGCGGTGCTGGACCAGGCAGGCGGTGGACGGGAAAATGATGTCCGGGGTGGTGGTGCCGAGCACGATCAGGTCGAGATCGGAAGCCTTGACGCCCGCCGCTTCCAGCGCACGCTGCGCCGCAAGAAAGGCCAGGTCGCCGGTGGTCTCGCCTTCGGCGGCGATATGGCGTTGGCGGATACCGGTGCGCGTGTGGATCCACTCGTCGCTGGTGTCGACGATCTTTTCCAGATCGGCGTTGGTTACGACGCGTTCGGGCAGCGCGCTGCCGGTGGCGATGATGCGGGCGTAGATCTGGGCCATTCAACTGTCCATCAGCGAAAAACAGCGGATCGGGCGGCGGCAATCTTCCGTCGCCCCTGAATGCAAAACGGCGCGTCGCCGCGCCGTCTCGCATGATCACCTGCGCGATCCGTGGGGACCGCGAAGCGGATCAATCCTCGACCGACACCGCACCCTTGGTCTCGATCACTTTCTTGCCGCGGTAGTAGCCATCCTTGGTGACGTGATGGCGCAGGTGCACTTCGCCACTGGTCGGATCGGTGGACAGCTGCACGGTCTTCAGTGCGTCGTGCGAACGACGCATGCCGCGGGTGGACGGGGTACGGCGGCTCTTGGCAACTGCCATGGTAATTCTCCAACGGAAACTTGATGATGAAACTGGATGATCTGTTGCGACATGACCCGAATCGCATGACCGGATCGGTGGTTACTTCTTCAATTCGCGCAATACCGCGAACGGATTTTCGGAACGCCCCTCGCCGGCGGAATCGTCTTCCGGCTCCTGGCCTGTCACTTCGTCGGGCAATCTGCTGTCCGGATTGATCGGGACCAGCGGCAGCGCCAACAGCAATTCGTCTTCAATCACATCCGCCGGGTTCAACCGGCCATCCTCGGCCACCAGCAGCGGTTCGCAATCAGGCGGCAAGCCGGCCTCGTCGCGCTCCAGTTTGATCAGGCCGAGCCGGGTGCTCACGGCGACCGGCAGCACAAACGGCTCCAGCGTGCGCTGGCAGACCACGCTCAACGAGGCCTTCGCGCGAACATCGACGTAACTGATGCCGAGGCTGTCGCGCCCGAAATCCAGCTCGAACTGCACCCCGCCATCGTTGCTCGCCAGCACCTCGCACAGGCGTGACATGGCCGCGATGGGTAGCGTTCCCTCGAACGAACGCCGCGCCGAGACCATGCGCCAAGCGTCCACAGACTCTGGCAGTGTCACGGACATAATCGCGAAATGTTAGGTTCGCAGGCCTCTGAAGTCAACTGCCGCGACGTCCGAGCCCGCCGGACACGCTCCGGCTCCGGTCCATTTTGCCTGATCCGGCCCCGATGCGGCAGACTGACCCTCTCGCCGCCTGAGCCGCTTCCCTTGGACCTCTACCTCACGCTCGGTATCGCCGCGCTGCTGGCGCTGCTGGTCGCCTTGGCGACCACCGCCCTGCTGTTTCGCCGGCGCCAGCTCCAGCGCGGCACCAGCCTCAAGACCCTGCTCGACCTGGCCGACCGGCTGGAGGCCGACCTCAAGACCTGCCGGTCCGGCCTGCAACAGGCGCACGCCGTGATGTCGCTCAACCCCGACCTGCCTGCAGCCAGCGAACAGGACGCGCAGCACGCCATCGATGCCGGGCTGCGCGCGTTGCTGCAGCAACGGCTGTGGATCCGCGATCGTTCGCCACGCGCCAGCCAGCAGGAACTGGACGAAGCGGCCAGCTCGATGCGCAGCACGCGCGACCGGCTGCGCCCCCTGCTGCAGGCACTCAGCCAGGCGCAGAGCGATCTCAACAGCGCCATGCGCGAACACATCCGGCGCGAATCGGACACATGAGTTCAACCGCCACGCCGCCCAGGATCGTGCTGGGTTCCACCTCGCGCTACCGCGCTTCGCTGCTGAGCCGGTTGATTGCGCCGTTCGAACAGATCGCGCCGGGAACCGATGAGGCGCCGCGTGCGAGTGAAGCCCCTGCCGAGCGCGCGCTGCGGCTGGCCATTGCGAAAGCCGAGGCCGCCGCCCGCGGACAGCGCAACGCCCTGGTCATCGGCTCCGACCAGGTGGCCGAACTGGACGCACAGATACTCGACAAGCCCAGCACCATCGAGCGCGCCCGTGCCCAGCTCGGCGCCAGCTCCGGCCGCGAAGTGCATTTCCACACGGCGCTGTGTCTGATCGACACCCGCACGGGCCGGCAGCAAGTCCACGTCGACCACACGCGGGTGCGCTTCCGCGAGCTGACGCCCGGGGAAATCGGTCGCTACATCGAGCGCGAACAACCGCTCGACTGCGCCGGCAGCTTCAAGTGCGAGGGGCTCGGCATCAGCCTGTTCGAGTCAATCGACAATCGCGATCCCAGCGCACTGATCGGGTTGCCATTGATTGCGCTGGCGCGGATGTTGCGCGAGGCAGGCGTCGAGTTGCCCTAGGCGTTCACGATGCGAGACGCCGGCTACACTGGCTCGACGCCGGCGAACCACGCGCGTCCTGTCCACCTCGAGAAGAAATCCACCCGATGATCCAGCCTCATGATGAATCGCTGCAGCAACGCCTGGATGCCGCGATGGCGCAGGTCAATCGCGTCCTGCTGGGCAAGCCGCGGCAGGTGAAGCTCGCCTTCACCTGCCTGATCGCGGGCGGCCATCTGCTGCTGGAGGATGTACCCGGCGTAGGCAAGACCACGCTGGCGCACGCGCTGGCGTCCACCTTCGCGCTGGAGTTCCAGCGCGTGCAGTTCACCAGCGACCTGCTGCCCTCGGACATCATCGGCGTGAGCGTGTACGAACGCGAGACCGGCCAATTCCGTTTCCATCCGGGCCCGATCTTCACCGGGCTGCTGCTGGCCGATGAAATCAACCGTGCGAGTCCGAAAACACAAAGCGCCTTGCTGGAGGCAATGGCCGAAAACCAGGTCACCGTGGATGGCCAGACCCATGCGCTGGCGCAGCCATTCTTTGTCGTGGCCACGCAGAACCCGCTCGACCTCAACGGCACCTTTCCACTCCCGGACTCCCAGCTCGACCGCTTCATGCTGCGGCTGTCGCTGGACTACCCCGATGCCGACGCCGAACGCGCCCTGCTCACCGGCAGCGACCGCCGTGACCTGCTGGCGCAACTCACGCCGCAGCTCGACGGCGTATCCCTCACGGCGCTGAACCGGCAGGCGCAGGCGATCACCGCGGCGCCTGCCCTGCTCGACTATCTGCAGGCCCTGCTCGCCGCGAGCCGTCACCACGCCGATATCCGTGTGGGCCTGTCGCCGCGCGCGGGGCTGGCCCTGCTGGGGGCCGCGCGCGCGTGGGCGCTGCTCAGCGGTCGCAGGCATGTGCTGCCCGAAGATATCCAGGCGCTGTTCGTGCCGCTGGCGGCGCACCGCCTGCTGGCGACGCGCGGCGCCAATGGCGACACCCTGGCGCGGCAGCTGCTCGCCGAGGTCGCGGTGGATTGATGCGCGAGCTGCTTCAGCAGATCCAGCGCTGGGCCGAGCGGCAACTGCCGGCGCTCACCCGTTACCGCCGTCGCGAAAGCCTGCCGATCGAACTGCACCGGCGACGCATCTACATCGTGCCGAGCGGCTTCGGCATCGGGTTTTCGGTGTTGCTGGCGGTGATGCTGGTCGGCGCGCTGAACTACTCCAACAACGCCGCCCTGCTGCTCACCTGCCTGCTCGGCGCATCCAGCACGGCCAGCATGCTGGTGGCGTTTCGCAGTCTCGACGGACTGCGCCTGAGCCATGTCCGCGCAGGCCACGCGGTGGCTGGCCAACCGATCGAACTGACGCTGGTATTCGATTCCAGCCGGCTGCGCCCTGCCATCCGGCTGGATCTGGGCAAGACCACCATCGCCGTCTCGATCGACGCCCGCACCACCACGCAGGTCAAGCTGAGCCTGCCGACCGCGCAGCGCGGCTGGCTGCCGTTACCGCGCCTGCGCGTATGGAGCAGTTGGCCGCTGGGCCTGTTCCGCGCGTGGAGCTGGCTGCATCCGGACCAATCGGTGCTGGTGTGGCCGCGGCCGGAAATCGCCGGACCTTCGCCCGTTGCGCCCGCCGACGATGCCCGCCTCATGCAGTTGCATCGTGGCGACGAACTCGCTGCGCTGCGCGATTACCGCGCAGGCGACCCGCAACGGCACATCGCCTGGAAAGCCAGTGCCCGGCAGGATCATCTGCTGGTGAAGGATTTCGAGCAGCCGCAGAGCCTCCCGCAATGGCAACTGGACTGGCGCCATCTGGACAACCTGGGCAATGAAGCACGCATCGCCCGTCTCGCACGCTGGCTCAACGAGGCGCAGGCGCAGCGCTGCAGCTACAGCCTGTGGCTGCCCGGCCACGAGATCGCCAGCGGCAGCGGCCCCCTGCACCACGCCCGCTGCATGAACGCGCTGGCGCAGCTGCCATGAGCTGGCCGCTGATCGGGAAGAAAGCCGCGCAGCCGCCGATCGACGCGAACGCGTTCGATCTGCTGAGCCTCACCATGGCATTCGTGCTCGGCCTGCACGCCACGCATCTGCCCTGGTGGCTGAGCCTCGTGCTCGCCGCGATCCTCGGCGGGCGCTGGTGGCAGCGACGCAGGCGTTCCGGCCGCGTGCCGCGTTGGCTCAAGCTTCCGCTTCTGGTCTTGCTGACCCTGGCGGTGATCGGCGAGTACGGCGGCATCTTCGGCCGTGAACCCGGTGCGGCGCTCGCCGTCGGGTTGCTGGTGCTGAAGCTGCTCGAAACCGAAACCGTGCGCGACGTACGCGTCGGCATCAGCTTCGCCTGCTTCGCATTGATGACCGCCCTGCTGTTCGATCAGGGACTGATCGCCACCGTCGTCGTCGCGCTGGGCCTGTTGCCCGCGCTGGCCACCTTGCGCGCGCTGGAACCCGGCCAACGGCCCGCCAGCCTGCCGCGCAGCCTGGCGCCCGCCCTGGCGTTGTCGGCGGCGGCGCTGCCGCTGGCTCTGCTGGCGTTTCTGCTGGTGCCCCGCCTGGATACTCCGCTGTGGGGTGCACCCTCGCCGAACCAGGCACGCACCGGTCTGAGCGAAAGCATGTCGCCCGGCAATTTCACCGACCTGCTTACCGACGACCATCCGGCCATGCGAGTCAGCTTCGATGGCGCGCCGCCGCCGGCCGACCTGCGCTATTTCCGCGCCTACGTCATGTGGAACTACGACGGCCGCAGCTGGCGCTACCTCGATCCGCGTCACCTGCGCGCGCAAGCGCCGGCGCCGATCGAAGTCGACACCTCGATCGGGTACCAGATCAGCTTGCAGCCGACCCAGCAACGCGTGCTTCCTACCCTCGACATGCCGCTGCAGGCGCCAGCGCAGGCCAGCCTGCAGGTCGATCGCGAAGTGATGGCCGACAAGCCGGTGAACGATCAGCTCAGCTATCAGCTGCGCTCCGCGCTGCGCTACCGGCTGCAGCCGTCGCTGGATGAGCGTTCGCAGCGGCTCGGTCTGCGCCTGCCGGCCGGTTTCAATCCCCGCACCCTGGCGCTGGCAGCCCAGTGGCGCCAGCGCTATGGCAACGACGAGACGGCCATCGTGCGCGCCGCGCTGAACCTGTTCCACGACGGCGGCTTTCGCTACACGCTGGCGCCGGCACCGCTGGGCCGCGACGCGGTGGACGATTTCCTGTTCGATACTCATGAAGGCTTTTGCGAACATTATTCCTCCGCCTTCACCGTGCTGATGCGCGCAGCGGGAATCCCGGCGCGGGTGGTTACCGGCTACCAGGGCGGCTACTGGAACAAGTACGGAAACTACCTGCTGGTTCGCTATTCCGACGCACACGCCTGGAGCGAAGTGTGGCTGGCCGGCCGCGGCTGGGTGCGGGTCGACCCTACCGGCGCCGTGCGGCCCGAGCGGGTTTCGCTGGGCGCTGCCGCTGCGGCGGGCGACCAGTTGGCCTGGTACCGCAACGACTGGCTGCAGGGCCTGCGCAATCGATGGGACATCGTCAACCGCTGGTGGGATAAAGGCGTTATCGGTTTTGATGCGCTACGTCAGCGCGGGCTGCTGACGCCGTTCGGCGTCCGCGATACCGACACCGCGACGCTCGGCGTGCTGCTGGTCATCGGCAGTGTGCTGTTCATCGCGATCGGCCTGGCGTGGGCCTTGTTGCGACGGGCGCCGCGCGATCGCCTGCGCGAGGCGTTGCGCGAACTGGAACGGAAGCTCGCCCGCAAGGGCATCGCGCGGCGGCCCACGGAAGGTCCGCAACATTATCTGCGTCGCGCCGCGCGGGCCTTGCCGGGGCAGCGCGAGGAGTTGCTGGAGTTGATGAACAGTTACCTGGAACTGCGTTATGCCCACGCCGAACCGCCGCCTGAATTGCGACACGCCTTCCAGCGTGCCGTACGGGATTTCCGGATCGTCAACGTGGTCAAATGAGAGCCGACGTGACGGCGTGGCCGTCGCCCATGATGGAGATATCCCCATGTCCCTGTACCGCCCACTCACACTCGCCGCGGCCCTTGCCTTGCTGGCCGGTTGCGCAAGCATCCCCAAGCCGCTGGAAGGCAACTACAGCACCGTCTCCGCCTCCAGTGCCCAGCAAGGTGGCGCCGGCGGCACCCGCGTACGCTGGGGCGGCGAAATCATCAAGACCGAGCCCGGTCCGCAGCAGACTTGCTTCTATCTGCTGTCACGGCCACTGGACAGCCAGGCGCGGCCGAAGATCAGCAACGCCGGCGAGAACCAGGGGCGGTTCGTGGCCTGCCGCGACGGCTTCTACGATCCGGAAGTATTCGTTCGCGGCCGCGAGCTGACCGTCACCGGCACCTTGCACGGCACCGTGTCGCAGAAGGTCGGCGAATACGACTACGCCTATCCCCGCGTCGAAGCCGATGTCGTCTACCTGTGGCCCAAGCGCCCGGTGATAGTGAACTACCCGCCGGGCTTCTACGACCCGTTCTGGGGTCCCGGCTTTGGCCCATATTGGGGTGGATGGGGCGGCCCGGGCTACTGGGGCGGACCGCGTCGGGTGATCATCGTGCGGCCACCACCGCCGCCGCCGAAGAAGTAACTCATGAAAAACGCCGGCTTTCGCCGGCGTTTTCCTTTTGCGAGCAAGCCCGGTCGCTCAGCCCGGCGGCCAGTGCAGGCGGCGCCCTGCCAGAAGATGCACGTGCAGATGGAACACCGTCTGCCCGCCGTCCTCGTTGCAGTTGATCACCGTGCGATACCCCTGCTCCGCAAACCCTTCGCGCTTCGCGTACTCGGCGGTCGCCAGCAGCAGCTTGCCCAGCAATCCGGCATCGCCCGGAGTTGCATCGTTGAGCGTCGCCAAGGACCGTTTCGGAATGAACAGCACATGCACCGGCGCCTGCGGATTGAGATCACGGAACGCGAGCACGTCGTCGTTCTCGTAGACGATATCGGCAGGGATTTCGCGGCGGATGATCTTGTCGAAAATGGTATCGCCCATGGTGGCTCCGGACAGATGGCTACAGCCGCGGCAGCATACCCTGCGGGCGCGGCGCGCTGAACCGAAAACCGAACGACTCGTACAGCGATATGCCTCGCCATCGGCAGCAAGGTGACCACCGCGCCGGCCGGCGCGTTCCATCAACGCGCCATAGTCGGGTGCGGTCGGCGGCGTTCAGACCGGAACCAGCTCATCGCCGGTCGCCGGCTCAGTCCAGCAGCTGGCGGCTGCCGAAGGCATGCGCCAGCGTACCGCGATCGACGTATTCGAGTTCGCCGCCCAGCGGCACGCCGTGGGCCAGCCGGGTCGGCCGCACGCCGCCAGCGCGCGCGAGCTGCGCGAGGTAGTGCGCGGTCGCCTCGCCTTCCACGGTGGGATTGGTGGCGATGATCAGTTCCTCGATCTCCCCTTCGGCCAGCCGCTCGGTCAACTGAGCCAGCCCCAGTTCCTCCGGACCCAGCCCATCCAGCGGCGACAGCCGGCCCATCAGCACGAAATACTGGCCGCGATATCCGGTGGCCTGCTCGACGGCCGCCAGGTCGGTGGGCGATTCCACCACGCACAGCACCTGGCGTTCGCGGCTGGAGCTCGAACACAGCGAGCAAAGCGGCTCCTCGCTGAAATTGCGGCAGCGGCTGCAGTGGCCAATGCGCTGCATCGCCTGCTCCAGCACGGCGGCCAGCTTCAGCCCGCGCTCGCGTTCGCGCTCCAGCAGATGGAAGGCCATTCGTTGCGCGCTCTTGCCGCCCACGCCGGGCAGGCAGCGCAGCGCTTCGATCAGGTCGGCAAGGAGGGGAGAGCCGGATGACATGGATGGTCCGAGTTGCGAGTCAAGAGGAGCAAGAAGCGAGGAAAGCGAAGAGCGGCAGACTGATGCCTTCTCTTTCTTCTCATTCCTCTCCACTCGCTCCTGTTTTCAGAACGGCATCTTGAAGCCAGCTGGCAGGTTCATCCCGGCGGTGACGCCGCCGAGCTTGTTCTTGCTGACTTCGGCGACCTTGTTCACCGCGTCGTTGACCGCCGCGGCGACCAGGTCCTCGGCCATTTCGGGATCATCGGCGAAAGCCTGCCGGTCGATCTGCACGCGGCGCACTTCGTGTGCGCCGGTCATCACCACGCTGACCAGGCCGCCGCCGGCGCTGCCGGTCACTTCGAGCTTGGCGATTTCTTCCTGCGCGCGCTTCATGTCTTCCTGCATGCGCTGCGCCTGCTGCATCAGCTGGCCGATCTGTCCTCTCATCACATGGCTCCGGATTCGTTGTCAAAAGGTTTGATGGATTGCGGCACCACTCGCGCACCGAACTCGCGCTTCAGCGACTGCACCAGCGGATCGCTTTCGATCGATTGCTCGGCGCTGGCTTGCGCCGCATCACGCGCCTGCGCGGCGCGCGCCGCCGGGGTCTGTGCGACCGCGCCGAGGTTGCCGTTGATGAAGCGCAGGCGGATGCGTTCGCCCAGCGCCTGGCCGATGCGTTCCTCCATCTGGCTGACCATCGGCTCGACCGCCAGGCTCATGTGCGCCGGCTGCAGCGCCAGCACCAGGGTCTGCCCGTCGCGCTCGCGCAACACGGCGTTCTGCGCCAGCAAGCCGAACGGACCGCGCAAACCGGCGCGCTCGATCAGCGTCTCCCAGTCCGGCAGGCCGTTGGCGTCTTTCGCTATCGGAGCGGTCGCAGCAGGCGCGGCTGCGGCCGGCTCCGTGCGGGGCGGCGGCGACTCGTGCTGACGTTCCGGTGAGGGCCGCGCCGGCGCAGCCACCGCGGGGCGCGATACCGGCGCAGCCGCATGGCTGGCCGCCGCCTGGCGTTCAACCCGTGCGGCCGGCGCGGTATCGCCAGGGCGGAACGCCAGCATGCGCAACAGCGCCATCTCGAAGCCGGTTCGCGCATCCGGCGCCAGCGCGAGGTCGCGCCGGCCGGCGGTGGCGATCTGGTAGTAGAGCTGCACGTCTTCGGGCGCGATTTTTTCAGCCAGTGCGCTCAGCGCGTCGTCTGCGTCGCTGTCTTCCTCCGGCCGGTAGCCGGGAATCAGCTGGATCAGCTGCAGGCGGTGAAGCACGCTGGCGATGTCATCCAGCACGCCGCCGAAGTCCGGCGAGTACGAGGCTATCCGGGTGCATTCGGCCAGCAGCCGCTCGCCGTCGCCTGCCGCCAATGCATCGAGCACGCCCAGCACCTGCCCGCGCGCCACGCTGCCCAGCATGGTGCGCACGTCGTCGGCGTGCAGCGCGCCGCCGCCATACGCGATCGCCTGGTCGAGCAGCGACAGGCCATCGCGCAGCGAGCCGTCGGCAGCGCGGGCGAGTTCACCGATGGCGCTGTCCTCGTAGGCGATGTTCTCCGCACCGAGGATGTGGCGCATCTGGCCGGAGATCTGATCCGGCAGCAACCGCTTCAGGTTGAACTTCAGGCAGCGCGACAGCACCGTCACCGGCAGCTTCTGCGGGTCGGTGGTAGCGAGCAGGAACTTCACGTGCGGCGGCGGCTCTTCCAGCGTCTTCAGCAACGCGTTGAACGCGTTCTTCGACAGCATGTGCACCTCGTCGACCAGGTACACCTTGAAGCGGCCGCGCGACGGTGCGTACTGCGCGTTCTCGATCACCTCGCGCACGTCGTCCACGCCGGTGTTGCTGGCCGCATCGATTTCCAGCAGGTCGACGAAGCGCCCCTC
>Ga0207664_10000609_pt1 | contig 24792 bp, 21 predicted proteins | sample LARL83metaG_FD_184349 | JGI IMG/M metagenome (GOLD analysis project Ga0207664, IMG submission 184349) | Corn, switchgrass and miscanthus rhizosphere microbial communities from Kellogg Biological Station, Michigan, USA - LAR L8-3 metaG... | ecosystem: Host-associated > Plants > Roots >... | reverse complement strand
AAACGGCAATGCTCTGCTAACCGCGAAACGGAAATTGTTACCTATCTAGATTGCGGACCTGTAGCTGCATATATGCCCTTGAAATGGGAAGACTGGTACAGATTGCCCGCGCGGCTAATCACCCACCCCTATCACGCCGCCCATCCCGCCGCACGCGCCGCACCCGCTCCGCTCGGCATCCCGCGGCCGCCGACCCGCGTGCCCGGCCCGTGATAGCGCACCCCGCCCCCGTATCGGGAGTTGCGGGTACTTGCCCCGATCTGGACCCGTTGGCTCTATTAGGGCGATCCTGGTTGTGCTGGCTTGCCGCCAGCGGCCTCCTTCGTCTGTGACGGCTGGGGCTGGAGGTGGATTAGCTGCCTGGCGATACGCGTGCGCATCAACGACCGCGGCAGCGACGTGGTAGATCACCACTTCGTGGTAGGGAAACCTCCGTCCACGGGGGTCAGTCCACCACAAAGGGGTAATCCGACACGTTATTCGGCCCGCTCGCTTCCGGCGCGTCAGGCGTTGAACGCCGACGCGGCCACGGCGCGGAACGCGTCCGCCGCCAGCCGCCCGGCCCCCTCCGGCATCCTGCCGGTGAGCACGTCGGCGAGATCGGTCAGGTTGGAGCGTTCGGCGAGCCCGGGCGAGGCCGGCCAGCTGCCGATAACCACGCCGGCGCGCGCGATGCCCCGCACGGCGAGCGCCTCGAGCGTCAGCGCGGTGTGGTTGAGCGTGCCGAGGCCAGCCGCCGTGACGACCAGCACCGGAGCGCCGAGCTTGACGGCTAGGTCGGCGATCGTGGCCCCCTCCGGGTCGTACCTGACCAGCAGCCCGCCGGCGCCCTCGACGATGACCTGGTCCCGCTCGTCGGCCAGCGCCGCGATGTACGTCGCGGCATGGCTCATGTCCAGCGGCGGCAGCCCGGCCGTCCGTGCCGCGGCCTCGGGCGACAGCGGATCGGGAAATCGGGCCAGCTCGTGCAGGTCGGTCACGCCCGACAGCCGCCGCACCACGTCGAGGTCCGGCTCCTCGCCGTCGGCGACGCCCGTCTGGACGGGCTTGACCACAGCGACCCGCTCGCCGCGCGCGGCGGCCAGCGTGGCCAGCGCCGCCGTGACGATCGTCTTCCCGACCCCGGTCCCCGAACCGCTGACGATCACTATCCGTACGCTCACGGCGTTCCCTTGTTCGCTCGCGGGCGGGGCGCTTTGCGGCAGTACCTTCGGTTCGCTCGCGGGCGGGGCGCTTTGCGGCAGTACCTTCGGTTCGCTCGCGGGCGGGGCGCTTTGAGGCGTCGCCTTCCCTCCTCGCTCGTCGCTGCGCTCCTCGCTCGTCAGTCCAGGCAACGCCGCGCCCCTGGCTTCGCGAACGGGCTCACTCTGCTTCCTGTTCGCTCGGCTGCGGGCGCTTCGAGGTGATACCTTCCTTCGTCGCTCACGACTTCGTCGCTCACGACTTCGTCGCTCGCTCCTCGGTCCAGGCATCACCGCGCCCGCTGCCTCGCTCACTGGCGCCGGAGCTTTGTGACGAACTTGTACCTGTCGCCGCGGTACCAGGACTGGGCATACTCGACGGGTTCTCCGTGCACGTCGAACGCGTGCCGGGACAGCAGCAGCAGTGGCAGGCCGGGATCGACGCCAAGCAGGCGCGCGTCGTGCGGGTCGGCGAGCACGGTCTCGATGGTCTCCTCGGCCTCGGCGAGCTGGATGCCGTAGGCGGTGCGCAGCGTCTCGTACAGCGACCGGTGCCGCTCCAGTTCCTTGCGCAAGCCGGGAAAGCGCCGGGCCGGCAGGTGGGAGGTGTCGATTGACATCGGCTCGCCGTCGGCCAGGCGCAGCCGGTGGATACGCAGCGCCCGGCCGCCGGGCCGGATGCCCAGCAGCACGGCCAGCGCGTCGTCGGCGGTGACATAGCCGATGTCGAGGATCTTCGTCTGCGGATGCAGGCCGTGCGCGCGCATGCCTTCGGTGTAGCTGGCTAGCTCCAGCGACTGAGCGACCTTGGGCTTGGCCACGAACGTGCCCTTGCCCTGCATGCGCAGCAGCCGTCCCTCGACCACCAGCTCGGCGAGCGCCTGCCTGACCGTTGTCCGTGACGTTCCGTAATGCCGGGCCAGCTCGCGCTCTGGCGGCACCGGGCTGCCCGCCTCCATCGCGGCGGTGAGTTCGAGCAACTGCCGCTTTACCTGGTAGTACTTTGGCAACCGAAGGGACACGACCTCACGCGGGACGGCCGTGGAGCTGTCACCGGGGTCTTCGTCGGACGCCACCGGGGTCAGGGGGGTCTGGGGGGGTGACTCCCCCCCAGCCTGATAAACGGTCATCGCGCATCATTGCCTGAATAGAAGGTGAACGTCAACTCCAATGGTCGCTCACCTTGGCCAGTGCCCGCGCCGCGATCGCGAAATCACTACCGGTCAGCGTCGCTCGGGCGGTCAGCCGCAGGCACGCCTGGCCGGCCGGCACCGAAGGCGGGCGGAAGCACCCCGCCCGCACCCCCGCGGCGGCGCAGATCTCCCGCGCCGCCACCGCGCTCCCGGGCGAACCGACCACCACCGCGAGCACCGCCGCCGTCGGCGGCACGACAGGCAGCCCGAACTCTGCGGCGATCTTGGCCAGCCGCTCCGCGGCCGCCAGCGCGAGCGGCCCGAGCGAGGGCTCGGCGCGCACCACCTCCAGCGCGGCGAGGGCCGCGCCCAAAGACGGCGGGGCGAGCCCGGTGTCGAAGATGAACCCGCGCCCGGTGTCGACCACGGTGCCGATGACCTCTGCCGAGCCGAGCACCGCGCCGCCCTGGCTGGCCAGCGATTTGGACAGCGTCACGGTGCGGACCACGTCAGACTCACAAGCAACACTAGCGTCAGCGGCAACACCTCGCCCGCCAGGCCCGAGCACGCCGAACGCATGTGCCTCGTCCAGCACCAGCAAGGCGCCAAACTCCCGGCAGGCAGCGTGCAGCGAGGCGACCGGTGCCACCGCCCCGTCAACCGAGAACACCGAGTCGCTCACGACCAAAGCGGACGCTTCGGAACGCGATGCCAGCAGCCCCCGGACCGCCGCGACGTCCCGGTACGGGGACACCACGAGCCGCACACCCGGACAACGGGCCAGCCGGCACGCGTCGATCAGCGAGGCGTGGTTCCGCTCGTCGGAGACGATCAGCACACCGCCGCCCGCCCGGGCCAGCGCAGAAGCCAGCGACGACACGACGGCTAGGTTCGCCAGGTACCCGGACGAGCACACCAGCGCCTCATCGGCCCCGGCGAACGAGGCTAGCGACGATTCCAGCCGGGCGTGCAGGCGAGTGGTCCCGGTCACCAGCCGGGACCCGGTGGCTCCGGCGCCCCACTCCCGGGCCGCCGCCACCGCTCCGGCGACCACCCGCGGGTCGCCGTGCAGCCCCAGGTAGTCGTTGGAGGCTAGGTCCAGCATCCCGTCGAAGTCAGCCGAACGCGGTACCAGGGAACGCCGCAACCCGGCCGCCTCCCGCGCCCGAGCCGCCTCCCGCAGTCGTTCCAGCGCAGATCCCATCGCACCATCCTGCCAGCAGGCTCTGCTGGTCCCCGGGGGGACGACCCCCCATACCCCCCGAGGCTTCGCCGGCAGATGGGACAATAACGAAATGCCCACGCTGAACGACCTGGCCAGGAGCCACACGAAGCTGGTAGAAGCCGATGTGGAGTGGCTGCACTCGCTGGTTTCGGACTGGCAGCTGCTGGCCGACCTGTCGTTCGCCGACCTGATCTTGTGGGCCCCCACGAAAGACGGCCGGTGGATCGCGATCGCCCAGCTCCGGCCCACCACCGGGCCCACGTCGTTCCAGGACGACCTGGTGGGCACGTTCGCCGGGGCGGAGGACGTACGGCTCCTCGATGTCACCCGGCACGAGCGGCGGATCTGGCGGGAGAGCGACCCGGACTGGACCAGCGGCGTCCCGGTCCGTACCGAAGCCATTCCGGTCACCCGCGAGGACACCGTGATCGCCGTGATCGAGCGGTGCACCAACCTCAACTCGGCCAGGACCCCGAGCCGCCTCGAGCTCACGTACCTCCAAGGCGCCGACGACCTGGCCCGCATGGTGGCCGAAGGCACCTTCCCCTTCCCCGGCACGGAAGCCATGCTCGTCCGCTCGCCGCGAGTCGGCGACGGACTGCTCCGCCTCGGCAAGTCGGGCAAGGTCACCTACGCCAGCCCCAACGCGCTGTCCGCCTACCGCCGCCTGGGCCTGGCCGCCGACCTGATCGGCGCCGAGCTTGGCGCGGTGACGGCGGGCCTGGTCGCGACCGACGAGCCGCTGGACGAATCGCTGATGGTGGTCGCGACCGGCCGCTCCCCGCGCGAGGCGGAGGTGGAGGGCAACGGCTCGGTGGTCCAGCTCCGCGCCATTCCGCTGATCGTGGGCGGGCAGCGGACCGGGGCGCTGCTGCTGATCAGGGACGTGACCGAGCTGCGGCACCGCGAGCGTGAGCTGCTCACCAAGGATGCCACGATCAGGGAGATTCACCACCGGGTGAAGAACAACCTGCAGACCGTGGCGGCGCTGCTCCGGCTCCAGGCCCGCCGGCTGCAGCAGCCCGAGGCACGGGAGGCGCTGGAAGAGGCGGTACGCCGGGTCGGCTCGATCGCGGTGGTGCACGAGACACTGTCGCACGCGCCCGAGGAGGTGGTGGACTTCGACGACGTCGCCGACCGCGTCGCGATGATGGCCACCGAGGTCTCGGCCGCCGAGGTCAAGGTGGTGCCCAGGATCAGCGGGAAGTTCGGCCTGCTGCCCTCGTCGGTGGCCACGCCGCTGGCCATGGTGCTCACCGAGCTGCTGCAAAATGCCCTGCAGCACGGGCTGGGGCCGGGGGGCAGCGCGGGGCCCGCGCTCCTGAAGGTTACCGCGACCAGAGATTCGGAACGACTTCTGGTGACAGTTGCCGATAACGGAGCAGGCCTGCCGCGAGGTTTCGATCCGGATGCGACCACGAGCCTTGGCCTGCAGATCGTACGCACCCTGGTAGTCGGCGAGCTCGGCGGTCGCCTGCGGATCATGCCCAGGTCAGGCGGCGGCACCGAAGCGGTGGTGGATCTCCCCGTACCAGCTGGCGACGAGCGCTAGCGAGCGTGTGCTCAGACGTGCGCGCGGGCGCGCAGCCGAACGGTGCGGCGCTTGTAGGCGCGGCGCTCGTCTTCACTCATGCCGCCCCACACCCCGGCGTCCTGGCCAGAGTCGATGGCCCAGCGAAGGCAGTTTTCCATGACGGAGCACCGGCGGCACACCTGCTTGGCTTCTTCGATCTGGAGCAGGGCCGGCCCGCTGTTCCCGATGGGGAAGAACAGTTCCGGGTCCACCTCACGGCAGGCGGCTTCGTGACGCCAGTCCATGATGTCAACTCCCTCTCGCGGCCGATACTCCCGGCCCGCGGCTTGTGGTCAACCAGCTTGTGAAGTATTTCACGAGCTACGGCGTGGGTGATGCCTGTCAAAACCCGGAGGTCTCACTCAAACCGCTGTGCCGGCTGGAGTGCGGCCCCCGACGGCGACGTACCCGTCATCCGGGCGATGACACGCGAGGCCCCCCTCGCTGAGCATCACGATAAGCCTCTCAACCTCGGAGAACATCCGCAAGAGGCCACAGCGCAGGCGGTCCGAAAATCGATGTCAGATCGGTCACATTTTGCTCGCGCCGCCCTCACATCTGCCCGCAGGCCGCCGCCGGGCCTCCCCGTAGTCACCCTTCGTTAACCGGCCGGCCCGCCCCCCGCGCCCCTCCAGCCCCGCTCCCGCTTCCGCTCCAGCCCCGCTCCCGCTCCCCAGGGGGCGCGTGGCTCCCGAAGCTCCTTCTAGGGGGGTCCGTGGGCCACGCACCTCCCTCGCGGTCAGCCGTCGAGGGGTTTGGGGTACCACGCACCCTGTGGTGGTCAGGTCGGTGCACGCCGGGATTGTGCTGGTTTGTCCGAGCAGTGGATCCCTGGTCCGTAAATAGTTACGGGACGAGGCTCCTGGGGCAGATGCGGTGCTATTTACAAGCCGCACGGCGCCCATACGGCCACCCGAGACTGCTGGCGAATTGCGCGCATGGCCGTGCCGGCCGGCCGGCTGGCCGTCTGCCCGTCGGCCGCCGCGGCCTGGCCGCCGGCGCGCCGTCTGTGGCTGGAGTGGCGTAAGCGGCTGCCGGGATACGGGCGCACCGGTACGCCCGTCAACGACGTGGAAGATTACCTCCTCGTGGTGGATTGACCCTCGTACACAAGGGGCCGGCTACCACGAAGCGGGAAACTGCCACGTTATCGCGGGCCTATCGAGCCGGTCGGGCCCGGACGCCGGCCGCTGACCTTACCGGGGCGGCCAGTGATCCGGGCAAGCCCACGGAATAAGCCAGCAGGGCCGCGGTGGGAACTGGTTCGGGCGGGCGGGGCCACCACGCGGAGGGCCTGGGGGACGAACTGGAACTTGACCGACTCGGTTTCGCCGAGGTACTCGCCGTCGACATGAAAGGCGGTCGGTCTGGTGCAGCGGACCGTGAGCGAGTCGAGACTCCGCGCTGTCAGGATGTGCCGGCCGCTGGGCGCCCTGTTGCGGTGCGGCGTGCGCATCATCTGGCCGATCACACTCAAGATCGTGGGCATGTTGAGCCGGCTCAGCGCCACAACGTCCAGGCCCGAACTGAAATCCGGGTTGGGCTGGGGCACCAGCGGGCGGCCGCGGAAGTACGTCCAGGGCGCGGAGTTGGTGATGAGGCCCATGAACAGGCCGGTGACCGAGGGCTGGCCGTCCCGTTCCAGGGTCAGCGCGGGCTTGCGCCGGTCGGTCCCGTGGTAGTAGCGACGCACGATCGTACGGACGAACAGCGCCTGGCTCTCCCGGTGCCCGCGGGCTCGCAGGTCCTCGACGTCGTGCACCACCTCGGCGTCCATGCCGAGCCCGGCGCTGAACGTGAAGTACCGGTCGCCGGCCAGCGCGAGCCCGATTACCCGATGGTTGCCCGCGGTCAGCAGCTCGCGGATCCGGCCGGCCGCCGTGACCGGGTCGGGCGGCAGGCCAAGCGACTGGGCGAACACGTTGCCGCCGCCACCCGGTATCACCGCCAGCATCGGCCTGCTACCAGAAGTCGACGGGGGGAGGCGTCCCCCCGGGCCCTCCTCGCGGACATGCGCCGATGGGCTCCGGTCCATCAGGCCGTTGACCACCTCGTTGATCGCGCCGTCGCCGCCGAGCACGATCACGACGTCCTGGCTCGCGCCGGCGGCGAGTTCGCGGGCGTGGCCGCGATAGCGTGTATACGCGACGTCCAGGTCGATCGGCCCGTCGAGGGACCTGGCCACCAGGTCCGCCCCGCTTCCGGTCGTACTGGTCGCCCGCGGGTTGACGATCAGCAGGCCGCGCACGAGCTTAGGTTAACCGCCGCCTACGCTTAAGGTGAGTCCGGCCCCCAGGGTGAATGGTGTGAAACCCATGTCAAAGCGACCAGCCGCCAAGGCTGCGAGACCGACGGCGAGGAAGGCACCCGCTGGCCACAAGCCGGCCTCACGCCCCGCCACGACGAGGCAAGCGCCCGCGAAGCAAGCGCCCGCGAAGCAAGCGGCCGCCCCGAAGTCGGCCGCTCCGCAGCCGGCTTCGGACATCCCGCCGACGCTGCGTGCCGCGGCCGCGATCCAGGCGCTGGAGGCGCTCGGCATGGTGGTGGCCACGGCCTTCTCCGCGGCCGCGACGGTCGACGGCAAGTCCTACCAGACCGGCAGCGGGGTCGCCCTTACGCTGATCGCGTTCGGTACCGCACTCGCGCTGGGCCTGGTCGCTCGTGGCCTGATCAGGGCCAGACCGTGGAGCCGTACCCCGTCCGCGATGATCCAGCTGTTCGCGATCATCGCGGGCGTTGTCCTGCTGGACGGGCACCGCCCGGAATGGGGCGTGCCTACCCTCCTGCTGGCCGCGGCCGGGCTCGTCACGCTGTTCGTGCCGGCCAGCTTCAAGGCCCTCAACCGGGAGCGCTAATCGTCGGTGGTAAGGCCATCGCGGAGCTGAGCCAGGGTGCGGGCCAGCAGCCTGGACACATGCATCTGGGAGATGCCGAGCTCGGCGGCGATCTGCGACTGGGTCATGTTGCCGAAGAACCGGAGCAGCAGGATCTTCTTCTCCCGGGGCGGAAGCTGCTCGAGCAGCGGCTTCAGCGACTCCCGGTACTCGACCCCCTCCAGGGCATCGTCGATCATGCCGAGCGAGTCGGCGACCGCGGGGGCGTCCTCGTCGCCGGAGTCGGGCGCGTCCAGGGACACCGTTGAGTAGGCGTTAGCCGACTCCAGGCCCTCCAGCACTTCTTCTTCCGACATCTGCAGGTGCGCGGCCAGCTCGCTGACCGTCGGCGCGCGGCCTTCCCGCTGGGCCAGCTCGCTGATGGCCTTGGTCAGCGACAGCTTCAGCTCCTGCAGGCGGCGCGGCACCCGGACCGCCCAGCCCTTGTCCCTGAAGTGCCGTTTGATCTCGCCCACGATCGTCGGCGTCGCGTACGTGGAGAACTCCACACCGCGCTCCAGGTCGAAGCGGTCGATGGACTTGATCAGCCCGATCGTGGCGACCTGGGTGAGGTCGTCCAGCCACTCGCCGCGGTTGCGGAACCGGCGGGCGAGGTATTCCACCAACGGCAGATGCAGCTCTACCAGGTAGCTGCGGATCTGCTTGCGCTCGGGGTCCCCCTCGGGCAGCGTTGCCAGGCGCTCGAACAGCTCACGCGCCCTCGCCCGGTCCGGCGAGCCGCCGGACTCGGTGCGCAGCGGCGGTGCCGCGCCCTCCACTTCGGCTAGCGGGGCCTCGAACTCCTCGGTCACCTGGACCTCGAACTCGCCGCTCACGGGGTCTCGCGGGGGGCTACGGGCGGACGCCCTCCCGGATTTACGATGGACTCCCGGCGCTTGCGCAGCACGATGGATACCTGGTCGTCCGGCCCGAGCTGCGAGTCGACCGTGCCGGCCAGCGCGCTCAGCACCGTCCAGGCGAACGTGTCCTTGGCCGGCACGCTCGGCTGCGCGGCGACCACCGAGACCGTGATCGTCATCTGATCGCTGTCCAGGTCGAAGGCGCACTTCAAGCTGGTACCGGGGATCGCCTGCGCGAGCAGCATCGCGCACGCCTCGTCCACGGCGATGCGCAGATCCTCGATCTCGTCTAGCGTGAAGTCGAGCCGCGCGGCCAGGCCGGCCGTCGCCGTGCGCAGCACGGACAGGTACGCGCCCTCGGCGGGCATCGTCACGGTCACGTGGTCCCGGCTCATCTCGCGTTCCGGCTTGGTTTGCGCGGCCACGTCGCGCGGCCCGGGCACGGCCGTTGTCGCGGCGGTGTCTTCGGTCACGTCACTCCTCCGGGCAGGCATTGGGCACCTGCCGCCTGAGAGCAACCTACCGCTCATCGCGCCTGACGTTAACGCGCCGCGCTGTCCGGCATAGCACACGGGCGTTAAGCCGACAGTGAAATCCCAGCTCAACGCCCGTGCCCGAGGCCCTTAGCCCTGCTTGGTCTCCCAGAAGATCTTGGTGATCTCCTCGATCTTGGCTAGGAGCTCCTCGGCCTTGGCGACGTCGGTGCTCCCCTTGGTCCCGGTGGCTCCGGCTAGCTTGGTGGCCTCGTTGAACAGCTGGTGCAGCTGCGGGTACTTCTCGAAATGCGGCGGCTTGAAGTAGTCGGTCCACAGCACCCACAGGTGGTGCTTGACCAGTTCGGACCGCTGCTCCTTGATGAGGATCGCGCGGCTCCTGAACTCCGGGTCTGGGTTGTCCCGGTATTTCTCCGCGATGGCCTTGACCGATTCCGCCTCGATGCGGGCCTGCGCCGGGTCGTAGACGCCGCAAGGCAGGTCGCAGTGCGCATGCGCTACGGCCTTAGGCTCAAGCAGGCGGGTGAGCAGCCTCATCGATTCCCTTTCTCGCGTTAACTTTTCTGTTATCCGACCCTACCCCTGTGCTCTGGAGGGATGCGTGCGCTGGCCCCTGTTCCGCGTCGCCGTCGCCGAACGGTCCATGGAACCCGCGCTGCGCCCGGGGGACTGGCTGCTCGTGCTGCGCACCCGGCGCGCCCGTCCCGGCCGGATCGTGATCGCCCGTTATCCCGGTAAACCGGACATGTTGCTCGTCAAGCGGGCAGTCCGCCGGATACCCGGCGAAGGCTGGTGGCTCGCGTCGGACAACCCAGCGGCGGGCGCGGTGGACAGCCGCAGCTTCGGGCCGGTGCCGGCGCTCGAGGGCCGGGTCGTGCTGCGGTACAGACACGGGTAAAGAAACAGGCCGGCCCCGCCCTCCTGATGAGGGCGGGGCCGGTCCGGCCGTACTCCACTGCGGACTACGCGACGACTGCCGCCGGGTCGTCGCCCGCGCTTGCCTGCTCTCCGATGATCGCCTGAATCTCGTCACGCGGCAGCGCCGCGAAGTAGGCCCAGATATAAATGGCCACGGCGAACGCCGCGACGACCGGGATGTCCACCCAGAGCGGGATGCGGTTGGTGTTGACTGGCGGCAGGACCGCCCCGCCAGAGAACTGGCCCTGCCAGGAGATGATGCCCATGCCGATGATGTACACCGGCAGCCAGGAGGCGGCGATCCACTCCTTCTTGCCCAGCCTCGGTCGCTCCTCGTCGAAAAGCATTGCGACGCCGATGATCGTGTAGCCGATGACGATGCAGATGCCGAGCTTCCAGAGCGCCTCCCACCCGGACCAGTAGATGAGCAGGCTGGCGACGATGAACGCGAGCGGACAGACGATCGAGGATATCGGCAGCCGGTACGGCCGGGGCGCGTCTGGCAGTCGCCGGCGGAGCGCGGTAAGGGCAAGCGGTGCGCTCATGTACATGAGCACGCTCGCGCCGGTGGTCAGCGAGACGATGCTCCGCCAGGTCGGGAACGGCAGCAGGAATACCAGGCCGAGCACGAAGCTGGAGATCAGGCTGACCCACGGCACGCCGCGCTTGTCGGTCCGCGCGAAGATCTGCGGGATGTACCGGTTGCGGGCCAGTCCATAGGTGACCCGGGAGGTGGCGGTGAGGTAGATCAGCCCGGTTCCGTAAGGGGACACGAACGCGTCGATCCGCAGCAACGTCGCGAGGAGGCCGAGTCCGATCAGGCCGGCCAGGCCGGCGATGGGCCCGGACAGGACGTTCGTGTCGCTGATGCCAGGGAAGCCGTGCGTCAGCTGGCCCGGGTCCATCGCGGCGATGAACACGACCTGGACCATGATGTAGATGATCGTGCCGAGCATCATCGCGCCGATGATCGCGCGGGGCAGCGTCTTCTGCGGGTTCTTCACCTCGCCGGCCAGCTGGTCTGCCTGCTCGAAGCCGAGGTAGGAGAACACGATGCCGGCGCCGACCACCGCGTTGAGCACGCCCTTGGCCCCGAATGGCGCGAACCCGCCGGAGCCGTTGGTCGTCAGCGTCGTCGTGGCAGGGTGCGGGATAGTTCCAGCGGCACCCGCGCTCCAGTTGCCGGAGTGCCACTTGGTCAGCAGCACGATGATGGCGAGGACCGGGATAGCGATCTTCCACCAGGTGATCGTGCTGTTCACCCTGGCGAGCCAGCCGATGCCGAAGTAGTTGACGATCGTGAAGGTGGCCAGCAGCACGACGGTAAGGATCAGGCCCGGCCCGGTCGGCACATCTGTCGTCGGATTGAAGATCGAATGCCACCAGAAGTGCGCGTAACGCAGCACGGCATAGCACTCGACCGGAGCGATGCAAACGGCTTGCAGCCAGGCGAAGAAGCCGAACTGGATGCCGGCGATGCCGCCGTACGCATAGTGCGGGAACCGCGCCGTCCCGCCGGCCACCGGGAACATGGCCCCCAGCTCGGCGTGCACCAGCGCCAGGATCATCACCGCGGCGCCGCCGATGAGCCACCCGTAGATCGCGGCCGCGCCCGCGACCTGTGTGGCGAACAGCGATGCGAACAGCCAGCCGGAACCGATGATCGAACCCTCCGACGCCCAGATGGCGCCGATAAGCCCTACTTCTCGCCGGAGGCCTACATCAGCCGGTCTGGTGACCGTGGCTCCGGTAGTCGCGCTAGCAGACATGAGCGACCTTTCTTCCGATCGAGGCCCCGTGGGGCTGTCACTCGTGGCGAGATTCCCCCCAAGGGTCAGGTGAGCTTCTCGTATGCGTGGAGTGAGTTCATCGTAGAGATCATCGATATAGCTGAGAAGTGTTCATTCGGATTCGTTTTGATAACGCAGGTCACAGGCTTGTGCTGGAAACTTCATGGTTATAGGGCAGTTTGCGGTGAACGTCCGGTGTGAATAGGAATTAACGAGATGTTACGTCGGCCGCGAGCTTGTGAATGCTTTCACGTGAATGAATTCACAAGCTGCCCGAGACGTTTACCGCGATGTCCGCGGCCTCCAGCCGCATGAGGTCATCCATGCTCCGGACGTGCTCGGGATCGGCGGCGAGCCGGTACGCGTGCCGTAGCCGGGCCCGTTCCAGTTCGTTGCGGACGCTGCGCGCATTCGCGAACCGGGGGGCGTCGATCGCCGCGGAGAGGTATGCCCGGAACGCGGTGGTGGCCGTGTCGGACAAGTAATAGGAGGAGCGGTCCAGCATCATCTGGCCGATGGCCAGCAATTCGTCCACTTCGTACTCGGCGAAGCTCAGGTGGTGGGCGATCCGTGAACTCATGCCCGGGTTGGAGGCGAAGAAGCGATCCATCCGATCTTGGTAGCCCGCCAGGATCACGACGAGCTTGTCCCGGTCGTTCTCCATCACCTGGAGCAGGATGTCGATGCACTCCTGGCCGTAGTCCTTGGAGTCGTCGCCCCGGTGAAGGCTGTACGCCTCGTCGATGAACAGCACGCCGCCCATGGCCCGTTCGAGCACCGCCTTGGTCTTAGGCGCGGTGTGCCCGATGTACTCGCCGACCAGGTCGTCGCGCATGGCGTGCACGAGATGGCCCTTCTCCAGGTAGCCGAGGCGGTGCAGCAGGCCGGCCATCATCATCGCGACCGTGGTCTTCCCGGTGCCCGGCGCGCCGGTGAAGCACATGTGCAGGTTCGGCCGGGAGGCCGATAGCCCGAACCGTTGCCGGACCCGGTCCACCAGCAGCAGCGAGCCGATCTCCTCGACCTTCTTCTTCACCGGGACTAGACCGATCAGATCCCTGTCCAGCTTTTCGAACAGGCCGTCGATACCGGCCGCGCGCCGCTCCTCGGCGAGGGTGACCGTCGCCTCCGGGCCGAGCGGTTCGTGTTCCTTGCCGTGGCGGCCGCCCTTCGCTGTCGGCCGGCCGCTCGCCGGTCCAGACCGGGCCCGCGGCGCCGGTGCGGCAACTGCCGCGGGCCGCGGGGCGGAGGCTGCCCAGGAGCCCGGCATGGGCGTGCTGGGGCGGCCGCCGCCCTCCGCCGGGGAGCCGATGATGAACGCGGGGTGCCTGGCCAGCCGCCGGTTGACCGCGCCCAGGCCCACGCCTGCCATCTCCCGGCGCATGCCGCTGCCATCGATGGAGTTGATGTACCGCATGTATTCCGGGGTGATGCCCCGTGCCGCCATGTTAGCCATGTCGGTCTGGCGCATGCTGTCCCGCATCGACATGGCCACCGGCACGAGGAGCAGCATGATGCCGAAGACGATCGCGACCGCGATGTGCGGCAGTGTGAACCACATGATCCCCAGCACGGTGACCGAAAACAGCAGCACGACCGTGTTGAACGACTTCAGCCTGGTTCCCCACATGACATTTGCGAGGGTAACCAGCTGATCAGCCGGTGGTCAACAGCTCCTGGCCGGCGGACGGAGCGCGGACTAGGTGCTGCTCGCGCATTTTTCCGAGCAGTAGGCCTGGTCGCGTGCGATGCCGATGTCGATGAATACACCGCCGCAACCCGGCGCCTGGCATATCCCGAACCGGTCCACGCCCAGGTCGGATACCACGACCGCCAGCCCCATCACCGCGCCGGCCGCGTACCGGTCGGCGACCGACCCGCTCTCGGTGTAGTGCACGTGCCAGGACTGGCCGTCGTGCCCGGACAGCTGGGGGTGCACAGGGTGCTGGATCAGCAGGGCATTCAGCATCGCGGCCGCGTCCGAGCCGGCTCCGGCAGAGCATGCCTCGAAGAACGCACGGAATTCCGTACGCAAGCCCCGCAGCGCCTCTAGGTCGTTCCTGGTGATGCCCTTACTGAGGTGCTGCCGGTCGGCGACCAGGTCGCGAAGCCCGTCCAGGCTCGCTAGCCGGTCCCCTTCTTCGCCGCCGCCGCCGGCCGTGTTGACGAGCCGTACCGCGAGTTCAGCGTAGGAGTTGAGGTCCACTCCCGTTCCCTAACCGCGGGGAGGTTGGTTGTCAGGAAATGAGTATTACACCACAGGCGTGGTCCACGCCAGGCACCCCGCCGGCGCTGTGTTTCTTGTTTGCTCGGCCGCGGGCGTTTCGAGGTGCCTCGCTCACGGTGTGGCACAATGTTGCGACGGGCAACCCCCGTGCCTGGGCCCTCAGCTGCCACCATCCGATGTGGGCCCCATTCGAACGAAAGAACGAACTTGGGGGTTGCCGTCATGTCTGACGATTCCGTTTTCCGCATGCACCGAGCAGGCAAGATCAGCATCGCGCCGTCCGTGGACGTGTCCGACGCGCAAAGCCTTGCGATGGCTTATACCCCGGGTGTCGCCCGGGTGTGCACCGCCATCGCCGACAATCCCGACCTCGCCGCCGACTACACCTGGATCGGCAACACCGTGGCCGTGGTCACCGACGGCACCGCGGTGCTCGGCCTCGGCGACATCGGCCCGGCCGCCGCCATGCCGGTCATGGAGGGCAAGTCCCTGCTGTTCAAGCGCTTCGCCAACGTCGACGCGGTGCCGATCGCGCTCAACACCACCGACACCGACCAGATCGTCGCGACCGTCGCCGCGCTCGCGCCGAGCTTCGGCGGCATCAACCTGGAGGACATCTCGGCGCCGAGATGCTTCGAGATCGAGGATCGCCTGCGGTCGCTGCTGGACATCCCGGTGTTCCACGACGACCAGCACGGCACCGCGATTGTCGCGCTGGCCGCGCTGCGCAACGCCGCGCGGGTGGCCGGCAAGGAGTTCAGCCGGCTTCGCGCGGTGGTCGCCGGTGCCGGCGCCTCGGGCGTCGCGGTGACCAGGATGCTGCTCGCCGCCGGCATCGGCGACCTCGCGGTATCAGACAGCAAAGGCCTGATCTATCAGGGCCGGGACGGCCTGAACCCGGTCAAGCGGGCGCTCGCCGCGCAAACCAACAAGGCCGGGCTGACCGGCTCGACCGAATCGGCGCTGCCCGGTGCCGACGTGTTCATCGGACTGTCCAGCAGCCAGATCGCCGAGGGGGCGATCGCCTCGATGGCGGACCGCGCGATCGTGTTCGCGCTGTCCAACCCGGATCCCGAGGTGCACCCGGACGTGGCCACCCGGCACGCCCTGGTCGTGGCCACCGGCCGCAGCGATTTCCCCAACCAGATCAACAACTCGCTGGCCTTCCCCGGCATCTTCCGCGGCGCGCTGGACGTCCGGGCGGCCACGATCACCGAGCACATGAAGCACGCCGCGGCGGACGCCATCGCCGCCCTGGTCGGCAACGCCGCCACCCCCGGCTACGTCATCCCGGGCCAGTTCGACGACCGCGTCGCGCCGGCCGTCGCCGCCGCGGTCGCCGCGGCGGCCCGAGCCGACGGCGTCGCCCGCCGCTAACCCACCCGCACCCGCGCGCGCCCAGCATGCCGATGGCGCCATCGGGCTGCCGCACCCCCGACCCGTTGGCGCCATCGGCACGAGAAACCCGGACCCGATGGCGCCATCGGCACGAGCGGGAAGCACAAGGCACGAGCGGGGACACGAGACGCGGGCGGGGGACACGAGACACGAGCGGGAAGCACGAGACGCGGGCGGGGGACACGAGACACGAGCGGGAGACACGGGCGCGGGGGCGCGGGGAGCGGGGCGCGGACCGTAGGGTGGGGACGTGTTCGCTGTGACTGCCGCGCGTATCGACGCCGATGATCCGCTGGCCGGGCTCGAGGCGGGTGAGCGCCCGGAGCCGGAGCAGCGCGACGGCTGGGTGACCGTGACGGTCCGGGCCGCGGCGCTGAACCATCACGACGTGTGGTCGCTGCGCGGGGTCGGGCTGCCGGCCGAGCGGCTGCCGATGGTGCTCGGCTGCGATGCGGCGGGCATCGACCCGGACGGCAACGAGGTCATCGTGCACGCGGTGATCGGCGACCCGGACGCGGGGGGAGGGGATGAGACCCTTGACCCGCGCCGGTCGCTGCTGTCCGAGCGGTCCGACGGCACGTTCGCCGAGCGGGTCGCGGTGCCGCGCCGGAACCTGGTCCCCAAGCCCGCCGCGCTGTCCTTCGAGCAGGCGGCGTGCCTGCCGACCGCGTACCTGACCGCCTACCGGATGCTGTTCGAGAAGTCCGGTGCCGAGCCGGGGTCCACTGTGCTGGTCCAGGGCGCCGGCGGCGGGGTGGCCACCGCGCTGATCGTGCTCGGCCACGCGGCCGGCTACCGGATCTGGGCGACCAGCCGCAGCGAGGCGAAGCGCGAACGGGCCCGTGCGCTCGGCGCGGACCGGGTGTTCGCCGCCGGGGAGCGGCTGCCGGAGCGGGTCGACGTCGTGATGGAGAGCGTGGGCCAGGCGACCTGGGCCCACTCCGTCCGCTCCCTCAGGCCGGGCGGCCGGATCGTGATCTGCGGCGCGACCAGCGGCGACGCCCCGCCCGCCGAGCTGACCCGGGTGTTCTTCACCCAGCTGTCCGTGGCCGGCTCCACGATGGGCACCCGCGACCAGCTGGCCCGCACCGCCACGTTCTGCGAGCAGACCGGCGTGCGCCCGGTGATCGATCGCGTGCTGCCGCTGGCCCAGGCCCGTGACGGCTTCGCCGCGATGATCGCCGGCGACCAGGTGGGCAAGGTCGTCTTCATCCCGTGACAGGCAATACCGCCCCGTCGCGGAGGAAGAGCGGAATCCGGTCCAGCGGCGCGGCGGCGCGGATCGTCTGGCCGCCGGCGGCCGTCTCCGACGTCCACGCGTTCGCCCACCGCGCGCCGGCCGGCAGGTACACCTCGCGCCAGCGCTCCCGGTAGGAAGCGACCGGCGCCACGAGCAGGTCCGGGCCGAACATGTAGCTATCGGAAACCTCCCAGGCGGCGGGATCGTCAGGGAAGTCGACGAACAGCGGCCGCATCGGCGGCAGGCCGCACTCGTGCGCCAGGCGCATCAACCGCATCAGGTAGGGGCGAAGCCGTTCCCGCAGGAACATCGCCTCGCTGATACAGGCATAGGCTTCCTGACCGAAGGACCACGGCTCGTTCGGTCCGCCGGTTTGATTTAGTCCGAACGGCATGACCGGCTCCCGGTTGCCGTGCAGGCGGAACAGCGGGCAGAACACCCCGAACTGGAACCAGCGCACGATCAGTTCACGGAATTCTGGGTCGTGCGGGTCACCGCCGTGGAATCCGCCGATGTCCGTCGTCCACCACGGTATGCCGCTGACCGCGACGTTCAGCCCCGCCCGTATCTGCGCGCGCAGGCTGGCGAACGTCGCGGGTATGTCACCGGACCACAGCACCGCGCCGTAGCGCTGGCTGCCGGACCAGGCCGACCGGACCAGGCTGACCACCTCGGGCCGGCCCTCGGACAGCATCCCCTCCCAGAACGCTCTTGCGTGCTCCCGCGGGTACATGTTGCCGACCTCGAGGCCCGGCCCGGCGTGATAGCGCAGGTTCGCCTGGAAGCCGGGCCGCAGCTCTGGCTCGCAGGCGTCCAGCCACCACACCTCGATGCCGTACGGGCGGAGGTAGTTGTCCCTGACCCGAGCCCAGATGAACTCGCGGGCAGCGTGGTTGGTGGCGTCGTAGAAGGCCACGTCCACCGGCACGCTGATGCCCTTGTCCGGCCAGGTGGCCTGGGCTAGCGGGCCGTATTCGGTGCCGATCAGCAGGCCGCCGTCCCGCATCAGCGGGTAGTTCTCGCTCGCCGGGGACACCGAAGGCCAGACCGAGACCATCAGCTTGACGCCCATGTCCGCCAGTTCCGCGGTCAGCGCCGCGGGATCGGGCCATTCGGCGGGATCGAACTTCCAGTCGCCGAGGTGCGTCCAGTGGAAGTAGTCCGCCACGATCACCGAGAGCGGCAGGCCGCGCCGCTTGTACTCGCGCGCGACGTCAAGCAGTTCATCCTGGGTGCGGTAGCGCAGCTTGGACTGCCAGAAGCCGCCGGCCCACTCCGGCAGCATCGGGGGATGCCCGGTGGCGCCGGCATACCGGGCAAGGATCTCCGCGGGCTGTCCGGCGGTGATCCAGTAGTCGATCTGCGGGGCGCTGTCGGCCACCCAGCGGGTGCCGTTCGCGGCCAGCTCCACCCGGCCGATGGCCGGGCTGTTCCACAGCAGGCCGTAGCCGCGGCTGGACAGCAGGAACGGGATCGTGACCTCGCCGTTGCGCTGCACCAGGTCGAGCACGGTGCCTTTCTGATCGAGGCGTCCGTGCGTGTGCTGGCCGAGCCCGAACAGCCGCTCCCCGTCGTAGCCGCGGAAGACCTGTTCGACCCGGTGCGAGCCGTTGCCGGACGGGGTGAACAGCCGCGGGCCCGGCCACCAGAAGTGCGCGGCCTGCTCGGCGAGGAGTTCCGCGCCGGTATCGGTGCGGCTGAACCTCAGCATGGCCTGCCCGTGGTCCTCGCCGTCGGCCGTCAGTTCGGCCGTGAGCTGCCCGTTGACCAGCTGGGCGGCTCCGTCCGCGACCTTGGCCCGCGCCCCTGGGCTGGCGGGCCCGCTCGACTCGCTCAGCGCGCCCGGCGTGTCGTGCCTGACCGGGCCCAGGCTGGCCCGGACGCGGATGGCGTCCGGTCCCCATGGCTCGGCCAGCAATATCTGGCCGCCGGCGCACCACTCGATGGCGGCCCGGTCTTCGTCGATCTCGCGGACGTGCAAGACCTCGGCCCTAGCCTTTGATCGCACCGATGAGCACTCCCTTCGTGAAGTGTTTCTGCACGAACGGGTAGACGATCAGGACCGGTACGACGGTGAGCGCCACGACCGCCATCTGCAGCGACAGCGGGGCGATCGCCTGGTTGCCGACGAACTGGCCCGCGTTGGTGACCCCGCTGCCCGGCATCGCCATGCCCTCGGTTACGTACTGGTACATCACCATCTGGAGCGGCCACTTGGCGCTGTCGGTGGGCATGAACAGCAAGATGTTGAACCAGGAGTTCCAGTAGCCCACCGCGTAGAACAGCGCGATCACCGCGGTGACCGCCTTCGAGGTGGGCAGCACCACCCGCCACAGGATCTTCCAGTCGCTGGCCCCGTCGATCCGTGCGCTGTCGATGAGGTCGCTGGCGACGTTCATGAAGAACGCGCGCATCACGATGATGTTGAACACGCTGACCGTGCTGGGCAGGATCAGCGCCCAGTACTGGTCGTAGCCGCCGAGCGCGGAGACCACGAGGAACAGCGGGATCACCCCGCCGTTGAAGAACATCGTGATCATCATGAACCACAAGATCGTCTTATGACCGAACGACCCGGCGCGGGACAGTCCGTAGGATGCGAGGATCGTGACGGCCATCGACAGCGCGGTGCCCACGGCGGTGATCCCGAGGCTGATCAGCAGCGCCCGGCCGACCACGCCGCCGCCGGCGATCAGCTTGTAGGCGTTCAGCGTGAGCCCGTGCGGCCAGACGACGAGGCCGCCGCCCGCGGTGTTGATCGACGCCTGGGTGGAGAAGCTGGTCAGCACGACCGAGTACAGCGGGAACGCGACCACCAGCAGGATCGCCACGATCGTGGCCGACTTCGCGCTGCTGGTGGCCGCCGATGGCCGCTCCTGCCAGGCCGGCCGCCGGGCTATCCCCGCGGCGGCCCGCCGCCCCGCTAGTACCGTCACGGTTACTTCCTCCTCGTCCGGTACAGGCCGTCCTCGCCGAGCAGGTGAGCGACCTTGTTGGCGGAGAGGATCAGGATCACCGAGGTCACCCCCAGCAGCAGGCCGGCCGCGGCACCATAGCTGAAGTTGCCGTGCACGATGCCGTTGTCGTAAGCGAACGTGGTGATCACCTGCGCGGCTCCCGGGCCGACCGCGGGACTCTGGATGAGCAGCTGCTCGAAGCCGAACGTCAGCGCGTACCCCAGGTTGAGGATGAGCAGCAGCACCATGATCGGCCGCAGGCCCGGCAGCGTGATCCGCCACGTCCGCTGCCGCCAGTTCGCGCCGTCGACGGCGGCCGCCTCGTACAGCGACGGGCTGATGGCGGCCAGGGCTGCCAGGTAGACGATCATCCCCCAGCCGGATTCCTTCCAGATCAGCTGCCCGGAGACCAGGAACTTGAACAGGCCGGGATTGGTCATGATCTGCGGCGGGTTGTGCACGCCATGCGAGCGCAGGAACGTGTCGAGCAGCCCCGCGCCGCCGAGCACCTCGTTGAAGATCGTGATCACCATGACCATGGAGAAGAAGTGCGGCAGCGTCACCACGGACTGGATGAACCCACGCAGCCGCCTGCTCAGCACGGAGTCCAGCAGGATCGCCAAGGCGACAGGCACCGGGAAGGAGAGCACGAGCTGGACCGAGAACAGCTCCACCGTGTTGCGGAACGCCTGCCAGAACCCCGGGTCGGTGAACAGCTGCTGGAAGTTGCTGAACCCGGCCCACGGGCTGTGCAGGATCCCGTCGTAGAGGTCGTAGTTCTGGAACGCCATCACCAGGCCGAGCATCGGCGCGTACCCGAAGACCAGCAGCAGCACCACGACCGGCAGCGTCATGACCAGCAAGGACCGATCGGTGTTGAATTTCCGCCAGCTGGCGCTGTTTTTCCCCCGGGGGGACGACCCCCCCGGTGACCCCCCCGCGATCAGGGGGCTGCCCGCCCCCTGAAACCCCTGGGGGCCCCCTTCGGGGGCCAATACTGTGGCTTCGCGACGGGTCACGCTGAGCCGTACTTGGCGCGGACGGTCTCGTAGAACGCCTTGAGCCGGGTGCCGCCGTTGCGCAGCCACTGGTTCACCGTGGACTGGTAGTCGGCGATCGACGACCGGCCGCGGACCACCTCGTACATGATGTTGCTGGTGGGGGAGACGAACGGGCCGAAGGCATTGGCCGTGGTCAGGTCGTTCGGCACGGTGATGTTCATCGCGTAGAACAGCGGCCTGTAGGCGTAGCCGGCGTTCTGGGCGGCGAACTGCGCAGATGCCTTGGTGACCGCCGGGTAGCCCGGGTTGTTGTTGATGTTGTTCGGGCTGGACAGCAGCACGGCCGCGCCCGAATCGACGTCCTTCTGACCGGTCGCGGTCAGCACCGGGCCGTTGCCGCCCATCGTGTAGTCGATGTTTTCGGCGCCGTAGTTGATCAGCGTGAACTCGTAGGAGCCGAACGGCGCGGCGAGGTAGTCCGCGATCCGCAGCAGCTCCCGGATCTGGTCCGGCTTGAGGTTCTTGTTGAAGTAGCTGAGGTACTCGGTGGGCGGCGCGAGCGGCATCCTCGGCTTGCCGCCGACGCCGGCGGCGAAGAACGGGAACGCCGCCCGCTCGTAGCCCTTGTTCGCGGCGGCGCCGGCGATCGCGTCGCTGTAGTTCCACGAGCCGCCGCCGTCGGCCGTGATGACCATCTGACCCGCGTAGAACCGGTTCTTCGCCGTGCTGGTCTGGCCCGCGACCGAGTCGGGATTGACCAGGCCCTGCTGGAAGAGCTGCCGTTCCCAGTTCATCGCCTCGATGATGTTCTCGGTCTCGTACTGGGTGATCAGGTCGCCCTTGTCGTTGGTGGTCCAGCCGGCGGTGGTGCCGGCTCCGGACGGGACGCCGAACGGCTGGTACAGGTACCCCCAGATGTCGTCGAACGCCCACCGCTTGGCGTTGGGGTCGTTGATCTCCTTCCCGAGGGCGAGCAGGTCGGCGGCCGACTTGATGCTGGGCGTGCCGATGCCGAGCTTGTCCAGGATGTCCGCGCGGTAGAACAGGTAGAAGCCGGTGGTGAACTGCTGGACCACGGTCGGGATGCCGTAGATCCGGTCGTTCCACACGCCTTGCTGCCAGCCGACCGTCTCGATCGCGGCCAGGTTCGGGTAGTCCTTGATCTTGTCGCCGGACAGGTAGGGGGTGAGGTCGGCAAGCTGACCCTGGGTGGCCTGCCCGAAGCCGGGCGGCTGTGCCCAGGTCGGCACGTCGATCCAGTCGGGCAGCTTGTGGCCCGCGAACAGCGGCGGCAGGCTGTTGATGATGAGGTTGCCGTTGGCCGGCTCCAGGTTCAGCGTCGCGCCGAGCGCCTGGTTGATCGCCTGATAGTAGGTGTTCCCGCTGGTACGCGGTATCGCGCCCCAGTAGGGCGCCGTGCCCGTATAGCTGCCGCCGCTGCCAGGGACACCGCTCACCGTGCGCGCCAGCGTAGTTGGATAGTTGAGGTATCCAGGCGCGGTGCCGTTCACGCTGGGGAAGTCTGGCGTCAGCCCGGCGATGCTGCGCGGCTGGTAGGCCGGCAGGATCTTGGCGAGCTGGGAAGCCGTGGTGGAGCCGGTCTTGGCCGGTGCGTTGCCGCCGCAGGCGGCGAGCAGTGGCGCGGCGGCGATCGCGCCGGCCGCTCCCGCGGCGGTGCCGAGGAATCCGCGTCTGGTCAGGTGCCGGGCCGATGGCGACCCAGCAGACGCTTCGAAGTCCATATGCGCTACCAACCCTTCGGGCTTGTCTGGCGGTTGATCAGAACGATTGTCGAAGCGCTTCAATCATTTACGAGGAGGTTAGGCCGATGTCTCAACAGATAGCAATACCCCGGAAAATAGCGCGATCCGGTGGATGGACAGCGGCAAGACCTAGCGTCAGACTAGGTACTTAGCATTGACGCGCCGCGCCGTGAAAAGTACATGTCGAAGCGCTTCGCAATGAACTAAGCCAAGCCCCGGCAGGGTGGTGGTGGTTGTGGTTCCGCGGTTCCGCGATCCGGCTCGCACGTTCGCCCAGCGGGCGGACGACCTGCTTGGCCGGCTGAGCGCGGACGAGAAGATCGCCATGCTGCATCAGCGGGCGCTCCCCGTTCCCCGGCTGGGGATCGAGGAGTTCTTCGGCGGGGCCGAAGGTGTGCACGGCGCGTCGTGGCGTGACCACGAGGGTACCGGCTTGACGATGACCGCGACGGTCTTCCCGCAGCCGGTAGGCCTGGCCGCCGCCTGGGACCCGGACCTGGCCCAGCAGGTCGGCCGGGCCACGGCTCGTGAGCTGCGGGCGCTGCGCGACCTGAACCCGGCCGTCGGCCTCAACGTCTGGGCCCCGGTGGTGAACCTGCTGCGCGATCCGCGCTGGGGCAGGAACGAGGAGGGCTACGCCGAGGATCCGCTGCTCACCGCGCACCTGGCGGTGGCCTTCTGCCGCGGCCTTTCCGGTGATCTGGCCGCGTCCGGCGGCTACCTGCTCACCGCGCCCACCCTGAAACACTTTCTCGGGTACAACAACGAGGATTACCGCGACCTGACCTCGTCGATGCTTCGGCCGCGGGTGCTGCGTGAATACGACCTGCCGCCGTTCCGAGCGCCGATCGAGGCGGGGGTCGCCACCGGCGTCATGCCGTCCTACAACCTGGTGAACGGCAGGCCGATGCACGTCAGCCCGCTGCTGGCGATCATCCGCACATGGACCGGTCAAGAGCTGCTGAACTGCAGCGACGCGTTCGCGCCGTCGAACCTGGTCAACACTGAGCACTACTTCGACGATCACGCGCAGGCGCACGCCGCCGCGCTGCGCGCCGGGCTGGACAGCTTCACCGACCAGGGCGGCGACGGAACCTTCACGGTGACCGCGATCAAGGAAGCGCTCGATCGCGGCCTGATCACCATGGCCGAGGTGGACCGCGCGGTACGCCGGAAGCTGCTGATCAGGCTGCGGCTCGGCGAGTTCGATCCGGACGGCGGGCCCTATGCCGCGGCAGGGCTGCTTGACCCGCCCGGTCATCGCATCCTGGCCGCCACCGCGGCGCGGCGCGGCATCGTCCTGCTGAAGAACGACAACGGACTGCTCCCGCTCAGCACGGCCGAGCGGATCGCGGTGATCGGCCCGCTCGCGGACACGCTCTGCGAGGACTGGTACAGCCCGGCCATGCCGTACCGGGTCACGATCGCGGACGGCATCAAGGCCGCCGGCGCCGATGTCAGCCTCGTCGAGGCGGCGGACCGGGTGCGCACCGACCTGGGTGAGTTCGACGTCTTCAACTGGGGCGAGGACGTCGTCACCCTCCGTCAGGATGGGAAGTACCTGACCACGCGCGCCGACGGTTCGCTCGCGGTCGAGGCCGACCGGCCCGATGGCTGGGTGGTCCGCGAGACGTTCCACCGGATCGCGCAGCCTGGCGGTGACGTGCTGCTCCGCGCTACGGCCACCGGAGCCGCGCAGCGGCTGCGGTGGGACGTCCTCGACGACGGCGTGGCCGCTGCCGTGGCGGCGGCGCGTGCGGCGGACGTGGCCGTGCTGGTCGTCGGCAACCACCCGCTGATCAACGCGCGGGAAGCGCGGGACCGGACCTCGCTGCGCCTGCCGGCGGCCATGGACCTGCTGATCCGCGAAGTCAGCGCCGTCAACCCGCGCACCGTGCTCGTGCTCATGTCCAGCTTCCCTTACGCGCTGGACCCGGACGGCATACCGGCGATCATGTGGACCTGCCATGGCGGCCAGGAAACCGGACGCGCGCTGGCCGCCGTGCTGTTGGGCGAGCATTCCCCCGAGGGCCGGCTGACCCAGACCTGGTACCGGTCCGACGCCGACCTGCCTGGTGCGCTGGACTACGACATCGTGCGGGCGGGCTGGACCTACCAGTACTTCGACGGCGAGCCGCTGTATCCATTCGGCCACGGGC
>Ga0207664_10000608_pt1 | contig 24798 bp, 27 predicted proteins | sample LARL83metaG_FD_184349 | JGI IMG/M metagenome (GOLD analysis project Ga0207664, IMG submission 184349) | Corn, switchgrass and miscanthus rhizosphere microbial communities from Kellogg Biological Station, Michigan, USA - LAR L8-3 metaG... | ecosystem: Host-associated > Plants > Roots >... | reverse complement strand
CCTGTGCGCCTCGTGGATCGCCTCGGCCGGCCATTCGCTGGTGCCCCAGTACAGCACCTTGCCCTGGCGGATCAGCGTATCCATCGCCGCCACGGTTTCCGCGATCGGCGTATTCGGATCGGGCCGATGGCAGAAATACAGGTCGAGATAATCGACACGCAGCCGCTGCAGCGCCTGGTGGCAAGCTTCCATCACATGCTTGCGCGAGAGCCCGCGCTGGGTCGGCAGCGGCTCGTCGACCGCGCCGAAAAACACCTTGCTGGAGACGCAATAGCTGTCGCGCGGAAAGCGCAGGTCGGCCAGCACGTCGCCCATTACCTGCTCGGCGACACCGTTGTTGTAGGTCTCGGCGTTGTCGAAAAAGTTGACCCCGCGATCGTGCGCCAGCGCCAGCAGCTCGCGCGCCTGCGCGCGCCCCACCTGCTTGCCGAAAGTGACCCAGGCGCCGAACGACAGCGCGGACAGTTGCAGGCCGGAGGTGCCGAGGCGACGGTATTGCATGGGAGACTCCTGGTGGAACCGGGAAACGGAAAGTCTACGCCTTGACGCGTAATTGCCAGTCGAACGGGGCGCCTTGGCGCCTGCTCGCGGAGCCCCTTCGACTCCGCCGCTGCGTGGCTACGCTCAGGGAGATCGGCTGGTGGTGGTATCAGTTTTCGGAAATCAGGTTACGGCGGATCGCGCATGCCGATCCAGAAACTGCACGTCACCCCACCGTTCGGGCTGAGCGTAGCGCCGCAGGCGCGAAGTCGAAGCCTCTCGCACCGCCAGGACAGGACGTTACGGCAAGAAATGCAATCCGAACGCCAGCACGATCGCCGCGAAGACACCGGCGAGCACGTCGTCGATCATCACGCCGAAGCCGCCCTTGACGCGTCGGTCGAGCCACCGGATGGGCCAGGGCTTCCACACATCGAACAGGCGGAACAGTGCGAAGCCGAGGGCGATGGTCCACCACGGCGAAGGCATCAGCAGCAGCGGGAGCAGCGCGATCCACTGGCCGATGAACTCGTCCCAGACCAGGCTGCGGTGATCGTCCACGCCAAGCGCACGACCGGCGACGTTGCAGGCCCATACGCCCACGCCGAAACCGAGCAGCAACACGACCAGATACAGCGGCAGCGGCAGCTCGCGCAGCAGTAGCCAGGGCAGCAGCGCGGCCAGCGAACCGAACGTGCCTTGCGCGACGGGCGCCAGCCCCGAACCGAAGCCGCAGGCGAGCCAGCCGGCCGGCGTGGCCAACAAGGCACGACGCTGCTCGCCGCTCAGGTTCTTTTTTGCGCTCACGCGAAATGCTCCCAGCCTGCCCGATCCGTGGCCAGCCACTCGCCGCCGGCACCACGCACGCGCACGCCGGCGCCTTCGACGATGCGGCCGATGCGCGTGGCGCCGCAGCCGAGTCGCGAAAGATCGGCCTGCACGTCGGCCAGCCGCTGCGCCGGCACGGTGAAACACAATTCGTAATCGTCGCCGCCGCTCAACGCAAACTGCGCGGCGCCGGCTTCGTCGTACAGCGCCATCAGCGCCGGCGAACGCGGCAACAAGGCGGCGTCGATCTCCGCGCCCACGCCGCTGGCCGCACAGACATGGCCGAGATCGGCCAGCAGGCCATCGGAGATGTCGATGCAGGCACTCGCCTGCCCGCGCAAGGCGGCGCCCGCCGCCAGCCGCGGCGTCGGGCGGTTGAGCCGCTCGATCAGGAAATCGCGCAGGCCGGCGCGAGTGTCGTCATCGCGCAACGGCTGCTGCAATGCGTGCAGGCCGGCGGCGGCATCGCCTAGCGTGCCGGTGACCAGCACCGCGTCGCCGACGCGCGCGCCGCTGCGCACCAGCGCCTTGCCCGGCGGCACGAAACCGTGCACGGCCACGCTGATGCTCAGCGGTCCCCGCGTGGTGTCACCGCCGACCAGCGCCAGCCGGTGCGACTGCGCCAGCTTCGCAAAACCTTCGGAAAAGCCCTCGACGAAAGCGGCGTCGGCATCGGGCAAGGTCAGCGCCAGCAGCGCCCAGGCCGGACTTGCGCCCATCGCTGCCAGGTCGGACAGATTCACCGCCAGCGCTTTCCAGCCGATGTCGGCAGCGGCGGTGCCGCGCGGGAAATGCACGCCCTCGACCAGCGTGTCGATCGCAACGGCGAGCTCCTGTCCGGCCGGCACCGCCAGCACCGCAGCGTCATCGCCGATACCGAGGCGCACGTCGTCGCGCGGCTGGATCGTGCGCCGACGGATCAGTTCAATCAGATCGAATTCCATCAACGGATCGCCCGAGGGGAAGCTGGCTAACGGGTAAAAATGAGGGTGGGACTGTCGTGGTAGACCGATTGCTGCCACTGGCGGAAGCCGGCCTTCTCGGCCACCCGGATCGAGGGCAGGTTCTCGGGCGAGATGATGCACACCACGCGCCGGTCGGGAAAATGTGTCTGGCTCCAGGCCGTCATCGCCGCCACCGCCTCGCTCGCGTAGCCTTTGCCGTGTGCGTGCGACGCCAGTATCCAGCCGAACTCCAGCATGCCTTGCAGCGACGGCTGTATGTCGCGCTTGAAATCGGTGTAGCCGATATGGCCGATATAGCTGCCGCTTTCCTTTTCCTCGACTGCCCAATAGCCATAGCCGAGCAGTTGCCACATGCCGACGTAGCTCAGCAGGCGGCGCCACACCTCTTCACCGGAGAAAGGCCGGCCGCCGAGGTGGCGAACGACCACCGGGTCCGCGCAGATAGCCAGGCAGTCCGCATAGTCGTCGGCCCGATGCGCCCGCAATATCAGGCGATCCGTTTCCAGTACCGGTACCAGCGCGCCGGCTCCCGTCGCCGGGGCCGGCGTCAACCCTTCTTCTCCACGGCGCGCAATTCGGAAGCCAGCTTGTCCAGCACGCCGTTGACGTAGCTGTGGCCGTGATCGGCGCCGAAGCGCTTGGTGACTTCGATCGCCTCGTTGATCACCACGCGGTACGGCACATCGGGGCGGAACTTCAATTCGTACGCGGCCAGGCGCAGCGCGGCACGTTCGATCGGATCGATCTGCGCGACTTCGCGGTCGATGTGCGGTCGCAGGGCTTCGTCGAGCGCGTCGACGTTCTTTTCGACGCCGTGCAGAAGGTCCTCGAAATACTCGAGGTCGGCCACTTCCATGTCCTGCTCGTGGCGGAACTGATCGATCACCGCGTTCATGTGGCTGCCGCTCAGCTGCCACGCGTACAGCGCCTGCAATGCGCGGCGGCGCGCACGCGAGCGCGCCTGCATGTCGAGGCCCTGCGGATGCTGGCTCATGCCAGCTTCCCGTACAGATTGACCATTTCCAGCGCGGCGATGGCGGCGTCCGCGCCCTTGTTGCCGGCCTTGGTGCCCGAGCGCTCGATCGCCTGCTCGATGCTGTCGGTGGTGAGCACGCCGAACGCGACCGGCACGCCGGTATCGAGCGCGGCTTTCGCCAGGCCCTTGGCGCACTCGCCGGCGACGAAATCGAAGTGCGGCGTGGAACCGCGGATCACCGCGCCCAGCGCGATCACCGCCGCGTACTTGCCGGAGTTCGCCAGCTTGTGTGCGGCCAGCGCGATCTCCCACGCGCCCGGCACGCGGACCAGGTCGATCGCGTCGTCCTGCACGCCGTGGCGCACCAGCGCGTCGCGCGCGCCGGCGACCAGCGGCTCGACGACGAAGCCGTTGAAACGACCGGCGACGATGGCAAAACGGCCTTTCGGCGTGGCGAAATCGCCTTCGATGATCTTCATGGATGCTTGTTCCTGTGGGCGGTCAGCCCATGCTGGCCGGCTATTTTACGGGTTTTCGGGAAGGCCGGCCGGCGCCGGCCGATCCAGGTGCGGATACCCTTCGAAATCCAGCTGCGCGCGGCCGTCCGCGACACGCAACCGCGCCGGCGCACCGAACGGCAGGGTCAGCTGGTTCGCGGCGTGGCCGTGCGGCATGCCATCGATCACCGGAATCCCCGCCACGGCGCGAACCTGCGCGAACGCCGCCGCCAGGTCGTAGCCGTTGTCGCGAGGGCCGGGACGGCAATGGCTGAAGTCGCCGAGCACAAGCGCGCGCTGGCGTGCGAGCACGCCGGAAAGGTGCAGCTGATACAACAGCCGCTCGATCCGGAACGGCGGTTCGCCGATGTCCTCGACGAACAGGATGCCGCCCTCGATCTGCGGGAAATACGGCGTGCCGAGCAGGCTGCACAGCACGGCGAGATTGCCGCCCCACAACGGACCCTGCACGTCGACGTCAGCCGTCGCCGTGCCGGACCAGCTGGCCGAGGATGCCGGCGACGTGATCGTGTTCCAGAAATGTCGCCAGGTTTCGCTCGTGCACGCTGCCGATCCGAAATCCGCCAGCAAGGGGCCGCTGAACGTGCGCACGCCGCTCCTTGCATACAGCGCCAGTTGCAGCGCGGTGAAGTCGCTGTGCCCGACCAGCAGCGTCGACGCATCGGCCAGCCGTTCGCGCAAGGCGTCGTAGTGCAGGTGCGGCAGCAGGCGCGAGGCGCCATAGCCGCCGCGGGTTACCAGCGCCACGTCCGGCAAGATGGCCATGCTGGCGAGCGTGTTGATGTCGGCGGCGCGCTCGGCGTCGTTGCCGGCGAAACGCAGGTCGGCGCGTTCGAGCACGTCCAGCCCTTCCACTAAACATCCCGCTTTACGCAAGCGCTCGACGCCGCGCGCCAGGGCAGCGGGATCGTGCGGATAGCCGGAAGGGGCGATCAGGCGGATACGGATATCGGACATGGTTTGGTCGTTCGAGGATGGCCGATTATGCGGTGAAGGGACGGCGGCTGTACGGCGGAACTCCGGCAGTGACGGGAAGACCGCCCGGCTGCGTGGGAGCGGCCGGGCTAAACGTATTCGACGACTTCCAGCCCGAAACCGCCCAGGCCGACCAGCTTGCGCGGCGTGCCAAGCACCCGCAGCCGGTGCACGCCCAGGTCGGCCAGGATCTGCGCGCCGAGACCCAGCTGGCGCCACTCCTGCTGCTGCACGTCTTCCGGCGCCTGCGTGGCGGGCTGGCGCTGCAACCGGGCCAGCAGCGCTTCGGGCGTGTCTTCGCCGGACAGCACCAGCAGCACGCCGCGGCCCTCGTCCGCGATGCGGCGCAAGGCCGAGGTCACGGTGAGGCCAAGGTCATCGCGCTGCAGGTGCAGCACGTCGGACAGCGTGTTGCGCACGTGCACGCGCGACAGCACCGGCGCACCGTCGTCGACCGCGCCGCGCACCAGCGCGAAATGCAGGCCGCGGCGGATCGCGTCGCGATAGGCCACCAGCCGGAACATGCCGAACTCGGTCTGCACCTCTTCCGCATGCACGCGCTGCACGGTCTTCTCGGTTTCGAGCCGGTAGCGGATCAGGTCGGCGATCGAGCCGATCTTCAGGCCGTGCTTCGCGGCAAAAATTTCCAGCTCCGGCCGGCGCGCCATCGAGCCGTCCTCATGCAGCACTTCGATCAGCACCGCCGAGGGCTCCAGCCCGGCCAGCGCGGCCAGGTCGCAACCCGCTTCGGTGTGTCCCGCGCGGGTCAGCACGCCGCCGGGTTGCGCGGTGAGCGGAAAGATATGGCCGGGCTGGACCAGGTCCTGCGGCTTCGCGTCGGCTTTCACCGCCACCTGGATCGTGCGTGCACGGTCGTGCGCGGAAATGCCGGTGGTCACGCCTTCGGCCGCCTCGATCGAGACGGTGAAGTTGGTGTGGTACGACGAGGTGTTGTCGCTGACCATCGGACGCAGGCCGAGCTGGCGCGTGCGCTGTTCGGTCAGCGTGACGCAGACCAGGCCACGCGCCTCGCGCACCATGAAGTTGATGTCCTCGGCGCGCACTTTCTCGGCGGCCATGATGAGATCGCCCTCGTTCTCGCGGTCCTCGTCGTCGAGGATGACGACCATGCGGCCGGTGCGGATGTCTTCGAGGATCTCGGGGATGGTGTTGAAGGGCATGGGTGTTCCTTGAGGAGGGTGTTCTCCCTCCCCTGCAAGCAGGGGGAGGAGCCAAAGATCAGGCGAATCCGTGCTGCTTGAGGAACGCCTCGTCCAGCCGCGGTGTCTCGCCGCTGGACAGCAGCCGCTCGACATAGCGTGCAATGACGTCCACCTCGATATTCACGACGTCGCCCACGCGGCGCGAATGGAACGCGGTGTGTTCGACCGTATGCGGGATCAGGTTCACTCCGAAGCGGTGCCCGGCCACTTCGTTGACGGTGAGACTGGTGCCGTCGATGCAGACCGAGCCTTTCGCGGCGATATAGCGCGAGATTGCCGGCGGCACTTCGAACGCCCAGCGCTGCGAACGCGCATCGGGAACGATCGAGACGACCTTGCCGAGGCCGTCGACATGGCCGGAAACCAGATGTCCACCGAGCCGGTCGGACAGGCGCAGCGCCTTTTCCAGATTCACCGGATCGCCGGCCTTCAGCTTGCCCAGCGACGTCAGCGACAGCGTCTCGTTGGAAACGTCGGCGCTGAAGCCGCGCGATTCCAGCGTGATCGCGGTCAGGCACACGCCGGACACGGCGATCGAGTCGCCCAGTTGCACGTCCGCGAGATCGAGGTCGGCCGTGTCGACGTGCAGGCGCACGTCGCCGCCGCGCGGTTCGAGCCGCGCGACGCGGCCCACGGTCTGGATGATGCCGGTGAACATCAGCGCACCTCCGGGCGGAGGGCGATGCGATGCAGCGAATGAATGGCTTTCATGAAACGTTTCCCGCGTCGAGTCAATGCGAAAAACGCCTCAAGGCATGAGGCCAGGCGCACGCCGCGAAGCGTCCGCCGTGCCGTCTTCTCTTTATCCGGACTGTGAGGAAGCGGTCGCCCGCTTCCAACCGTCGGCTCCGGCATTCGACCGGATCTGCTGACCTTCCGGCATGGCCGGAAGCGCTCGCGGGCTCGCCTCGAAAGGCCTACCGCCGGTGGGGAATTTCGCCCCGCCCTGAAGACGTCGTGTACTGCCGGCCAAGCCGGCCGGGGCAGTCTAGCACTCCGCCATGCCGGCTCCTCGACCCCGACGGGAAACAGCGTTCCGGCCCGCGCACGATGGAGCTACGGTTCGAGGCGCCCCAGCGCGTCCACCAGATCGTCGATCAGTCGGCGCAGCGCCGGCGCCCGGTCCGCGCCGGGCAGCCACAACAGGTGGATCGGCGAACTGCTCAATGACCAGTCCGGCAGCACTTCGACCAGGCGTCCTGCCGCCACCAGCGGATCGGCCATGTAGTCGCCCTGCATCGCGATGCCGACACCGGCCAACGCGGCGTGGAGTATGGCCTGCGCATCGTTGCTCGACAGCACCGGGTCGATCCGCACCGAACGCCGCCGACGCTGCTGGCTGAACTGCCACAGCGTGCCCGTACGCAGCCCGCTGAACGCAATGCAGCGGTGCTTTTTCAGGTCGGCCGGATCAGCCAGAGGTGCCGCTGCGGAGAGGTAATCGGGCGCAGCGCACAGGTAGCGCCGCATGGTGCCGACGCGCCGCGCCACCAGTTGCGTGTCGGCGAGCCTGCCCACGCGCAGCGCCAGATCGATCTTCGCCTCGACCATGTCGACGTAGGCGTCGTCATAGACCGCTTCGATCCGGATCAACGCATGTCGACGCATGAACGAGGCCAGCAACGGCGCGATGCAATGGCGCCCGTAGGCTGCCGGCAAATGCACGCGCAGACAGCCGGCGGGTTCGCCACGAGGCGGACGCAGGTCCGTCGCCAGATCGGTCACGACCGCCTCCAGCCGTTGGCAATGCGCCAGCAATTTCTCGCCGCGTGCGGTCAGCGTCATCCGCCGGGTGGTGCGCAGGAACAGCTTGCCGCCCACCGCATCCTCCAGCGCCGCGATACGCCGGCTGAGCACGGAGGGCGTGCAGCCGACCTCGCGCGCGGCCTGCGAGAAATTCAGTCGCCTTGCCGCTGCGGCAAAGCCGCGCAACTCGCGCAGGCGGGTCGGCGTGAGCTCGAACGATTTGTTCATGGGACGAATGAAAGATGTGTCACGACGATGGATTATCACTCGAGCATGGCGCGGCCACCATGACGGCATTCCCCTCTTGCCAAGGAGCACGCCATGCGCAGCATCCAGCTCACTGCGTTCGGTCTGGACCATCTCGACCTCGTCGATCTTCCCGCACCGCGGCCCGCCGCGAACGAAGTGCTGGTGCGCATGGAAGCCGCCTCGCTCAACTATCGCGACCACATGCTGGTGTCCGGCGAGCTCTACCGTGGCGTGTCCTTGCCGATCGTGCCGGTATCCGACGGTGCCGGCACGGTGCTGGAGGTCGGCGATGCGGTCACCCGTTTCAAGCCCGGCGACCGCGTCACGACCTTCTACAAATCGCGCTGGCTCGCCGGCACGATGCGGCCGGAATGGGAAGGCGCGGAAATCGGCGGCCCGTTCGACGGGGTGATGCGCGAGCTGGCCTGCTTCGATCAATATTCGCTGGCACACGTGCCAGCGCATCTCTCCAGCGTGCAGGCCGCCACGCTGCCGATCGCCGCGCTCACCGCCTGGCAAACACTGGAGCTGGCCCAGGTCACTACGGGCCAGACCATTCTGCTGCTCGGTACCGGTGGCGTTTCGCTGTTCGCATTGCAGTTCGCCAGATTGCGCGGCGCGCGGGCGATCGTGCTGTCGTCCAGCGACGACAAGCTCGACCGTGCGAAGGCGCTGGGCGCCGACATCGGCATCAACTACGCGAGGAACCCGCAGTGGGGCGGGCTCGTACGTGAAGCGAGCGGCGGGGTCGGCGTGGACGCGGTGGTCGAGACGATCGGCGCAGCGACGCTGGCTCAATCACTGGATGCCGTGCGCATGCACGGCTTCATCGGGGTGCTCGGCTGGATCGGCGGGATGGACGCCACATTGCCCCTGTCGAAGGTGGTGCTGAAACGCATACGCGTGCAGGGCATTTCGGCGGCGCCGCTGGAGACGCACGAGCGGATGGTCGCCGCCATCGAGGCCACTGGTCTGGAGCCGGTGATCGACCACGTCTACGGCTTCGCCGAGTTGCGCGAGGCCTTCGAGCACCTCGTCGCCGGCCGCCACTTCGGCAAGCTCGCCATCGACTTCAACCGCTGAGGTCACCCATGCGCACCCTCTTCCCTGTCCCGCCTGAGCTGCGGCTTGTGGTTCCTGCTGATGGCATTCGCCATGTTTGCCCACGCTGCCGAAGCGCCGCCAGACATCCGCCTGCAGGTGCTCGCCGCGCGGACGCACGCGAAGGTGGCGACCCGACACGATCCACGCGACATCGCGAAGTTGCCGCAGCTTCCCTCATGCCTCATTGAGTCAGTTCGGTCGCAACCGCAGACGGATATCCTGGCCCAGCATGCGCTGGTCGACCGCCTGCAATTGCCAGCGTCGGGCCATGTCGCCGAGCGTGGGAAGTTGCATCAGCGGACGGGCTCGATCGCCCAGCAGTAGCGGTGCGATGTAGAGCAGCAACTCGTCGGCCAGGCCGGCGGCGAACAGCGCGCCGCAGAGCACCGGGCCAGCCTCCACCTGCACCTCGTTGCAGCCGCGGCCCGCGAGCAGGCCGAGCGCCGCATGCAAATCCAGGCCATCGCCATGGGTGGCCAGCGCCATCCGCTCCACCCGCGAAAAACGGCCATCCGCGCAGGACGCCGCCGCGCCGTGCAGCAGCAGGGTCGGTACCGATCCGTCCAGCACGTGGCTGCCGGCCGGCGTGCGCAGCTGGCGATCGAGGATCACGCGCAGCGGCGGCATGAACTCGCCTTCGTGATCGGCCTCGGTACCGTGAGCGCGCGAGGTGGACGCCACTCGCACGGTGAGCCTCGGATTGTCGGCCAGCACCGTGCCGCTGCCGCTGAGGATCGCCGAGCTGCGCGCACGCCAGTGCTGCACATCGGTGCGCGCGGCCTCGCCGGTGATCCATTTCGACTCGCCGCTGGCCAGTGCGGTGCGGCCGTCCAGGCTCATCGCCAGCTTCACCCGCACGAATGGCCGGCCGCGCTCGATCCGGCTGAAGAAGCCGATGTTCAACTCGCGTGCGGCCTCGCCCATGAGACCCGCGTCCACGGCGATGCCCGCGGCGCGCAATCTTGCCGCACCCTGGCCGGCGACCTGCGGAAAGGGATCTTCCACGGCGATCACCACCCGCTTCACGCCGGCAGCGACCAGCGCATCCGCGCAAGGCGGCGTGCGTCCCTGGTGGGCGCACGGCTCCAGCGTCACGTAGGCGGTGGCGCCGCGCGCACGCTCACCCGCTTCGCGCAACGCGTACACCTCGGCATGCGGTTCGCCGGCGCGCTGGTGGAAGCCGGAGCCGACCACTTCGTCGCCGTGCGCGATCACGCAGCCCACGCGCGGGTTCGGCGCGGTGGTGTAGAGGCCGCGTTCGGCCAGGCGCAGCGCGTGCGCCATGTGGGCGTGGTCGATAGCCGAAAACAACGGGCTCACGACGCGGCGCCCGCGGACATCACTTGCCTTCGCGCTTGCCGCCGCCGAGCAGCGGCAACTGCAGCTCGGACAATCCCGGCAGGTCGCGTTCCAGCTTCTCGATCTCCTCGCGGAACGCGTGCACGTCCTCGAACTTGCGGTAGACCGAGGCGAAGCGCACGTAGGCGACCTGGTCGAGGTTCTTCAGCTCGCGCATCACCAGTTCGCCGAGCTGGCGCGACGGCACTTCACGGTCGCCGCTGCGGCGCAGGTCGTTGATGATGGTGCGCACGGCGTTGTCCACGTCATGGCTGGCCACCGGCCGCTTCTGCAGCGCACGCTCGAAGCTTACCCGCAGCTTGCGCTCGTCGAACACCTCGCGCCGTTCGCCGCTTTTCACGATGGTCGGCAGCTTCAGCTCGGCCGTCTCGTAGGTGTTGAAGCGCTCGCCGCACTGCTCGCACTCGCGCCGGCGGCGCACGCTGGCACCGTCGTCGGTGAGCCGCGAGTCGATCACGCGGGTGTCTTCGTGCTGGCAGAAGGGGCAATGCATCCTTGGCGAATCAGCCGTACACCGGGAATTTCTTGCACTGCGCCGTCACCGCGCCGCGCACTTTCGCGATCACCGCCTGGTCGTCCGGCGCATCCAGCACGTCGCAGATCCAGTTCGCCAGCTCGATGCAGTCCGCTTCGCCATAGCCGCGGGTGGTGACGGCCGGCGTGCCGACGCGCAGGCCGGAGGTGACGAAGGGCTTGCGCGGATCGTTCGGCACGGCGTTCTTGTTGACCGTGATGTGCGCGTTGCCGAGCGCCTCCTCGGCAGCCTTGCCGGTGACGTCCTTGCCGATCATGTCCACCAGCATCAGGTGGTTCTCGGTGCCGCCGGAAACGATCTTGTAGCCGCGCTCGATGAAGACCTTCGCCATCGCCTTCGCGTTCTTCACCACCTGGGTCTGGTAGGCCTTGAACGCCGGCTCCAGCGCTTCCTTGAACGCCACCGCCTTGGCGGCGATCACGTGCATCAGCGGGCCGCCCTGGATGCCCGGGAACACGATCGACTGCAGCTTCTTCTCGATCTCCTCGCCCGCACCCTTGCTCACGATGATGCCGCCGCGCGGGCCGCGCAGGGTCTTGTGCGTGGTCGAAGTGACCACGTGCGCGTGCGGCAGCGGGCTCGGGTAGACACCGGCGGCAACCAGGCCGGCGACGTGGGCCATGTCGACGAAGAAGATCGCGCCGACCGAATCGGCGATCCGTCGCATGCGCGCCCAGTCGACCACCTGCGAGTAGGCGCTGAAGCCGCCGACCAGCATCTTCGGCTGGTGTTCGGTGGCCAGGCGCTGCACTTCGTCGTAGTCGATCAGGCCGTTCTCGTCGACGCCGTACTGCACGGCGTTGAACAGCTTTCCGGAAATGTTGACCTTGGCGCCGTGGGTGAGGTGGCCGCCGTGCGCCAGCGACATGCCGAGAATCGTGTCGCCCGGCTGCAGCAGCGCCAGGTACACCGCCTGGTTCGCCTGCGAGCCGGAATGCGGCTGCACATTGGCGTAGTCCGCGCCGAACAGCTGCTTCAGCCGCTCGATCGCCAGCTTCTCCGCGACGTCCACGTATTCGCAGCCGCCGTAGTAGCGCTTGCCCGGATAACCCTCGGCGTACTTGTTGGTGAGCTTGGAGCCCTGCGCTTCCATCACCCGCGGGCTGGCGTAGTTCTCCGAGGCGATCAGTTCGACGTGATCCTCCTGGCGCTGGCCTTCATCGGCGATGGCCTGGGCCAGTTCGTCGTCGTAACCGGCAATGGTGCAGTCCTTGGGGAACATTCTGACCTCGTGAAGTGGGCGGCGGACAAGGCCGAAAGTGTAGCCCCGACGGGGATTTCCGGCCACCGGCGCAGCCGCCCGGCGGGTTTCTTGGCAAATGAATGACAGATATTGAAATCTGTCATTCAAAACTATACGATGAAACACCCGCCATCGGAGACAGCCTCATGAAGCAGCGCATCCTGGGCCGCAACGGCCCGCAGGTTTCCGCCCTTGGCCTCGGCTGCATGGGCATGTCCGACCTCTACGGCAAGGCCGACCGCAACGAGGGCGTCGCCACCGTGCGCGCCGCGCTGGAGGCCGGCGTGACCCTGCTCGACACCGGCGACTTCTACGGCATGGGCGACAACGAGCTTCTGCTGGGCGAGGCGCTGGCTGGCCGGCCGCGCGACAGCTACCAGCTCAGCGTGAAGTTCGGCGCGCAACGCGGGCCGGATGGCGCGTGGCTGGGCTACGACGCACGCCCATCCGCGGTGAAGACCGCCGTGGCCTATTCGCTGAAGCGTCTGCGCACCGATTACATCGACGTCTATCGTCCGGCCCGGCTGGACCCGAACGTGCCGATCGAGGACACCGTCGGCGCGATCGCCGAGCTGGTCCAGGGCGGCTACGTCCGCCAGCTCGGCCTGTCCGAAGTCGGCGCCGACACCCTTCGCCGCGCGCACGCCGTGCTGCCGGTGGCCGATCTGCAGATCGAATATTCGCTGATCTCCCGCGGCATCGAAGCGGCGATCCTGCCGGCCTGCCGCGAACTGGGCATCGCGGTCACCGCTTACGGCGTGCTGTCGCGCGGACTCATCAGCGGCCACTGGTCGAAGCGCCGCGAGACCGACGCAAGGGATTTCCGCCAGCACAGTCCGCGCTTCCAGGGCGGCAACCTCGAACACAATCTGCAACTGGTCGACGTGCTGCGCGGCCTCGCCGGCGCGCGCGGCTGCAGCGTGGCGCAGCTGGCGATCGCCTGGGTGCTGGCGCGCGGCGACGACATCGTGCCGCTGGTCGGCGCGCGCACCCGCGAACGATTGAGCGAGGCGCTTGGCGCACTCCAGCTCACGCTCGGCGCCGACGATCTCGCCGCGATCGAACGTGCCGTGCCGCCCGACGCCGCTGCCGGCGATCGCTACGCCGCCACGCAGATGGCCATGCTCGACAGCGAACGCGGCGCTCGCTGAGCACGCGTCGCTCCCCTTCCCGCTCACCGGAGAACCACCACATGTACGCCATCATGGGCATCACCGGCCAGGTCGGCGGCGCCGTCGCCCGGCACCTGCTGAACAACGGCCATCACATCCGCGCGATCGTGCGCGACAAGGCGAAGGCCGCCGCCTGGGCCGCGCGCGGCGCCGAAATCGCCATTGCCGACTGGTCCGACGCCGCGGCGCTGACCAGGGCATTCAGCGGCGTCGACGGCGCCTTCGTCATGTTGCCGGCCAACTTCGCACCCGATCCGGACTTTGCCGAGCCGCGCGCGCTGGTGCAGACGCTGGTTGCCGCATTGCGCCAGGCGCAGCCGCCGAAGGTCGTCGCGCTGTCGTCGGTCGGTGCCCAGCACGATCGGGACCTCGGCCTGATCACCCAGCTGCATCTGCTCGAAAGCGCGCTCGACGCGCTGCCCATGCCGCGCGCGCATGTGCGCGCCGCGTGGTTCATGGAGAACATCCGCTGGGACGTGGCGCTGGCGCAACACGACGGCCGGCTGGCCAGCTGCCTGCAGCCGCTCGATCATGCGATACCGATGGTCGCCACCGACGACGTCGGCCGCACCATCGCCGGTACGCTGGTCGAAACATGGTTCGGCCGGCGCGTGATCGAAGTGGAAGGCCCACGGCGCTACAGCCCGCTCGACATGGCGCACGCCCTGGCCGCCGTGCTCGAGCACGACGTCGAGGCTGCCGCCGTGCCGCGCGAGCAGTGGGCGGCGCGCTTTGTCGATGAAGGCATGCCGGCCGGCCGCACCGGCGCGCGCATCGCCATGCTGGACGGTTTCAACAGCGGCTGGATCGGCTTCGAAGGCGGCACGGCGGAGCATATCCGCGGTGATGTCCCGCTCGGCTACGTAGTCGACGAACTCGTCAGCGCCAGCCTCGGCATGCTTGAATCGGCGGCATGAACGACTCCGTGCTGACCCCCGAACGCATCCTCGCCGCCGCCGAGGACGTGCTGCGCCGCTACGGCCCCGGCAAGGCGACCGTGGTTGACGTGGCGCAGGCGCTGGGCGTCAGCCACGGCAGCGTGTATCGCCATTTCGCCAGCAAGGCGGCGCTGCGCGATGCGGTACTGCGCGGCTGGCTGGAACGGATGATGGCGCCGCTGAACGCCATTGCCGCCAGCCGTGCCGCACCGCCGACGCGGCTGCGCCAGTGGCTGTCCACGTTGCGCGGCATCAAGCGCGAGAAGGCGCTGGGCGAGCCCGAGCTGTTCGCCACCTACAGCGCCCTGGCGGCCGATGCCCGCGAAGTGATCGGCGAACACGTCGAACACATGCTCGGCCAGATCGAGGCCATCATCGCCGCCGGCGTGAAAAGCGGCGACTTCCGCAAGCTCGATCCCAAGGCCACTGCGCTGGCGATCTTCGACGCCACCTCGCGCTTCCACTATCCCGGCATGGCGCACCTGTGGGCCGGCACCGGCGAGGACGCCGCGTTCGCGCAACTGCTCGACCTGTTGCTGGGCGGCCTGGCTTCCGCGCCGCCCCGGCGGCGCAAGCCCGCCGGCTGAGAACGCGCCGGTTCTGCACGGGCCGCGGCAACGCCCTGCAACCGCTATAATCCGGGGTTTACGCGGCCGCACCACGGCGGTTGCCGCAGCACATCTCCCGGAGTCGACATGCAGTACATCTACACCATGAACGGGGTCAGCAAGATCGTCCCGCCGAAGCGCCAGATCATCAAGGACATCTCGCTGTCCTTCTTCCCCGGCGCCAAGATCGGCCTGCTCGGCGTCAACGGCGCGGGCAAGTCCACCGTGCTGCGGATCATGGCCGGCGTGGATACCGACTTCCAGGGCGAAGCCCGCGCCAACCCCGGCACCAAGGTCGGCTATCTGGCGCAGGAGCCCGACCTCGATCCGGAAAAGACCGTGCGCGAAGTGGTCGAGGAAGGCGTCTCTGAAATTCTCGACGCGCAGAAGCGACTCGAAGAGGTCTACACCGCCTACGCCGAAGAAGGCGCCGATTTCGACAAGCTCGCCAAGGAGCAGGAGCAGCTGGAAAACCTGCTGGCCGCCAATGACGCCCACGCACTGGAGCGCCAGCTCGAAGTGGCTGCCGACGCGCTGCGCCTGCCGCCGTGGGACGCCAAGGTCGGCCCGTTGTCCGGTGGCGAAAAGCGCCGTGTGGCGCTGTGCCGTTTGCTGCTGTCCAAGCCCGACATGCTGCTGCTCGACGAACCGACCAACCATCTGGACGCAGAGTCCGTCGACTGGCTGGAGAAGTTCCTGCAGGACTACGCCGGCACCGTGGTGGCGGTGACCCATGACCGCTACTTCCTGGACAACGCCGCCGAGTGGATCCTCGAACTCGACCGCGGCCGCGGCATTCCGTGGAAGGGCAACTACACCGAATGGCTGGAACAGAAGGACGCCCGCCTGAAGCAGGAAGCGAACCAGGAGAAGTCGCGCCAGAAGGCGATCGAGAAGGAGCTGGAGTGGGTGCGTTCGGCGGCCAAGGGTCGCCAGTCCAAGGGCAAGGCACGCCTGGCCCGCTTCGAGGAGCTGAACTCGGTCGACTACCAGCGCCGCAACGAGACGAATGAAATCTTCATCCCGCCGGGCGAGCGCCTGGGCCAGGAAGTGATCGAGTTCAAGAACGTCAGCAAATCGTTCGGCGACCGCATGCTGATCGACGACCTGTCGTTCAAGGTGCCGCCGGGCGCGATCATCGGCGTGATCGGTCCGAACGGTGCGGGCAAATCCACCATGATGAAGATGATCATGGGCAAGGAGACGCCGGACTCGGGCGAAGTGAAGCTGGGCCACACCACCAAGCTGGCCTACGTCGACCAGTCGCGCGACGCGCTCGACCCGAAGAACAACGTGTGGCAGGAAGTCTCCGGCGGTTCGGACATCATCACCATCGGCAACTTCGAGATCCAGTCGCGCGCGTACATCGGCCGCTTCAACTTCAAGGGCACCGACCAGCAGAAGATCGTCGGCAACCTGTCCGGCGGCGAGCGCGGCCGCCTGCACATGGCCAAGACCCTGCTGCAGGGCGGCAACGTGCTGCTGCTCGACGAGCCGTCCAACGACCTCGACGTGGAGACCCTGCGTGCGCTGGAAGACGCCTTGCTCGAATTTCCCGGCTCGGCGATCGTGATCTCGCATGACCGCTGGTTCCTCGACCGCATCGCCACGCACATCATCGCGTTCGAAGGCGATTCGCACGTCGAGTTCTTCCCCGGCAACTACAACGAGTACGAAGCCGACAAGAAGCGCCGCCTCGGCGAGGAAGGTGCGCGGCCCCACCGGGTGAAGTACAAGAAGCTGGCCTGAAAGCAGGAGTGAGTGGAGAGAAGTGAGAAACGAGCGGAAGGCGTCGGCGAACCCGCTTTCTCTCACTTCTCACTCCTTTTCACTCACTTCTCAACCGGAGATTCCGATGCACTTCATGCAATCCCTGCAGCAGGCATGGACGCGCAACGACTCGCTGGTCTGCGTCGGCCTCGATCCTGAGCCGTCGAAGTTCCCCGCACACCTGGGCGACGCGCCCGACGCCGTATTCGATTTCTGCCGTGCCATCGTCGACGCCACCGCCGACCTGGTCTGCGCCTTCAAGCCGCAGATCGCCCACTTCGCCGCGCTGCGTGCCGAAAACGCGCTGGAGCGGCTGATCGCGCACATCCACGTGAAGCATCCCGGCGTGCCGGTGATTCTCGACGCCAAGCGCGGGGACATCGGCTCCACCGCGCAGCACTACGTCACCGAGGCGTTCGAACGCTTTGCCGCCGACGCAGTGACCCTGAACCCCTACATGGGCCGCGATTCGATCCAGCCGTTTCTGGACCGCGCCGACAAGGGCGTGATCCTGCTCTGCCGCACCTCCAACCCCGGCGGCGCGGATTTCCAGGCGCTGGATTGCGGCGGCCAGCCGCTGTACCTGCGCGTGGCCGAGACCATCGCGCGCGACTGGAACACGCATGGCAACTGTGCCCTGGTGACGGGCGCTACCTGGCCCGAGGAAATCCGCCAGGTACGTGCGCTGGTCGGCAACATGCCCTTGCTGGTGCCGGGCATCGGTGCGCAGGGCGGCGACGTCGAGGCGGTGATGGATGCTGGCTGCACCGCGGAGGGCAGCGGCCTGATGATCAACTCCTCGCGCGGCATCATCTACGCCGGCCACGGCGAGGATTTCGCCGAACATGCGCGCGCAGCCGCCATCGAACTGCGCAACACGATCAACCGCTGCCGCTCACGCGCTTGAAGATCATGCGCCGGCATGTCGCCGGCGCATCGGTCACACCACGGCGGACTTCGCCGCGTGCTGCATCTTCGTCTTCAGATCGAGCGCATCGGCCGCATCGAGCAAGGCTCGCGCAAAGCTGCGCACCTCCGCCGGGCGCAAGGCATACCAGTTGCCGCTCTTGCCCACGTCGGCCACATTGCGCCCCGTGCGGGACACGCAATGCGGCCGGAAAATCACCATGCCGGCGAGCGATTCCGAGCTGATGTCCGCGGAAACGATCTGCATATGTGTTTCGTCTTCTTTCTTCACCGAATTTCTCCCGAGCGGGATTCCGCCACCGACCCACTTTACGCCATCGCATGCCAATCGATGTTCCGGCGTGCGTCAGTACCGGCGTGGCCGGTTGTAACCTTCGATCACTGCGCTTGTCCGCGTCATGTCACGCCGCGATGGTCCGGCGCAGCATCCCCAACCATGAAAGGAAGAACGCATGTCCGAACAGACCGATGTCCGCGTGGAAGACTGGAATCGCCTGCAGCGCGAGGTCAGCCGCTTGCGCATGCTGGTGATCGTCGCCCTGGTTGCCGTGATCGCTCTGGCTGCCGTGTCGTTGCTGCGCAAACCGGACACCCAGGCCAAGCCCGATCCGATCCTCCGTGCGCAAGGCCTGGTGATCACCGATGCGCAAGGGCACGATCGCATCCTGATCGGCGCACCGGTACCTGCCAGCAGCAGCCGCACACGCAAGGACGATGCCTCGGATGGCATCATTTTCCTCGGTGCGACAGGTGCCGATCGCCTCGCCGTCGGGCAACTCCCGACGTTGCATATCGACGGCAAGACCTACAAGCGCAGGGGTGATGACAACAACTACGGCATCACGCTCTACGACACCAAAGGCAGCGAGCGCGGCGGCCTGGCATCCATGGGCACGGGACGCGTCGGGCTCGCGCTGGATCGCGCCACGCCCCCGTACGAGGCCATTGGCCTGATGATCGACGACGCGGAGAACTTTGCCGGGATGTACATCAATTACGGCGACCCCAAGGCGCGGGACTCCGCCATCGAATTGGGCACCGGCACGGACAACGTCAGCATCGAGCTCAAGGGCAAGGATGGCCACTCCCGCGCCAAGCTGGGCGTCGAGGGCGCAAGCAAGCCGGCTTGGCAATTCGACGATGCGGCATCCGCCGCCAAGGCCGCGCAAGACCAAAAACACTGACGACAACCCTGGCCCATGCGCAGCGACGACTGTGCATGGGCGTCAATCGGCCACGGCGGTCGCTGGCTGGCGAGAGGTGATGGCCGCCGGCGCGGACAACAACCGCGCACGCAGCCAGCGCTCGCACGGCAGCGACAGCCAGCGCTCCACCGCCGCGCCGAGCAGCCAGCACAGCGGCAGCGTCAGCAGATACCAGAGAAACCCGGGCCGCAGATCGCCGCCGGTGAGCTTGAACAGCCGCACCACCGCGAACACCACGAACATGTGGCTGAGATAGATCTCATAGCTGAGCCGCCCCCACGAGCGCAGCCAGTTCATGGATCGCCAGGATCGCCACTCGCCACGACGCTGGCGTTGCTCGCAGGCCAGCAGCAGGCACAGCACGGAAAGCGCCAGCAGCAGCATGTAGCCGTCGCGCAGCAGGTGCCACATCGACGCGCCGCAGATCGTCGTCGCCACCAGCCCGATCGCGCCCAGCCATCCCAGCAAGGCGGTCGTGCGCGCTGAAGGCACGCGCGAGCGCGCCGCCAGCAATGCGCCGAGCACGCCGATGGCGATCGCCGACATGCCCGGCAGGTAGGCCTTCTCCTGCCAGATCTCGTTGCCGCGCAGGGCCGCGTGAGTCCATGGCATCGACAGCGCCAGCAACACCAGCAACGGTGCCAGCACCCGGCTTCGCCGCGTCAACAGGCACGCCAGCGGGAAGCCGAGGTAGAACACTTCCTCGATCGACAGCGACCACAGCACATCCCAGTTGCCCGGCAGGTAACCGGTGCGGCCTTCGTACCAGTTCAGATGCAGGCCGAGCGCGGCGAAGATAGCGCGCGGCAGCGACTGGCCGGAGCGGGCGATCGTGTAATCCGGTATCGCCAGCAGGTGCAGCACGCTGAGCACCGCTACCAGCGCCAGCAGGCACGGCACGATGCGGGCGAAACGCCGCGCATAGAACGCGCGCATGTCGATCTGCCCGAGGCTACCCCAGCGGCGAAGCGCGTTGCCCGCGATCAGGAAGCCGGAGATCACGAAGAACACGAACACCGCTTCATAGCCGTTGTAGTTCAGCCGGCTCAGCAGCCATCCCGGCAGCACTTCCGCCAGCGCGGTTTTCTTCAGCGGGATGCGCAGGCCGATGTGGTTGAGCACCACCAGCACGATCGCCAGGCCACGCAGCAGATCGATGCCGGGATTGCGGCCAGCGGCCGGCGGGGTGACGGGCGGGATCGACGGCGCAGGCAGCATCGATGGGCTCTTGCTCGGGAGGGCCTGCATCATCGGCGAGCGCTGCGCCTGCGGCAACCTGAGCTGCTCACTCCACCACGTCGACGCCATGCCAGAACGCCACGCGATCCCGGATCTGCGTTGCCGCCGCCGAGGGCGCCGGGTAATACCAGGCCGCGTTCGCATTCACCTCATCGCCGACCACCACGTCCAGATAGCTGGCCACGCCTTTCCAGGGACAGGTGGTGTGGTGAGCGCTGTCGCGAACGTGTTCGCGCCGGAGCGAGGCCATCGGAAAATAATGGTTGCCTTCGACCACCACGGTGTCATCGCTCTGCGCCAGCACGGCGCCACGCCACATCGCGCGCATCAGTCGTCTCCGATGTCCTGGCCGGGAAACAGCACGTCGGTATAGCCGAACTTGCTGAAATCAGTGATACGGGACGGATACAGCCGGCCGATCAGGTGATCGCATTCGTGCTGCACCACCCGCGCATGGAAACCCTCGGCGGTGCGTTCGATGCGCGCGCCTTGCGGATCGACGCCCTCGTAGCGGATCAGCGAATAGCGGCTGACCGCGCCGCGCAGCCCTGGCACCGACAGGCAGCCTTCCCAGCCTTCTTCCATGTCCTGCGAGAGCGGCGTGATCACCGGGTTGAGCAGGATCGTGCGCGGTACCGCGGGTGCGTCCGGATAACGTTCGCTGTTGTCGAAGCCGAAGATCACCAGCTGCAGGTCGACGCCGATCTGCGGCGCGGCGAGCCCTACGCCGCCGGCGTCATGCATGGTGTCGAACATGTCGGCAATCAGCGCATCGAGTTCCGCGCTGCCAAACATCGCAGCGGGCACCAGCGGAGCGATGCGCAACAGTCGCGGATCGCCCATCTTCAGGATTTCACGAATCATTGTGCGTGCCTCGCGATCGAACGCCGTCAACAGACCCATGGTGGCTGGCAGCGTCCATTGCAAGCGACGCTGCCCGCTGCCGACCGCCAGGTCCGCTTGTTGCCGCAGCCTGCCGCGGGTTCAGCGGGAGCCGAAAACCTTCTTCAGCAGGTCGGTGCTGCGCGCGGCCGGGTTGTGGCGGATCGACTGCTCCTGGGCGCCGATTTCGGTGAACAGGCCGTCCAGCGTTTTCGCCGTCACGTAGTTGTCCAGGTCCATCGGGCTGCCGCTGGCGCCGGACGTCTTGTGTCCGCCGCCCAGGGAGCCCAGCGAACCCAGCGCGCCGCCGAGCGCGCCGCCTCCGCTGCCGGCGGTGAAGGATTTGTATTTCTGGGTGACGCCGACGCTGTCGGTGGCCCTGGCCACGATCGGATGGATGCGCGCAGTGAGCGCATCGCCGGCCACCCGGCGAAAGAAATCGGTGGCCGCATGATCGCCACCGGTGAGGATGCCGCGCGCATCGCTCAGGGTCATCTTGCGGATCGCGTCGCCGAAGATTTCGGCCACCTGCGGCACCGCCTTCTCGGCCGCGCGGTTCATGCTCAATTCGAAGGCGTCGACCTTGGCGCCCTGCCCGAGCTGGCGCGCCAGCTTGCCGGCCTGCTCCAGTTTGCCCGGCAGCGGGATGCGCACCTTGCTGTTGTTCCAGAAGCCGCCGTCGCGACCCAGGCTGTTGATGGCGTTGGTGGTGCCCTTGGCCAGCGCTTCCTTGAGGCCGGAGGCGATGTCGCTGTCGGGCAGGTTGCTGCCCAGCGTGGCATTCGAACCGTGCGCCGATGACTTGACCTTGTTCAGCAGATCCTTGAACTGTCCGGCGCCGGCGGCACTCGCCGATACCGTGGCGGCGGCCAGGGCAAGCCCCAGCAGGCCATGACGAAGCAATGGACGCATGACGAACTCCTTCTGGTCGGCAGGGCGGCCAGTGTAGCGCTGCCGCCAGCTCGCGAAACCGCCCCCGGGCGCCGTGCCTATTCGACCAATGGCTAATGCCGGGCCGCGCGTTTTGCCATTGACCCCCGTGACCGGCAGGGCGACTCTTGCGGTATTGCCGAGGAGAGCCGCCATGCAAGCCGTCATGCCCAAGCCCAGCCCCGCCAGCAAGATCCTGTGGGTCGCCATCGCCATCGTCGGCGCGTTCTGCCTCGGCGTGGTGGCGCTGCGCCGCGGCGAGCCGATCAACGCGATCTGGCTGGTCGCCGCGTCGATCGCGATCTTCGTGATCGGCTACCGCTTCTACGGCAAGTTCGTCGAACACTCGGTGCTGCAGCTGGATCCCACCCGCGCACCGCCCTCGGTGCTGCGCAACGACGGGCTCGACTACGTGCCCACCGACAAATGGGTGGTGTTCGGCCATCACTTTGCCGCGATCGCCGGCGCCGGCCCATTGGTGGGCCCGGTGCTGGCCGCGCAGATGGGCTACCTGCCCGGCACGCTGTGGATCCTGTTCGGCGTGGTGTTCGCCGGCGCGGTGCAGGATTTCATGATCCTTGGCCTGTCGCTGCGCCGCGACGCCCGCTCGCTCGGCCACATGCTGCGCGAGGAACTCGGCCCGGTGCCCGGCATCGTGGCGATGATCGGCGTGCTGGTGCTGATGATGATCGTGCTGGCGGTGCTGGCGCTGGTGGTGGTCAAGGCGCTCACGCACAGCCCCTGGGGCACGTTCACGGTAGCCGCCACTATTCCGATCGCGCTGCTGATGGGCATCTACCTGCGCTGGTTCCGGCCGGGCCGGATCCTCGAGGTGTCGATCATCGGTCTGGTGCTGCTGCTGGTGTCGATCTGGGTCGGCCGTTTCGTGGCCGAGTCGGCCACGCTGGCGCCGCTGTTCGACTTCGACGCCAGGGCGCTGGCCTGGTGGCTGATCGCCTATGGTTTCTGTGCTTCGGTGCTGCCGGTGTGGCTGCTGCTGGCGCCGCGCGATTACCTTTCCACCTTCCTCAAGATCGGCACCATCGCGCTGCTGGCGCTGGCGATCTTCCTGTCCGCGCCGATGCTGCAGATGCCGGCGGTGACAAAATTCATCGACGGCACCGGCCCGGTGTTCGCCGGCAACCTGTTCCCGTTCCTGTTCATCACCATCGCCTGCGGCGCGGTATCCGGCTGGCATTCGATCATCGCCTCCGGCACCACGCCCAAGCTGCTGGCCAACGAGGGCCAGGCGCGCATGGTCGGCTACGGCGGCATGCTGATGGAAGCGTTCGTGGCGATCATGGCGCTGGTGGCCGCCGCCTCGCTGCACCCGGGCGTGTACTTCGCGATGAACGCGCCCGGCGCCATCATCGGCACCACCGTGCAGGACGCGGCTGCCACGATCAGCCAGTGGGGCTTCGTGGTGACGCCGGACGAATTGATCCAGACCGCCAAGAACATCGGTGAGTCCAGCATCCTCAGCCGCGCCGGCGGTGCGCCCACGCTGGCGGTCGGCATGGCCCAACTGCTGCACAACATCATCCCCGGCGGCGGCATGATGGCGTTCTGGTACCACTACGCGATCCTGTTCGAGGCGCTGTTCATCCTCACCACGGTGGACGCCGGCACCCGCGTGGGCCGCTTCATGATCCAGGAGATCGCCGGCCTCATCCACAAGCCGCTGCAGGAAACCGAATCCTGGACCGGCAACCTGCTGGCCACCGCGATCTGCGTGTTCATCTGGGGCTACTTCCTGTACCAGGGCGCGGTCGATCCGCTCGGCGGCATCAATACCTTGTGGCCGCTGTTCGGCATCGCCAACCAGATGCTCGCCGCGATCGCGCTGATGCTGTGCACCGTGGTCGTGGTGAAGCTCAAGCGCGAGCGTTACGTGCTGGTGCCGGGCATCCCGGCGCTGTGGCTGATCATCTGCACGCTCACCGCCGGCTACGAAAAGCTGGTGGGCCCGATCAGCTTCACCACCGCCGCCAACAAGTACTCGGCCGCGATGCAGCAGGGCCAACTGCTTGCCCCGGCGAAGAGCGCCGCCGAGATGCAGCGCATCGTCACCAACAACTACGTCGACATGGCGCTGACCGGGTTGTTCATGGCACTGATCGTGGTGATGGTGCTGTTCTGCCTGCGCGCGCTGATCCGTGCCTGGCAGACGAACCATCCCACCGCGCACGAGGAGCCCTACGTCGCGCTGAGCAGCGTCAGTCCCTGAGGGCCCGACCATGAACCTGCCGATGCACGTTCTCGACGCGCTCAAGCCCGGCTGGAAACGGGCGGTGCAAACCGCCCGCCTCTGCTGCGGCGTGCCCGACTACGACGCCTACGTGAAACACCTGCGCGAACATCATCCGGAACGCGAGGTGCCCGACTACAACGCGTTCTTCCGCGAACGGCAGCTGGCGCGCTACAAGGGCGGTGGCGGGCGTTGTTGTTGAGGGAAGTGCTTCAGACGTTCGGCCAGGCAATCGCATAACGGGTGAAGTCGAAGCATCGCGGTGGGTCGAATGCACGGCAGGCCGCGCAGCTTCGACTCGTCGCGTTCGGCGTCGGCATCCGCGAGGGTTCGCTGGCTGGGCTGCTCAGGGAACCCCTCAACGCGCCAGCTCGAAGCGCGTCACGCGCTTTACCGGATCAGCCTCGACCAGCGTCACCCTGACTTCGGCGCCGAGCGGCAGGGCCGAGGTGGAGGAGACGCCCGCCTCGATCGCCGGATCGCGCACGATGACGGTGCCACGCGCCGGATCGCCATGGGCGACTTCGACGATCGCGCCGCTGAAGGTCTCGCCCACGCGCGGCGCGAGCACGGCGGCTTCGGCCAGATCGAGCACGGCCTTTTCGTACTGGTGGGCACGCTGGGCCGAGGCCTGCATGGTGGCGGGCAGGCCCGGCAATGCGGACAGCGCCCAGGCGG
>Ga0207664_10000607_pt1 | contig 24798 bp, 21 predicted proteins | sample LARL83metaG_FD_184349 | JGI IMG/M metagenome (GOLD analysis project Ga0207664, IMG submission 184349) | Corn, switchgrass and miscanthus rhizosphere microbial communities from Kellogg Biological Station, Michigan, USA - LAR L8-3 metaG... | ecosystem: Host-associated > Plants > Roots >... | reverse complement strand
TCACAAACAGCAATTGGTGCGCATACGTGAGAGTCGTTGGAGAGAGCGCGACCGCAGTAATGTTTCCAGAGAGAGCCACCGATTGCGGAGTGTTGTTTGCGTTGTCATTAACACTGATGGTCGCAGATCGGACACCGGAGGCAGTCGGTGTGAAGGTCGCATTCACCGCACAGCTCTGAGGAAACGTGAGCGTTGCTCCTTTGCAGTTGTCGGTCTCGGCGAAGTCGGTGGCGTTGGTTCCCGCAAGAGTCACTGTGGTCACCGTTAACGGCACGTTACTTGTGGCCTTAACGGTGAAGGATTGCGCGACCGAGGTTTGACCTAATGCGGGACTGGTGAAGGCGAGCGCGCGAGTAGAGGCCCATCCGGAGGGCGGGCACACGCGCGTGTTGAGAATCAAAGGAGAGCGCGCCGTCTGGGTGAAGTCGAAAGCGTCGGTCAGGTCGTTGGCCACGGCGTCGCGAGAAGTGAGCGGAGGAAGTCCAAAGCGCTCCTCGATGAATTTCAATACAGAGGAGAGTTCATATTGTGTGTGCGACACGTACCCTTTCTTGGCGTAGGGGGAAATCACGAGAAACGGAACACGGATACCGAGGCCGTACATGTCCGCGATCGGAGGTGATACGTGATCGTAGAAGCCTCCGAAATCGTCCCAAGTCAGAAAGATCGCGGTCGAGTTCCACTCCGGTCCGCTCATGATGGCATTGATTTGTTGCACGGTCCAGTTCTCGCCGATGCAGGCGCTGTCGGGGGGATGCTCGCTCGCGGGGCCCGTCACCAGCCAGGAAACGGCAGGAAGATTTCCATGTTGCGCGGCGACCTTGAACGAGTTGTCAGTGAAAACGTTGGTGGTCCACAGCGACGTGTTGCGGATGTGATTGATGGCGTCCATGGCCACCCAGACATATCCCGACGACCCCTGCGGCGGGCCGTAGTATCCCCATGTGACACCGGCGGCTTGCAGATTGTCGGCAAGAGTCGTGATGTCGAAGCAGGGCGGTTGGTTGGAGACTAGCCCGTTGGTTCCGACCACCTCCACCATGAAATTAGAAGGCGAGTCGCATCCCCAAGCGGGGCCTAGGCCAAGCGCGGGATTGTTAACGGCTCCCGCCGACTGTGCGGCGATCGTATACAGATGGTTCGGGAAACTCGGCCCGTTAAGCGACGAGAACATGTTGTCGGCCAGCACAAAATTACTGGCATAGGTGAAGTAATTGGGAATGTCGCTTTGTTGAAATTGCGAGTAGGCGAGATAGTCGCCCCCCAAGTTGCCGTTGGCCCCATCGCCGTGGATGAGGTCGAATTGGTTCATGGCGCCGTTGTTGACGGCGATGTGGGAACTAATCCAGTCGTGACCAATGTCGCGGGGTAGAGCGTCAGGCTCGCGGATTAGAGGAATGGTTTGGCCAGTGGAGATTTGTCCGGTCGTGGCACCGTTTGCGCCGGGGAAGGTGCCGAAGTAGCTGTCGAAACTGCGGTTCTCTTTGATGATGAACACAACATGCTGAATCAAGTTGATGCCGGTGGCAGGCGGATCGGCGGGAATTCGCGCTGCAGTCTGTGCGGGTAGGGGAGGAACAGCGAACATTACAGACAACAAAAAGAACGTGGTGCAAATCCTTCTGGCCAACTGCACACACATACGATCCGAAAATGGATACACCACGAGGGAGGACGGCACTGGTGCTTTCAAGACGACACCCCGCGGGGAGAGAATTTGCTGCGGCATTTCCCTCGAGACAGCAAACGGGCAGAATTAATGCCCTAGGGGGAAGGGGATGGGAGGGAATGCCGAAATGTCGTGGCCCGAAACTCGACGCGAGTTTACTTCCGTTTTTGGGAGTCGTCAACAAAATTGAAGAAAGCTATAACCGCGGTGCAATTCTCTTCACATTTTCCGCAGAAGGGGTCCGAATACTGAGGGGCACAATCGCGGATTGGGTCTTGACCCACACACGCTTGTAGCGGCTCTGAGTAGGCGGGACCCGTTGAGCGTTCGAGGAGCGACCAACTGAAGATGACACAGAGGGTTTGTCCGCATAAAATGCTGGCATGAGAAAGTTTCTGGTAATCGGGGTGGTAATGCTTGCCATGGCGAGCATGGCTTTCGGGCAGAAAGATCGTGACGACGAACCGACGGCCTTGTTGAATTTCCTGGTTCTCAAGGACGACAACGGAAAGCCAGTGAGGAATGCAGCGGTGATCATGCATCCGGTGAATCCGAAGGGCAAACAGGAGCGCGGCGGAATGGAGTTGAAAACCGACTCCGACGGCAAGACGAATTACGACGGCATTCCATACGGCATGGTGCGTGTGCAGGTGCTGGCGCAGGGGTTTCAGACCTACGGGGAAGACTTCGACATCAACAAACCGAAGGTGGACGTGACCATCAAGCTGAAACGGCCGCAGACACAGTTCTCGGTGTACGACGATAAGCCAAAAGACTCGAACCCGCCGCCGAAACAGGACGCGCCGCCGCAGGATCCGAAGAAGCCGAACTGAACCAAGAAGACGCGCCAAGGCACCACATCTCCAAGGATAGAAAAGCGTATGGACTACTTACTGAAGACTGAGCCGTCAACCTATTCATTTGCGGATCTGCAGCGAGAGAAGACGACGATCTGGGATGGTGTGTCGAATCCCGTGGCGCTAAAGAATATGCGAGCAATGAAACCCGGCGAGCGGCTAGTCGTTTATCACACGGGTGACGAGAAGAGCGCGGTTGGGACAGCTACCGTGGTGTCCGTGGACAATGCGGACGCAAAGAATCCGCGCGTGAAAATCAGCGTTGGTAAGGCCATTGCAAAGCCGGTGACGCTGGCAGAGGCAAAGGCCAATACGCTATTTGCCGAATCTCCGCTGGCGCGGCAGGGACGGCTGAGCGTGGTGCCGCTGACGGAAGCGCAGTACAAATTCTTGACCGGCGACTAGGAATTCGAAACCCCACCCTCTCGAAGTACGCGAGGAAGGTGGGGTTTTCGTGCGATCCGATGGCGCGCCGTGCCTTTCGACTCTACGAGGCTTTGGCGTCGCGGCGAATCAGCGCTGAATCCAGGAAATAGCCAAGTCCGAGTGTGAAGGGAATAGCCCCGAAAGCGGCTGCCATTATGGCGTCTGGCTCAACTCTAGCGATAATCGAGAACGTCAGCATCCAGCCGATTGCCCCGGCGATGAGCAGGATGCCGGAGCGGCGGGAACGGGCTGTTTCCGAGAGTTCCGGTTCCATGGGAACGGAGACACCGCGCTGCATCGCGGCCAGTCGCTCGTCGGTGCGCAGCTTGCGCACACGATAGAAAGTGTACATTCCCAGGATTGCCACGGGCATTCCGAAAAGCATGACGACTGCTGCGAGACCTGTGATTCCGTCCATCGTAATTCTCCTTCCTGTTGCGCTTGGCGCGCATCCCGGAGGCTAATTCTTTAGCCAATGGAAGATACGCATGACGGCGGCCGGAAGTTCCGCTTTTTTCGCGCGCCGAACAAGGGAGTCGGCGCACAGCGGCATGAGATTTTGCATCAAAGTACGGTAGCTGGAATTAGAATCTTTCAACCGTTGGCAGTTTGCCTGCTAGCTCGATCTGCAGGTGGGAGAAACGATGAAATTTAGGGTCGGGAATTGGGTAGGTTTGGCGCTGTTTGCGGGCCTTTACGTGGCGTTCCTAGCGCCGGTCGCCAGCGCGCAAGAGACGAAAGAAACAATCACGGTCGAGAACAAGGATCGCTCCTATGTGGTGCACCTGCCGAAAGGATATGACGAGAAGCAGCATTATCCGGTCGTGGTGCTGCTGCATGGATTGAATCAGGAAGCCGACGACATGGAGCGCTTGACGCGCTTCAATGAACTCGCTGACAAAGACAGCGTGATCGCCGTCTATCCGAGCGCGTTGCAGGGGCGTTGGAATGTGGGTGTCCAGCCGGCTCCAACGCAGAACTACCGTCGCGGCCCGTACCGGCGCCCAGGCTGGGGAGGTTATCCGGGTGGAGGTTATCCGCGAGGTGGTGGCCAGCGTGAACCAGGACAGCAGGGCCGGTCGGCGCGCGCCGATGACATCGATTTCTTTAATCACATGCTCGACAAACTGGGGAACAAGTTCTCGGTGGATACTTCGCGTATTTATTTTGCCGGTTTGTCAGACGGCGGATTCATGGCAACGAAGGTGGCCTGCTCGCTGACCGATCGCGTGGCGGCGGTTGCGACCGTGGGTGCCGCGATGCCGAAGACGATGGTATGCGTGCCATCGCGTCCGCTGCCCGTGGTCATGATTAATGGAACATCAGATCCGGTGGTCAAGTATGACGGTGGAGTAGGGAAGAACGGAAGAATTCAGACGATCTCAGTGGAAGACACGGCGAAGGAGTGGGCGAAGCTGAATCACTGTGCAGAGAAGCCATCCCGCAGCAAACTGCCTTCAAGGGGTAAAGGTGGCATGGAGACGAAAGTCGACACCTACGACGGTTGTCAGGCGAACGCGCAGGTCGTGCTCTATAGCGTGAAGGGTGGTGGGAATACCTGGCCCGGCGGAGAGCAGTATGAAGTGGAGAACTCAATTGGAAAAACAAGCGACGATCTGAATGCAAATGAAGTGATCTGGAGCTTTCTGGTCACGAAAAAGCTCGCAGGGCCGAGCGATGAGAAGAAGTAGGGATCGCTTCCGAAGGATTCGCTGCAAACAAAAAAACTTCTCACAAAGGAATCAAGCCAGAGATTTTCTTAGCTCGCGACGCAGAATTTTGCCAGACGCGGTTTTGGGAACGATGTCAACGAAGCGGACCTCACGTGGCTGTTTGTAATGGGTGAGGCGGTCGGCGACGAAGGCGCAGAGTTCTTCGCCAAGTTTTCCGCTGTCGGCGAATCCGTCGCGCAGAGCGATGAAGGCGACAGGAATTTCTCCAGCGGCAACGTCCGAACGTCCGACCACGCCGCACTCCTTTACGGCGGGATGCTCCAGCAGCACGGCTTCCACTTCGGCGGGAGCGACGGCAAAGCCTTTGTACTTGATCATCTCTTTGCGGCGGTCCACGACTCGGTAAAAGCCTTCGCGATCCCGCGTGACAATGTCGCCTGACCAGTACCAACCGTCCCGCAAAACCATGGCCGTGGCTTGCGGTTCCTTCCAGTATCCCAACATGAATTGCGGACCGCGCATGACGAGTTCACCCGGAAGACCGGACGGAGCTTCAGTCAGATCGTCAGGCGTGTCGGTGGGGTCAATGTCAGACTGCGAAAGAACGCGGCAATCGGTTTGCGCCAACGGGTGGCCGATGGAATCAGGACGATAAAGCTCAGGTTCAAGATAGCCGACATGCGTAACGGGTGAAGCTTCGGTCATGCCGTATCCCTGACACACGAGTATGTTGGTGAGGGCTGTGAAACGGCGAGCCAACTCGGGTGCGAGTGGCGCTGCTCCCGATTTCACCCAATGGACAGTATGGTCGTGAGGAAACTGTCCTGCTTCGGCCGCCTGGCATAGCGCATTCATCGCCGGCGGCACCAGCGGCATCATAGTCACCGATTCTTCTACGATGAGTCGCGTCACTTGCTGCGGGTTGAAGCGCGGCACCAGTACCAGGGTCGCTCCCAGAATGAGTGAAGGATTTAGAATTACGTTGAGACCATAGATGTGGTAGAGCGGCAGGCAGCACAGAATATTATCGTGGGAGTTGAGAGGTGTAGCGTTCGGCCCGAGGAATTGATAGACGTTTGCGATGAGATTAAAGTGCGAAAGCATCACGCCCTTGGGTAATCCGGTAGTGCCACTCGAATAGGGAAGCGCAGCGAGAGCCTGTTCCGAAGGCTGATCTGGTTGGGGATATTTCGCAGTCACGCGGGTGAACAGGTCGGCGAATGGTTCGGTGCCTGACGCGATTTGCCGCGTCGTGTAAATACGTTTGAGGTCGGACAGCCCCGCGAGGTGAATTCCCTCCAGATTTGACCCGTCGCTGATGAGAATGCGCGCGCCCGAATTTTCGAGTTGATAGCGAACTTCGCGCTCCCGGTAGGTGGGGTTCAAGAGAGTGGGAATGGCTCCCGCTAATTCGACGGCGTGGAACGCGACGCAAAACTCCCAGGAATTTGGCAGGAAGATCGCAACCACATCTCCCGGCCTTACCCCGGCAGCGATCAGACCGCGGGCGACGGTTTCAACCGCCTCTCCATATTCGGCATAGGTCAGACGGCGGCCGCAGGAAGCGTCAATGATGGCGATCTTGGCGGACTGGCGGCGGCACGAGTCCAGCACTAGATCGTGCAGGAAGTGATTGTGAGGATTCGCGTAAAGGTCGGTTCGAAGCATGCCCTGATGGATTGTAAACGGAATGGCGACTGAGGCGGGAAACAACGTTTAGCTGGCTAAACGTCGCAGAAATTCCTGCTCGTCCATGCGGTACTTGAAGGCTTTGCGGCCGTCGATAAAGACGACGGGGACCTCGTCGTTGTACTGACGTCGGAGTTCGGCGTCGACGTCCACATCGATCTCACTCCAGGTAAATCCGCCACGGCGAGAGAGCTTCGACAGGCTTTCTTTTACGACCTCGCACAGATGACATCCCTTGCGGGAGTACACCACGACGCTGCGAGGCTCTGGCATGCCGGGAGATTCTAGCGCGCAGGATCAAGGTTTTTCCAGCGAGAAGTGCTGGAAATGGCAGAAAAATCGCCACTTGCAGGTGTGATGGTCTGACCGCATCTGACGCCCAGGCGTTAGAATCCCTGCATGCAAGACGTTCACTTAAAACCTCTACATGGGAAGACTGCATTGATCACCGGCGCGGCACGTCGCTTGGGACGCGCGTCGGCACTCGCCCTCGCCGAAGCGGGCGCGGATGTGGCCATCACCTTCAGAGACTCGGCGCATGAGGCCCGCGAATTGGTCGTAGACCTGTCGGCATTGGGCGTGCGGGCTTTCGCGCTGCGGTGCGACATAACGGACGAATCCAGCGTTCGCGCGATGATGAAAGACGCCGGGCGCGAACTGGGAAGAATCGACATCCTGGTCAATAACGCGGCCAACTACGAGACCGCAGAATTCGAAAAGCTCACCGTCCGGCAGTGGGACGCAATTTTTGCTTCCAACGCTCGCGGACCTTTCCTGGTGTCACGCGAAGCGCTGAAGTGGATGCGGCGCAAGCGCGCCAAGGGGCACGGTCCTATCGAGGCGAAGATCATCAACATGGGCTCCCTGGGCGGATTGAGGCCCTGGGCGACACATGCGCACTATTGCTCCTCGAAGGCGGCGCTGCACATGTTAACCAAGGTTATGGCGAAAGCGCTCGCCCCCGAGATCGCTGTCAACGCGGTGGCTCCGGGGATGATCGATTTAGGAGAAAAGTCTGCCGCAGCTTTTATGCGACGTATGGCGAAGCAGACGCCGATGCGGCGCAACGGGCGCGGAGAAGAGATTGCAAGGGCCGTCGTGTTCTTTGCGACGGCTCCGCAATTCATCACCGGGCAGATATTGGCGGTGGACGGAGGGCTCGGACTGTAATTCCTAACTCTCGGCCGAGGTCGGATCGATGGTCAGCTTCACCTCAGAAACGCGATTCGCGGGGAATCCGCCCTGTTTTGCGTGTTCGCGCACCATTTCCTGGTTCGGGGCGATGTAGACGCAGTAAATCTTGTCCTGCGTCACGTAGCTGTGCAGCCACTGGATCTTCGGCCCCAGATTATTGAGCACGCTGCAGGACTTTTGCGAGATGGCGATGACTTGCTCCGGCGTCACGCTCCCGACGTTGGGGATGTCGCGTTCAATGACGTACTTGGGCATTCGGTTCTTTCTCCCGTGATGAGCGGCGCAAGCGTCGCACCGCGAGGCTTGGCGCCGACCAAAAATTCTAAGCCACCCGCCAGGAAATAGCCATTGCACCGTAGGCACGGTATATTGGGGCGAATGAAGAAATCCAAAGGCAGTTCGTCTCAGTCAGCGGCGGACCCGCGAGTTGCCGTCGCCATCATGGCGGCGGGCAAGGGCACCCGGCTTAAGTCGCAACTTCCTAAAGTATTACATGAAGTCGGCGGAAAGCCCCTGCTGGAGCATGTGATCCGCGCGGCGCTGCGTGTTGTCCCGGCAAGAGACGTCTTCGCCATCATCGGTCACGAAGCCAGCCGCGTGCGGACGGCGACGGAGCACACGGGCGTCAACTTTGTACTTCAGCCCGAGCAGCGTGGAACGGGCCACGCGCTTATGGTGGCTCGGGAAGCCCTGGCTGGATACGACCACGTGATTGTGCTTTCGGGCGATGCTCCGATGATTACGCCGCAGACCATTGGGTGTTTGCTCAATTTCCATTTGGATGAGCAAGCCGCCATGACACTGCTGAGCGCGGACCTGGAGAATCCGACCGGGTATGGTCGCGTGCTGCGCAAGAGCGCGCGCAGCGCGGAGGTACAGGCCATCGTTGAAGAGAAGGCGGCAAGCCCGGCCCAGAAAAAGATCCGCGAGATTAATTCAGGCTTCTACGTCTTCGCAGTTAAGGATTTGTATTTGAATATTGGAAAACTCTCGACCGCCAACGCTCATGCCGAGTATTACCTCACTGACATGGCGCAAGTTCTGGGCAAAGCGCGGGAGCGCGTGGTGGCTTGGACAACGGCGAATGCAAGCGAGGTACTGGGTGGCAACACGCGCGCGGAACTGGCCGACATCGATCACTTCATGCGCATGGCGAAGTGCCGGCAGTTGATGGCGGAAGGCGTGACGATATTTTATCCGGCGACTTGTGTGATCGATGCCGACGTTGAGATTGCCGCTGACACGGTGATCGAGCCCTACGTCCAGTTGCTGGGGAAGACGCGGATCGGTGCAAACTGCCGCGTGCGCTCGTATTCTGTGATTCGCGATTGCGAGATCGGCGATGGCGTATTGATCCGTCCGGGATGTGTGATGGAAGATGCGCGAGTTAGCGCCGGAGCGCTGCTGGGCCCCTACTCGCACCTGCGCCCGGGAAGCGAAATTGGTGAAGGTGCGCACGTGGGAAATTTCGTCGAAACCAAGAAGATCAAGTTGGGAAAGGGATCGAAGGCGAACCATCTCACTTACTTGGGCGACGCAGAGATTGGCGCGGGCGTAAACATCGGAGCCGGAACCATCACGTGCAACTATGACGGAGTCCATAAACACAAAACCGTCATCGACGATGGAGTCTTCATTGGCAGTGACAGCACGCTCGTGGCGCCCGTACGCGTGGGCAAGGGCGCGTACGTGGGTGCCGCGTCGTGCATTACGGACGATGTTCCTGACGATGCGCTGGCGATTGGTCGCGCGCACCAGATTGTGAAGGAAGGCTGGGCACGCGAGAAGCGGGCGAAGCAGAAGTAGAACTGTCGGGCATCGTAAAGCTGAAGAGGCCGATTCGCGTCGCGAATCGGCCTGCGTCGCTCCGGATGACAAAATAGTTAGTGCGTGACCGCCGCGAAAAGTTCGGAGTGCATTAGCGACTGGAACTGCTGGTCGTTAGCTTTGAAGTGGACTTGCACATTCGAGCCGTCAGAGTCGACGGCGGTGTTCTCCACAGCGATCTTCTCGGCCGGGGTCGCACTCATTTTCTTAAAGAGCATGTAGCCCTTGACCAGCGCCGAGACGTTTGCGGCCGTCATCGTGTCAGAGGTGATAACAGTCAAGTCGAAATTGACGCCGCTGTTGAAGCTCAGGGTGTAGCGCGAACCCAGCAGGTGCTTCTTCACGGTCTCGTAGTCGGCGACCTTGGAGGCATCGCCCAGAGCCGAGCGCATCACGTTCTGCGTGCCCTGTTGATCGAGAATGCTCCACACCGGAGCCGAATCGACGCTGGTCATCATGTCGGCCATGTTGCCGTTCGTATCGATGCTGAGAGTCTGGCCGTCCCGGGTATCGAGCGCAGCACGAACCGCCACTGAGTCGCCGAACAAAAGCGTGCTGTCATCGAGGAAACTCATCACGAAGCCGCCGTCCATGGGATAGATCAGCGAGTTGCCGTACTTCTTCGGCGTAACCTTCTCCAGCTTCATTTTCTTGAGCACGGCCTTCATGTTGAAGGGGCCGCTCGCTACTCCAGTGGTCTTTACGCCTTGTTTGCCGCTGTGGAATGACGCAAACGTCAGCGTGTCTACGTCCTTGTCGGGATCGAGGCCGATGTTCTTCAGGGCAGCCTCGAACTGCTTGATGTTGTCGGGGAGCAGTTGCTGCTTCAGGGCCATCGCCGTAGGAGAGTCCTTAATAGTGCGATAGTCGACCGAAATCAACTGGAGCAGATCGGCTGGGATGGAGGAACGGGCAGAAGAGTTCAACGGCATGGCGTAAGCCATGCTGGCCAACAGCAGCGAAGCCAGACAAATTCGAAAGAGTCTCATAACGCCTCGGGTTTCAAAAACTTGCAGGATTGTCGGTACTCACTCTTAGATGCACGAACAAGTCCTGTCGTTGATAGATCGTTCTATTCTATTTTACTTGCGCGCTGGGCCAAGCAAACAAAAGTACACGCCCCATTGACCGGTTGGAGTCCGGTTTGGGACAGCCTTGCTTGCCGCCGAATCGCAGTTTAGTCGTTGTCCGGGCCTGTGAGTGGCCTCTTGTCGTGGATGAAAAAATCCGCCTTGAGTGGCGCGTTGATGGTCTTGAACGTGAGCGGCGTCTGGGTGAAATCGAAGCAATCGGAGAGGTCATCGAGAGCATTCGTATCGGCAAAGCCGAGCGCGGGCACGTTGAAATTGTTCTCGATGAACTTCAGAATGCTGCCGAAATCATGCGGCGTGTGCGAGATGAACTTCGGTTTCGCCAAGGGTGACACCACGATCATGGGCACGCGGAAACCATAGACATAGCCCGATCCCCAACTGGTGCCGTCGTTGACTATCTTCGGCGGCGAAACGTGATCGTACCAGCCACCCCAATCGTCCCACGCAATGATGATCGCGGTGTTCGACCAGTAAGAACTCTGCCCAATCGCATTGACGATGGCGGCCACCCATGAGGGCCCTCCGGTGGTCGAGGGCATGCCAGAGTGGTCGGAGTTCCCGCCGTTAGGAATTACCCAATTAACCTGTTTGAGTTGGCCCGCCGCAATTTCGGTGAGTATCGGAGCCATATTGGCTTGCGTCTGGAGGCTGACATTGTTTACCCAATCGCTGCCCGTGCAGGTGAGGGTGCCGCTCTGATCCACCGGCACGCACATGTGCTCGATCGCATTGGGCGCGGTCCAGATGGAGCCCGCCAGGGGTGCGTAGTAACGCCAGGTGACGCCCGCGGTGTTGAATTCGTCGGTCAGTGTGGGATGGTCGAAGCAGGGAAATATTGTGGGATTGCTAGTCTCGCTACCGGAGGCATCGATCAACGAAACATATTCAGTGGAGGGAGCGGTGCAGCCGGCATCCGCACTCGAATTCGCGATTCCCAACGGATTCTCCGCCACGAAAAGGTTGCTGCCCGCAGAGGGTTCCGAGGTTCCGGAGATAAGGAACTGGTGGGCGGGAAAACTGGGTCCCTGGTTCGTTTGGAACATCCGGTCCGCGAAGGTGTACTGCTCGGCCATATCGAAATAGGGCTGAACATCCGATTGCTGAACGTACATGAATTGCGGATTCGCCGGAGGACAATTGGTTGCGCCCTTGGAGCAGGTAACCGCGATCAGGTCGGCGCCATCCATTTTGCAGTTTTTGATCGTGGCGTCGTAGTCACACATCGCGGTGAACGCGTTGTTCTGATGACTCTGGTCGTAGTTCTGACCCAAAGTGGTTGACACCAACTGGATGGTCTGGCCAAGGGAGTTCATGCCGCTGCTGGCGATGTCGGCTCCTGCGGCAATCAGCTTCGGGTCGTGGAACAAGTTGTCGGGAGTACGGTTCTCCTGGAAGATCACGACGATGTGTTGGAATTTCAGTGTGAGGGAGAGCGCCTGTGCACCGTTGCTCGGCGCTGCGTTGTTCGCGTCCGTTGCGGTTACGCTAATGGCATAAGCCGAGCTTGGCGTTGTATCGGTGGTAGAAACTGTCAGTGTAGAGGCGCCTGCTCCGGCGGTGATCGGCACGGTACTGGGGTTGAACGAACAGGTTGGCGGGTTCGGGGACCCTCCCGTGATGCTGCAGGAGAGGGTAATAGTTCCGGTATAGCCGTTCGCCGGCGTGACGGTGACGGTGGATGCGGCCGAACTGCCTCCGAGCAGGGAAGCCGGACTCAGAGCGGCGGCTGTCACAGAGTAAGAAGCGGGTGGCGGAGTCTTAACGGGTGCGCTGCTACTGCCTCCACCACAGCCGGTCGACATCAACGAGAGGACGGCAGCGAAAGGCAGACATAGTACATGCAGGGGAGTGGTTCGGCTCATAGTGACGAAGTTCCTCAATGGCGGACGCTTCCGGTCCATTATGCGTCAACCCTGGTGGCGAGATTTCCACTCGCAGGCGCGTAAATATTGTCTTTCGGTTACGGATATTACCAGTTACATCGCTATGACAGTTTTGCTCGTTTCCGAACTTCGGCGACGAACGCTTGATCCTTTAAGGATGCGAGATTGATTTCGACATTGGCCAGCGCACCGGTAATGGCCGCGCGGGCCAGAGCCAGCGCGGTTGTCAAATCGGATTTCATGTTGGGGTTCGTAATCGGATCGAGGGTCTGCACAATCTGGGCGACTTCGTGCGCCTTCTCTGCGACGCTCAGCGGCACTGACGTCGCTTCTTTAAGCGAGGCTTCAATCAACGCCTCCCCCGCTTTTTCGTCTGCTGCGCTCTTGGCCTGCTTGTAAGCTTTCATCACTGAGTTGTAGGACTCGGCATCAGCATCGACCGCAACCTTTAGCTCCTCGCGCAGAAGAGTTAGACGCGCAATGGCAGCGCTGAGTTGCGATTCATATTGCAGGTACGCCTTCTTACCGCGCGACATGGATGCAACCATCGCGGCAAGGCCAGCAGCCATCGCCGCTGCGGCAGCGGAGGCGCTGCCTCCTCCGGGCGTGGCCGTTGGCGCGGCCAACTGCTCAACGAAGGGTTCAACCCCGGCGCGCAAGCCGCCCACGGCCATCTTGCCGCTCATGACTGCGGCGAGTCGGTTCTCAAGAATCAATGACGAATCGAAATTCTCGACTTGCAGGAACCACTCGGCGGCCTGCTCCAACGCCTTCTTGGGAATCAGTCCAACGATTTCGCTCGATACCGGTGTGACGCCGTAGCGGGCCGCCTCGCGTTTTACCAGCTCGAAGACGCGATGGACTGGTGTTTGCTCGAAGTCGGTGAGGTTCATCGAGACCTGGGCGAGACCGCGAACGAGAAATCCGGCCCCCTTCACGAAGCGCATGCCGCCGTTGGAGAAGCGTACCGCTTTTGCGATCTTCTTTGCGATTTCAACATCCGGCGTATTGAGGAAGACGTTGTAGGCGACGAGAAACTTGCGCGCGCCGACGACCGTTGCGCCCGCCGTAGGATGCACCCGGGGTTCGCCAAAGTCTGGGCGGCGCGCGGGATTTGTTGCGATCTCCGCGCGGATGCCTTCGAACTGGCCACGGCGAATATTTTCCAGTCCCTGGCGCTCAGGGGTTCTGGCGGCTGCCTCGTACAGATAGATCGGAATCTGGTAGCGCTTCCAGATCTGCTCGCCGACGTGGTTGGCCATGGCGACGCAGTCTTCGATGGTGACTCCGTCAATCGGAATGAACGGGACGACGTCGGCCGCGCCCATGCGGGGATGCGCTCCGGTGTGAACGTTCAGGTCGATCAGCTCTGCGGCCTTGCCCACTCCGCGGATGGCGGCTTCCTGAATGGCTTCGCGTTCGCCGACCAACGTGATGACGCAGCGGTTGTGGTCGGAATCCATCTCGCGATCAAGTAGATAGACGCCGGGCATCTTCATGGCGTCAATGATCGCGTCAACTTTGGCTTTATCGCGGCCCTCAGAGAAATTCGGAACACATTCGACGAGCGTGGACATAAGTAGGAAGAATAGCTGGCAGTTGAGTAGAGGCGCAAGGCGAGGGCAGGGGATTGACGACGAAAAATTCTTTACCACAGAGGGCACTGAAGACCACAGAGGACTCAGCGGTTCTTGCCACCGAAAAACTTTCCGATTCCAAGGCGCACTTGCACCGTGTTGATTCCCGGATTCAGGTTGCCTAGGCCTGCGTTCGAGATATGCATGTAGCGCAGTTCGAGGCTCACGTTATGGTTCGCGCCGAGGATGTGGACGCCGAGGGCAGCCTGATCCATGAAGTTCACGTTGTTCGTGCCCGTCGGAATGTTGTGGTCGGTGAAGACCGCGCCACCACACAGCTCGAGGTAGGGTGAGAGGCGGCCGTGGCGCTCGAAGTTCCACTTGAGGCCGAGCGGGTCGAATCCCACCCCGTATGCGGTATTCGCGGGCTGAAAAATCAGGAAGACGGGGACGGCGTCCACGGCATATTCGAAACGTCCGCGGAGAAAGCCGGGAAGATGCGGGCCGGTGAGGATCCATCCATAGCGCAAGCCGGCGTTGAAGGCGCCGGTGTTCTTTGTCCCACCGGGGACCGAGTGGCCGCCGCCCGCCCATATCTGGACTTCGTGGCCGCCCTGCTCGGGACCCGCTTGAGCGAATGCAGACATGCTTGCAAAAAGAATCAGGAGTGCCGGGAGATAGCGCATGGTTTCGTGACGCGTCTTTGTTGATTCCTTCGAAGGCGACCAATCACCATACAGGAAACGAACTCTGGCCTCAACGCAGAACCCGCCATTCGTGCTGCATTGCTATTAGAGACGAAATCTAGTGATTCGTTGCAGAGGTCTTGCGAGTCTCGCGGTGCGGTTTTTGGCTGGCCAGTTCCACTAAATCGCGAGCAACACGGGCAGTGTTGTGACGGACGACTCCGCCTTCCTCCAAGTAATCACCGAGCATCGGGATCACGCCGAGTGCTTCGATCGCATCGAGATCATTGACGATCTGGCAGGCGCCTTCGAGAGCGTACTTGGCCTTCATATCATTTGAGACGGGAGTGCGGTTGATCAGGGCGAAGTCGAAAATCTGCTTTTGCGCGTGGCGGTTGAGCGCGCGGATGTGGTCGGCAGCTGTCAGACCGAGGCTCTCATTAGCCTGCGTCATCAGGTTGCAAATGTAGACCTTGGTTGCGCTCGACTCAACGATGGCTTGTGCAATGCCTCGCACCAACAGGTTCGGGATCAGGCTGGTGAAGAGAGAGCCAGGACCGATGGTAATTACATCGGCGTTCGCGATTGCCTCGAGTGTCTGCGGCATCGGTCCGACATCGGGCGGGACCAGAAACAGTTCGCGGATGCGTCCTTTACTCGCGGTGATGTTCGTTTCACCGCGAACCCGGGTCCCGTCTTCCATCAGCGCTTCGAGTTCAATGTTCGACGTGGTAGCCGGATAGATATGGCCACGAGTCAGAAGAATCTCGGACGAAAGGCGAACGGCTTCTGAAAAATCGGAAGTGAGGGAAGTGAGCGCTGCGAGAAACAGGTTGCCAAAGCTGTGGCCTTCGAGTCCTGAGCCTTTGTCGAAACGGTGACGGAAGAGCTTTGACAGAAGCGCTTCGTCCTCACTGAGCGCGACGATGCAGTTGCGGATGTCGCCGGGCGGGAGCATGTTGAGCTCTTTGCGCAGGCGACCGCTGGAGCCGCCATCGTCGCTGACTGTGACGATCGCACAGAGGTCACGGATGACAGCCGAATCCGGGTGGGCTGTTGCCAGTTCTGCCGGAGACAGTACGAAGCGCTTGAGTCCCTTGAGCAGCGTGGAGAGTCCCGTGCCGCCGCCAATCGCCACGACGCGAAGACCGCGCTCGCGCGCGGTCTTCTCCGTTGTCACAAACTCGGCGGTCTTGGTTTCCATCGAGGTTTCTCCGCGAGGCATTACGCGGATTCGTCTTCGGTGATGTCCCCATCCGAAGCACCGAGTTCAGCGCCGGGGTCGGGGTAGAGCAATTCGGTAAAGCGTGGATCCTCCGCCAGGTTTTGAAAATCGGAATCGTTGCGCGCCTGGAAGCGGAGCTGTGGATTCAGGCGAAGGGCTTCGTCGAGACGCCTCAATGAATCCTCGACATGACCGGTAAGACAGTCGAGCGCCGCAATGCCGTAGACGACATAGTCGGCTTTCGGAGCCTGCTTGTGCAGTTTGTCGAGATGTTCGCGCGCCGTCACATAGTCGCCAACATTCATCAGCGACACTGCGTAGTCGAAGTGCTCCTCGGAGGTCTTGAACTGCGTGGCCGTAGTGCGTTCCAGATGCTGATTGCAGGTGCTGAGGTGAACATGAGCGCGGTCGGCCAGTTCCTTGCTCGGTCCGGTTGCAACCTTCTGGAAATGAGGCTTTGCCTTGTCGAACTTGTGCTCTTGCATGGCGCGCAGGCCGGCCTCGTAGCTCTGCAGCGCTTGGGTATAGCGCGGGTCCTCGGCCACGGTCTTCTTCGCGGTAGGTTTCTGAGCCATGTGCAAAACTCTTCCTGTCGTCTTGGGAATGGGGGACTCCTTGCGATTGTCTTCTTGCTGAGCAGTAAAGTATCACCCAAAGGGCGGGTGGAGGTCCAGTTGAGGGGACCCAGAACTAAATACGGAGTACCGAAAGAGGAACCATTCTGGTTCGCCACCCGGTATCGGCGACCCGACCCTAGTTAATCGCCGACGCCGACTGCAGGTCGATCTGCTTCCACTCCCCTTTGATAATGCCAGCGCGAATCTGTGCAGCGGTCTTGCCCTTCTGGTGCTGCTGATAGGAGTAGTACAGCTCCTTTAAGCAGGTGGAGCACTGTGCGCCGTGGGTATTCTCGAAGCAGCTGTGCAGGCTATTGTGACCCATACGATCGCAGTAGCAGTAGCAAGGTTGCTGATGGAGCACGTTGGGAATCTTCGCCGCCAGTTCGTAGGCATGCGTCTGATACGGATTCTGGGCGTCGGCTCCCCAGAGATCGGACTTGGTCAAGAGCGGAGGCAGTTTTGTGCCTTTCGGTGGAGGCGCAGCGTTGTAGGCCGGGACGCCGCCTCCTTCTTCCTGCGGTGCGGCCCATTGAGCGGACAGGCTCAGGGTTACGACGAAAAGAAAAGCCAAGGTTAAGCTGCGGTAGACCAACTTGTTCTGCTGCAAACGACGAGTCATAGATTTCCTCGAGCTGGATTATTGTAACCCGCGAAGGAATCCGTCCGGAAGGGCGTGAACCTCGGATGTCCTACCGATGCGTACGGCGCCGTACAACTCCACGCGCGAAGGCAGGTTCTGTATACAATAGGTGCGGATGCCAGTGAATTCCACGGAACCAACTCCCGCCGCCGGGACGCGCGTCTCTGCCCCACCGACAGGCGCTGAGAGTTCTTCAATACGCCGGGCGGGATTCGGCGTGTGGGTGCGCGACCTGATCATCTCCCTGGCGATCTCCGCCTTTATCATCATCTTCATTTACCAGCCCGTGAAGGTTGAAGGCACCAGCATGATGCCTTCGCTCGAAGACCAGGAGCGCATCTTCGTGAACAAGTTTGTTTACCGGCTGGAACCGATTGAGCGCGGCGATATTGTGGTGTTCCGTTATCCCCGCGACCCTTCGAAGAGCTACATCAAGCGCGTGGTTGCGATGGCCGGTGACCGCATCCGAATCGACGGCGGCCAGGTGTACGTCAACGACGAAGCGGTTGACGAAGACTATGTTCCGCCGGCCTACACCGATGCCCGGTCCTATCCCGAGACCGAGGTGCCGGCGCAGAGTTACTTCGTGCTCGGCGACCATCGTTCCATGTCGAACGACAGCCGAGATTTCGGGCCGGTGAACCAGAGTTTTATCTACGGGAAAGCGGTTTTCGGCTACTGGCCGATGGATAAGGTTGGGCGGGTTCGCTAGCTGGTTTCGCCGTTGCTCCATCCCTTAGTTGAGCCGCTCCTGTAACAACTGCGAAACATTTCCCCTTCGTCGTGCGTATCCTTTTGCGGCGTGGTCCGTCTGAAACTACGGCCGATTCATGACACCGAATGGCGACAAACTCCAGCGTGCACACTTTGGCAGCAGGCGCGTTTTTTGGGGATTCGTGCCGCTCCGCAGCTACCCCATCGTTCCAATTCTCCGAGTTGCAGGCTACGGTACCTGAACGGCAGGTTCCGCTGCATACTCACGAGACACCTCACTTCATTTTGATAACGAGCGGCGTTTATGTGACGGAAGCGCGCAATCAACAAGGGCTTTGTTCATCGGGCACGCTGGTTTTTAATCCCGCCGGCACCACGCACCGTGACTGCTTCCGCAGCCGGAAGGGAAGATTTCTGAGCATCAGCCCGGGAGCGGGAATCTCTCGGTTGCTTGGTCGGGGCTCGCCCGTACCGCTAATGTTGGCTGGAGAGGGAGTTCGCGTGCCGGACGATCCGTTGATTGGCGACCGGATTGTCAGCCAACTGCGCGAAGGGCTCGAACCGACAGCCATGATCCTCGAAGGGCTCGGCCTTGAGTTGATTGGACTGGTGGCGGCGATCGGGGATCGCACCTCCTCGCGGATGGCCCCTCGCTGGCTGTTGCTGGCTAAAGAGCGGCTCGAGGACTGTTTCGGCGACGACCTGAGCATTGCAGACCTGGCCACTTCTGTGCGCGTACATCCGGTCTATCTGGCGCGCGCTTACCGGCGATACTTCGGATGCTCGCCGGGAGAATACCTGCGGCGGTGCCGTTTGCTTCGGGTTCAAGGGTTGCTCTCGGGGACCGATCTGCCGCTGGTGCAAATCGCCCTGCAGTGCGGCTTTTCTGACCAAAGCCAGATGACACGGTCATTCTCGAACACCTTTGGAGTCCCGCCGGCGCGCTACCGGGCGATGCGCAGGCTGTGAACGGGTTCGCTCAGATAGAAACTCTACGGCGGCGAATTCAGGTTCGAAAAATTAGGTTCGAAAACGACAAGATTACGACTCTGGGTGAGGTGCGAGAATCAGGCCTAAGTTAACTTCTGGAGGATACCTATCGTGTTGCGTTCGATTCGCCTGCTCTTCATGCTGACCGTCCTTTCTGCCATGGCAACTGCTCAGGCCCCTTCATCCGGCAGCGAAATGCCCAAAGGTGCCGCCGAGGAGAACGGAGTCTCGCTTCAAAAATTGCAGTCCATGGAAAGCGCCATCCGCGCCGGCGACTTCAAGAAAATCGGCAGCGTCGTCGTCGCTCGTCACGGCAAGCTGGTCTATGAAGGCTACTTTGACGGCGATGCCAGCACCTTACGCGATACGCGCTCGGCTACCAAGAGCATTACGGACGTGCTGTTGGGAATCGCGATCGACGAGAAAAAGTTGAGTGGGGTTAACGCGCGGGTTCTTGCGTTGCTGCCGGAGCGAGCCCGCAAGATGCAGAATCCCGATCCCCGCAAGGACAAAATCACCGTGGAAGATTTCCTGACCATGTCGTCGCCCCTCGAATGCGACGATTGGAACGACGCGTCCCGCGGGAATGAAGAGAGGATGTATGTGATCGAGGACTGGGCGCAGTTTATCCTCGACCTCCCGATTGGCGGGCGCATGCACGTGGGCGAGAAGATCGAAGCCCCGAAATACGGGAGGTCGTTCAGCTACTGTACTGGTGGAGTTTTTGTCCTGAGTGAAGTCATCCAGAAGGCCACCGGGCAGCGCACCGATCACTATGCTCAGGAAAAACTCTTCGGGCCGCTCGGTATCACCGACGCACAATGGGTTTACTCGCCGCTCAATATTCCGCAGACCGGTGGCGGACTGCGCCTGACCAGCCGAGATCTGCTGAAGATCGCCGAACTCTACCGTAACGGCGGGATCTGGCAGGGGAAACGAATCGTCGATGAGGCTTGGGTCAAGACCTCGACCCAGCCGCACGCCCAAATCGACGATGCGACGGAGTACGGCTACTTGTGGTGGTTGAAAGCGTTCAAGTCGGGAGACAAGGCCTACCCCGCGTTCTTCATGAGCGGCAATGGCGGGAACAAAGTTGCCGTCTTTCCCGGCCTCGATCTTACGGTCGTCCTGACCAGCACGAACTATGGCACCCGCGGAATGCACGAGCAGACGGAGAAGCTCCTCACCGACTACATTCTTCCCGCAGTGACGCCGTGATCTGTCGAGTCAAGTTGCAACTTCCTTCGTATAGAGAATTTTCTTTTCGAAACGGGCGTTCTTTGCTTGGCCGCTGGAGAGTTCCCTGATAAAATCTCTAAAATCCACTCCCCGGAGCGAGAATGCAGGCAATCCTTGCGCTGGAAGACGGGCGAGTCTTCCGAGGCAAAGGCTACGGCGCCAAAGGCGAATGTTACGGGGAAGTAGTTTTTAATACTTCCATCACCGGCTATCAGGAAATTTTTACTGATCCCTCGTACTCAGGACAGATCGTCGTCCTGACCAACCCCGAAATCGGCAACTACGGCACCAACCAGGAAGACAACGAAGCCACGCGTCCGTGGATCGAAGGCCTGATCGTGCGCGAGTTCTCGCGCGTGAGTTCGAACTGGCGTTCGCAGCAGGTCGCCGAAGAATATCTGGAGCAATTCAAGGTGCCCGTGTTGTCGGATATCGACACGCGATCGCTGGTGCGGCATCTGCGCGACCACGGCGTTCAGCGCGGCGTCATTTCCACGATCGAGAGCGATGCGGACAAGCTGATCGCTAAGGCGCGTTCGATTCCGAAGATGGACGGCATGGACCTGGCGAAAGTCGTCTGCACCAAGCGTCCCTACGTTTGGGAAACCGGCGAGCGTTCGCACGAACCGGTCGCCGTGGTCGGAGTGAAAGACGAACCGCCGCGATTCCACGTGGTCGCCTACGACTTCGGCATCAAGCTGAACATTCTGCGCAAACTGCGCGGCGAGGGCTGCAAGGTGACGGTGGTCCCGGCGCAGACTCCGGCGGAAGATGTGCTCGCGCTCAAACCGGATGGAGTTTTCCTGTCGAACGGTCCCGGCGATCCCGAGCCGTGCACGTACGCGGTCGATGCGATTCGGCGGTTGATGGGGCGGCAGCCAATCTTCGGAATCTGCCTCGGCCATCAACTGACGGGAATCGCGCTCGGCGGCAAAACTTTCAAGCTCAAGTTCGGCCATCACGGCGGCAATCACCCGGTGAAGCAGTTACGGACTGGAAAGATCGAGATCACGGCCCACAACCATAATTTCGCCGTCGACCCCGACTCGCTGCCCGACAGTGAAGTCGAACTCACTCACATCGATTTGAACGACCAAACGCTCGAAGGCCTGCGGCACCGCAACCTGCCCCTATTCAGCGTGCAATATCACCCGGAGGCGGCGCCGGGACCGCATGACTCGCATTATCTGTTCAAGGACTTCACCAAGATGATGGAGGAGTGGAAAGGGTGAAGTTGCGCGCCGAACAGTGCTCTGAAGGCAGGTAACACGGCTGCGAGCGAAGGTTTTGAAGGGGCGCGCCTTCAAGGCGCGCCGTAAAGGACAGGAAGAGATTTGCGGCTTTAGCCGCTGAGGTACCGTTTTTGAGACCCTCGCGTGAACATCTAACCAATGCGGGCCATACATACATGATCACGTCACAAACGTGGGGTAAGAAAGTGAAACACGTACGACTAATTTTCGTGTTTCTCGTGACAAGCGCTCTTTGTCACGCCTGCAGTTTTGCTCCGGGTTATTTTCATCAAGTAACTGCCATTCGTGGTCGAGTCGTCGGTAAGAGCTTGGGACCGCTGGGATTCAGATGGCTTGGTCAGTCGTTTAGAGTTGGCGGTGCAACATTGACCCTTTATGAGTATCGGTCCGCCAAGATCGAAGATTTGAAGATCGTCGCGTCTACCACGACGGATTCTCATGGAAATTTCGATTTCGGATCCATAACCAAAGGCCATTATTTTCTAAATGTAGAGGTGAAGGACTCCGATCGAATGGGTGGCTTGTTCGATGTTGAGGTGACCGACGCAGTTAAGGAAACCAGAAATATTACTCTTGATGTTTCACCGATTCGTCCTGATTGCACCGGCGGCCACGATTTTATCGAGTCAAAGGTCTAATGCCAAAACGCACTGACATCTCCAAGATCCTGATCCTCGGCTCCGGCCCCATCATCATTGGCCAGTCTGCCGAGTTCGATTACTCCGGCACTCAGGCCTGCAAGGCGCTCAAGTCCGAGGGCTATGAAGTTATCCTGGCGAACTCGAACCCCGCCACCATCATGACCGACCCCGAGTCGGCCGACCGCACTTATATCGAGCCTCTCACGCTGGAATATTTGGAAGAGATCATTCGCATTGAGCGGGAAATGTCTCCCAGCGCGGGCTTTGCCGTGCTGCCCACCGTCGGTGGACAGACCGCGCTGAACCTGGCGATCGAACTTTCAGACGGGGGAGTGCTCGAAAAATACAACGTCACCCTGATCGGCGCGAACGTGACCGCCATCAAGAAGGCGGAAGACCGGCTCGTCTTCAAAGACGCCATGCAGAAGATTGGGCTCGACGTGCCCAAGTCGGCGTTGGTGAACAACATTAAAGATGGCCTCGAATTCGCCGGCAAAATCGGATTCCCCGTCATCATTCGCCCATCGTTTACGCTTGGCGGATCGGGTGGCGGCATCGCCTTCAACCGCGAAGAGATGTCGGAAGTGTTGGGCCGGGGGCTGGATTTCTCTCCGGTGCACGAAGCGTTGATCGAAGAGTCGGTGCTGGGCTGGAAGGAATACGAACTTGAGGTGATGCGTGATACGAAAGACAACGTCATCATCATCTGCTCGATTGAGAACTTCGATCCCATGGGCGTGCATACGGGCGACTCGATCACAGTCGCGCCGGCGCAGACTCTGACCGACCGCGAGTACCAGGCTATGCGCGATGCGTCGATCAACGTGATCCGCGAGATTGGCGTCGACACCGGCGGATCGAATATTCAGTTCGGCGTTGATCCGAACACAGGACGCATGGTTGTGATCGAGATGAACCCGCGCGTATCGCGCTCGTCGGCGCTGGCCTCCAAAGCGACTGGATTCCCCATCGCGAAGATCGCCGCGAAACTCGCTGTCGGCTACACCCTCGACGAAATTCCCAACGACATTACGCGCAAGACTCCGGCATGTTTCGAGCCGACCCTCGACTACGTAGTAGTCAAGATTCCAAAGTGGCAGTTTGAGAAATTCCCCGGCGCCGACGACACGCTGGGCCCGCAGATGAAGTCTGTGGGCGAAGTCATGGCTATCGGACGCACCTTCAAAGAAGCCTTGATGAAGGGTATTCGCTCGCTCGATACCGGCAAACGCGTCGGCGGCGGAAAGATCGAACCAAAGATCCTCACGCAGCGACTCGTAACTCCTCATCCCGAGCGGTTGGCCTACGTGCAATACGCGATCCGCCAGGGACACACGGTCAAGCAGGTCGCGAAGATGACCTCGATGGATCCGTGGTTCCTCTACCAACTCAAAGAAATCAACGACCAGCAACTGGAACTCGAAAAGCATCCGATCGAATCGATCCCCACCGAAGTGCTGCGCGAATCGAAGCGCATGGGATTCTCCGATGGCCGCCTCGCGCAAGTCTGGCGCCTCGAGGGGCAGGAGAAAGTCCGGCACCTGCGCCAGAAGCATGGCGTGATGCCCGTCTACAAGCGCGTGGACACATGCGCCGCCGAATTCGAGAGCTTCACGCCCTATCTTTATTCGACTTACGAAGAAGAAGACGAGGCAGCGCCGACCGACCGCAAGAAAGTCATCATCCTCGGCAGCGGGCCCAATCGCATCGGACAGGGCATTGAATTCGACTACGCCTGCTGCCACGCTTCGTTCGCACTGCGCGATGACGGGTACGAGACGATCATGATCAACTGCAATCCTGAAACCGTCTCGACCGACTACGACACCAGTGACCGTCTGTACTTCGAGCCGCTGACATTTGAAGATGTCTGGTCAATTTACCAGCACGAGACCTCGAAAGGCGCGCCGGTAGGCGTGATCGTGCAGTTTGGCGGACAGACTCCGCTGAACTTAGCGCTGCCGCTCAAGCATGCAGGAGTGAACATCATCGGCACATCGCCCGAGTCGATCGACCTCGCCGAAGATCGCAAGCACTTCAACAAGCTGCTCGAAGAGCTGAAGATCCCACAAGCCCCGGGCGTGATGGCAACATCCATCGATGAGGCCATCGAGGGCGCGAAGAAGATCGGTTATCCCGTGCTGGTGCGGCCATCCTACGTGCTCGGCGGTCGCGCCATGGTCATCGCCTACGACGAAGAGTCGATCATCCGCTACATGAAAGAGGCGGTCGAGTACTCGCACGATCGTCCGGTGCTGATCGATCACTTCCTCGAAGATGCGATCGAAGTCGACGTGGACGCGCTCTCCGACGGAGAAGACGTCGTCATCGGCGGAATCATGCAGCACATCGAGGAAGCCGGAATTCACTCCGGCGATTCGTCGTGCGTGCTGCCTGCGGTCGATATTCCGCAACCGCTGCTCGAACGCATGCGCGACTACACGTTCAAACTTGCGCGGGCTCTCAAAGTCGTCGGCCTGATGAATATTCAGTTTGCCATTCCCCGCGGAGATGGCGGCGTGAGCGGCAACGGTTCAGAAGGCGGCAAGGTCTACGTGCTCGAAGTGAACCCGCGCGCCTCACGCACCGTGCCATATGTTTCGAAGGCGACCGGCGTTCCGATGGCGAAAATCGCCGCACGCCTCATGACCGGCCGCAAACTGCGTGAGTTCTTGCCAGAATTCATCGATCGCCGGGCCGATCTCGATACCGGCAGTTGCTATTACGTGAAATCGCCCGTGTTCCCCTGGAACAAATTCCCCGGCGTCGACACCGTTCTTGGGCCCGAGATGAAATCCACGGGCGAAGTCATGGGCGTGGCCGACAACTTCGGCGAAGCTTTCGCCAAGGCACAATTAGCCGCCGGACAGAAACTGCCGGTCAAGGGTGCAGTATTCCTGA
>Ga0207664_10000606_pt1 | contig 24809 bp, 20 predicted proteins | sample LARL83metaG_FD_184349 | JGI IMG/M metagenome (GOLD analysis project Ga0207664, IMG submission 184349) | Corn, switchgrass and miscanthus rhizosphere microbial communities from Kellogg Biological Station, Michigan, USA - LAR L8-3 metaG... | ecosystem: Host-associated > Plants > Roots >... | reverse complement strand
CGTCCGTGCCGGAGGTGAGCGGCGGCTCGGGCTCGTGGTCAACTGGGGCCTCGGAGACCGTCAGCGCCGGCGCTGCCAGCGATGCCCTGTCGGGTGTCGCCGGCTACCAGTACCAGACGTCGACCGACGGTGGGCTCACCTGGTCGGGCCCGGTCTCGGGCAACTCGCTGACGGTCAGCGCCGAGGGCCAGACGCTGCTCCAGTTCCGCGCGGTCGACGGCGCCGGCAATGCCTCCGCGTGGTCGCCAGTCGGCTCCGGCAGCACGGTCAAGCTGGATCGCAGCGCCCCCACGGTGAGCGCCACCGGCGGATCGGTGAACTGGCTCAAGTCCGGCTCCGTGACGGTCAACGTGTCGGCCAGCGACGCGCTCTCCGGCATCGATGCGAGCACCTATCAGTACCGCACGTCGACGAACAACGGCAGCACCTGGTCGCCCGCCGCGGCCGGTGGTGCAGTCACGATCTCGACGCCGGGCATGACGCTCGTCCAGTTCCGGGTCAGCGATCAGGCCGGCAACGTCAGCGACTGGGCGCCGCAGGTTGGCACCGCGGGTGCGACCGTCATGATCGACACGGTTGCGCCGACGACGCCGACCAGCGTGACCGGTGGTTCCACCACCTGGTCGACGGCGGCCTCGAAGGTGATCACCGCCTCCGGCTCCACCGACCCTCTGTCCGGCCTGGCCGGGTATCAGTACGAGACCTCGTTCAACGGCGGCGCCTGGTCGGCACCGCAGAGCGGCAACTCGGTCACCATCTCGGCCCAGGGCACCACCAAGGTGCAGTTCCGCAGCGTCGACAACGCCGGGAACGTGTCCGCATGGACGCTCGCGGGCAGCTCGGCCACCGTCCGGCTCGACCGCACGGCGCCGACCCTGCCGACGGTCACCGGCGGCTCGACGACGTGCACCTCGAGGCAGATCATGATCAAGGCCAGCTCCACGGACGCGGTCTCCGGCGTCGCCGGCTACAGGTACCGGATGTCCACCAACGGCGGCACCACCTGGTCGCCCCCGGCCAACGGCTCGAGCGTGAAGTTCCGCAGCCGGGGCACCTGGATCGTCCAGTTCGAGGCCTACGACGCGGCCGGCAACACGACCGCGTGGGCGCCGGCCACGGCCGGCCCGGCCAACACCGCCTGTCACTCCTGAGCAAGGTTGCCGGCCGGGCTTCACGGCCCGGCCGGCGGCCCCCGGGATTCGGCACAGTGTGACCAGGCGGGCAACACCACCGTCTGGGCGCCGGCGACGGCCGGCGTCGCGAACACCGCCTGTCATACCTGAGCTACTCGATACGTGTGCGCGGGCGAACGGCCTTCATCCCGTGGCGGAGGAAGCGCACCGCCAGGATGGCCGCTCCGACGAGCGCCGTCGCCGTGCCCACCGCGAGGAACGCGAGGCCGAGCGCCACCGCCTGTGACACCGGCACGTCGTCGCGCAGGAAGTAGACGAAGACCGCCTCGCGGACGCCGATGCCGTTCAGCGATACCGGCAGCGCCAGCGCGGCGAAGACGACCGGCGCCGTGATCAGGATCAGCGACGGGCTGATGTCCATGCCCAGGGCCCGCACCAGCATCCAGATGATGCCGATCCGGACCACCTGCACCGCCATCGCCAGGGCGAAGACGACGGCCAGCGTCAGCCGGTGCTCGCGGTAGGAGTGGAGGGCGTCGTAGAACCGCTGCCCGGCGGCCAGCCGGCGGCCATCCACTCGCGGCTCCAGGCGGCGGGCGACGACGCCTCGTAGACGGCTCGAGAAGAGAAGCGCAAGGACCACGGCGGCGGCGAGACCGAAGGTTGCCTCGGCGACCAGCACCTCCGGCCGGTGCGCCGCCTGGCCGCCGGCGGCGAGCGCGACGATGGCCAGGGCGACCAGCGAGACGACGCCCAGCAGGCGGTCGATGAGGACCGACGCGACCGCCTCCGGGCCGTCCCCGCTGCGCCGTCCGAGCTCGACTGCACGGACCGCATCGCCGCCGATCGCCGTGGGCAGGAACTGGCTCGCCAGGAGGGCGACGAAGTACGTGCGGATGAGCCAGGCGAGCGGCGCCTCCATGTGCTTGGCCAGGAGCAGCAGCCGCCACCGCCAGGCCATCAGCACGACCGTTCCGATGCTGACCGCGATCGCCCCCACCAGCCAGGCAACGCTGATGTCGGCGAGCACGTTGATGACCTGGTCGAGGCCGGCATAGCGAAGCAGCAGCGCCAGCAGCGCGATCGAGAACGCGGCCTCCAGCGCGACCCGCAGGCGCGGGCTCACGAGCCTGCGAAGACGGCGTGCACCTTGGCCAGCGCGGCGATCACGTCGTCCACGTCCGCCGTCGAATGGGCAGCCGCCAACGGCAGCGACAGCACCTGTCGGCCGGCCAGCTCGGTCACCGGCAGCGGTCGAGCGGGGAGGTTCTCGCGGAACCACGTCAGCCCATGCACGGGCAGGAAATGCAGGCCGGTCGAGATGTTCTCGGCCAGCAGCGCCTCGGCGTAGCGGTCGCGGCCGGACCCCGCCAGAGACTCGTCGATGCGGACGATGTACAGGTGGTGGGAGTGGCGCCCGCCGGCCGGGCGCCCGATCGGCTCGACACCTCGCAGCGGCGCCAGCGCCGCGTCGTAGCGCGCGGTGAGCGCTGCCCGTCGCTCCCACTGCTCCTCCAGGCGGTCGAGCTTGGGCAGCGCCGCCGCCGCGTGCAGGTCGTTCAGGCTCGCCTTGTAGCCCGGCTCCTCGACGTCGTAGTGGCCCAGCGTGCGCAGCTCCCGGCGGAGCCACGGCTCGCGCGTGATGCCCTGGCTGCGGAGCAGGCGGAGCCGCCGCTCGGCCTCGCCCGAGGCCGTCGTGATCAATCCGCCCTCGCCGCCGGCCAGGCTCTTGGTGGCGTAGAGGGAGAAGCAGGTGAAGTCGCCGATCGCGCCAACCTTGCGGTCGCCGGCCACCGTCTCGACGGCGTGCGCCGCATCCTCGACGATCGCCAGGCCGTGCTCGCGCGCGATGCGCTCGATTGCGTCCATGTCGCAGGCGGCGCCGGCGAGGTGCACCGGGACGACCGCCCGTGTGCGGTCGCCGATCGCGGCCGCGAAGGCGTCCGGGTCGAGGTTCAGGGTGCCGGCGTCGATGTCGGCGAAGACCGGCCGGGCGCCGGTGTGCAGGATCGCGTTGGCGGTGGCCGGCCAGGTGAACGAGCTGGTGATCACCTCGTCGCCGGGTCCGACCCCGGCGGCAAGCAGCGCCAGGTGCAGGGCGTCGGTGCAGGATGCGGTGGCGATCGCGTGCGGCGCCCCGACGTAACCGGCGAACCGCTGCTCGAGCTCGGCCACACGCGGCCCGACGGTCAGCCAGCCGGAGCGCAGGGTGGCGACGACCGACTCGATCTCCTCCTCGCCGATGACCGGCGGCGAGAAGTCGAGCATCTCGTCGCGGACGGGCCGGGCGCCGTCGATCGCCAGCGTATGGGTGGGCAGGCTGCTCATCTCGTATCGATCCGCACCTTCGCGACCAGTGTTCTCACCGACTGCAAGGCTTCCTCCCGGGTGGGCGCGGTGCACAGCACGTATCCCGCGCGGTCGGTTGCGATCGCGAGCTCGCCGTACACGTGTCCGGGGGCATGATAGAAGCGGACGCCGGGCGGGCCGTCCGCCAGCGCCAGCGTTCCCGGCCGGGCCTGCAGAAACTGGATCGCTCCGGCGGCCTGCGGGTGCGGCTGCAGGGCCGCCTCGGCGACCGGCTTCCCGAGCGCCGCCTCGACCGCGCAGCGGGCGAGATCGACGCCCGTGGTCAGGCGGATCAGCTCCGAGTCGTGGCCGCCGCCCAGGCGGGCGGCCACCTCCATAACCTGCGGGCCGTCGGGCGTGACCACCACCTGCACGTAGGTCGGCCCCTCGGTGATGCCAACCGCTGCGACCGCGGCGCTGGCCGCCGCCTCGGCGCCGTCCGGGTCGGCGGCTGGATAGATGTGGCACCGGGCCACCCCGAAGGCGGCCGGGAAGTGCTCGCGGTCGGTGATCGCAGCAACGTGGTGGGTGCCGTTGCGGCAGAACCCGTTGACGGTCACCTCGCCGCCGACGGCGAGCCGCTCCAGGATCGCCCGGCCGCTGCGCGAGCCGGCGCGTGCCCGCTCGACCGCGGCCGCCAGGCCGGCCGACCCCTCGACCACGGTCATCGCCCGCTGGCCCTGCCGGTCGGCCGCCTTGACCACACACGGGTAGCCGGGCGGCTGCTCGGTCGACCAGTCCGGCTGGGGTACTCCGGCGGCCGTGAAGGCCTGGCGCTGGGCGATCTTGTCGGTCGCCCTCCGGGCCACGTCCGGGGTCAGCGGATGCGGCAGGCCGAGCGTTGCCGCCACCTCCGCGGCCACTCGCACCGGCCAGTCGGTGCCCGGTGCGATCAGCCCGTCGGCGCCCACCTCGGCCGCCACCCGGAGAACGCCCTCGGTGTCCTCGCTGGACACGGTGACGTCGCCGACCCCGGGCTCGGAGTCGCAGACGAACGTGCGCACGCCCAGCGTCTGGGCGGCACCGATCGCGTGCTCCTGCGCCGGGCCGCCGCCGAGGACGACCAGGGTCGGCCGCGCCCCGGTCACACGGCCTGAGGCTGGCGCTCCCGCGCGAGCACGTCCTGCCACCAGTCGGGCGAATCGCGATACCAGGCGACCGTCCGCTCCAGGCCCTCCTGGAACGGGATCCGCGATCGCCAGTCGAGCAGGTCGGCGGCGCGGTCGGTGGAACCGATATGGCGGTCGACCTGGCCCGGCCGGTCGGCCACGTAATGCTTCAGCGACTCCGGCTTGCCGAGGATCCCGAGCACCGCGTCGGCGATGTATTCGACGCTCTCGTCGATCCCGGTGGCGACGTTGATCACCTGGCCGATGATGCGCTCCAGCGGCGCCTCGCAGGCGGCGGTGATGGCCTCAGCCGTGTCCCATACGTGCAGCCAGTCGCGCGATGCGACCCCGTTGCCGTGGATGGTCAGCGGCTGGTCGGTGAGCGCCTGGATGATGAAGCGCGGGATCACCTTCTCCGGGTGCTGGTAGGGGCCGTAGTTGTTGAAGGGGCGGATGATCGTGATCGGCAGGTCGTAGGTGCACCAGTACGCGTAGGCCAGGCGGTCGCCGCCGGCCTTGGTGGCGGCGTAGGGAGAGCGCGGGTTGAGCGCGTGCTCCTCGTGCATGGGCTCGGACTCGGCGGTGCCGTACACCTCGGAGGAGGAGATGAGGACGAAGCGTTCCACCGGATGCTCGCGCATCGCGTCCAGGAGCACCTGGGTGCCCTCGACGTTGGTGGTCACGAACTCCGCCGCGCCCTCCTCGATCGACTTCGAGACATGCGACTCGGCCGCGGCGTTGACGATCACGTCGACGCCGTCCAGAGCGCGGCTGACGTCGCCCACGTTTCGGATGTCGCCGCGGATGAAGCGCAGCCGCTCGTGCTCCATCACGTCGGCCAGGTTGGCCAGGTTGCCGGCGTAGGTGAGGGCGTCCATCGTGACCACCTCATGGCCCGTGTTCCGGAGCAGGTGCCGGATCATGTTGGAGGAGATGAAGCCGGCGCCGCCGGTGACCAGAATGCGCTTCAAGGAGTTACCCCAGTTCTCGATCGATGTAGTACATCGGGCGGTGCTCGACACCGCGCTGGATCCGCTGCAAGTACTCCCCGAGCACGGCCATCAGGAGGCCCTGCAGGCCGAGCACGAATAGCACCAGCCCGCCCAGCAGGAGCGGGCCCGGGAAGTTGTCGTGGCGGATCCAGTACACCACGCCCCAGACCGCCACTCCGGTGGCGGTAAGGATACCGAGAATCCCCAGCACGGCCCCCACCCACTGGACGAGCTGGGCCCAGAATCCGGTCAGCACGTGCAGGGTCAGCGTCGCCAGCTTGAAGAGGCCGTAGCGGCTGCGGTCCTCGCGGGCGCTGTGGGCAAGGTCGACCTCGACCACGCGAGCGCCGGTGGTGCAGACCAGCGCCTTGGTGAACTTCTGGCGGCCGATGCGGTCGAGCACCGGCGCGATGGCGTCCCAGCGGTAGGCGTTGAAGGCGCAGCCGAAGTCGGAGATGCGGGCCCCCGTGAGGCGGGCCAGCAGCCGGTTGATCACGTGCGATGGCAGCCGGCGCAGGAAGAAGGCGTCCCGGCGCTCCACCCGCCGGCCGCTGGCCAGGTCGGCGCCGCCGCGCACGGCGTCGACCAGCTTCGGGATGTCGGCCGGATCGTTCTGGAGGTCGCCGTCCATGGTCACGACGATCGAGCCGCGGGCCCGCGAGATGCCCGCGTGCATGGCCGGATGCTGGCCGAAGTTGCGCTTGAAGCTGACGACCCGCACTCGCCGGTCGGCGGCGTGCAGGCGCTCCAGCGCGGCAAAGGTGCCGTCGGTCGAGCCGTCGTCGACGAAGATCACCTCGGCGGCCAGCCCGGAGCCGTCCACGGCGGCAACGATCCCCTGGTACAGCCGCTCGACCGTCGCCTGCTCGTTCAGCAGGGGGATCACGATCGAGACGTCGACGACTTCCGCCTCGCGGGCCGCCGGTGCCACCGCCGGTTCTGTCGCCATCGTGACAAGGTTACCCGGATGCCCGGCGGGCCGGTCGCGGATAATGCCGCCCGTGTCCACCGCCCGTCTGCGCGCGTTCCTCGTGCGGCGCTGGCCGCCGTTGGTGGCCACGGCCTCCGTGCTCGCCTACGCGGTCGCGATCCTCGGCTTCGGGCTGGACTACCGGCCCCTGCAGTCCGACGAGGGGGTGACGCTGGGCGTGGCGGCCGAGCCGTCGGCGGCGGATGTGTTGCGACGGGCGATCGACGTCCGCCACGGGCCGCCCCTGCACTACCTGCTCGTGCACTTCTCGCTGCTCTGGCGTGACGACATGCTCGGCCTGCGCCTGCCCTCGGCGCTGCTCGGCATCCTGGCGGTCGGGCTCAGCTATCCGGCCGGCCGCGAGCTGCTGGGCCGGGCAGGCGGGGCGATCGTGTCGCTGATCGTGGCGACGTCGCCGATCGTGATTCACCTGGGCCAGTTCGCGCGCGGCTACACGGCGATGATCGCCGCCGCGTTCGCAAGCCTGTGGATCCTCCTGGTGCTCCTGCGCACCGGACGCCCCTGGCTCGTGCCAGCGTGGGTGGTGACCGCCCTCCTGCTCGTCGCGGCGCATCCGTTCGGTCTCTTCGCGCTCGCGTCGGAGCTGGCCATCCTGGTCGTCCTCGGGCTCGGCCCGCGGCTGCGCGGGTGGCGCCTGCAGCGGCGGCCGCTGATCGTGTTCGGTGTGTCCCTGCTCCTGGGGGCGGCCGCCTTGCTTGCCCTGCGCCACGTCTACGCACCGCTCCAGAACAAGTACGGAGTCGGCCACGGCGGCGCGGTCATCGACCTCGCCTCGAGCGGGTTCTGGGACCGCCTCGGCGGGCATGTGGCGGGCACCAGCTTCACCGCCGTTCAGGCCGCGCTGGGAGTGGCCGTCCTGGCCGGCCTGGTGGTGCTTGCCCGGGTCAACCCGCGGGCGGCGATCGTCGCCACGATCTGGCTCGGGCTGCCGCTGGTGGTGCTCTCCCTGCTCACCGCCACCTCGGCCGACTTCGCGCCGGAGCGCCACCTGAGCTTCATGCTGCCGGGTTACGCGGTCGCGCTGGCCGGGCTCGTCCTGGAGGTGGGGCGACGCCTGCCCGGCCGCTGGGCGGTTGCCGGCGTGGCCGCCTGCGCGCTCCTGATCGTCCCCGGCGCGGTCGCCGGCATCAACGATCTGCGCGACTTCGACTCGAGCCTGCGCGAGGCGAGCCTCGAGCTGGCCTCCCGGTTCGGCCCGCACGACGTGATGCTGACCACGGCCGGCGCGGCCAGTCGCGGTGAGGACCCCCGCCTGTACGAGGCGTACGCGATGCTCGCCGCGCCCGACTCCTCGCCGCTCGCCGTCTGGCCGCGGACCGACCAGGCCCGCGGCTGCGCCCTGGTCGACCAGGTGCGCAAGCGGCCGAGCCCGCGGCGGGTGTGGTTCCTCGGCCGAGCCGACGAGCCGGCCGAGCTTGCCGACGCGCTGCGGGCGGCCGGCGCGTCGGTGAACGTCTTCGGATCCTTCGTGCTCGCCTCGGCGCCACTCGATCCGCCGACCACGCAGCGTGCGCTCGGCGAGGGATATCAGCTGATGACGGCGGCGGCCCGCGCCCAGCGCGACGTGCCCAACTTCCGCCGGGTCGCCGGCATGTACCGGACGGCGCGTGCGCTCGAGCACGCCGGCGACTGCCCATAGGCCTCAGTCGAGCTGGTCGCGCGCCTCGGCCGCCAGTACCCCGAACTCGATCCCCCGGCCTGTGACCTGCTCGCACAGGCCGTCCGCGCGAACGGACTGGCCGAGGCTCATGAGCTCGCGGATGAGGCCGCCGGCGGCCGGTTCGGCGAACCAGCGATTGCCGAAGCGACCGCGCAGGTGGTCGGCCAGCTGGGCCTCGAACGCCCAGGCGCGCAGGTAGCAGGTGCAGTAGAACCCGCCGTCGACGTCCTCCAGATAGTCCGTCGGCGAGTGGGGGATGCCGAGCGCCGCGTCCAGTGCCTGCGTGTAGCGGCCCGGCAACTCGGCCAGCGGCGTCCCCGAGTGCAGGGCCACCTCGTACTCCAGCTTGGCCGCGTAGCGACGTACCAGATAGAGCTTGGCCAATGCCGCGAAGCGCAGGTAGTCGTCTGCATCCGTCAGGTCGAGGGTGTCGCCCAGCCAGTGGCGGTCGGCGGTCAGATGCTCGAGCAGGAACGCGAAGCCCTCGGTCACCGCGTTGTCGCCGAGCACCCGCGCCTCGGCCGGCATGTCGGGCTGGGCGTGGGCGTAGTGCTCGGTGTGCCCGGCCTCGTGGAAGAGCGCCCGGTAGTCGTCCTGGCCTCCCTGGGGGAGGATCACCAGCACGACTCGGCCCGGCACCCGGATCGGCGCACAGAACGCCCGCGGGTTCTTGTTCGGACGGTCCTCGATGTCCAGCTCCACGTTGGCCTGGCCGTCGAGATCGATCCCCATGCCGGCGAGCGTCTGGCGAAGCGCCGGCAGCGACCGCTGCTGCGGGAACGAAGCGTCGAACTCGGGCGCCCGCCAGAGCCGTGCCATGTCGGCCGGCGTTGCAACGTCGAGACCGATGCCGAGGCGGGCGCGTAGCGCCTCCTCCATCCGCGACCGGTAGATGTCGGCGGTGTCGGCCAGGAAGCGCCGGGTCTGGTCGAGCAGCCCCGTCGGATCGAGGCCGAAGGTCTCGTAGAGCTCGAGAACCGTCGCTGCGCCGCACTCCCGGGCCAGATCGCGCTCGCGCAGCGCCGCTTCGGCGAGGACCGGGTTCAGGTGCTCGGCGGTGGCCGCGCAGCGGCGTGCGTAGAGCTCTCGGCGACGGCCGGCGTCGGGCTCGTTCATCAGCCGCGGCCGCACCGACCGGTAGCCGACCGGCTCGCCGTCGAATTCGACCGTGAGGGCAGCCTCGGTGTTCGCCGCCTGCTCGGTCAGCGCCTTGCAGCCGTTCCCGATCAGCGCCTCGCAGGCGAACCGGCGAAGCTCGCCGGGGGCTCGCGACTCGCTCAGCGACCGCACCTGCTCGGGCGTCGACAGGTCCTGGTAGCGCTCGTAGATGGGGGCGATCTCGAGTGTCGGCTTGAGGCCGGCCGACTGGCGGTAGAACTCCTCCATCGTCTCCGCCGTCATCTCCTCCAGGCGGTGACGGTAGGTGGGGACGTCGAGCGCCATCGCCCTACACTAGTTGGATGGCGACCGTGGCCCGAGACCAGGAGCTGGAGCTGCGTATTGACTCTCTGGCGCACGGCGGCCGGGGCGTTGCGCGGCACGGCGAGCTGGTCGTGTTCGTCAGCCGCGGCCTGCCCGGCGATCGCGTGCGGGCGCGGGTCACCCGATACAAGAAGCGCTACGCCGAGGCTCGCGTGGTCGAGCTGCTCGAGCCGGGGCCGGGCCGGGTCCGGCCGGTGTGCCCGCATTTCGGGGTCTGCGGCGGCTGTGCCTGGCAGGACCTGGACTACGCCGAGCAGCTCCGGCACAAGCAGGATCAGGTCGAGGACGCCCTGCGCCGGCTCGGCCGCCTGGACGGGTTCTCGATGCTGCCGATCGTGGCCGCGGCCGAGCGCTACGGCTACCGGAACAAGCTCGAGTACTCGTGGACGACGCGGGACGGCCGGCCGGCGCTCGGGTTCCACCGCGCCGGTCGCTGGGACGAGCTGATCGCCATCCACCATTGCCATATCGCGTCCGACCGCTCCAACGACGTGCGGCGGGCGTTCGAGCGGTGGGCCGCGGAGCACGGGCTGGAGGCGTTCGACCAGCGCGCGGGCACCGGCTTCCTCCGCCACCTGGTCGTCCGCGAGGGGGTGCGAAGCGGCGAGCTGCTGGCCCTGTTGGTGACCGCCGAGGGCGTCCTTCCCGATCCCGACGGCCTGTCGGCCGCCCTGCCGGAGTCGGTGGTCGGCGTCGTTCACGCAGTGAACGTGGGGGTGGCCGAGGTCACGCAGGGGCTGCCCGCAAGCCTCGTCTACGGCCGCGACTGGTACGAGGAGCGCATCGGCGGCCTGCGGCTCAAGGTCAGCGCCGGCGCCTTCATGCAGACCAACACGGTGATGAGCGAGCGCTTGTACGAGATCGCGATCGAGTTCGCAGCGCTCGCGGCGGACGATGTCGTCTGGGATCTCTACTGCGGTGCCGGGGCGCTGGGGCTGCTGGCGGCCAGGGCCGGTGCCGGGACGGTCTACGGGATCGAGATCCACCCCGAGTCGGTTGAGCGGGCGCGTGAGAACGCGAGCCGAAACGGGCTGCAGGTCGAGTTCGTCACCGGCGACGTCGCCAGGGCGGTGCGGCCGCTGCTGGAGCGGGCGCCGGCACCGACCGTGGCCCTGGTCGACCCGCCGCGGGCGGGGCTGACCCCGCGGGCGGTGCGGCGAGTGATCGAGCTCGCCCCGCGCCGGCTGGTCTACGTGTCGTGCAACCCGACCACGCTCGCGCCCAACTGCACCCAGCTGGCGGAGTCGGGATACCGCCTGGAGCGTGTGCAGCCGGTGGACATGTTCCCGCACACCCCGCACATCGAGTGCGTGGCGCTGCTCAGCCGGGAGCGCGAAGCGGCGGACTGAGCGGCTGGACGGCGATCGCCGGCAGGGCGGGCTCGGGGAACGCGTCGGGGTGCATGAGGTGGGCGAGCTGGGCAATGCCCTCGGCGATCCTCGGTGCCGGCCGGGAGTAGAACGCGTCTGCGTGGACCGCGACGACCGGGCAGCCGAGGTCGGGGGCGTCGGCCGCCTCGGCGGCGGCACGCTCGGCGGTGTAGCCGCAGGGCGCGGCCACCACGAGCTCGGGCGACGCGGCCGCCACCTCCTTCCAGCTGACCGGGACGGAGGGCTTGCCGGCAGCGCCCAGCACCTCGGTGCCGCCGGCCGCCTCCACCATTTCCGGCACCCAGTGGCCGGCCGCGAACGGCGGGTCGAGCCACTCGGCGACGAAGACGCGCGGCCGGGGCCGCGCAGCCACCGCCCGGCGAACCTCCGCGATTCGCTCCAGCATGTCCCGGGCCAGGGCGGCGCCGCGCTCGGCCACGCCCAGCCGCCCGGCCAGGATGCGCACGCTCTCGGCGACGCCGGCGATGTCGTGCGGGTCGAGCGCCAGCACGTCCACGTCGAGCGTTCGGATGCGGCTCACCTCGTCGCTCGAGACGGCGCACACCCGGCAGAGATCCTGGGTGACGACGAGGTCGGGCTCAAGCCGGCCGATCAGCTCCTCGTCCAGGGAGTAGAGCGATCGTCCGTCCAGCACGGCCTCGCGGACGGCCCGGTCGATCGCGGCGCCGGCCATCTGCGAGGTGTCGATGCGGGCGGCGGTGACGACCGGGAGTCCGGTCACCGACTCGGGGAACTGGCACTCGGCCGAACGTCCGACCAGGCGATCGCCGCACCCGAGCTGGCAGATGATCTCCGTGGCGCTGGGAAGGAGCGAGCAGATCCGGTGAGGGACAGGCATGGGTGAAGTGTGACACCGTCACGACCTTCACCGCCTCCGCCATCGACGCTGGGCTGTACTCCGCGGCGGCGGCTGGGGGGAGCCAGGCCTGTAACGACCGGTTGCCGACTGTACCTCGAGGTGGCATCTCCTTACAGACCTGGCACCTGGGGCCGGCGGTGTGCTGGTGGCCTTTGCGTATTCACGCCGCTGCGCGGCGTGGCATACGCCTCAGCCCAGTAGGTGTAAGAGCTCCGGCGCGTTCGGGGAGCCGATGCCGGTCACCGGATCCCAGCCCACCGCGGTGTGAAGCGAGCTGTCGCGATCGAGCGTCCGCAGGTGGGTCTGGATCTTGCCCGACGGCAGCAGTTGGTTTCGCAGCACGGCCAGCGGATTCGGCGGCGACTGGACATCGTGGAACGCCGCCGTACCGGCAAGCGCGTAGAGGGAGGGGCTGATGAATCCGTGCGGACGGCCGCTGTGCTCGTCGGCGAGCGCCATCAGCCCCGCCGTGAGCGGCGCCGCCACGCTGGTCCCGCCGATCCAGGAGTCGATGATCCGCTGCCGGCCGTCCGGGTCGACGTAGGTCTGACTGAAGACGACGCCGGTCTGTGGGTCGGCGTCCATCGAGATGTCGGGCTCGGCCCGATGCGAGCTCCCTTTCCAGCTCGCATCGGCGGCCGGGACGACCGGCTTCTGCCACGCCGGCTCGGCAAACACGTGGCTGACGCCGCCGCCCGAGCCGTACAGGAACTGGCCCGGGGCTTTCGGCGCCCAGCGGGCGCCGTTCCAGTCGGTTGACGTGGTCCCCCAACCCGTTTCGCCCTCGTACTGGCCATCCGGCCCGACGGCCAGGCTGGTGCCGCCGACCGAGGTCACCCAGGGGTCGGAGTCCGGGAACCCCACCGACTTCGAGCCCACCACATCCTTGTTGTCGCCGTCGTCGCCGGAGGCGAAGTAGACGCCGATCCCCTCCGCCGCAGCCTGCTCGAAGACGCCGTTCAGGGCCCGGATCTCGCCCCGCGAGGCCCACGCCTCGGGGAGGCCCCAGGAGTTCGAGATGATGTTGGCGACGTGGTGGTCGACGGCGTAGTTGATCGCCTGGTCGAGACCGCGCGAGTCGTTGGCGGCGCCGACGTAGACGATGTCCGCCCTCGGTGCGACCGCGTGCGTCCACTCCACGTCCAGCGCCTGCTCGATGTACCAGCTCTGGGCGTCCGAAGGATCGCGTCCGTAGCGCAGCGTGCCCGGCGCCACCAGCTGGCGGTAGTTGTGGCCGTTCAGGCGCGGCAGGTGGAACTCCTCGCTGAAGTGGTTCGCGTCCCTGCGGATGGTCGGCGAGAAGAACGTGCCGACGATGGCCACCTTCTGGCCGCGGCCGTCCAGCCCCTCCCGCTGCAGGTCGCTGATGCCGTAGGCGTCGTCGATCTGGGCCGGCTGGTAGCCGCAGATGATCCAGGGGAGCGCCGCTCCGGCCCGGAACGGGTTGGTGAACGCCGTCGAGGACTGGGCGTTCCAGTACTGCGAGCAGGGCCCGACGGAGGTGCCGGAGGGGGGCGGCGGGGGCGCCGAGGCGTGGTCCGGGCGTGCCAGGTCGAGGGCGCTGTCCAGGCCAGTCACCGCCATCACGTCGGGCGCCAGACCGGCCGGCACCGTGGGCGCCCGGTCGGGTGCGCGTAGGGTGCTGCCGTCCACGGAGTACATGCGCTCGTCAACCTGGAAGGCCTGCTCCACCTGCGCGGTCGTGCCGGCGGCGGTGACGAAGACGCGGTTGCGCGGGACGTCGATGATGTCGAAGCCGTGGCCGGTCAGCCACGACTCGACGCCGGCCACCTCGGTGCGGCTGGGCGAGAAGGCCTGGTGGAACTCGCGCGGCGTCAGCCACTGGTGGTAGCTGGGGCTGGACGGGTCGAAGAGGCCGCTCAGCGTCCGGTCGAGCAGCGGCTGGTCACGCCAGCCCAGCCAGACCGAGAAGACCGCCGTTCCGGCCGGTGCCGCACGTCCGACCTGGTTCGCCGCAGTCGCCCACGCCGGCACGTCCTGAACCTGTATCCGGGCCGGCGGCTGGAGCGCCCGCGGCGCCGCGCCGGCAGGCACGGCCGAGGCCGCTGTCACGCAGGTGAGCAGCAGCACCGGCAGCAGGCGGAGCACTCGCGGGGAACCCATCAATTGCAATATCGACAACTGGAATGGTCAGACCCCCCGCTCGTTTGGGGGAATCGTCGATTGCCGGCTGCGGGCGCGGAAGAGGTCGGCGTTTGCCGCCAGGAAGGCCGCCGACAGCAGCGGCAGCGCCGGCAGCGCGGTGTCGAGGTGGTCGGCCAGTACGATCGTCAGGCCAAAGGATGCGGTCATCGCCGCCCAGGTCGTCCATCGGCGCAGTCCCAGCCGAATCGCGGCGGCCGTGAAGAGCGCGAAGAAGACCAGGTCGCTGGCGCCGATCTGGACGACCGCAGAGGTTCCGAGCACGCGCAGGTTGAGCGCCAGGTCGTCCAGCACTCCGGGGTGGTTGTGGACGATCTCGTGGGTCGGGCCGGCGGCGACCGAGTAGATGTCCACCGCGGCGATGACGAGCGCGATCGTGATCGCCTCGCTGGCGTTTCTGAGCATGCCGGCGAGCACCAGCCCGACCGAGATGGCGGCGATCAGCTTGGCGACGGTCGCCGGAGTCGCCGGGTGGCCGAGGTGGATCAGCAGAAGCGCCGCCAGGAAGGCGGCCACCGCGATGACCAGGAGTCGCGGGCCGACGGTGTGCGCTGGGCCGCAGGCCTGGACGACCAGCGTCATCAGCGGGATCGTCACACAGACCAGGTAGACGAGCTGGCCGGTGTGCCCGGGGTCGGGGAGGTGTGGCGCCAGCAGGTCGGCGGCCGTAAAGATCACCAGCGCCAGCCCCAGGAACGGCCACTTGATCGGCTGTGTGGTCGCGCTCACGCGAGAGGCAGGCAGGGCGCCGGGGTGGCTTTCAGTACGGCGGCAGGTTCTCGTACCAGGCGCCGAGCACCCGGAACGAGTCCCAGAACGACTGCTTGGATGCCGAGTCGTTCAGCGACTCGTCGATGTCGGGGACGGTCAGCACCTCGATCGTCGGCGTCCACTGCTGGATCACGCCCGGCTCGGCGTCCGACGGCGCGGAAAGCGGAAAGCGCACGGAGTTCAGAAACTCGCGCGCGTCCTCGCCCATGACCACCAGGATCCGCGGCTGGGTGATGTGGATCTCCCGCGCCAGCCATTCCCGGGCCTGGGTCAGGTCCTCGTCGTCCGGCATGATCGCCGCTTTCAGGCAGTCGGTGCCGTAGATGTTGAGCGGATCGACGCGGAGCCGCTGCAGGCTCTTGATGACCGCCTGTCCGGCGCGGCCGAAGAACGCAACGCCCTCCTGCACCTCCGCCGGCTGGGGGGCGTACTTGAGCATCACGATGTCGGCCAGCGGGTGGCCGGTGCCGATCACCGGCGCGCAGCCGTCGTGCCGCTCGGCGAGCGCCTCCGCGATCTCGTGGCCCAGCTGATTGATCTCCGCGATCGCCTTGGCCTGGTACTTCTCGTAGATCTGATCGTCGGCCACGGTCACCCATCCCGTATTCGGCGGGGTCTACCGGCTCACCTGCTGCATCCATTTCAGGCTCTGCAGGTAGAGCAGGCTCTTCGGCCGGCGCTCGATCACATTTTGACGCATCGCCATCATGAACTCCTCGGGGCCGTCGAATGCGGGGATCCGGTTGAGCGCGGTGCCGATGCCCGGCAGCACGTGCGCGTCCGAGCCCGCGGCCTGGATCAGGTTGTACTTGGTCGCGAAGCGGAGCGCGTCGGCGTTGAACGAGTCGAAGAGCAGCCTCGCGTTGTAGACCTCGAACACGTCCAGGTCGTCCAGCGACCGCAGCAACGTCTGCGGGTCGGGGATGGTGTGCATGCGGTCGAACGGGTGCGGCATGTAGACCAGCCCGCCCTGATCCTGGATGGCGGCGATCGTCTGCGCCATCGACATGCCGCGCTCGATCCGCTCGTGCAGGAAGAGCCCGATCACCTCGCCCTGGGAGGTCTTGACCTCCTCGCCGACGATGACGGTGATCGGCTTGTCCATGGCGGCGGCGGCCAGCCCGCCCGAGACCTCGTTGTGGTCGGTGATGGCGATCGCACCCAGGCCCTCCGCGATGCAGTGGTCGAGCAGCGCCTCGACGTCGGTCGCGCAGTCGGGCGAGTGGTTGGTGTGCATGTGCAGGTCGGCCAGGATCTCGGTTCGTGCCGGCGCCACCCGGCGGACCGGCCGGCGGCGGGCGGCGATCCGCCGGTACTCGTCCTCGATCCGGTGGGCGACCGCGCCGAAGCGCCGCTCGGCGACCCCGGGACCCGCCTGCTCGACCAGCTCTCGGCGCAGGGCAGGGTCGTCCAGCGCCCGCGCCGCGGCAGCAGCGGCGAGCGCCGGCTGGTCGGGTCCATAGCCGAGCGCCGGCTGCTCCGGGCTTCCCGGCCCGACCACCGCGCAGCCGGCCGCCCGCGCCTCCCAGGCCAGGTCGGGATCGCCCTCCGGCATGGCCACGAAGACGGCCGCGGCGGCCAGGGCATCGGCGCGCGCGGCGGCGTCGCCCGGACGCAGCGCATGCACACGGCCGCGGGCCGGCGCCGGCAGGTAGGGGCGGATCGGCCGCAGCCCGCGGCGGCGCCAGAGCAGGGTCAGCTCCAGGCCAGGCGTCGTCGCCACCAACTTGACCAGCGCCCTGGTCACGGCCCGCCCCTCGGTCGTCCATTCGGCGACGATGCCCTGGGCGCCGGGCCGCTCGGCGAAGACGTCGGCGATCCCCGGCGGGATCATCAGGTAGTCGCCGGGATAGACCTCGCCGGCAACCGCCGCCGCCTGCTCGGAGGTGGCCGAGAGCGAGTCGATGTTGGCCGCCCGACGCTCCCTGGTGGCGCTTCGCATCGGATAGGGAAGCGCGTGCTCGATCCGGGAGTGGAAGGTGGCCGCGGTCAGACCGGGGGAGTACTTGAGCGCCGCCGCCGCCATGCCGGGCAGCAGCGGTTCGTGGGCGTGGACGACGTCGAAGCCGCCGTCGCGCACCGCCAGCGCGACGTTCGCCCGGGCGGCGACCGGCAGCCCGGTTCCTCGCCGGCGTCCGCGCTGGCGCACCGGTACCGCCGGGGCGACGGCGACCAGCAGCGGTTCCCCGGCGAGCGCGGTCAGCGCCTCGGCGTCGCCGCCGGCCAGCTGGCGCAGGCGCCGCCGACCGGCCCGCAGCGCCTGCGTCGAAGAGCTGGGGGCCAGCACGGTCACCCGGTGGCCGCGGCCGGCCAGTGCCGTCGCGATGCCGCCCACGTGCTCGGCCACGGGGTGCGCCCCCGACAGCGCGAACGGGCAGACGAGGCAGAGCTTGAAGGTCACGGCCGGCGCCCCGCGGCGGTCAGGACTTCTGCTTGGCCGCCGTCCGCGGCCGCCCGGCCGCGGCATGCGTTCGGATGAACTCCTCGACCTCGTCGCGGCAGCGGTCGTCCGGATGCTGCACCGGCGGCGACTTCATGAAGTACGCCGACGGCCACTCGAGCGCCCCCGCGAGGCCGTTGTCGAGGCCCAGCCGGGCGCAGCGGACGGCGTCGATGACGATGCCTGCCGAGTTCGGCGAGTCGACCACCTCCAGCTTCAGCTCGATGTTCAGCGGCACGTCGCCGAAGGAGCGACCCTCCATGCGGATGTACGCCCACTTGCGGTCGTCCAGCCACTCGACGTAGTCGGATGGGCCGATGTGCACGTTGCGCTCGCCGATGTCGTAGTCGAGCTGGGAGGTGACCGCGTTTGTCTTGGAGATCTTCTTCGACTCCAGGCGCTCCCGCTCCAGCATGTTCATGAAGTCGGTGTTGCCGCCGACGTTCAGCTGGTGCGTGCGCTCGAGCCGGACGCCGCGATCCATGAAGAGGCGGGCCAGACGGCGGTGCACGATGGTCGCGCCGACCTGCGACTTGATGTCGTCGCCGATGATGGGCAGGCCGCGCTCCTCGAAGCGCCGCTGCCAGTACGGCTCGCGGGCGATGAACACGGGCACGCAGTTGACGAAGGCGCAGCCGGCCGAGAGCACCTGCTCGACGTACCACTTGGTCGCCTCCTCGGAGCCGACCGGGAGGTAGGAAACGACGACGTCGGTGTTCGTCTCCTTCAGGATCCCGACCACGTCGTCGGTCTCGCCCGGCGCCTTGGTGATCACCTTGCCCAGGTACTTGCCGATGCCGTCGTGGGTCATGCCCCGGTGCACCGGCACGCCCAGCTTGGGCACGTCGGCGAACTTGACAGTGTTGTTCTGGCCGCGGAAGATGGCCTCGCCGAGGTCGCGGCCGACCTTGTCGGCGTCGACGTCGAAGGCGGCCGTGAACTCGATGTCCGAGATGTGGTAGCCGCCCAGGTTCACGTGCATCAGCCCCGGCACCGCCTCGTCGGGCGAGGCCTCGCGGTAGTACTGGACGCCCTGCACGAGCGACGAGGAGCAGTTGCCGACGCCGACGATGGCGACGCGCACTTTGCCGTTGGACGGGCGATGCCCGTTGTGCGAGGCCTGGTCGGCCATGGTCATACCTCCGGGGTCTCGAGCGCGGCGAGCTGCCTGCGCACGTAGTCGATGCGTTGCCAGACGGTGAACGCGGTCAGGGCGGCCAGCAGGTAGATCGCCCAGGTGAGCGACCCGAGGCCGGCGAAGGGCAGCGCCACCGCCACCAGCACGATGCGCTCGGCCCGGCTCATCAGCCCGACCTCGCAGCGCAGTCCGATCGCCTCGGCCTTGGCTCGCGTGTAGCTGACCAGGAACGACCCGACCAGCGCCACGAAGACACAGGCCAGCGCCCAGGTGTGACCCTGGCGCGCGAAGACGAGCGCGATCGAGCCCAGGATCAAGCCCTCCGAGATACGGTCGGTCGTCGAGTCGAGAAAACCGCCGAACGGTGTCAGCTTGCCGTGCGAGCGGGCGAGGGCGCCGTCGGCGATGTCCAGGATGCTGCCGGCGACGAACGACACCGTCGCCCACACGAAGTGCTCGCGGTAGATCAGGACGGCGGCCACGCCGTTCGCGGTCAGGCCGGCGACGGTGATCTGGTTGGGCGAGACGGGGATGGAGGAAAAGCGGCCCATGACCGCCATCCCGACTCCGCGTCCGCCGGATGTATAGCCTGCCTTGAGTCGGGCGAGCATCGCGCTCATCGCGCGCACTATACCATGTGCGCTATTGCGTGGTTGGTGTCCCCACGGGCGCCAGGTGGAGCCTGCGCCGGGCCGAGTCGGGCAGCGTCGGATGCACGCTCTCGATCAGCCAGGCAACGCCCAGGGAGACCGCTGCGGTGGTCGCGCCCAGCATCGCGTCGAGCCAGAAGTGATTCCCGGTGGCGACGATCGAGAAGACGATCAGCACCGGATAGAAGAGCCAGGTGATGCGCAGCGGCACCCAGCGGACAAGGAAGAAGCAGGTGACCGCGATCAGGATCGAGTAGCAGGTGTGGATCGAGGGGACCGCGGCGTAGGGGTTGGTCAGCTGCTTGAACCCCTCGGAGTAGGTGTTGATGTCGGCGTAGCGGTCGAGCGTGTCGGTGAAGCCGAGATAGGTCAGCAGCCGCGGCGGCGCCGTCGGAAAGAGGGTGAATCCGAGCAGGGCGATGGCGTCGGCAACGAAGATCGCGTTGCGGACGAAGTAGTAGTGGCGGTTGCGGCGCAGGTAGAGCCAGAACAGAAAGATCGTCGTGATCGCGAAATGGGCGTGGAAGTATGTGAAGTCGGCGATGTTCAGCGCCCAGGTGTGGTTGAGCGCCCAGTGCTGGACGTTGATCTCGGTGAAGATGCCCATCGACCGCTCCAGGCTGACCACGTCCTGGGCGTGCCGGAAGGCCGCCTGGACGGTGCCCAGCGAGTACCCGCGGGTCAGCTCGTAGGCGATGTCCACCACCGCGAACAGCGCCAGCTGGATCAGGAAGTCGCGCCATCCCTTGGGCAGGAACCGGCCGGCGACCGCCCGCTCAGCGTTCCGGACCTCTGCGACGATCTGTGCCATGGAGGGCCGAATCGTAATGCATCGCCCGGCGCTCCGGATCTCCGCCGGAGGGCGCTGCCATCACCCGCCAATATGCGACATCTCGACCCGGCGCAACGGCCGGGTGCGCGCGCTGCGAAGCTCGGAGTAGCGATCGGCGCGGGCGCGCCAGATGCCGGCGACGCGCTCGGCGAGCTCGGCATCGTCGGCAGTCGAGCGAACGATCTCGCGCAGATCGTGGCCGGCCGAAGCGAAAAGGCAGGTATACAGCTTGCCGTCGGCTGACAGCCGCGCCCGCGTGCAGGCGCCGCAGAACGGCTGGCTGACGGAGGCGATGACGCCGATCTCGCCGGCGCCGTCCAGGTAGCGGTAGCGGCTGGCCACCTCGCCCGGATAGGCGGGCTCGACCGGCTCGATCGGCCAGCGGGCGTCGATCTCCTCCAGCAGCTTCGCCGCCGGCACGACGTCGTCCATCCGCCAGCCGTTGCTGTTGCCGACGTCCATGTACTCGATCAGCCGCAGGACGTGGCCGGTCCCCCGGAAGTGCCCGGCGAGCGCGGTCACGCCGTCGTCGTTCCAGGCCCGCTTGATGACGGCGTTCACCTTGACCGCGAGGCCGGCCAGGGCCGCCGCGTCGATCGCCTCGAGCACCCGGGCGACCGGGAAGTCGACGTCGTTCATCGCCCGGAACACCGCATCGTCCAGCGAGTCGAGGCTGATCGTCACCCGGCGCAGCCCGGCCGCCCGCAGCGCCTCCGCCTTGCCGGCCAGGAGGGCGCCGTTGGTGGTCATCGCGACGTCCTCGATGCCGGGCACCGCGACCAGCCTGGCCACCAGTTGCTCGACGTCGCGGCGGACGAGCGGCTCGCCGCCTGTGATCCGCAGCTTCACCACTCCCAGGCCGGCGAATACCCGCGCCAGCCGCTCGATCTCCTCGTAGGTCAGGATCTGCGACCGGCGCATGAACTCGAACCCGGGGCCGAATATCTCCCGCGGCATGCAGTAGACGCAGCGGAAGTTGCAGCGGTCGGTGACCGAGATGCGCAGGTCGCGCATCGGCCGCCCCCGCAGGTCGACGGGCTGCTTGCCGGTGTCCGTCACACGCTCAGCGTAGCGGCCGCGCCCGGGGGCGGTCGGTCATACTCCCGCGATGCCGGCCGCCGACGTGCCCTGGGTGCTCGACCGCCTACTTGCCGCCTATGGGCCGCCGCCCGGGCATCGGCGGCTGCCGGCGCTCGACGAGCTGGTGCTGACGATTCTCTCCCAGAACACGAGCGACGTGAACCGCGACCGTGCCTACACGGCGATGCGTGAGCGCTTCCCGACCTGGCATGACGTCCTGGCGGCGCCGCCCGGCGAGCTGGTGGACGCGCTCCGTCCGGGCGGGCTGGCGAACCAGAAGGCGCCCCGAATCCAGGCCGTGCTGGCCACGCTCGCCGCCGGTCCGCACGGCCTCGACCTGGAGTGGCTGGCGGGCCTCGACGCCGAGGACGCGCTGAACTGGCTGACGGCGCTCCCCGGCGTCGGGATCAAGACCGCGAGCTGCGTGCTCCTCTTCAGCCTTGACGAGCCGGTGATGCCGGTGGACACGCACGTGCACCGGGTCGCGAGCCGGCTGGGGCTGATCCCGCCGGGCACGAACGCCGCCGCCGCCCACGAGCTGCTGACGGCGGCGACGCCGCCCGGCCGGATGCTCGAGGCGCACCTGCTCCTGATCGCGCACGGCCGGCGGACGTGCCGCGCCCAGCGGCCGCTTTGCAGCGGCTGCCCGCTGCTCGAGCGCTGCCCGTACGGACAGGCGCAGGTCGCCGGCGGATCAGCCGCCTAGCGCGTCCAGCATTCGCTCCGAGAACGCGAGCCAGCGCTCGACGTCGGCCTGGCCGCGATGCCGGATCGACCAGTCGACCTGGCGGAGCGCCATGTGCGCGGCATACGCGCGGAGTGCCTCGGCCGGTGCGCCGGCGGCAGCCTGCCAGGGCAGGTCGCGCGCCTCCGGGGTGGTCCGGGCGGCGTCCAGGCCGAACGCCAGCGTGACCAGGTCGAAGGACGGGTCGCCCGTCCGGCAGCCCTCCCAGTCGATGATCGCCGACACCCGGCCCGCCTGCCAGAGCGCATTTCGATGGTGGAAGTCGAGGTGGACGATGCCGCCTGCCGGGACGTCGCCGGGGTCGAGGCGTTCGCCGGCTGCTCGCACGCGTGCGAGCAGCCGCCGCGTCCTCGCGTCGTACCGCGCCAGCGGTGCGTGCAGGCAGTAGCCGTCGCAGCCGCTGCGCAGCGATCCGATCAGCCAGGCGCCGAACCCACCCGGATCGTGCCCGGCCGCCCCGTGGTGGCGGCGGGCCAGCCCGACCAACTCCTCCACCATCGCCCGGTCGAGGTCGTCCTCTTGGCTTCCGTCGGCCCACTCCTGGACGGCCAGCACATGCCCCCCGTGCCAGCCGGCGGCGATGTAGCGGGGAAGCGGGTAGCCGCTGCTGCGGAGGTCGTTCAGGAGCGCCAGGCGGTCGGCCAGGGCGGCGCCGTCGGCGCGGTCGCCGGGCAGCAGCTTGGCGACGTAGCGGCGGCCGCCGGCGCCCACGACTGCGCTGGCACCGACCTCGCCGCCGGTCAGCCGGTGGGTGGCACGCAGGCGCGGTCCGCCGTCCTCCGCCAGCCCGTCGAGCGCCTCCGCGAGGGCCGGATCCATGCTGCGATCCTACTGTCGACGCACCAATTGCGAGGCGCTCGAAAAGTTGCTATAACTCGACTAAGGTTTTCTGCGTTGGATTCACTGAAGAACGAACCAAGGAGCATTTTCGCATGGCAAAAGTGATCGGCATCGATCTCGGCACGACGAATTCGTGCATGGCGGTCATGGAGGGCGGCGAGCCGACCGTGATCCCGAACGCCGAGGGCGGTCGCACGACGCCGTCGGTGGTGGCCTTCGCCAAGGACGGCCAGCGCCTGGTGGGCACCCCGGCCAAGCGGCAGGCGGTGACCAATCCCAAGAACACCATCTTCTCGATCAAGCGCTTCATGGGCCGCAAGGCCGCCGAGGTGTCGGAGGAGCAGAAGATCGTCCCCTATGACGTCGTCTCCGGCCCCAACGGCGATGCCCGTGTGCGAACCGCCGACGACAAGACGTTCCCACCCCCCGAGATCTCGGCCATGATCCTGCAGAAGCTCAAGGCAGACGCCGAGGCCTATCTGGGCGAGCCGGTCGCCGAGGCCGTGATCACGGTGCCGGCCTACTTCAACGACGCCCAGCGGAATGCCACCAAGGATGCCGGCAAGATCGCCGGCCTGGAGGTGCTGCGGATCATCAACGAGCCGACCGCGGCGTCGCTGGCCTACGGCCTGGACAAGGAATCCGACCAGACCATCCTGGTCTTCGACCTGGGCGGCGGCACCTTCGACGTCTCGGTGCTGGAGTTGGGCGACGGCGTCTTCGAGGTGAAGGCGACCGCCGGCGACAACCATCTCGGCGGCGACAACTTCGACAAGGCGATCGTCGACTGGCTGATCGCCGAGTTCAAGCGTGACCAGGGGATCGACCTGGGCAACGACCCGATGGCCCTGCAGCGGCTGTACGAGGCGGCCGAGAAGGCCAAGATCGAGCTCTCGACCACCCAGTCGACCAACATCAACCTGCCCTTCATCACGGCCGACGCGGAGGGCCCCAAGCACCTCGATACGACGCTTACCCGCGCCAAGCTGGCGGAGCTCACGGGCGAACTCGTCGAGCGCACGGTGGCGCCGACCCGGCAGGCGCTGGACGACGCCGGCCTGAAGCCGGCGGACATCGACCAGGTGATCCTGGTCGGCGGCATGACACGCATGCCGGCGGTGCAGGAGAAGGTCAAGGAGCTGATCGGCAAGGACCCGCACCGCGGCGTCAACCCGGACGAGGTGGTCGCCATCGGTGCCGCCATCCAGGCCGGCGTCCTCAAGGGTGAGGTCAAGGACGTGCTGCTGCTCGACGTGACCCCGCTGTCGCTGGGCATCGAGACCAAGGGCGGCGTGTTCACCAAGCTGATCGAGCGCAACACCACCATCCCCACCCGCAAGTCGGAGATCTTCTCGACTGCCGAGGACGGGCAGCCATCGGTGGAGATCCACGTCCTTCAGGGTGAGCGCGAGATGGCCGCCTACAACAAGACGCTGGGCAAGTTCCAGCTGGTCGGCATCCCGCCGGCGCCCCGCGGCGTGCCGCAGATCGAGGTTGCGTTCGACATCGACGCCAACGGCATCATGCACGTGTCGGCGAAGGACATGGGCTCAGGCAACGAGCAGAAGATCCAGATCCAGGGCGGCTCCGGCCTCTCCGACAGCGAGGTCGACCAGATGGTGCGCGACGCCGAGTCGCACGCCGAGGAGGACCGTCGCCTGAAGGAGCTGGCGGAGGCCCGCAACAACGCCGAGCAGGTCGTCTACGCGACCGAGAAGTCGCTGGCCGAGCACGAGGACAAGCTCGACGAGGCGACCAGGTCGGACATCCGCGGCAAGATCGACGCGGTCAAGGGCTCGCTGGAGAGCGAGGACGCGGCCGATATCCGCAGCAAGCTGGAGGCGCTGCGCGAGGCGTCGTTCAAGCTTGGCGAGCTGGTCTACCAGCAGGCACAGGCGAGCGCCGGCGCCACGACCGCCGACGGCTCCGCGGGCAACGGCTCGGGCGAGAGCGCCGACGAGGAGATCGTCGACGCCGAGGTCGTGGACGAGGAGTCCGGTGACCGCACGTGAGCGAGGAGCGAGACGTGACGGCGGAGGCCCAGGAGGCCTCCGCCGCCGAGACCGGAATCGAGAACGAGCTGGTCGAGGCGCGGGCCAAGGCTGAGGAGTACCTGAACGACCTCCGCCGCGTCGCCGCCGACTTCGACAACTTCCGCAAGCGCGTCGCCCGCGACTCCGAGGC